>ERZ1292640.378-Hain-H43-02um-R1-378-length-36248-cov-6_pt1 | contig 36248 bp, 33 predicted proteins | sample MGYA00564404_ERZ1292640 | MGnify/ENA primary metagenome ERZ1292640 (study PRJEB36523, sample SAMEA6512636) | groundwater metagenome | collected 2019-01-08 | study: AquaDiva: Metagenomics assemblies of 32 groundwater samples | reverse complement strand
CCAATTACAAGGAGATGCTTAAGGCCCGAATCCTCAATTATTGCCGCAGTTCCAGGCATTGAATACGCCCCGTAGTCCGGCACCAAGAAAACCGGCTGGTTCTTGATGTTCATTATCGCAAGCTCCAAAATATCCCCCGTTGTGATAAGCCCCTGGTTGTACTCCACGGGCCCTTGCAAATGCCTATTCACAATATTGTTGGTGTCAAATTCATCCCTCCCCTGGAGCTTGATTAGCTTGAATTGCGAAAGCTTCTCCTCCAATTTCGGCTCTGGCCTTCCCACAAGGTATATTTCTGAGGGCAAAACCGCAAGTAGGGCGTTCATCACCCGTTCATCCATATCCTCGGGGCCTTTGGAAAAGATAACCGGCGCTTTTAATTTGTATGAGAGGTATTTTGCGGAAAGGGCATCGAATGCAAAATCATCCCTGACAATGATCACCTTGCTTGATGGGATGAGCCCAAGCATCTTAGCCGATAAATCGAAATGGTCCTCATAAACCGTTTCCCGCACATCCAGGTTCTGGGAATGAAGCCTGTATGTCAGCGAGGGCACAACGCTTGTTTTCGAGGAAAACAAGTATACCTTTTGAAGCTTGTTTGTTGTCAATTCCTGCATGAAATTGCCCGTCTGGAAGGGGTCTTGAATGTAGCGCAGTGGCAAATTCTCGATGTTCCCATAGATGCTGGCAAGATATGCATCCTGCCACTTGTTTGAATTTATCAAAACCATCGAGCGCTGGCCAGTTAGGTCCGTCAAGCCCGGTATGACGCTATCCTCCGCGGATATTTGCGGAAAAATGATTAGGCAAAATAAGGCAACAGCGCAAAATTTATTGATCTCCATTTCAATTTCATCCTGTTATGCATCAAAATAAACATCGACCGTAGAAGCAAAGCTCCTTGGGAACACAATTTCGTAATCCGACCTATCGCCCAGGTAGTTGATGCTGTTAGGGTTGAAGTCGGTGCAGAATATAATATTATCCCCGGTGTTGTAGATGTCGTTTGAATTCTCATCAGAGTACAGCAAGCCGATATGGAAATTCCCGTCGGTTGAGTTCAGGAAAAAGAGATTCTGGATGCCGCAAGTGGCGCTGATGTTCAGGTTGTAATTTGTCTCCAGTTTATCCGTGCTCGCAGTCAAGTCCAAATCCACATCCATATTCGGCATGTCCGTCACGTTTGAAGCCACTTTCAGCCTTCCCCAGGAGACAACCGCCCCTTCCTTGGCAACATACAAGGTGCCATTTGGGATTTTATTCTCATAAAGCGTCAGCGGGCCCGCCGTCTTGTTCACAACCCTGCCTGTCGCATTGCCGTAAAATCCGACGTAAAAATTGCTTCCTCCAATGGGGTTTGGCGGCAGCCTTACCATGACCCCCAATTGAGGGAAAGGCGATTGCATATTGAGGTTGTTGCGTGAATCATTTGCAAACGTCGTGTTCACGGTGAAATTGCCCTCAATCCCCGAAACATTTATCAGCGCGCCGTACCTGCCATCGCCAGCGATTCCCGCATTGCAGCCCGTATCGCTCAAAGTGATGTTGCTTGTTGTGCCGTTGGGGTAAGTCACAAGGGCCCACGTCACATTTATCCCAATCCCGACATCAGTTGCGGACGCATTCACGCAAACGGACTGCCAGGGCGCTGCAGTTGTTGCGTTCACCGTCGTATTCCCCACTGCCGGCTTTACGTTCTCAACTGTGATGGTGAAATTGCTCGTCAAATTAAGCCCTCCAACCGAATCATTCGCCCAAATTCTGGCGCTAAATTGCTTCCCTTCAGCAGAACCCGGCACAATCAGCGAATAGTTTCCCCAGGAATCATTTGCCGCTGGGAATGCGAGCGGTGCCTCATTCACGAATGTGCCGCTCCCGTTATGCTCCAGCCAGAATTGGCCCAAGCTCGTATCATCATACCAAAGCGAATAAAATGTGATATTCTGCCCCGGCATCGGCGTCGAGTTCGTCACCCCCAATTTCCCTGCGGAAAAATCATAATACGGCGGATCGTCCCCAAATCCCAAATAAAACTGCAGGAAATCATCCTCCAAAACTGCCTGCACCGTGTGATTGTAAGTGCCATTAATTGCAATCCTCACATACCTATCCGCGTCCTGCGACCGGTAGTTTGCAGGAGAGGAGGTGATGTTGCACACCAAGCTGGAGAACACGTTCGGCTGCAAAATCTGCTGGGTGCACACATTCCAGTTCGCATTCACCCAATCGTAAATGTTCAGCGAATAATTTGCGGTTACGGTTGCATTGATTCTTGCGGTCACGTTGATGAAATTGGGGATTTTGGAAGCCGGTACCGTCACTGCCGTTCTTGTGGAATTGTGCCACACCTCCCCCCTGTAAAATTTGTGCTTGTCGAATGTTAGGAACGCCGATTCAAAAACCACCGAAGTGGTCCCTCCAAAATTCGTCCATGCCTCCGTTAGCGAGCATGCGGCTGCATCGCAGAAAATTCTCGCCCTGAACCAGCCGTTCGCCGCAGTTTGCGAAACACCCAGCAGCGTGAAATTTCCAAAATTATACGGATCCGCATAAATCTGCCCCCACCTCGTATCCACGCCCCCCAATTGCGTAGTGGCCCATAACGTCCTGGTAGCCCATGTGGCGGAATCGCAATTCGCACCAGAAGTGCATACCATGAAATCGAACCAATCATCATTCAGGTCACCATACATCAGCACGAATCCGCCGTTGCTGCCCAGCATAGGCGCCACATCGAAATTCCTGCCCACCGCCCCCACCTCCGTAGCATTGTCATTTCCCGTCCCTTGGAAATTGCTCCCATCCCAAGATTGGCAGTTCACATCCCCTGCAGTCCATTCCTTCCAGCACACCATTTGCCTATCCGTTCCCGGAAATGTTGCGACCTTGACGTACCTTACATCACCATCCCCGCCCGATGCACCAGTGCTCTGGCCTACCCATACGCCATTCGAAAATGTGTTCTTAAGGATAGTTAGTGAGGCATCGTTCCCATAGAACACGTTGAAATCGCCGCTGCTCTCCTCCCAATCGCCGCTATAGCTTTGCTCGTCGCTGGTGGTATCCAATTCGGTAGTGATCGTCACCTGCGTCGAAGTGTTGAACTCGGTGCCATTCCAAAGTATCGCCCGCAGATCGGGAGTAGCGCTTCCTTCCGATACCAAAAGCATTATTTGATTGCTATCCGACTTCGCAATCAAATCTATTATCCTATTAGTCACTCCAGCAGTCCCGATTCCCAACCCGCCCTGCGCAGAGAACCCGCTCCCATTCCAAATCCTATAGGCAATTGTTGCCGTTGTCGTGTTTGCATACACAACCAAACCCCTTCCTGACAGCTGTTCGAAGGCGACATCGAACGCGCGCTTCGTTGCGATGGAAGCAATCGCGGTCATTTCCGTTGTCGCGCTCCATTCGCTGCCGTTCCATACCTGCGCATCAACGTCGCTATTGCTGTCTAGCGTGGCTAAAATCTTTTCATCCCTTATGGGATTGGCCTTGACAACAAGGTAACGCAGTGTTCCCGCAGTAGCCGGTGTGCTCGCCGCTGCCGTGCTTGTCCAGCCGTTCCCCAGCCACCTTTGGTATTGCGCGATTGTGGCGCTCGCGCTCAACTGGAAACTTGCCATTCCGCCCGTAGAATTCGCATACGCCGCCTCCAAAATGCCAAATGATGCGGCATCCGAAACGTTCGTGTCGCTTATTGTGCCGGAATAAACCGTGCCGTTTTTCAAAACATAGTCGGAAGCGTTGAATTGGCGCAAAACCGTGGCGGAATCGGATAGGCTAACCAGGCAAAATAACACTGACACCAGCACTAAACGCTTATTTCCCATCCGGCTCCCCCTTAAGAAGACGGATAAAGTAGCGCAATTTGGTTTAAATTCGCACCATTTTGCATTTTTTTTGGAAACAGAAATGCCCCGCAGTATATTTTATCATTCCTAAAGGCATGCCTTTTTTTGCCAGTTAAGCCGTTCGCATCCCCAGGACTATATTTCAAAAACAAAAAAATCCCCCTCGCAGCAAAAGAACCCGCTTATTTTGCATTCCGGCGCCTTATTTGCCCAAAACTGCGGATTAAAACCAACCTTTTATTAATTCCAAGGCAGGAATAGGTAGGATTCAAATGAAAACCGCACTGCTTGATGCCCCCTTTTCCGTGGAAAATACCTCCCAGATACCAATCCCAAAAGATCCCTTGGAACAGGTGATTGGGCAGGACGAGGCCGTTCGCATCTCCAAGCTTGCGGCGCGCCAAAAACGCCATCTCCTACTTGTCGGCCCGCCCGGAATAGGCAAATCGCTGATTGCGCAAAGCATCGCCTACCACATCCCAAGGCCAAAGGAGGAAATTTCCATCCTCCACAACCCTGAAAATCCGGAGCGCCCAATTGTTGAAACCAAAAACGCGCTTGATTTGCAAAAGGAAAAAACGCTTGAAAAGGAGCTCCAAAGCAAGGTGGTCGAGCCGCGAGATGTGCCCTCATTTGTTGCCGAAAAACTGGGCTTCCGCTGCCGAAAATGCAACCGATTAAGCAAGGCTAGCGATGCCTCATGCCCCAATTGCGGCACGGAAAAATTCAGGCGCGAGTACTCCCCCTTTGGCGATCTTCTTACCGATTATTTTTCAGCGCAAAAAGCCGATAGGGTGCATACGACCAAGATGACCGAGGGCGGAAAGGAGGAGATCATTGTTTATGAGCGCCTGGGGGAAAAAATCAAGGTGCTTGATCAGCGCATGCTCGAAAAAATCGACATGCTAAAGCAGCAAAAGCCCCGAAAAATCATCCTTCCCCTCACGCGCAAGAATTTCATCATCGGCACCGGCGCATCCGAAACCGAATTCCTTGGGGATGTGCGCCACGAGCCCTATGGCGGAAGGAGCCAAACGCCTTCCGGGGGGTTTATCGGCTCCCACCCTTACGAAAGGGTGATGGTCGGCGCCATCCACGAGGCGCACGAAGGAGTGCTGTTCATCGATGAATTAAGCACCCTTAGCTATTTGCAGCGTTTCCTGTTCTCCGCAATTCAGGATAAGAAATACCCAATTGTTGGAAGGAACCCCCAAAGCACCGGGGCATCCGTAAGAGTTGACGATGTCCCATGCGATTTCATCCTCATTGCCGCAAGCAACATCAACGATTTGCATTACATCCTGCCGCCCTTGCGCTCGCGCATCGTCGGAAACGGTTATGAAGTGCTGCTGGATACGCACATGCCCGACACTCCCGATAACCGCGCCAAGATGCTGCAGTTCATCGCGCAGGAAATCAGGAAAGACGGCAAGATACCCCACGCCACGCTCGAAGCTGCGAACGAAATCATTGAGGAAGGCAGAAGGCGCGCCAACCTGAATGATAATGCCGCCAATGCACTCACATTGCGCCTGCGCGACTTGAGCGGCGCCATCCGCCTTGCCGGCGACATTGCAGTTCACGAGAATGCGCAGTTCATCGAGCCGGGATTCGTCAAGGAGGCAATCAAGCGCAACCGCAACATTGAAGAGCAATTGAAGGAAAAATACGGCAGTGTGTGGCGCGCAACGGCATCCGAACTCACAAAATCAGAAAAGCGGGATTCGAAGGAGATAAATTAGATGACCAACCCAAGGGGGAGACCCCCTTGCACCAGACACCCAAAGTGTCTGGGCATGCTAAGAACCTTGTAGGTTCTGACGCATAGTTTGGTCGGATGCCCAAACCCCCCTTTTGCAAATACTATTTTTTTATTTCGGCGCCGCCGCATTCGCCAATTTTTTCTTATGCTCCTCCAATTTCTTCCTCAACTCCGGATTATTCATTGCAAACAGCTTGACTGCAAAAAGCGCCGCATTCTCCGGCTCCAAAACAGTAGCTGGCACAATTCCAGATGGCATCCTAAGGGATGAAAGTATATCCATTCCGCCAAATTTATCCAAATTGGGTGGGTTGTTGATCACCGGATTTGTACTTGCCCCATCAATCACTCCCCCAAGCGCGTTGCTCCTGCCTGCGACTGCGATGTAAACAATTGGCCTTCCAATTTTGTCGTAATTATGGATCAACTCCAGCAATTCCTTTGGCGCCTTGTGCGCGCTGCACACTTTTATTTGCGATTCAACGCCAAATTCCTTCAGGTGCGCCTCAATTTTCCTCGCATGCTCCTCGTCGCTCTTCGATCCCAATATGATCGGAACCAATTCCTTCATCAAAATCACCCAACAAGCATGATATTGCCATAATGAAAATATGTAAACGCTAGTTTAATATTATTGCCGCAAATCCCTTCAGTTTTCCTCTTATTTTTTCCTTTTAACCGGCGGCACCAGCACAAACCTATGGTAAAGATTGCTCACGAGGCATGCCAGGATGTAAAAGCAAAGCGCAATTAGCGCCAAAATCACATACGCCCAAATGGTGGATGTTTTCAGGAAGGGCAGCAAAACGATAGGCGCGTACTTAGCATTGAACAGTTCCGTAGTTTCCCTTGGAAAGGGCAGGGGGATCAATAGGAAAAGCGCCAAAAGCAGCACCTTCCCAAGCGTTGGCTTCAGGAACAGTTTCCAGTTCATCTTAATTCGCCTCAATTTTTTCAATACGCCAAATCGTTTATCCGCATTCGCCCATCTGATTTTCAAAATCCGCCCGTTCATTTTTCCAAATCCGTGCAGTTCATCCCTGCTCATAATAATACGAATACGCCTCGTTTCGAATAACCTTGAACCCAAGGAAGAATAAGCAGGAAATTATGTAGGAAAGTGCCGTAAATCCAAGCGAATAAAGCGCTTTGGTCCTCTCGCAAACCGATAGCGCATCATAAACCGAATTCACGCAAGATGGCGTCCCGATTTTGCACCTTTCCCCCTGCTCAGCGTAATGGCACTGCTCGGATAGGTCCGGATATGCGAGGTAAAAAATCAGTATCAAAAGCCCGATGAAGGGAATCAACTTTCCATAGTTCGGCTCGAGGAATTTCCCTACTGGAAGCATCAAAACACCAAAAAAACAAGGAAGAGGGCGAATATAAACGCAAATCCACTGTCCCATCCCCCTTACTTTGGCCTTTCAGGGCGAGGCCTTGCCCGTTTTTTGGGTTTAGGATTTGCCGCCTCATTAAGGTTTGCTGCTTGCATTTGTTTGAAATATCCAGGCTGCCTTTCCTGCACCAAAATTGCGCCTCCTCCTTTTAGTGGAAACAAATGCGTTGCCTGGACGCTCCTTTCATTATACGCGGATTTCCTATGTATCGAAAGATTATTCCCAAATGCCAGCCAAATTCCCGGAGTATTTGGACGCTCCCCCTTATCCACAAGCTCGTGCACCCCCCCAATGGAGCTGGCCCGGATGATATTTTTTTCAAAATCGTGGAAAGCCAATGCATCCGGATGGACTTGCGGCATTTTGATCAGTCCGGGGCTATCCTTTCCTGCCTCCGAAACCGCCCTCAAAAGCCCCGCCTTTCGATTCAAGTGGTTTTGTGGGATTTTCAATACTACGCGAAAAGGCGCATTCGAGAAGCTCCATATGATATCCTTGTATAATCCAGATATCCCACTATATTGCTTGTAAGCCCACTCTTGCCCTTCCCTTCTAGTTTGCTTAAGAAGCCAATCCTTGATTTTTCCCATATGGTTACATTACTCGATCTAACAATTTTTAGCCGTTCCTATTCTCACACAAACTTTCTTGAAATCTCATTTGCAATCCTAAACCCTTCCAAGACCGCCTCCATCCCGACCTTTCCTTCGCGGTAAAGCTGCTTATCAAGCATCAATTCCTTCTTCCCTTCCGGCCAGATGCGCCAGGCATTATTTGTGATGTCATCTGCGACCATCAATTTGCCCGCAGCATCCCTTCCGTACTCCAATTTCAAATCAACTAGTGCGATGCCTTGCTTTGCAAAAGCTTTTTCCAGCACCGTAAAAATCCGCTTTGTGGTATTCCTGATCTCGTCAATCTCCTTTTGGTTTGCCACCTTAAGGGCAATTGCATGATCATCATTTATGAACGGGTCATGCAGCACATCATCCTTCAAAAAAAGCTCGAAAAGCAGCGGATTGAAAATAGTCCCTTCCTTGAATGGCAGCCTCCTCAAAATGGACCCTGTTGCAATCCGCCTTGTCACGCACTCAAGCGGGATCATTTTCATCTTCCTAACGACCATGTAATTATCCTCCGGCGCGGAAATGTAATGCGTTGGGATCCCGTTCCTTTTCAAAAGTTCAAAGCAGTTTTTTGTCGTCTCCCAATCGTACTTCCCCTTCCCCGCCAAAATATCGTGCTTTGCCCCATCCCCGGCGGTAATATCATCCTTGAAGAACAGCACGGCATTATCCGCGCTTCCCAAATCCTGATAGATGACTTTGGTTTTGCCTTCTGCGATTTTCGCTCCAAGATTCATAAAAAAATTCACCTCAGAAAAATGATTTCATTGCGCTCCGGACCAACCGAAACCGAAACAAATGGCACATCAAGCTCCTTTTCCACAAATTTCAGGAATGCAAGAGCTTCTTTAGGCAGCGCCTTCAATTTAATCTTCTTTCCAGCATTTGCCACCTTCTTCCAGTTCTGCGCCTCAAACCCTTTAAACGTTTTGTAAACCGGTGTCAGATTATTACGGGAATTCGTATCCGCCGGGAAATGCGTCAAGGTTTTCCCCTTTGATTGGTAATGCGTTGCCACCTTGATTTCCTTCAGCCCCCCAAGCACATCCATTTTGGTGAGGTGCATACCCGAAAACCCATTCAGCATAATGGATGTCCTAAGCATAGGCAAATCCAGCCATCCAATCCTTCTTGCCCTTCCGGTTGTTGTCCCAAATTCCTTTCCCATCATCCTGATTTCCCCCCCCAACTCACCTTCAATTTCCGTTGGGAAAATTCCGTTCCCAACCCTTGTGGTGTATGCTTTCACAACCCCTTCCGATTTTGTAATGAATGATGGCGCAACCCCGCAGCTAACAGCCGCGCTTGCAGAAATGCAATTTGATGATGTCACATACGGATAAGTGCCAAAATTATTGTCCAAAAAGACCCCTTGCGCCCCCTCGTAAAGTATGTTTTTTTTCTGCGCATTGATTTCGTTAAGTTCCATTGATACGTCCGCTGCAAATCCTTTCAGCACTCTAGAATACGCCAGATATTCTGAAAGGACGGAAGCAAAACTAAAATCCATCGGGAGCCTAATCCCCATGCCGGTCAGCGCCTTAACTTTCCTTTCATACTGCGCCTTTATTTTATCCGTGAGGCTAGCGGATGATAGCAAATCCTCAAACCTAATGCCCGTGCGCGCTGCCTTATCCTCATAGCACGGCCCAATCCCCCGCTGGGTGGTTCCAATTTTCGCTGAATTCCCCCCCCCTTCCTGCAAAATATGCCATGGCATGATGAGGTGTGCCCGGAGATCGACACGGAGGTTTTTTGGGTTGAGTGTAACGCCATTTTTCCTAAGGCTTTCGATTTCGGATATCATCACTTTGGGGTTGATCACAACATTTGATGCGATCAAATTGACCTTTCCCCTATGGAAGACGCCCGATGGGAGCAAATGCTGCTTGAATTCCTTTTCGCCAATCTTCACGGTATGCCCCGCATTGTTGCCCCCGTTGAACCGGACAATTGCATCCGCATCCTCAGCTAGGAAGTCGACAATTTTGCCCTTCCCCTCGTCCCCGAACTGCGCCCCAATAATAGCTAAACCCGGCATGTCATCCCCTCACGAAATAGCAATACCTTATTGGGAAAACCCTTATAAAAGCTACCCGGCATAATCTGCTTCCTTTCTAATAGGTGAAACTACTTTGGTTACAAAATGCCAGCGCTGCAACAAGGATGCCCACTACATTGAAAAGTGCATGGGCTGCCTGCGCTACATCTGCAAAAGCTGCCAGAAGGCCTCAAAAACCGCAAGCAAAACAGTAAGGCTGACCATTTGCAAGGACTGCTGGGGCAAGATGCCAAGGCGCAAGGCCTGGGAGCGCGCCTGATCTATAGGTTGCCAAGGCCGAATATCGCAAGGAATGCCAAATACCCAAGCGCAAGCCCCACGCCGTCCTTTTTCGTAAGGCCCCCGCGGATTGTTATCAGGTACAGCAGCACCATGTTCGCAATTACCGAAATGACAATTAGCTTTTCAGCCGGCTCAAAGGTTATCTGCGGGTTGATCATAAGAGCCGTCCCAAAAACCAGCGTCAAATTCATAATCGAGCTTCCGACGGCGTTACCAACGGCCATTTTTTCGTGATTCCTCCTGGCGGCGCTGATGCTCACCGACAGCTCCGGCAGGGTTGTACCTACCGATATGATTGTTGCGCCAATGACAGTTTCCGCAAGCCCCAGCATTCCGCTAAGCTTTATCGCATTCTCAACCACTAGCTGCGCGGATATGATCACGAGTGTGATGAAGATGCTAAACCCAAACAACGGCGCAGCCATTTTCCTTGTGAACCTTAGCCTTAAATGGCTTTTTCCGGACCTGCTTTTGCTCGAAAGCAGCCAATAGGTGTATGCCAGGAATATCCCAAAAAGAATCGCTCCCGTAACCCTGCCCGGCTGGTAAATCACAAAAAGGAGGGAAATCACGCTTGTTGCAAGCAGTACCATCACCAGTTCCTTAAGGTTCTGGCGCTTTACCGTAACGACTCCCAGGATTGCCGCCACTCCAAGCACGAGCGTGACATCCGTGATGTTCGCGCCAAAGACATTCCCAACTGACAGATCCGAGCTTCCCCTAAGGGCTGCCGATACGGAAATTACAAGCTCCGGGAGCGATGTGGATATGGACAGCAGGACGAATCCGATGGCAAGTTCGCTGATGCCCAGCATCCGGGAGATGGTAAGCGCATTCTCCGTGCTTTTTTCAGCAGCCTTGAAAATCAGGACCATCCCTCCGAGCACAAATGCCAAGGGGTAAAGCCATTCCAGCATTCCGATATCACTTCTTTTTTACATACGGGTATTTTTGCTCCGATGGGGCAATTATCCTTGGCCTGCCAAATGCGCTATCCTTCGCATAGTAGAAAACGCCAACTGTTGCCGCAATGTTTGTCAGCACAATTGAGAGGAACACCAGTTCCGTGAAATATTCCAGATTTATCCCGAACTGGAGCGGGAGGAATGCAAGCACGGCCGAAGCAAGGCCCCGTGGGAGCATGGAAACAATAAGCAGGTTCTGATGGCTGTCCGGGAAATTGTGCCCAAGCAGCTTGATCCCCGCAATCCTTGAGGCGAGCATCAGCGCTAGGAGAATGCCCGAAATGAATACGACCTGGAACACCACATTCTCAAGGCTTATGATAAGCCCCATGTACACAAAAAAGAATGTCCTAACGAAAAACGAGACCTCCGTTTGGAATTCCCTAAGCTTGTCCTCCAACCCAAAATCCCCCGGAACCTTGAGGAATTTTGCAAGTTCCTTCATGCTGCTAAGAAGGATCCCAAACACCAGGACTGCAATTGCGCCATTCCCCCTCAATGCCTCCACGGAGGAATAAAGGATGAAAAGGACGGCAATTGTCAGAAGGTACCCAAAGGGCTTGCCATAGAGCCTTCGCAATAGCACTATCCAGATGATGGCAAAGATTATTGCGATGAAAAAAGCAATCGAAAAAGCGGATGCGACCTGGTTCCCAACGCTTGAGAGGTTGACGGTTTTGGAAATTATTATCTCTATCAAAAGGAATGCCAGTATGATTGAAAGGGCATCTGTCATGGCGGATTCTAGCGTAAGGAGAGTTTTGCTTTCATCCCGCACGGCAATCCCCGACAAAATTGGTATTACTATGGCGGAGGAGGCCCCGCCAATTACTGCCCCAAGCAAAAGCCCTTCCGCAAGCTGCCAGCCAAGGAGCATCTTCATGGCAAAGCCTATTGCAGCAACTGTAATTATGAATACGACAAGCGTATAGGACGTTGCCTTCCCCAGCTCCTTTACCACCTTGAATATGTTGAGGTTGATCCCGCCGTCGAAAAGAAGGATGATAAGCGCCAGCGTCCCAACAAAGGGCGCAAGGCTGAATATCAACGAGGCTTCCGAAGTATCGACAATCCCAAATACCGGCCCAAGCAGCACCCCAAGGAGCATGAGGAAGAGCACATCTGGTATTTTCGTCCTCTCGAAGAATATCATGGAAAAGAATCCTATGACAATTATTGCTCCCATTAGGAAGAATTCCTGAGACATATTGATGCACTCACTAAATGATGCCCGGAGTGATTAAAAATATGCCTGAAAAAGTGCCCCATATTACGACAATTGTGGACTTGATGTTCCACGATTGCCAATGATATTTTGAAGGATTTAATAAGCCTGCTGAGGATAGGTTGGGGATTGCAATGGCATTTGGAATTTCTGAGGGCACAGGCTACGAATTGATGCTGGCCTGCGGCATAATGCTAGCATCTTTCATTCTGGCAAAGCTGCTCTACTGGTTCATCAAGAAATATATCCAGGGGCTCACAAAAAAAACCCATAACACCCTGGACGACAGGCTGGTTGAAGCATCCGAAACGCCCATTTTCCTTTTTGTTGTCGCTGTAGGGCTTTATGCAGCAATTGGCCAGTTCTCCCTCCTTTTACCTTTCCGGCAGCAATTGGACAGAATTTTTTCGGTAATATGGATTTCCCTCGGCGCGTTCTCGGTAATGCGAATTTTCAATTCGTTCCTTAATTGGTACGCGGAGGAAATTGCTCCAAAAACAAGGACGATGGCTAACGAGATTTTCCCGACAATACGGCGCATAATGCGCGTGGTTGTCGTACTTGTTGCCCTAATGATGATCCTTGACAATTTCGGCGTGGAGATTTCGCCCCTTCTTGCCAGCCTTGGGATAGCGGGGCTTGCTGTTGCGCTTGCATTCCAGGACACCCTAAGCAATTTCTTTGCGGGGATCTACATTACAGCTGATCGGCCAATCAAGACCGGAGATTACATCAAGCTCGAATCGGGCGACGAGGGGAAGGTGGCGAAAATAGGCTGGCGGAGCGCCCAGCTACTTACGCTCCAAAATAATGTTGTTGTAGTGCCCAATTCAAAGCTTGCCCAAAGCATCATGACGAATTTCAATGCACCCGACAGGCAGCTATCATTTTCCGTGCAGGCTTTTGTCAGCTATGATTCGAACCTGGAAAAAGTCGAGAAGGTTGCACTAGAGGAGGCCTTGCGCATCCAGAAGACGGCGCAGGGCGCGGTTAGGGATTTTGCCCCTATTTTGAGATTCCATACGTTTGCGGATTCGGGGATAGGTTTTGCAGTAATCCTTGGGGCAAGTGAGTTTGGTGCGCAGTTTCCGATGAAACATCTATTCATCAAGTCATTGCATACGAGGTTCAAAAAGGAGCGCATAGAAATACCCTACCCCAAAAGGGATGTTTATATCAGGAGGTAAATGCAAATAGCGGCGATGTCGGTTTATGGGTAAGGAATCAGTTGCATATTGGCTTCCCTTCAGGGAATCGATGACTAGCGTTAGCGCCGATGCTCCGGGGTTCTTGCTTCGCGAGGTTCGGGACGGTTTGCTTTCGGAACTTGGCAAGCTGTTTGATGAGGTAATTGAGGTAGGGGATTTGCGCAGCAATATTTTACCTCAAGACGCTGCTATTGCCGGCGAATATATCGCCCTTGCTTGGTTTGGCGACCTTGGTTCCGGCCACCGCCGGGAATATGGCCTTGAAGTGCTAAGGGGCATCGAGGAGAAATGCAAATTATTCAATCCCTCAAACGGGTATGCGACCGCAATGGACAAATATGCGACCGCAAAATTCCTGAAACAAAAAAAAATCCCCTCACCGGAATATGTCCTATTCGATCCCTCCAATGTTGAACAAGCAGCCAAGCGGATGGATGGATGGGCCGGAGTCCTGCTTAAGCCAAGGTGGGGGGGCTACGGCATAGGCATTGTAAAAATCGATTCTCCCGCGGATCTGGTGGATTATTGCGACTATATGCCCCCATCCATCCATTATGCGGAAAGATACATCCTCAATTCCCCGAAAGATTGGGTCGGGATTAACATAATCGGCGGGGAATATGCTTATGCCTATGCAAAAAGCGAATCCAGCTTCAAAGGGGGCTGGAAAGTTTGGGACCGAAGTCGCATCGGGGGCAAAATGCTCCTTGCCGATCCGCCGGAAGAATACATTGGATACGCGGAGGATGTGGCGGAAAACCTAAGAATGAGCTGGGTTGGTGTCGACATCATTACCGCGAATGATGGACCGCCCTATGTCGTGGATGTCAATGCGTTCCCCGGCCTTTACCCGGAAATGTATGCCAAAGCCGGTGCGGATGTCCCCAAAATGATGGCGGAGGCTATTAGAAAAGGGGTCGACACAAAATGAAAAAACTGCAAATGCCCCGTAAAAAGCACCTAGTGGGGTTCGAGACCGAGCTTTTTTTGCTCGAGGACAACGGCGCGATATCTTCAAGGGCAGATGATTTTTTGGAGGCGGGGAATAAACTCCGGTTAAAATACCCAATCCACAAGGAATACACGCACAATATGGTTGAAATTGCAAGTGTAGCCAATTTCAGGGTAAGGAAGGGCGCATGGTCGTGGCTTGAAACCATTGAAAAGCTAATAGAGCTTGGGAAGCGGATGGATATTCGGCTATTCCCCTACGGGACATATTTCGGGAACCATATTCCAACTGCCAGGCAGGATGATTATTACCGGATGTGTGAATCCGTCCTGGGCCCGGCAAAATATGCCATGTCGACAGGCAGGGTTGCAGGCTTCCATTTCCATTACTGCCTACCCTATGGTGTGTTTGACAGCAAAAAACGCCTCCTTCGGCAACTTTTCAGGTCAAAATACAAGGAGGATTTCCTCAATTTGTACAATATTATGATTGCCATGGATCCCGCGGTCACAAATTTCATGGAATCCTCCCCGTTCCTCGACGGCATGCACCATGTGAAGGATTCGCGAATTATGATATACCGCGATATGAGGCTGCGCGGCAATGCAGACTATGTTGGCCTTTATTCCGATTACAGCCTATTTGGCGGCTTGCCAAGGTATGCCGCAGGCCTGTCGGATGTGATCATGCTGACCGAGCACAGGTATGCCACCTGGAAAGAGCTCGTAACCGAAAGGTGCCCTGTTTATGAGGATATTGTTGGGGAACGGCATCCCTTGCAGTTCAATTGGGGGCCTTTGCGGATCAACAAGGTGGGTACGTTCGAATACCGGGGACTAGATATGAACCTGCCATCCCATATTGTGGGGACCAGCCTGCTCATGAAATATTTGATGAAGAGGATAAGGGAAGAGCACCTGGAGGTAAGGCCGTCGGATATTGGCATTAGGGAGCCTTTCAAAGTCGAGGGGAATTACTTGTATGTTCCTCCCTTTTCCTATGTCAATGATGTCCTGCAGGCAAGGTCGGCAATTGAGGGAATGGATGATCCCCTAGTATATAGGTACTCGAAGGCATTCGCAGCAGCATGCCTTAAATCCGTTCCGCACAAGCGGGATCCGGGAGTGGATAGGATTAAACGGATCCTTTCAACAAGGAAAACCAAGTCTGATGAAATCCTAGATCGGGCAAAAAAACTCGGATGGGAAAAGGGGGATAGGCTTTCTGAGGAAATGGCCCGGGATTTGGCCCTGGAAGCGGCGGAGGAGCTTGAAGATGAGGTTGAGCGGATGATGCGCCGGGAGCTCCTGATAGATATACCCTCGGGTTGAGTTTAATGGCTGGCCAATAAAAACTCCTATACTCTTGAAATGCCATTAAATGCTGCATCCATCTATTAGCCCGCGGTCAAGGTGGTTGTAATTGTGTTTGTTGTGATGGCGCTCAATTTTGCGCTATCGAAAATATGATGGTAGGGTTTAGGTCGCGGAAATCCAGACCGACTAATCTTGAATGCCAATGCCCCTTTTTCAAAGCATCCGCTAACCATTAAAATAAATGCGGGAATTTAAAAAATCAGACAAGCACCGCATTCACAACTCCGTGCTGCGAAGGCCTGCTCATGACACGCGCCTTGCCCGCTTCGGTTTCAATGATTGCGCCCTTTGTTATGGTATTTTCCGATGCATAGTGGCGGTTATCCGGGCTTTGCGCAACATTTGTGATCTTGACCTTCTTCATCTTCCCATCCTTCAGGACAACGTTTGCAAAGACGGCAGACTTCAGGCGCACCTTCATGTTTCCGCCCTTGCCCTTCTTTACCTCGCGGACCTCCTTGCCCGATTCCTTTTCAAGCCTTGGCCTTGCAAAAAAGCCCCCCATATTTGCCAATATCTTATCCCGATTCGCCCGCTTCTTTGCGCCCGTCCCCGAATTCTTGGTTTTGAACGCCGCGTGATATTGCACCATGCATAAAACACCCTAGTTTGATGACAACTTTATTATTCCAGGCAGATCCAAAGGAAGGCTTATGCCCAACTTTTATTTCATTAAAACGCGCCTGAAAAACAAGGAGATAATTAGCTCCATCAAGGAATATAAAGCCATATCAATACGGCCCGATTTGGCCTCCTTAAAAGGCTTTATTTCTGCCGCACTTTTAGCCGCAAAGGCGGATTTTTCCAGGCATGAAAACGTAGCCAATGATTTTGCGGTGCAATGGATCTGCCGCATTGCATGCAAAAGGAACATCAATCAGGCGCTCGATTTTGTTATGCCAAAGGGGGATGTTGTTGGCATTGCAAGCGAAAACCCCCTGCCCAAAAGCGTGCTTTCGAAAATGGGCTTGCCCATAAAATATTCAAATTCAAAAACTGCTTTGCAAAATATCGCATCTGAATATTCCATTCCCCCAAAAGCGCTCGAAAAATACGGCCTTGAGGATCTGCTCATCGAAAAATCAATCGTTTCGATGCTGGAATAAAATCAGTAGAAGCATTGGGGGCGATCAATTACCTCTACACTGGCATTTTTCCGCAATTGAATGTACTTTCCGAGTCATACCAGCTTGTGCCCTTGAGCCGTTTAGAGCACGACTCCACGTAATACTGGTCGCAAACAGGCATCTTAACCCCTGCTTTCCCTTCTAGCCATTTTCCATCGGTAGTAGAATAGCACTCTCCAATCATAGCAAGTTTTGCCTTGCAAATTGCAAGCGGATTTTGTGGCGCCATAAATTCGGCCCTAAATGGGTTCCCGATCCTCCCAAATAATTTATACATGATTGTTTCCCCAGTAAAATAATAATTGCAGTCGCAACCGTTTTGCAGCCTTATCTGTCCGCTGCATCTAGGATCGAGCTCTTTGGCAATAAGCAAATAGCCTACTGCGCTAATGACAATCAAAACCACAATTGCAATTTTCCACGGGGAGATTTTTCCAAAATCCATGATAAACAAGATGCATCTGGTAAATATTAATGCCCTGTTTGGCAATCTTTTCCCTGAATAATGCCCATTTTCCCCCTCGAAAATAATCTTTTTATTCCTTTTCTCATTGCGGATTCTTTCGGAGGGATATATATATTTTCCCTGAGTATAGCAAGCATATGCGCAAAGTCATAGGGCGCCCCAAGGGGCCTGATTTCGTCAAGTACCTCCACGAATTCGTGCTTGAGAGCATAGGCAACAAGGGCCTTGCAATCCTCCTTTCCATGGGCGAGGGCGCAACTGATGAGATCATAGAGCAAAAAACCAAGCTCAAGATCGCCGAGATCAGGTCAATTTTAAACCACCTCCACTCCTATGGCTTTGTCGAATACTCGAGGGAAAAGAACATGCAAAACGGTTGGTTCACCTACACCTGGAAGGTCAATGTGGATCGCGCGATGCAGAATTTCCTCATGATAAAAAAGAAGGAAGTCGAGCGGCTTCGCGAGGGCGTTGAGGCAAGCGAGGGCGCGCTCATTTACCGCTGCCGCAAGGGCTGCTCAAAATTCCATTTCGATACGGCAATGGAAAACAAGTTCCGCTGCCCCACATGCTCATCCGACATGAAATACCTCGATACGCAAGATGAGCTAAAGAAGGCGGAAATCCGGATCAATGCGATAGAAAAAATCCTCTCCGCAAGAGGGGAACTTCCAGACCGCGACCGCTTTACACGCAACATGTATTAGCCGATTTTTTTGTTTGGAATTATTTTTTACCATTTATGGTTTTTTCCCTCTAATTTCCACCATCCATTGCTGTTTTTTCCCTCTAAGCCGCAACCAAACCGTTTATAATCGGTTTTGCCCATAACAATCCTTCTAATAGCGGGGTAGGGTAGCCAGGAGTGCCCGCTGGGCTCATAACCCGGAGAGGGCGGAACTGATTTTTATTAGTTCTTTCCTCGGGTAAAGACCGGTGGTTCAAATCCACCCTCCGCTATTTTTTCTTTTTCCACCCGAAACCACCCCTGGCAATAAATATATACTCAATTTTCGCAATAAGCCTTATGGACTTAACTATTGAAAATGCGGAATTTTTAGGGATATTTGTAGGTGACGGATCTTTACATGTGCGACCAGAAAAAGCAGAATTTGATTTTAAATTCGTCGGGAATCCTAAAGACGAATTTCCTTATTATTTTGAACGGGTATCGAAATTAGCGAGCAATTTACTTGGCAGGCAAATATGTCCTTCACTAATGGATAAAGGCAGGAGTATTGGTATACGCTTTTGCTCAAAGGAATTAGCTTTATGCATCGGACAAATTGGCATCCCGAAAGATAAGCTAAACTTTGCGGATATACCTACCTGCTTTTTAGCATCCAAAGAGTTGACCGCTGCTTTTATACGGGGAGTGTTTGATACGGATGGCTGCTTTACTATCAAGAAAAGATACCGAAAAGTACCCTACTACCCCTGCATAGAATTTGGAATGAAGAATAAAGTATTGCTTGGCAGCATTGCAATATTCATCAATAAATACGGAATTAGTAGCAGTTTGGTTGTCGATCAGGAATATATCGACAAGAGGAATGGGCAAAAGTACACGAAAAACTATTTGTGCATCTATGGTATAAAAAACGTCATAAAATGGTTTGATTTAATAGGTACGAGTAATCCGAAGATAAAAGAGAAATGGCGCAATTTCATTTCGCCGGCATCGCCGTGAATTCGCTGCATGTGCTATACGCAGGCCTTACCGTAAACCTCCTCTTGGGTTCGCTCCCCTCGGAAACGATCACCTCATTTCCGACAATCTCGAGCTTAAGGGCCGTATCCGCAAAAGCGGTCAGCTCTATTTCGTGATCCGCTTGCAATGCAAATCCCTTCCCGTTCTTTGGGAAGCCGGGCAATTGCTTTACTATCTCATCTTTTAGCTGCGAAACATTGGGCTCGAAAACAAAAAGCACGCTGTTTGGATTGAAGGGGCTTGGCGTGACCGTTTTCATTACGGCATTGACAACGAGCCGCTTCACCTCATCCCTCTGGGAGAGAAGCGGCACATAGATCACTTTTCCCATCCCATCCTTCCAGGGCGAGGCCAATTCCTCCGAAATGTTCTTCCCAAAAAGCATCGGGTTTGATTTTTGCAAAACCGCAATGATCCTTGAGGCGCGCAAAATATTGAACCTGTTAAATTCCTTTGTTTCCTTGAACGCCGAAATTTCGGAGATGATATCACCAAGGACTGAAATCTTTTCGCGCTTCTCATCAAAGATTTTCTTGATAAGAGGAGCAACCTCCGCCTTTTCGAGGCTAAAGGCCGATAGGAAAAGGTCCGAATCAATCATGCTAAGGTCGACAAAGAGGCTCTTGCCTATTTCAAATTGCTTAAGCGTAAAACCAATCGGAATAGGTTTCATGGAATATTTCTCGTATTCCTCCTTGCTCTTGCTTGGGCTGGCAAGGCCCGAAAATGAATTCTGCGAATCAAATACGACAACCGGGATGCTGTTTAGCAGCACATCCTCGATTATGATGTGCAATAGGTGAAGGCGCTTTTCCTTGCTATCGCCAAGCACGATTGCCGAAAAGAGCGATTTGAGCGCGACCTCCACCTTCTGCCCGTCCCTATCCAGCCCAAGAAGCGCCTTTGCCGTGCTTTCGCGATGGCCGCCTTGCATCTCCCTCACAAGCACGCTTTTCCTTGTGAATGATAGGATTGAAACCGGATCCCCCAAAAGGTTTTCCACCTCCTCGTCTGTCCCGCTTTTCAGCTCGCGTGTTTTCACATCGGGCGAGGCCTCAAGCCCCTTTTTTGTGATTTTCAAAAGGGCGTCAAGCTCCTCATACTGCTTTGCGACCTCGTTGGACAGCTCGCTTTCGGAATAGGGGATGAATGCCGGCGTTGAATCGACCATCACGTACTTGTAGCGGTTTTCCCTCGTAATTTTTTCAATCAGTGTCATTTCCCGCTTTTGCTGCAAAAGGAAATTCGAAATATCCCCCTCCACAATAAGCGCCCGCCTTTCGAGCACCAAAACCCCGGTTATTTCATCGTCCTTTTTTTCGAATAGGGAAATCAATAGCACCTTCTCGGGATTTTGGTATATCTGCACCGGGAAATTCCCCCAGGTGGCGGAAACTATCCTCTTCCAAGGCCCGTGCGCCAAATCAAGATCGGCCATAATGCTATCAAGATAGGATTGGGCTTTGCGCTTTATAAGATTAACCAGCAAATGTGCTGCCTGATTAAAGGAAAAACAGTGCTGGTGGAGAGTTTAAGTTGGAATAATATGCCCCTTGCTACAATTAGAAAAGAATATTTTTGCTATTATTTAAAAAAAAATAAAATGGAAAAAAAGGAAAAAGACAATGGGTGCCTTGCATTAAAGCACTTACATCTTCATTAGCCCTTTCTTCTTGATGTAGACCCAGAGCTTCTTTGTCATCTCTGAAGGTGAAATTGGCGTGCCGCCGAACACATCCTCCAAAGAGTCGTCAGAGCCCTTGAAGCCGATCTTCATGCCTCCGAACGCTTTTCGTACCATGCTTGTCACCCCTTTTCCCCTCAATAAAAACAGACGCATTTACGAGGGAGGGTTGGTTTATAAGGCTATCGCTGTTTACGAGCTAAATACGAGGGAGAAAACCGTTTTGGCATTTTTCATCTTAGCTACTATTTATTAATTGTTGGCGCCATTTTCAAATAATATTATTTTGGGTGGTAATATGGCAGAACGTGGCATAAAAGCATTCAGTCCAAAGGAATTGACCATTTACCAGCATCAAATGATTGAACGAATTTTGGAAAAAGGCGAACTAAATGTGCCATTGGGTGTGAGGGGCGATAAGGAATTCAGTAAAGCGCCACCAGTTATCCCCGAAAGATCATATGGGAAGACGCCAATCCTGCCTTTTCCGGCAGTATCCGAGAAGGAGAGATTCGATCACGGAATTATTGAAAGCCTTGTAAAGAAGGGCATCTTGGAGGTAATTCCTGGAGATGTTCAACTATATGCTTCTAGCCATGGTGGGTTGCCCGAATATAAAACCACTACTCATTATGATGAGCCATTGGGTAAAGCCAAAGGAAGGCGGCGCAGCGATCCTGCTGTTGTCAGAATTAGTGGCGATTTCGTCCAAGCAGTCTTAACGGCATATCCTCACGTAGATGCTCATTCTAGATACAAAAAATAAAACAACAGCTTACACGAATCACTTCAATCTCATCGAATCAAGCACCTGCGGGGCGCGGCTTTCAACATGCAGCATCTTCCCAATGGTTCTTGCAAGATCCTCGCACTTGCTCTCCTCCCCATGAAGCATGAAGAATTTCGAGGGGCGGGGCTTGATTGCGCGCGCGAAGTTGATCAATTGCGTGCGGTCCGAGTGCCCCGAAAACCCATCCACATTTGCGACCTTCAAGTTGACAATAAGCTTATCCAATTTATTGTTTTTTAGTATTGGCACTTCCTTATCGCCGTTTAAAAGTTTTCTCCCCAGGCTAAGCGGGGCTTGGTATCCTACGAATATCAATGAATTCTTAGGGTCTGGAGCCATCATTTTAAGGAATTCCACCGATGGCCCGCCTGAAAGCATTCCCGATGTTGCAATTATTATCGCCGGATCATCGGATTCGACGATGCTTTGCCTATCCATTCCAATTGCGCTTCGAAACATTGGCTTATCAAAGGGTGAATCATTCTGCAAAATCCTCCTTTGCACATCCCTGCGCAAATACTCCGGATAAACCGTATGGATTGCGGAAGCTTCCCTAACCATCCCGTCGATGTAAATTGGCACATCCTCGTTGCGCATGTATTTTTCCATTATGAGCATGACTTCCTGCGCCCTTCCAACGGCCAATACCGGAATCAAAACCTTCCCGCGGTTTGCAATTGTTTCACGGATCGCATTCACCAGTTTCTGCTCGCTTTCCTCAAGCCTTGGCTTTGCATCCATGGGCCCCCCATAAGTGCTTTCCATCATGATTGTATCCACGCGCGGGAACCTGATATCCGCCGGATCAAAAAGGTTCGTCCTTCCGAATTTGATGTCGCCGGTATTGTGAAGGAAAAGTCCCCCAAATCCACCTAGGAAATTCTCATATCCTTCAACTGAGAAATCATAAACATATTTCGAAGAGGATTCCACTTCCTTTATAGATGTGATTTCTTCGAACAAGAAAGGTGCAGCAAGCATTTGTTTTTCAAGAAATGTTGCAACCTGCAATTCCGGCCTGCTTAATCCTATGCTCCTCGCCGCTCTGTAAGAAGTATGCCTAAGCTGTGCCTGCGTATCTTGGGAAAGTGAAACAATAGGCACTTTCCCCCAAAATGCACTTTTTGAGCCTATTTGGGGTATGGCATGCAAGGCGTTTTCCCAATTCCCAACCTTTATTTTCTCGACGAATTTATTCATTGCCTCGCGGCCGTAAATGGAAAGGGTATGCATCGTGTTGGTTTTGTTAAACTGGTAAGTTGCAGGCATTCCAAGGCTAAGAAGCATGTAGCCAACGTCTTCAATTAACCATTTGTTCTTTGAAGTGCAGCTTATGGATTGGCCGCTTGATCTTATGCTAAAGCAGCCATCGCCGTCGAAATAGCCTTCCAAAAATGCGGATTTTACCTTATCCGGCGCAGAGAGGATAGTTGCTGGCACTCGTTTGGTATGCGCGGTGCCCATGCCGCCAAGCACCGTGATTAATTTCTTCAAAGATTTTGAGTGAAAGCGAGTTTCCCCATCCAACTTCGAAATGCCGCAATTGAACAAAGGCGCTATTGCCCCTTCGCAGAAATCTAACACCTTTTGGTCGTCATTAGTTATCACAACCGAATTTCCATTAGTGCTTCCTTCGGAAGCAAAATATCCAAGGAATTTTGAAAATTCGGAAGTAACCTCGAATTCCTGTGGAAGGATAGCGGCAACTCTTGGCGGCTGAGGGATGCCTAATTTTGCAAAAGCTAAGGATACGCGGGCAACTTTGCAATGCCTCTGCTTTGCGATTTCGCTTTTATAAAGCCCTTTCTCATATCTGTCCTTTACCCAAACCATTACTTCCTCCCAATTTTGGAAGGATGACTTGGCTTGGATTTCGAGCTCTCCAATGCGCCTATTCAACTTTGATTTATTATTATAATAAACATTGAATTCAGTCTCGTTCAATTCAACTATTGGCTCTTTAACATGCAACCCCGAAGCATTTGAAAGTGCGATGATGCTATCCCCTACTTTTAACTCCTTAACTTTTGCAGCCTCGATTTTCCCATCCTTAGCTGCAAAGACGCTGTGGGATGCAGTCACAACCGCCTTCCGGCCAGTCTTCGTAGTGATTTCAAAAAGTGCTTCGTTGATTGGATGCCTCATGAAAGAAGTAATGGGAACTACCTTTGGCTGATAGGTTTGCGGGTCGAATGCAATAGTCCTCCATCCACCCGGGTTTTGCAATCGTTCTACGTAATCCCCCTCAAATCCATTCTTTTCCATCAATTCGTCGGAAAGCTTGCCTATTTCGACGATCTTTAAATTATCTTGCGGATCTATTACTGTTACCGGAGTCTTCCAGTCGAGTGAATAAACGAGATTGTGCAAACCATCGCCAATATGCAAGTGCACCATGGCGCTTCCAAGAATATGGCCCGCATTATGGAATGTGAATCGAACCTTGGGAGTGATATCAGTTACCTCCCCAAATTTTCGCACGATCACATGATTTAGCATTTTCTTAATGTCCTTTTCCGTATAGGGCGGGGTCCTTCCTTCCTTTGCAATGACATTGACACAATCCTGCTGCAGAAGCACCATCAAATCCCTTGTTGGCGGCGTGCAATAGGTTGGCCCTTCATACCCGTAGGCATAAAGGTAAGGCAAGAATCCCTGGTGGTCGAGATGGGCATGTGAAATGATAACCGCATCAATCTGATCCAATTGAAGGCCCATGGCATTCAGGTATGGGTAGGATTTTGAGCTATCCGAAGTGTCTACGTTGAGCCCCACATCAAGAAGGATATTGCTATTGTTCGTCTGCAATAGGATGCAGCTCCTTCCAACTTCCTTAAAGCCCCCAAGGGCGGTGATTTTTACCCACTCCGGATTTGCCTCATCCTGCATCATCTTCTTCCCAAGGGTATTGAGGAATTTTTTGCGGTCCTCGGCGTTATTTAGCAGGGCTGCGCGTATTGCCTTTTCAACTTCGGATGGGGATGTGGGCGCGCGGAGAACTTTAGGGCTCCAGGCGGTTTCCAAAATAATGCTCTTTAACACGGATCCATTCTTCCCAATTACGACTCCCGGCTTCATCGCCTCGATATTTACCTCATTAAACGTTGCATCGAACCTGATATCCATTACGCCCGCCTCCTTTGGAATAAGCTGCTTTAGCACTTCCATTGCCTTTTCCGGAGACATCAAAACAGATGAATCGCTCCTTAGGAGGACCTTTTTCCTGATGTGCGAGGCAATCCTTGTGATCAAATTCTCATCGTTTGTGAATGCACGCATGTTCTTCAAATATAGGACCACCTGCGGCCCTTCTATTTCAATCTTGGTTAGGTCGCACTCCTTTGGGAGCACCTCCTCGACCTTTAATTGCAGTTCCTTTAGGTGATTGCTTATAGCCATAATTGTTTTTACCTCAAAATGTGGATTCAAAGATATTATTTTGCAAGGGGGTAGCCTAAGCTAACCTCGCTTATTCAAATAAAATACGAAAATTCCCCTTTGTTCAATTTGCATTTCAACCATTCAAAACGGTCAGTACCTGATCCTTTGTCAGGCGCTTAACCTTGTCGCTGGTAATCGAGATGAGATCGATCCCTTCGCCAGTTGCGCTATCGCGCTTCATTGCAGCAGCAACAGCCTTTGCCGCAATCTTTATTGCCTCATTTTCGGTCAGGCCATCCTTGAACATATCATCCAAAATCCCGTAGGCAACAACGCTTCCCGAGCCCGTTGAGACGTATTTTTCCTCCATAAGGCCTCCGAAAGGGTCCAAATCAAATATGCGGGGCTTTTCATCGACTCCGGCAATGATTAACTGCACCAGGTATGGGAAGTATTTGTTCCCCTGGAGAATGTTTGCAAGAAGGGTTGCCGCGCCCTGCACCGTCATATTCTGGCCATTTGTGTATTTGTATAAGTCGACTTCCGCCTTGATGAAACGCACAAGTGCCTGCGCATCCCCAACTCCGCCCGCAATGGTCATTGCCATGCGGTCATCAATCATCGTGATCTTCTCAACATCCTTTGAGGCTATGAACGAGCCAAAAGTTGCGCGCTTATCGGCAGCAACAACCACTCCGCCATTAAAGCTAACGCCAACAGTTGTGGTCCCCTTGAAAATCTTCTTTTCCTCATCAGACATAGCATCGCCCTTTTATAGTTAATCATGAAAGAATGCGAAAATTGCCGAATGTAAATGTGCAGCGCTCCATAGGTAAAAATAAACAAGCGTAATAGCCAAATGATTGCACTCGAAGGTAAAACAGTTAATGCCGCAAAAATATATAAAGCTTCCTTAATCGGCGACGGGGGACGCATCCCCCCTTGAGCCGATCGCTCGTTCCCCCTCTAAATGAACAATGTGGAAAAAGCAGGCCAATGGGTAAAAATCATAATCCATACCAAAAAAATAAAATAAAAAGAAAAAAGAAGGGAAAAGGTCGCCGCCCCAAATTCGCAAACAAAATAAGGGGGCACAGGCAACACGATGCGTCAGAACCCCTAAGGTTCTTAGCATGCCCAGAAACCCGAAGTTTCTGGTGCATAGGGGGCTTAGCCCCCCAGGGGTGTTACTTATTGACCTTCTTCTTCACATCCGAAACGATCGCCTTTGCCTCCTCCTGGCCGCCAAGCCCAAAAGCGATTCCAATTGCAAGCGCAATGCCGTATGCGAACGCTTGAAGGATTGTTATGAATGTGTTCTCAAGAAGGCTAGTCCTAAAGCCAACTGCTCCTAGGCCCATAACAAGCCCAAAGAACACCACAACAAACTTCATGCCCCTAGCGATGAAAACCACCCAGCGCGACTTTCCGTCAACTCCCTTGATGGTTTCCTTCACCAGTTCGCCAACCATTGCCGCAATCACAAGCATTACAAACGCGCCAACGTATGCCGGAGCGTAAAGCAATACCGTGTTGATGAATTCCGTCAATGTCCCAAGCTGCAATTTTGAAACCGCCGCCTGGAGGAAGATTAGCAGGATGTAGAACTTGAACACCCTGACGAATATGGGCGATATCTTGACCCCCCATAGCGCATCCTCCATCTTGTGCTGCGATAGCAATTTTTCAAACTTCACCGCCTCCAGCGCCTTCTTTAGGACATTGGATAGCACGATTGCAATCAGGTAGCCAATCACGAAGATGATTGCCGCCATGATGAGATTGGGTATGAAATTGATCATCATCCCAACAAAGTTCCAGATCACATCTGTGATTCCCTGCATGAATGCCTCCGGAGAACTGAATGTACCTGCAATATCTGCCATTCAAAATACACCTCTTAACTACCTACTCAAACCCGATATTTAAGCATTAGTATTTGACACCTCTAAGGGAGTAACCCCCAACCCCAAGGGAGAATGATCGCCCTGCCGGGTTACGTAGAGCTTTGCTATACTAACATCCAAACAGGTTTGATGTTGCATAACCCTCCTTGTTGTCGCCTCTACCCCTTTAATTACTTTTGTGAATAAATTCTTCCAGATGATGAAAATCTGTTTCCCGAGCTCACGCGATGAGGAATGACGGACGGACTGATGTATATCCTTTATTCACATCAAAAGCCAAGTGCAAATCGAAGAGAAGCTAATGCCATTAAAGGTATTTGAACTGGAATAGCACGCTAGAGTTGCCTCAGGATCTTGGAATGCATCGGGAAGGCAACCGCATCGATTTCATATTCGAGGACCGGGCTTAACAACAAGCCAGAAGCTAGTATTCGGTTTACTAAGTATACGCCTCTTCCTTGTTCCCAAAATAATGAACTTCCTTTTCCCAAACATTTTCGGTCGGAATGCCATGCTTCTTCAAAGCCTCCTTGACATGGCTAATAATTCTAGAAATGGTCTGCCTTTCGCTTTCAATGTTATGCTGGTTGCCATTAACGTAATCAGCAATAGGAAAAGAACTCCTTGAACCAATTATTCCGCCGGACATTGTTTTGATTCTAGGTTCAATGGGCATCGGCCTTACAATCCGAAGCCTTACCCATCCCATGCCTTTTCCCAAAGCATCCTCTTTCGATTTAGGCACAATTTCCACCAATATCCTATGAGTTGCCTCTTGGTTACGTTTTGCAAAATACAGCAAATCGAATTCAACGGGCTGGCCTGGTGGAGCATCCTTAATTTGCCTCGGCGCAGCCTTCTTAATTGCCTTGATTTCCCCGACATCCCTTATCGGCTCGTAATTGCCGCTATGCCCCATCCTTGCCGGTTCGAAGTTTGGGTCGGAGAAAAGTGCATCGAAAATCTTTTGTGCCGGGCTCTTGCCAATCCTCCATCGACCGAGTTTGAATGGAATTGCTATATGATGGTTGATTTTTACCCAATTTGAGAGCCCTTCTATTTCCGTTCTCGGTCCCCACCCAGGAACAATCGTATTGAAACGTCCGTGAAGCATTACCCCTCCCAAATTACGCTCCTCATGGTAATGGTCGAGATCAAAGCCAAGAGTGCGATCCTCCTTGATCCGTTGCTGCTCGAAAAAACGGAGTATGCGCTCGTCCATACCTTATTAGTTACCTGTTAAATATAATAAAGTAAGCAGGAATATTCTTCTGGGCGGTAGTATAAATGGCTAGGGCAGGAAAAGCACTTGAAGGGCTTTTATTTCCAAGCGTGCTCGATCATGCAATTAGGGGAAGCGGCATTTTCCTGGAACGAGGGCTTTCCGATAAAGCGGTGCGAACGCAAGTATGGCCGGAGTTGCGCCGTACCTATAAGCTTGCGGATCGCATGCATGATCTTTCTCGGGGGCAATTGGCTGAAGCATTGTCACCAATACTTTCTGTAGCATTAGGCCCCCATGATGTAACGGTGGAACGGGTGGCCCAGGTCAGCGCTCAAGTGCGCGAAATATTGGAAAAAAATACTGGCGCATTTCCAGCAGATAATTTGTCCAGGCTCAGTAATGAAATCATGGGGCCTCGCCGTGAAAGGCCCTCTGCAGAGCAGATGCCGTTTGGGAGGAGATGGCGCGCATGGCGGCTTTCCCAGAATGCTAAAGCGGTAAGCGGATTTTTCATAGAAAGGGGCTTTTCAAGGGACGATGTCAGGGGCGCAATCTGGGACCAGATAGACCAACTCGCAAAAGCAGCCTCCGTTTTCGGAGCACCAAAAAAGGATGCCGAAGCGGTTTTTCTCCCCATATTTGCCGTTCCTTTTAGTGGGGGAAGTACCAATGTTTCACATGTTGAACGGGTGGCTGGTTTAGTTAAGAATGTCATAAAACAAACTACCCCCGAGGTTGGGCTGCCGGTTCAAACATTAAGATATCTTTCGGATATCGTTTCCAATACCCGCGTGGAGAACTATGACGATATCCCTAAAAAAATCGAAGCGGTTGCTGGGCTAGAAAAAGTTGCTGGTACTGCCAATGCTGCAACAGTTATAGGGGTGCACAAGATAACCTCGCCTGAAGATTTGAAGAGCCTATCAAGAATCGTAAGTTTAGGCATGAAAAACGGAATATCCGCCACTGCTTCCATAGGCAACTTTTTTTCATCATTAAGTGAAACAGGAAGTGATTTCAGCAAGCTTGCCGCTGTCCAGTCCGATTTACTTAGGGCGGGAGCACCAAATACGCCATATGTAACAAAGATGTATCTGAATCATCCGGAGCCTTCAGCCCTTCTGAAAAAATTGCCTATTGCCAGCCAAAATGTCGAGAGCGGCAATTCTAACCTTGAGGACGAATTGGAATCGGACTTGTTCCGCGAAATGAGGCGGTCCCAGATTGCAGCCCATCGATACCGGGGGTATTGGGATCGAAAACCCACTCCATTCAATCCCTTTGCAGTTACAGCTGTTGTGGAAAAACTCACATTTCCTAAAACTGTTGCAGACGCAGTAAGATTTCATGCGGATGCCTTAAAGGGCAAAAGCGCCGCTTCTTTTCTGGGGCAGGCAATTTCCGAGCTATCGCCCCTTCTGAAGCTCAAAGCTGCGAAGGCTTTGGCGATGAAAACGATTGGAATTGGCCTGCTAAAGGAGGTTGCACTTGATCTACAGCAGAAGCAGGACGAGGGCAAGGATAACCGATATCTTTTGCATGACGTTCATGAACTGATCGCTATTGAGCAAGACCCAATAGTACGAAACGAATTACGCTCTGATGAACCTCAACAGGTGCTGGCGGGTCTCTACCAGCTCTATTCGGATAGGATGATGCACATAAAGACCGAGACACTTTCAGATAGCAAGCGGCTAAAGCATCTTATCGCCAAGCATGGGAAAATTTTAATAGAAAGCGGCATAGAAAGCCATCTCGAGCCATCGTTTGGTATGCTTGAATCCTATTATTCTCAAAGGGCCTCTCCAGAAAAAATCGCAGCGGATTTGCAGACAGAATATCAGCAGCTTATTGATATGGCCAAAGAGGAGGGTACAAGAAAAGTAAATGCATTATCCTCTTCTGAGGGGAAATCAGCTGCGATTGCAGAAACCTCCGCGCAATTGGCCGAGTTAAAGCGAGAATATGGAGCGCGTATTGCCGAAATGAAAACATACGCCGGGGAAGGCGATGTGAGAAAAAAGCTATTCCAAAATTTGCTGGACGAACTCCGGGGAGCCAATCCGATAACTAGAAAAAAGCAGACTGAAATTGAAGATCTTTACAAGAAAACAACAAGCAGCTCATCTGGAAAGCAGTTGAATTATATTTTCGATCCGACGCCTAGCCCCGAAGATATTACTACCCGGGGCACCTCAAAAGATTGCGGGCAATACTCCCCCGACAGGTTTGCAATTCCCGAAGCGCATAACCTGAAAGTTTTTCTTGGGCCAAACTGGGTCGGCAATGTATACTTGATTGAAGGCCGGACGCAACATGGGAAAACCCTCCATATTGATGCAATACAGACCCCTATAAATGTGGATATGGAGCACTTTACTAAGGAATTTATCGAGAAATTATGGGAGCGAGCAAGGGGAGCTGGCTTTACGGCTCTTACTTCGAATGCGACTCCTTTCTATATAAGCAACCATCCAAGCGTCCGGGATGGTTTTCTTAAAAATTATGGCAATTCAGAAAAAGTTGCCATCAGTTTTCCGGAAAGTGTACGAAATAAGCGTTTTGAATCGCTAAGTTCCTCAGGGCATTATCTTCTGAAAGCCGCCTAATTTCTTTTCATTCTGCGGATTAATGCCATGTACGCATATACTCTTTCATTCCAATGGTCCTTTTCAGGCTCGGTTGTAGGGGCGGGTTTGGGTGGGCTTAGGGGTTGAATTCTTCTTCTGGGTTTCCTTTCCGGCACGGGTTGAGGTTGTTTCCAGGGCTCAACAGGTTCGGGAGCGCCAGGAGGCAATGTTCTTACTGGCTTTGCCGGTTGTCTTTCAGGTATTCTTTGCGGTTGAGGTTCCGGTTCTGGAGGGCCAAATGGCCGCCGTGCCCTTATTGTCACACCCATCTCTTTCCACCTTCGAATCTTTCTTTAGCGCGTAGCATCGCCTCTTTAAGATTAACAACTGCTGCCTCCCATTCTAGGCTTCCCTGTTTGGATGATATAAGTTGTGGTGCAATGGAATGCAATTCCCTTTCGGAAATTAAGGAGAACAGTACTCTCCTATGCAGATGCGCTTGCTCGGGATTTTTTGCGTCCGGAATAGGCAGGTCGGTTTGTCTTATTGCGGCCTCAATCCTTCTTGCAAATGCAGGGCCGAGAAGAAATTGCCAAATCTCCGCATCCCTGTTTTTTGTATGTTTATTGAATATGTCTACTTCGTCAGGCTTAAGGTCCCCTTCGCGGGGAAGTGCATGAGCCATGTTGGCTTCAACAACGCCTTTGGACATTTCATGGACGAGGGTTGGGAAATCGGTTGCTTTAACTTCTGCCTGGACTTCGCCTTCCCTCCATTTCAATCCGGATCTTCCTCCATATGTTCGCGGCGGCTGCCTAAAGTTAGGCGGTACCGTCAAATGAACGAAATTGCTCAATTGAGCCAAGCTTGTATGCAGCCGGTATAATTCCGGTAATCTGGGATCGATTTTCCTAAGATCAGCTTCAACAGTTATTGGCCCGCCCGTCAAATGGCTTATGGCAACACCTTGGGTTAGCAAGTCATGGGTTTGCCTTTTTCTAATCCACGCAGCTAACTTTATGTTAGGCTTCTTCCTTTTAAATTTTCCAAGCAAGCTTCCTAATCCGCTTTTTTTTTCCTTAGGTGTTTCGAGGGGATCGTCATTAGGGGTATCCGGGAGTTCTCTTTTTTCAACCCTGCTTCCAAATAATGATTCGACTTGCGAAGGTGTTGTCCCTTGAAGATCTATAACTGCCTTTTTTGCAAGTTCAATCAGTTCTGTTTCGTGGCCCCGTTCAGCCCGCTTTATATGCTCGTGAGTTTCTACGAACGCCTTCCCTGATTTGGCAATAATGTCTCTTGGTTCATCTGTTGCGCTAAGCCTGATGTCAAAACCAAGTTTCCTTGCAGCATCATTTGCCACATCAATTTGGTGTGTGAATTCTTCATTGATGAGCGCCCTAACTGAAGTGTGAGAATATATTGGATGCATTCCAAAGGGGGTTTTTCCGTGTTTTAGTCCTTCAGCAATCTTTTCAGGAATCATACATTAATAGTTGAGCAAAAGACTTAAAATGCAGGCTGAAAACGATCCTCCTGCAGTAACCCCCTTTGTTGTAGGAGAACTCAACACTTATATTGTAATTCCTGCCCCATTCGAGCTTATTTGTGGTTTTCTTTGCCTCCTCCAATTCAATTCGGGATTTTTGCTTCTGTTTCCTGGTTGGCTTCCCGAAGTTGAATTTGAATTTCCTGCAAACGACGTGTGCTTCACCGGTCAGTCCAAGCACTTCACACCTAGCGTCCAAACTCATATCTTACAATTTGTTTAACAGATGTAAGATAAAACCTAGGCTCGTATTTTTTAGGCATACATTTTGGCTTTGAAATGTAAGATAAGTTTAATAATCTTGCCATCCAAAGAGTAGCATGGGCATCCGCAGGAAACTGGTCAACGGGCAGCAGTACTACTATTTGGAGGAATCGATCCGGCTGGAGAAGCCTAAAGTCTATTCGATTTTTCTTGGTAAAAGAATTCCCTCTAAAGGCATCCTCCAAAGGAAAAATGCCGAGTTATTTGATAAAATATACGGCGATCTTCTGAACGATGCTTCAAGAATTTACCTTTCAAAGGAAGAACTCATCGAAGCGGAAAAGAGGCGGAGGCGCTATCTCGCCAAAATTCAAAACCTCGGAAAATCCGCTCGGGACGAGAAAGACGAAATCGATACAGTGAACTTCGTTTATACCACCCTTTCTACAGAAGGAGTCCCGATTACCAAGCAGGATGCTGAGCTGGCCTATAGGTTCAGCCTTCAAAATGCAAAAAGCCTAAGGGACGAAAACCTGCGAGTTGCGCTGGATATGATAAAGGGACTCCGGTTTGTCAAAGAAAGCAAGAAAGGCATCGGCAAGGATTTCATGCTCGAGCTCCACAGTATTATCATGGCAGGATATGGGGAAAAAAGCCCCGGCAGCTTCCGCAGAAATCAAGCCCACATTTACCTTAAGAGCTATGAGAAAACGGAAGAAATAGGCTTCAGGCCTTTGGCACCTGCAGAAATTGGGAAGAAAATAGCGGAGCTCATTGAATGGTACGGCGCCAATCTGGGGAAACTTAACGCCATAGAACTGGCCGCCCTATTCCATCTACGCTTCTACATGATCCATCCCTTCGAGGACGGCAATAAGCGGGTTTCACGCCTGCTCCTGAACAAGGCGCTTTTCGACAATAACTATCCACTATTGAACATTTCCAAGGATCCTAGGGCGTATTTTGATGCGCTGGTGGGATCCGTGGAAAACAAGGACGAGCGGCCTTTCGTCCGGTTTGTATACGGCTTTTTCATGGAAAGCATCTGACACCCCATTTCCTCGGAAACAACGTGTGCTTCAGCGGTCAGGCAGAGCACTTCACACCTAGCGGACGGACTGATGCAACTTTAGTTAGACGACCGGAGCAAGGTTTAAATAGGCGTAGTCACATTTAATGCAAATATTTATAAATTGTAGTCACCTAATTGAACCATGCACGTTGAAGTCCGGAAAGGAAAAGGAGGAAGGAAGTTCTACTTGGCACACTCTTACCGGAAGGGAGGGAAAGTCCGGAAATTGCGAGTTTATTTGGGTGCAAACCTAAGTAGGGAAGAACTGCTGCAGCGCGAGAAAGAAATCAAAGCCAAACTCTTTGAAAGGATCAATGCAAGCCGTTTCATCCATGACCCGTTCAAAACCGTTGTTTCAAAGGAAGAGCTGGCGGAGTTAAAATCTTTGGAGGCGGGAATAGCCCTCAAAATAACGCATCTTTCGGAAGAGGATTGGCAAAAATTCACGGAAGCATTTACCTACAACACCAATGCAATCGAGGGGTCGTCTCTAGAGGAACGGGAAGTTAGCGGCATTCTGGAGAAGGACAAGTGGCCGAACAAGCCCAAGGAGGATATTTCCGAAACGTACGGCGTTGCCAAGGCGGTGGATTATATCAGAAAAACCAAGGAGCACGTATCGCTTGAACTGATCCTGGCGCTTCACCGGATCGTTTTCGAAAATTCCAAATCCTACGCAGGCACGGTACGGCCAAGAGGAGTGGAAGTAGTTGTATCAGACCAGTTTGGGAACATCATCCATCGGGGAGCGCCTTCGACCCAGGTCAAAAGCCTTTTGGAGGAGTTGGTGGTTTGGTATGGCAAAAACAAGAAAAAATATCCGCCTTTGGTTTTAGCCGCGGTAGTTCACAACCAATTCGAGAATATCCATCCCTTCCAAGACGGTAACGGCAGAGTGGGAAGACTATTGCTCAACAATATACTGCTGAAGCATAATCTACCTCCGCTTAACATAGAGTATAAACACCGGCACGAGTATTACGCATCCTTGCAGGCATATGAGCGCGAGTATAATTTGCGATCCACTATCGAACTGATGCTGAAGGAGTATCGTGAATTGAAAAAGCTGCTGAAAAAGAGGGGACTACGGAAAGCAACTTTGTAGTCACCCCATTTCCTCGGAAATGACCTGTCTTTTGGCGGTCAGATAGGATAACTTTCACCCAGCGTCCACTTAACTTAAGTTAATCAAAATGGCAATATACTTAACTTTATAAACATGCGCGTTGAAAGGATGGCATGTACTTTGAAATTGAGCCCAAAAGCAGGAAAGCGGATTTTTACAACTATGATTACGAGTACGGGCAGGTTAAGAAAGCCCTCGAGAGAAAAGAGAAAATCATTGCCGTTGTGGGAATCAGGCGCGTGGGAAAGACCAGTTTGCTCAATTTGGTCTACAATGAAGCAAACGGCTTGAAACTATGGCTTGACGGAAGGATAGTGAACGATCCGAAAAAGGAAATTTTCGGGGCGATTTATGAAACCGCAAAATTTGGGAAGCCGAAAATATTCGGAAAAATTGAAAGCCTCAATGTTTCTGCGTTTGGGGTGGGGTTCGATATAAAACTCGGTTCTGAAAGCCAAAGTGAGATAGAACGAAGGATAATGAAAGCCGGGCGCATCTGCGTATTCATTGACGAGGTCCAGCGCATGAAAAAAAGCGATTTGGCTGACGTATTATCCTACTTTTACGACCGGTTTCCCCAAATCTCCTTTGTCATATCCGGAAGCGAGATAGGGCTTGTGGAGGAGATCCTTGGGGAGGAGGATTCGGACCACCCCCTTTTTGGCCGTGAGATCATTAAGGTGGTAATGAACCGGCTTGACCGGAACGCTTCCATGGATTATCTGAAAAAAGGGTTTTCGCAGGTCGGGTTCAAGGCGTCTGATGAAGAGATCGCCGAAGCGCAAGCCGAGCTGGACGGCTTAATTGGCTGGCTGACCCTGTACGGCTATGAAAAGGGAATCAGGAAAAATAGGGACGCTCTGAAAAAAACAAGCGAAAGTGCGGCGCGCATCGCCGCTTCCGAACTGGTTCATTTCTTAAAGAAAACAAAAAACAGGAAACTTTATCTGGCCATATTGCGGAATGCCGGAGGGATAAGCTGGGACGAATTGCGCAATATGGCGGGCAAAACTATCGGGAAACAGCTTAATCCAAACTTGTTCAATTTTGCATTGGAAAAACTGGTTGCCTATTCGTTCATTGAAAAAAGGAACCAAAAATATTACTTGTCGGATCCGCTTTTCCTTAAAGCAACCTACCTCGTATGACTGAACCGCTTCATTTCCTCGGAAACTACGTGTGCTTCGGCGGTCAGGCAGGGCACTTTACAGTTTGTGGACGGACTGATACTTATAATCTATGATAATTTGGCAGTTTGCCGCCGGATTTTGGCTTGCTTCATTTCCCAACTTTCATTATAGCAATCCTTGCCGCCTCCCTGAGAAGCGCCCTTGTTGTAATTATGCTCGCTCTGCTGTTCCTGCCCCATCCAAAGGTCTTAAGGGCGGATTCAATTGTGGCATCCAATAAAAGTTCCTTTTCAAGCGCCAAAACAGCTTCCTGCCTGCCTGCACTTTCAGCTAGGCGGTAAAGGCGGACTATGTCCTGCGCCCGTTCTTTTTTCTTTGGGAGTTTCTCCCACAATTGCAATATTTCCTCGTCGGTTGCCATTCCTTATCAACTCCCTTTGCCCATCTTTTCTAATAAGCATATCGTTTGGGGCCATGGCAAGCCCGCAATCCCAAGACAATCCCGGCATGGATCCAAGGCGCCTGCCTCAATTAAATAGGTGATTGCTTAAAAAACGCACCAATTTAACTACTTTTCAGCTGTTTTTA
>ERZ1292640.377-Hain-H43-02um-R1-377-length-36263-cov-42_pt1 | contig 36263 bp, 27 predicted proteins | sample MGYA00564404_ERZ1292640 | MGnify/ENA primary metagenome ERZ1292640 (study PRJEB36523, sample SAMEA6512636) | groundwater metagenome | collected 2019-01-08 | study: AquaDiva: Metagenomics assemblies of 32 groundwater samples | reverse complement strand
GCGTGCGCGTCATCAGTCGTAAGGCCCTTCGCGAGTTCGCCGACGCGCACCGGGACGCGGAGACGCCGCTGGACGATTGGTATCGGACGGTAAAGCGATTGCGTTGGACCAGTCTCGTCGATGTTCGGAAGACCTATCCACACGCGGACGCGGTTGGCGGGTTCACGATCTTCAACATCGGCGGAAACAAGTATCGCCTGGCGACGTACATCAACTACCGAACCGGCAAGGTTTACGTCCGCCACGTGATGACCCACGAGAAATACAGCAGGGGAGATTGGAAGAAGCGATGAAAAGCTCCGTGCTCGAAGTTGATCCAAAGCGGTACGGCCGTCTGCTGGCGCGCAAACTGCCAGCCGTCATTCGCACCGAGGAAGAGAATGAGCGGCTCATCGCCGAGTTGGAGGATCTCGACCGACGGCATGACGAGCTCACGCCTGAAGAGCGGGAGTATGCCGAACTCCTGACCGTGCTCATCGAAGCCTTTGAGGACGCCAACTACGCACTCGAAGGTTCAACGCCCGACAGCAGGTTGCGCAGTCTCATGGAAGAGCACGGCCTGCGCCAGCGCGACTTGCTCGACGTATTTGGTTCCCGCGGCATAGCCTCCGAGGTTGTGAGTGGAAAGCGGGCGATCAGCAAAGCGCAGGCGAAGAAGCTCGCCGCGTTATTACACGTGCCTGCCGATCTCTTCCTTTGAGCCACTTTCCGTTTTGCCACCACGGACCACAATGACGGATCTCTATCAGTACCTCGAAGGCCTCATGAACCAGGTCTGCACGGACCTTGCCCGCATGTACCCTTCGGAGCAGCAGCCTAGCGAGTATGGCTTGGTCTTCCCGAGCAAACGGGATGGCACCGTCAGAATCAGCGAGCAGGAGGCAAAGCTCCTCTTCGTGCAACACCTGACCGTCGGCAGGCGCTATTGCTTTTCCGTGGAGACGCCGACGGCCGAGACGTACCAGCAGAAAGGCAAGACGCCGATCAGCGCCCGAGTCGACCTGACCCTTTTTGGAGCTGACCGCAAGCCGGTGGCGCACATTGAACTGAAGGCGCACAACTGCAAGGTCGAGGCAATCCGAAAGGACCTGGAGAAGTTGCTGCGGGAGAGCACCACAGGTATGTGGTTCCATACGTTGCGTCGCGCCGACGGCAGGACTCTCGACACCTTGATCCGGAAGTTCAAATCCGCGTTCTCGCTTTTGCCGGAGTGCCTGCGCACGAACGACCGATCCTACCTGGTCGCGTTCTTCGTTCTGGAGGATGCGCGCCTGCACTGGCAGTGGCTGCATCTTTCCGGAGACGACGACCAGAATCGTGAAGCGGTGGCTGCCATGTTCGAGGAGGATGTCCATCGCTCACGCTGGACCACCGCGAAGTTCCGCGACAGCAATGCCGGCCAGGACTCAAAGTCGACATCGAGGGCGGAACAAGGAACGGCGACGGGCAAAGGATCGAGGGAAGCGTTCTTCGTTTTCATCCCGACGTTGGCGCCACATACCTTCCTGCACCTTTCGGTGCGGGGTGGAAGCTACAGACTTCGGCAGTACGACCTTCGAACAACCCGCGACCGTCCCCGCGTGTTCACCGTCCCATCATGCTCATCGCTTGATGCTCTGAGAGCCAGCAACATAATCGCTGAATGGGTCCCAGTAACGGCGGAAGATCTGTGCCACAGCATCGATGAGGAACCGCAATACTGGTGTGAACGAATTCGCGCCGTCAATAGCGCGCATCTCCCCGTCCCGAACACGACGTGAACCTTCGTGCATCCGCTGCAGGTCTGTAATGCGCTCGCCCGGTCACCGCGAAACCGTCCTTGCTACTTTCAGGAAGAACTCCGGCTGCGGCCCGCCAACACGAACCCTCCTGTCAACCTCGGCGACCTGTCAACCGGAGAAAACGGGGAATTCGAAGCCGAATCCTTGCTCTCGAACACGAACCGTGGGGTTTGTGTTGGACCCCAACGATGTACTTCTGGAAGCGGAGATTTCAACCGAGACGAATAGTCGCGGGATGTTTGGGGTATGCGGCAGGCTCGGAGGCGCTGCTGTCAACCAAAGCGGGAACCGATGCAGTGCCCCTGGTTCGGTGCCAGAGCGGCGGCAGCCGGTCCGCTACCAGTCGGCGTAAGGCATGCCGTCGAGGCCGGATTTGTCGGCGCCGCTGCGGGCGAGCGCCAATCGCTTCCCGGCGCTGCCCGACATCGCCGTCCGGAATCACCACCGCAACCCAGGGGGCGTCGAGTGAGTTCATCCGGGCTTTCCACAGCAGGCTGCCGGGTGTTCCCTTGCGCAGGACCAGCTCTTTCTCCGGCTGGTCCACCGCGAGATTGTCGGCCCGGATCGTGAAGACGTGCCTGCCGGAACCGGTGGCGGTCAGCCGGATGGTGACCTCGCCGTTCGCCTCCGTCGCCGGCGCCAGCTTCAGGTCGAGGCTGCCGTCGCCGCGGGTCATGATGCCCACCGGGAGCGAGCCCACCCTGTCCCCGGAGGAGACGGAGTACTGCTGTGCGAAGTCGTAGCCCTCGCCCCACATGGTGCTCTGCACGAACGGATTGCGGCCGACGACCCACTGAAGCTGCCGCTGGACCAGCTCGGCGGCCGCCCGGTTCCGGCGAAGCTGCGCGGCCGCTGACAGCCCCTTCGCCTGAGAGAGCAGCACGCCGTGCGGCTTTGCCCTTCCACTTGACGGCGTCAGAGCGCGGGCTTCACGACCTTGGGCGGGCTATCGAGGTCCAATTCGATCACGGTGGCGATCTGGTCCGGCGCCTGGTCCCCCACGGCAATCGAGGTCTGCTTGTCGCCAGCCGTGACAACCAGCGATCTGCCGCCGGCCATCAGCCGTGCTTGTGCGCGCGAACCGGTCGCCAAGGGGACCACGAGCCTGCCGTCTTTGGGCCAGTTAAAAACGTGCAAGTACAGCCGCGTCCTGCCGTTGGGCAGCCGCTTCTGCGTGCAGCGGCCCCAGTCGAGTTTCTCGAACGGACCGGCTGTAGTGGCGTAGATGGCCTCACCGTTCACCTTCATCCAAGCGCCAATCGCCTGCAATGCCTGAACGCTTTCCTGTGGTACGCTGCCATCGCCCTTGGGGCCGATGTTCAGCAGGTAGTTGCCGCCCTTGCTGGCGATGTCGACCAGATTGCGGATCAGCGTCTGGTCGGATTTCCATTGGTGGTCGTGCTCGCTGTAGCCCCAGGTCGTGTTCATCGTCATGCACGTTTCCCAATCCACACCGGGCATGCCGGTGGCCGGGATGTGCTGCTCCGGGGTGATGAAATCGCCGTACTTTGGATCGAGTTGGGCCGCAATGGCGCTCGTGCCCATGCCCGTGAAGCCGGCCTCCGGGATGCGGAACAACCGATTGTTCATGATGATCCGCGGCTGCTTCACCCGAACGTTGGCCAACAGGTCAAACGCCCGCCAGGCTTCCTCTCCCTGGAAGTCCTGCGCACTGTAATCCCACCACAGGATGTCCACCCGGCCGTAGTTGGAGACGAGTTCGTTCACCTGGGCATGCAGGTACTGGACATACTTAGCGTGGTCCGGCTGAGTTTTGGGATACGGCTGGCCCCTCAGCGGATGCGGCAGTTGCCTGGAGCGCGCGTACTCGTACTGGTCATGGTGCCAGTCGATCACCGAGTGGTAGAATCCCACCCGCAAGCCCTCGGCCCGAACTGCGTCCACGATCTCCCTGACCAGATCCCGGCGCAGGACGGAGCCTGCGTCGAAATCGCTGACCTTCGAGTCGTGCAGGGCAAAGCCCTCGTGGTGCTTGCTGGTAAAGACCAGATAGCGGCAGCCCGCCGCCCGGGCGAGTCTGGCCCATTGGCGGGCAAATCCCGGCGCAGGCTGGAACAATGGGATGGCGCGCTTGGCATACGTGCCGGTATCGGCCTTGACACGCTGCTGGATCCATTCCATTCCGCCCCGGGTGCCCACGGGCTTGCCTTCCCAGGTCCCGGCCAGCCCGGAGTACAGTCCCCAATGCACGAACATGCCAAATCGCGCCTCGCGCCACCACTTCATCCGCGCATCGCGCTGCTCGCGCGTCTCGATCCCGGCGGCTGGCGCCGCCGGTTCCGCCGCGCATAATCGGCCGCCGGCCGACAGCAAAACAAGAAACGAGCTACCGAGGACAAGCCTGCCGATCATGGTCTCTCCCTCGCCGTAACGCGAAGAAATAGGTCACAGTTTGACGACTTGGTGCCTCTTGACCCATTCCGGATCAAAGTCGGCCCCGAATCCCGGACCGGTGGGAACTTTGATCTTCCCGTCAACCACCTTCAACGGGGAGGTCTTGCATTCATACTGTACGTTGGTTCGCAGCCCTTTGAATTCGTGATGGGCGCCGGCGTTCGGGACGGCGGACACAAACTGGATATTGTAAAGAAAGCCCAGCCCCCCGCCGGACATGTGCGGGATGATCTCCTTGCCGAATGCATGCGCCATGCGCGCCACCTTCATCGACCGGATCATTCCCCCGAAGTAGTAGTTATCGGGCTGCACGATGTCGATGCCGTTGTTGGCGATGAGCCAGCGGAATCCATAGAAGCTGTTGTCCTGCTCGCCGTTGGCGATGGGTATCGTAAGCGCGTCGGCGACCTGTTTGATCTCCTCGATGTGGTCGAACATCACCGGCTCTTCGAAGTATCGGTACTTATACTCTTCCAGCAGTCTGCCGACGCGGATGGCCTCGGGAACCGAATAAAAGCTGTTCGAGTCGGCATACAGCGCCATCTTGTCGCCGAACGTCTTGCGCACGAGCGGGATCATCTTCTCGGTCCTTCCGGGGGGCCCGACGGCATACATGTCCGTGGTCATGAACATCAGCCCGCCGACCTTGATCTTGAGCGCGTGCGTGTCGTACTGGGCGACAGCTTTCTTGATGAGTTCGATCGATTCCTCGACCGGCCTCTCGCGCCATTCAGTCGCCACGTAGATGGCAACCTCGGGGTTGTGGATCTCTCCGATCAACTGGCCGACGGGCCTGCTGGCGATGCGGCCGAGCATGTCAAGAATGGCAAACTCGATCGTGGCCAGGGGCAGGCCGATGGCGATGCCGTTATATCGGAAGTTGAAGCCGAAGATATAGACCTTTTCCAGGATCAGGTCCAGCTCGCGCGCGTCCTTGCCGATGAAGAACGGCTGAAGGTTTCTGAGGAAGATGGGAAACAGCGTGCTCATTCCGCTGTGGGCGACGGAGATGCCTTCGGCTCCCTCGCGGGAACGCACCCGGCAAAGGAAACTGTTGCCGAGACGCAGCAATTCCAGCGTTTCGATGATGACCGGTTTGTCAAAGAACTGCTTCTTCAGCACCGGTTGCTTCAGCATCTCGTCAAGTTTGGCATAGCGGGATTTCGGCGCCTGGGAAGCCTGGCCGGACGGCGTGGCATCCGCGGAACGTACGGAGGCCAGGCCTCCGCCGAGCGTGGTTGAGATGAAATTGCGGCGATTGGCTTTCACGGATTGGAACTCCTGGTTTCATTAGTTGGTTCGCGGGTCTGACAGGGGGAAGCCGCCGCGAGTCCCGGACTGGACAGAGCGCCGGCTCCAGGCGGCGCAGGTTCGGGCAGAGGGCTTCCTGATGGTGGAAGCGTTCCTGCTTTCAAGCGCTCGATATTGGTCCGATTCATCGAGCTGACCGATGCCGGGTTCGCAGAGCACCGCCACGGAGAGCACCACTCGCGATGGGACCACGCCCACCCAGACTACCACGGTTTGGCTGGTGCTGTTTCACCGGCGAGAAGGCCGGCGACCCGATCAACTCCCGGAATGGGCACGTGAAAACTCGGGGCCCGGCCTCAACCTCCGGGGTTGAGCGCGCCACCCCGCGATTGGTGTTACGGACGTATGGCTCCCCGGCACGGGTTTGAACCGGGGCTGACGGCTCCAGAGGCCGCTGGTCTGCAACCTGCGCCTTCACAAACGCGGCGTGGCCCCGATCGCTTCCCGGCGCTGCCCGACGTCGCCGTCCGGAATCACCACCGCCACCCAGGGGGCGTCCAGCGAGTTCATCCGGGCTTTCCACACCAGGCTGCCGGGAGTTCCCTTACGCAGGACCAGCTCCTTCTCCGGCTGGTCCACCGCGAGATTGTCGGCCCGGATCGTGAAAGTGTGCCTGCCGGAACCGGTGGCGGTCAGCCGGATGGTCACTTCGCCGTTCGCCTGCGTCGCCGGCGCCAAGTCCAGGTCGAGCCCGCCGGCGCCGCCGGCCGGACCGGCGAGATCCTGCATCAGCCATAGCCACCGAGCCGAGGGGTGGACCCAGACTTCCTTGTACACGTAGCAGTTCTGCGAGGGCCAGTAAGGCAGGTCGCGGTCGCCGCCAGTCATGATGCCCACCGGGAGCGAGCCCACTATGTCCCCGGAGGAGACGGAGTACTGCTGCGCGAAGTCGTAGCCCTCGCCCCACATGGTGCTCTGAACGAACGGGTTGCGGCCGACGACCCACTGGAGCTGCCGCTGGGCCAGCTCGGCGGCCGCCCGGTCCCGCCGCAGGTGCGCGGCCGCTGACAGCCCCTTCGCCTGAGAGAGCAGCACTCCGTAATTGCCGCGCCGGGCGAACCACACCGGGAATGCCTTGAGGTAGTAGCCGTCTCCCATCGGCATGCCGCCGAGCACTTGCCGGCGGTACGCCTCGCGGCTGGACTGGTAGCGGTCGCCCTCGGCGATGTGCAGGTATTCGTCGTCCCGGTACACGTAGGCGGGCAGCACGCCATAGGGCTCGGTGGTTGTGGCCGCCGACTTCTGATACTCGGAATAGAGGGCCGCCACCGAGTACCACTTCATCCAATCCTGGTGGTCGGGGAAAGTCTCGCACAGCCGCGCCACGGCCACGATGGGCGCCTGGTCGTTGCCGCGGTGGAACTGGTGAAAAATGGTCTTCCGGTCCGGGCCGGTGTAGAAGAAGCCGGCCAGCGGGAACTGGCGGCCGACGTAGCTTCTCTGCTGCGAGTTCACCACTACGCTCGCCAGTTCTAGAGCTTTGTCCGCATACTGGCGGCGGCCGGTGGCCTGGAACAGCTCCAGTGAGGCGATGATGCCGACCGAGGCCAGTTCCATCTCGGTGGCGCCATAGGCCGGAGTGCTCTGCGTCTCCGGCGTTTCCTTGCCCGCGATGGCGAACCGCCAATCGTCCTCGGCGATGCGGAGACTGCGGGCGGCCAGTGGCGGATCGCTTTGCTTCAGCACGTTATAAGCGATCGCTCCGGCCGAGGCGGCCAGGTAGTTGACGTTGGGGTTGTCGAGGGCCACGCGCGTGCGGTCGTCGGCATCGCCGATGATGCCGTTAGTCCAGATGTTCATGCTGGCGAACCCGATGCGGTAGCCCCCGTCGAAGCGCACCTTGAGGACCCAGTCCAGCCCCCATTTGGCCTCCTCGATCAGCCTCTGGAGGCGCGCCGGATCTTCTCCCGTCGCTTCGAGCCTTCCCGCGAGCGCGAACATGGCGTAGACGGCCTCGGCGGTGTTGACCAAGCCCTGCGAGAGATCGCCGGCGTCGTGCCAGCCGCCGTTCATGATGATCTTCTTGTCACCGAGGACCGCCTGCCAGTCGCGGTGGCAGGCGCCGTGTATGCCCGGGATCTCCATCCCGCAACGCTCGCCGTAAAAGAAGTTCAGGGTCTTCCAGATCGTGTCCCGCCACACGTTGCGGTCAATCCGGAAGGGGCGCGTGCGCACATCGCCGGCCTGGATCACGTACGCGCCCGGCTGCCGGATTTCGGAAAAATCCAGCTCCTGGAACTCGCCCAGCCGCGTCCGCAGCGTCCGCACGGGCTTGCGCAAAACGGTGTCGCCGGTGTCGGCACGGACCACGGTGAACTCGCGCGCCGCCAGCCCGCTGGCGATCGCGCTTTTCGGCGAGTCCAACTGGTATCCGGTGTGGCTGAACGAGATCTTGCCGGGGGCCACGTTCCAGCCTTCGTAGTGGTCCGGATCGACGCGCTGCAACTCCAGCCGGCTGATCTCGAAGCTGACGCGGTCGGAGCGGGCCGGGAGTCTCTTGTTCACCCAATAGTGGAAAGACACCGACGTCACCTTGTCGCGGGCCAGCGGCGTGATTTCCCAGACCACGTGGGTCCACCGGCCGTTGGGCAGCGTGACGTAGTGGTTGCCCTCGCGCCGGTAGACGTCGGGCACCTTCTCCTTGCCGTCGTTGCGCAGAACGACAACCAGGGACAGCACGCGGAAGCCGGACATCTGCGGCCGGATGCGGAAAGACAACCGGTTGAAGCCGCTCCAGTCTTCGCCGGGAAACGCGCGCTTGACGGCGATCCTCTCCAGGCCGCCGCTCATGCTGACTCTGGCGCGCAGCCGGTGATCGCCGGGGAAAGTCATCTCGCCTGGACCTTCGAACGACCAGGTCGCGGGATCCGCCATGTTGTCGAGCAGGCGCGTGTTGAGCACCTTCTTGTTCAGCCAGGAGTGTTCGGCCGAATTCGCGTATTCGACCGTCATCGGCATGCGAGGCGCCCGCTCGGGGGCGGCGAGGGCCAGCCAGATTATCAGCGCCGTTCTCACGGTGCTATGATACCTGCCAACCGCTCCCTAACGGTCGCGGCTCGGCTGAGCCGCGCGCGAAGCAAGCGGTACCAGGAGGTTCGGCATGAGAAGCCTAGCGATCGTCATTGCACTACTCGCAGCCTTCCCCGCCGCGGCGCAACTCACCACCGGCGCTATCACCGGGACGGTCTCGGATTCCACCGGCGCCGTTGTGCCCGGCGCCGAGGTGAGACTCGCCAACCAGGGCACCGGCGTGGTGCAGAAGACGGTCACCGACCGCGCCGGCAACTACCAGTTCCTGCTGCTGCCTTCCGGCATCTACCGGGTGGAAGCCGGGGTCACGGGTTTCAAGACGTTCCGTCGCGACGGCATCGTCGTGGAAGTTGACCGCTCGCTGGCGGTGCCGATCGTGCTCGAGATCGGCCAGGTGACCGAGACGGTGGAAGTCTCGGGCGGAACGCCGCTGCTGGAGCCGAACACCTCGGCGCTGGGGACGGTGATGGACAGCCGCAAGCTGGAAGACCTGCCCTTGAACGGCCGTAATCCCATGGGGCTGGCCAACCTGATCCCGACCGTCCGGGGCATCGGCTATTTCGGCGGGCAGATCCTCTCGACCTGGCGCATGGGCCAGGTCACGGTCGCGGGCGGCGGCCCGCTGGCCAACGGTTTCCTGATCGACGGCATCGCCAACGAGAAGATGACCGACTTCAGCGCCATGGCCTTCCTCACCGTCGATGCTACCCAGGAATTCAAGGTGCAGACCAACGCCATGTCGGCGGAATTCGGCCGCACCGGCGGCGGCATCATCAGCGTGATCAGCAAGTCGGGTACCAACCAGTTTCACGGCAGCCTGTTCGACTACCTGCGCAACGACAAGCTGAACGCGAACGAGTTCTTCGCCAACAAGGCCGGCGCGCGAAGGCCGACGGTGAAAGTGAACACGTTCGGCGGCACGCTCGGCGGGCCCCTCATCAGGGACAAGCTCTTCTTCTTTGGCAACTACGAAGGGTTCCGCGAGCGGAGGGCGACATCGAGGACGATCACCTCGCCGACGGCGAGAGAGCGCGCCGGAGATTTCTCGGAGACCCGCGCGGCCGACGGCAACCGCATAATCATCCACGATCCGTTCAGCACACGGCGCGACCCGGCCAGGGCGGGCAGCTACATCCGCGACCCGTTCGCCGGCAACCGCGTCCCCGACAACCGCATCACACGGGTCGCCCGCGAGGCGCTCAAGTATTACCCCGAGCCGAACCTGCCCGGCCTGCCCAATTCGGGCGCCCAGAACCTTTTCCAGCAGGCCAGCGTGCCGATCGACAAAGACACGTGGGGCGTCCGCATCGACTACAACCTCACTTCGACGCGGAGACTCGCCGGCAGGTACACCCGCGATGTTCTCGACTGGGGCTTCCCCAACTACTTCGGCAATATCGCCGACACCGACGGGCGCCACATCATGGTTCCGCGGCAGAGCACCTTCCTGCAACTCACCGACGCGATCACGCCCACGCTTCTGCTGGATGCGAAGCTCGGCTTCAACCGCGAGAACGAGCACTCGGTGGCGCCAGGCGCCGGTTTCGACATTACCTCGCTGGGTTTCCCGGCGTCGTTCCAGAGCGCCATCCAGCAGGGGCGCCTGGGCACGGGCTTCCCGATCTTCAGCATCAGCGATGCCACCTCGTTCGGGCGGCCTGACTCGACCGGGAACCCGTCGGCGACTGGCACGGCGAGCGTCGCCGTCACCAGGATCGCCGGGAAGCACACCATCAAAGCCGGCTTCGAGCAGCGCGCTTACCGAAGAAGCGACTGGGGCACTTCCAACGCCACCGGGAGCTATTCCTTCACCAGGGGCTTCACCCAGGGACCCGATCCGCTGCGGGCCAGCGCCACCGTCGGGTATGGGGTGGCTTCGTTTCTGCTCGGCACGCCGGCCAGCGGAACCGCCGGCATAACCGCCGACACCGCGGTGAGCCAGCGTCACACGGCGCTGTTCGTCCAGGACGACTGGAAGGTCACCGCAAAGCTCACGCTGAACCTGGGTCTGCGCTGGGAGTACGAAGGGCCGGTCAAGGACCGCTACAACGTGTTCCCGAATTTCGATCCCTCTATCGAATCGCCCTTGAAAGTGCCCGGTCTCTCTTTGCGGGGCGGGTATGTTTTCCCCGGCGCCGGCGGCATCCCGCGCGGCCTGACCGCTCAGAGCTTCAACGACTTCGGCCCCCGGTTCGGCTTCGCCTACCAGTGCAACCCCAAGACGGTGTTGCGCGGCGGATACGGGCTGATCTACATCCCGACCTTCGGTCCCGGCGGCACGGCGGCCGGAGCGGGATTCGCCGTCAGCAGCCCGATGGTCACCTCGATCGACGGCGGGCTGACGCCCTACCACACCATCAGCGATCCGTACCCCAACGGGCTGGAGAAGCTGACCGGCAGCAGCCTGGGGGCGCTGACCGGGGTGGGCATCGGCGTGAGCGGCCAACTGCGCGACGTGCACCGCGGCTACAGCCAGCAGTGGAACCTGACCCTCCAGCATGAGCCGTGGAACAACTGGCTGTTCGAGGCGGCCTGGGTGGCCAATCACGGATCGCGGCTGATCATCAGCGGCCGGTCGCTGAACATCATCTCCGACGCCGACCTGGCCCAGGGAAGCCGGCTGCTGGATACCGTTCCCAATCCGTTTTTCGGCATCATCAAGACGGGGGCGCTGGCGACCTCGACCGTCACCCGGAGGCAACTGCTGCTGCCGTTTCCGCACTTCACCAGCGTCTCGGGAGGCTCGGCTTACCTGGGCAACTCGATATACCACGCCTTCACCGTCAAGGTGGAGAAGCGCTTCTCCCGCGGCTTTTCGATCCTGGCCGGCTACACCGCCTCCAAGGACATCGATGACCTTCAGGCCACCGGCCGGCCCGGCGCGGTGGCCGGAACCGGCGTCCAGAACTGGAACAACCTCCGGGCGGAGCGCGCCAAGAGCTATCAGGACCTGCCTCAGAGGATGGTGGCAACCGTCCTTTGGGAGGTGCCGTTCCGCTCGGACAATGCGCTGCTGAACGGCGTGCTGGGCGGCTGGCAGATGAATGCCATCAATACGATAGAGAGCGGCCGGCCCCTCGCCCTGACGGCCACCATTTCCCAAGGCGGCAACCGGCCCAACGCGGTTCCCGGCGCCAGCGCGAAGCTCGCGAGCCCCACGCTGGCCCGGTGGTTCAACACCGGCGCCTTCTCGCAGCCGGCCCCGTTCACTTACGGCGACGTGTCGCGCACGCTGCCCGACGTCCATAGCGACGGAATGTTCAGCCTGGACTTCTCGGTGTTCAAGAACTTCCCGATCCGGGAACGGCTCAAGCTCCAATTCCGGGCCGAGGTCTTCAACCTCACCAACTCGCCCACGTTCGAGACCCCGGGCCGGGCCCTCAACTCGGCCACTTTCGGCGTGGTCACGGCCACAGCCTTCACCCCGAAGCCGCGCGAGGTCCAGTTTGCCCTCCGGTTGACCTTCTGAAATTCGGTGACAGGCTACGCTTTCACCAATTAGGTGCGGCCCGCGGGATATGAAATTAGCGAAAGCGTAGCCTGTCACCGAATTTCCGGGCGTCGGGCTTGCCGCGCGGCATTCCGCCGCAGCGAATTTTCACACAAACGGACCTAAAGGTGCTATTATGGACTGTTCTTGGGAGGTCATTTATGCGCTTCGGTACTGCCGTCCGCGTAGCCCCGCTATTCACCCTTCTAGCGGGTTCGGCTCTATGGATCAACGCTTCCGCGCCCAAAACCGACCCTAACCTTATCAACTTCGTCCGGCCCGGGCTGGTGGTCAAGATCACAGGGGCCGCCGTTGCCACGGACGGGACCCTCCGGGTCCGGTTCACGCTGGCCGACCCCAAGGGTTCGCCGCTCGATCGGGAGGGCGTGACTTCGCCCGGCCCCGTCTCGGTCAGTTTCATCGCCGCCTACATCCCGACGGGGCAGTCCCAATACACCTCCTACACCACCCGCGTTCAGACTAGCCCCATCACCCGTGTTTCAGCTACCCAGGCCGGCGCGGACTCCGGCGGGAGCTTCGAGGTGATCTCGGAAGGTCTCTACCAGTACACCTTCGGCACCCGCCTTCCGGCCGGTTTCGACCGGACGGCGACCCATAGCATCGGCGCCTACAGCTCGCGGAACCTCTCGGAGTTCGACATGGGGATTCAGCGCGATGACGACGTGTACCACTTCGTTCCGGACGGCTCGAAGGTGACCGTGGTGCGCGACGTGACCCGGAGCGAGACCTGCAACCGGTGCCATCACCAACTGGCGTTTCACGGCGGCTCGCGGCGTAGCGTGGAGCTCTGCATACTTTGTCACCAGCCCCAGACGACGGACCCCGATACCGGCAACACGGTGGACATGCCGGTGATGATCCACCGGATTCACATGGGCCGGAACCTGCCCAGCGTGGTGGCGGGCAAGCCGTATCAGATCATCGGCAACCAGCAGGTGGTCCACGACTACTCGAAGATCCGGTTCCCCCCCGACGCCCGCAGTTGCGCCGCCTGCCACCAGCCGGGGGCGGCCCAGGCCGACAACTACCTGAAGCCGAACCGCGCCGCCTGCGGCGCCTGCCACGACGATCTGGATTTCCGGACCGGCAAGGGGCACCTCGATCTGCCGCAGGTCTCCGACAACCAATGCGCCAACTGCCACATCAAGCGCGGCGAGCTGGAGTTTGACGCCTCGATCCTGGGCGCCCACACCATCCCCAGGCTCTCGCCCAGCCTGCCCGGCGTTGTCTTCGAGATCCTCTCGGTTGAAGACGGGGTCGCCGGCAAGCGCCCGACGGTGGTCTTCTCGCTCAAGGAGAAGTCCGGCAAGCCGATCGCGCCCTTGTCGATGAACCGGCTGAACCTGATCCTGGCCGGCCCGAACACCGATTATGCCAGCTACATCTCGGAGGCCGTGCTCAACGCCGACGGCACAGCCGACGGGCGCTATTGGTGGACCTTCCAGGATCCCATCCCGGCCGGGGCCAAGGGTTCTTACTCGATTGAGATCGAAGGCCGGCGGGAACTCAAGCTGCTGGAAGGCACCACCCAGGAGCGCACCGTGCGCGATTCGGGCGCCAACAAGGTCTTCGCTTTCTCGGTTGACGGCTCCCGGCCCGAACCGCGGCGCGCCGTGGTCTCGATCGACAAGTGCAACGCCTGTCACGGGAGTCTGTCTTTCCACGGCGACAACCGGAACCGGATCGAGGCCTGCGTGGTGTGCCACAACCCGCTCAAGACCGGCGGCCCCAACGGCAGCCTCTCGATCGCCTTCCCCGTGATGATCCACCGCATCCACACCGGCCAGGATCTCACCATCCCCTACGCCTTCAGCGCCAACTTCAACTTCAACGAGATCGGATACCCGGGCGACCGCCGCAACTGCGCCGCCTGCCACGTGAACGGCTCCGAGCAGTTGCCGCTGAAGGGCAGCGGGCGCCTGAACGTGGTTGATCCCAGCGGGTACCTGAACCCGGCCGCCCCGATTTCGGCAGCCTGCACAGGCTGCCATACCTCGAAGGCCGTCGCCGCCCACGCTCTCTCCAGCACCAACGCTCTCGGCGAGGGCTGCGCCGCCTGCCACGGCGCCGGTGCGGAGTTCTCGGTGTCCAGCGTGCACGCTTGGCAGTAAACCGGCGGGTGCACGCGCCCACGCCCGGCCGCCTTGTTCATGTATGATCATGAGTAATGGCGCGAGGGCACATTCTGGGGCCCGCGGGGCTTCGTGTCGCGGCTTTGCTGGTGTTGCTGCTGGCGGCCGGCGAGCTGGTGAGCTGCGAGCTGCTCGGCTGTGACGGGTGCCAGATCACGACCTCCGGGGACAGCGGCGACGAATGCCTTTGCTGCTGCACCACTCCGATCCCCACGGCGCCGATTGCCTTCGCGCCCGCCGAACTGGTCTGGTACCGGCCGCCGCAAGTTGATCCCCGCGTGCCGGTCTCGCGTCCGGATCGCATCTACCACCCGCCGCGCCTCTGCTCCGCCGCAGTGTGGAGTTGAGCACTAGCCGTCGTTCGCGGCGGGGGGAGATCCATGAATAGTACGTGCGCGCTCGTCGCGGTCTGCGCCCTGCTGGCCGGTTGCTCCCGTTCCGGGTCCGAGCCAGCCACCGAGGCGAAGTCCGCGCCGGGCTTGGTTGAGATGGGGCCGGAGGCCCAGAAACACATGGGCCTGGAGGTCGCGCCGGCCGGCCTGAGCGAGCTGACCGAGTACCTGCGGGTCACCGGAACGGTTCAGCCGGTAAACACCCGCGTCAGCCATGTGCGCCCGCTGGCGCGGGGACGTCTCCAGGAGGTGCTGGTCGAGATCGGCGACCGGGTCCAGGACGGCCAGCCACTCGCGCGCTTCGACAACATCGAGGCCGGCGAGCTGTTGGCCCAGCTCGCTTCGGCGCGCGCCGACCTGGAGAAGCTCAAGATCCAGCTCGCCGCCCAGACCCGGCAGGCGGAGCGCGACCGCCGCCTGGCCGATCTCGGCGCCGCCCCACGCAAGGACTACGAGTTGAGCCGGGCCGAGCAGCAGGCGCTCGAAGAGACCATCCGCTCGCAGCAGAGCGTCATCGGCGGGATCGCCGCCCGGCTGGAACGGTTCGAACTGACCGGCGAGCCGCCCCTCACCACCATCCGCGCCCCGTTCGCCGGCGTGGTGACCATGGTGCGGGCGGCGCCGGGCGAAGTGGTGTCGCCCGACAGCGAGATGTTCACCGTCGCTGACCTTACCCGAGTGTGGGTGCAGGCCGAGGTCTACGAGAAGGACCTCGGCCGCGTGCGGGTCGGACAGGCCGCCGTCATCGAAGTGGACACCTATCCCGGCGAGCGGTTCGCCGGCCAGGTGACGTACATCAGCGACCTGCTGGACCCCCAGACACGCACCGCCAAGGTCCGCTGCGAAGTCACCAACCGCGACTTGCGCCTGAAGCTGGACATGTTCGCCACCGTCCGGCTGCCCACCAGTTTCCGGCGGCAGGCGCTGGCGGTTCCGGCCGGCGCCATCCAGCAGCACGAAGGCAAGCAGATCGTGTTCGTGCGCCGGACGCCGACCGGCTTTGAAGCCCGCCCGGTCTCAACCGGCAAGCTCGTCAACGGGCGGCTCGAGATCACCGCCGGGCTGCGGGCCGGCGAGCCGATCGTGGTCGCGGGCGCGTTTCATCTGAAGTCCATCCTGGCCGGCAAGGAACTCGGGGAGGAGCACTGATGCAGCGCGTCGTCGCCTGGGCGCTGGCCTGGCGGCCGCTGGTGCTGCTGCTGACCCTGCTGGTGATCGGGGTCGGCGTGCTCTCGCTCGATCGGCTGCCCATCGACGCCGTGCCCGACATCACGCCGAACCAGGTGCTGGTGCTGACCTCGGCCCCCAGCCTTTCGCCGGTCGAGGTCGAGCAGTTCCTCACCTTCCCGGTGGAGACGGCCATGAGCGGGCTGCCGGGCGTGGAGCGCATCCAGTCGGTCTCCAAGAACGGCCTCTCCTACGTGGCCATCTTCTTCCGCGACGGCATGGATCCTTACTTCTGCCGGCAACTGGTGATGGAGCGCTTGCCGGAGGCCCGCGAGGCGATCCCCGCCGGCATGGGCACGCCCGAGATCGGGCCGATCGCCACCGGGCTCGGGGAGATCTACCAGTTCAAGGTGACCGGCAACGGCCTGCCGCTGATGGAGCTGCGCGCCATCCTCGACTGGGAGGTCGCGCCCAGACTGCGCTTCACGCCCGGCATCGTCGAGGTGAACACCCACGGCGGCGAGCTGAAGACCTACGAAGTCCAGGTGGACAACGACAAGCTGATGGCCTACCGCATTCCGCTGCGCCGGGTGATCGAGGCGCTGGAGCGCAACAACGCCAATGCCGGCGGCGCCTACCTGGAGCGGGTAGAGCAGCAGTCTCTGGTCCGCGGCGAGGCGCTCATCATGAGCCTGGCGGACATCGAGAACATCGTCATCGGCGCTTCGCCGACCGGCACGCCGATCCTGATCCGCAACGTGGCCGACGTGCGGTTCGCGCCGATGGTCCGGCAGGGCCTGGCCACCCAGGACGCCAAGGGCGAGATCGTCATCGGCGTGGCCATGATGCTGATCGGCGAGAACTCGCGCGCCGTGGCCGGGCGGGTGAAGAGCAGGCTGGAGGAGATCCAGCGCCACCTGCCGCCCGGCGTGCGCATCGAGCCGCTTTACGACCGCACCGACCTGGTCCGCCGCACCATCGGCACGGTGACCTACAACCTGACCGAGGGCGGCCTGCTGGTAGTGGCTGTTCTGCTGCTGCTGCTCGGCAGCTTCAAGGGTGGCCTGATCGTTTCCCTCGCCATCCCGCTGTCGATGCTGGCCGCCTTCGCCGGCATGGTGCAGGCGGGCGTCTCGGGCAACCTCATGAGCCTGGGGGCCATCGACTTCGGCCTGATCGTGGACGGCTCGGTGGTGATGGTGGAGAACATCCTGCGGCGGCTGAGCCGGCCGCGGGCCGGCGAAGATAGTCTCGCCGCCGTGCGGGCGGCGGGGCAGGAAGTGGCGCGCCCGGTCTTCTTCGGCGTTACGATCATCATGCTGGTCTACGTGCCGGTGCTGACGCTGGGCGGTGTCGAGGGCAAGATGTTCAAGCCGATGGCGCTCACCGTGCTGTTCGCGCTGGCCGCCTCGCTGGCGATCGCGCTGCTGCTGATGCCGGTGCTGGCCTCGTACGCATTCCGCGGACCCGTGGCCGAGCGCGAAACGTGGCTGATGCGCCAGTTCCGCAAGGGCTACGCGCCGCTGCTCGGCCGCGCGCTGCGGTTCCCGCTGGCGACGGCCGCGATCGCCCTGCTGGTGTTCGCCGCCTCGATGGGCCTGGCGCCGTTCCTGGGCGCTGAGTTCATTCCCACTCTCGATGAGGGCTCGATCGTCGTCATGATGTATCGCCTGCCAGGCGTCTCGGTGAAGGAGTCCGTGCACGGCAACGAGATCGTCGAATCGGTGCTGCATCATTTCCCGGAGGTGGACAAGATCGTTACGCGAACCGGGCGGCCGGAAGTGGCCACCGATCCGATGGCCATCGACCAGAGCGACGTCTACGTGTTCCTCAAGCCGCCGTCCGAGTGGCCGCGGCCGCGGAGCAAGGAGGACCTGGTCGCCGCCATGAAGGAGGCGCTGGAGAAAGAGGCGCCGGGCGCGGCTTACAGCTTCTCGCAGCCGATCCAGATGCGCATGCAGGAGCTGATGGAGGCCGGTGTGCGCTCCGACCTGGCCATCAAGCTGTATGGCGACGACCTGGGCGTGCTGCGCGAGAAGGCGGAGCGGGTGGCGGCCCTGGTGCGGCAGGTTCGCGGCGCCGGCGACGTGCGGGCCGAGCGCGTGGCCGGGCTGCCCTACTTGCGCGTGCGCATCCGCCGCGAGGCGATCGCCCGCCACGGGCTGGACGCCGCCGATGTGCTCGACACGGTGACCGCCATCGGCGGCAAGGTGGTGGGCCAGGTGGTCGAGCGCAACCGCCGCTTTCCCCTCCAGGTCCGCTTCCAGGAGCCGCAGCGCGCCACCGCCGAGGCGATCCGCGATCTGAAGGTGGGCGACCGCGAGGGCCACTTCATCCCGCTCGCCCAACTGGCCGACATCATCGAGGAGGAAGGGCCGGCGCAGATCGGCCGCGAGAACGCCCAGCGCCGCGTCACCGTCGAGGTGAACGTGCGCGGCCGCGACCTGGCCGGCTTCGTGGCCGAGGGCCGCCGCCTGGTGGAGCGGAAGGCACCGCTGCCGCCCGGCTACTGGATGGAGTGGGGCGGCCAGTTCGAGCAACTGGAGAGCGCCGGCCGGCGCCTGGCGGTGCTGGTCCCGGCCGCCCTGCTGCTCATCTTCGTGCTGCTGTTCATGAACTTCGGCGCCCTGCTGCCGCCGCTGCTGATTTTCGTCAACGTGCCGCTGGCGGCCACCGGCGGCCTGGCCGCGCTGTGGCTGCGCGGCATGCCGTTCAGCATCTCGGCCGGGGTCGGCTTCATCGCGCTCTCCGGCGTGGCCGTGCTGAACGGGATCGTGCTGCTGACTCACATTCTCGATCTGCGCCGCGGCGGCGCCGCGCTGGAGGCGGCGGTGAGGGAGGGCGCGATGACGCGGCTGCGCCCGGTGCTGATGACGGCGCTGGTGGCCAGCTTCGGCTTCCTGCCGATGGCGCTGTCGCGCACCGCCGGCGCCGAGGTGCAGCGTCCGCTGGCCACCGTGGTCATCGGCGGCCTCATCACCTCCACCCTGCTCACCCTGCTCGTGCTCCCGGCAGTGTATCTGTGGATGGAGCGGAGGCGGGTGGCGGGATCGGAGGTATGACAGTTCTCGTATGGGCAAGACTGTCAGAGCTGTCTATGAGAACGGCGTGCTTCGGCCGCTGGAGCCTCTCTCGTTGCCGGAACACCGGGAGGTCGAAGTCTCCGTCTCGGAGGTCGCTGCGGAACCGGAAGACGAGCGCCTCGACGAGGTGTACCACAGGGGTTTACAGGGCGTGCAAGTCCCGGAAGTCAGTCTGGAAGAGGTGCGACGGATACTATCCAAGATCCCCGGTTCCCTGAGTGACGAGTTCATCGCTGAACGGGAAGAGCGCTTGTGATGTTCTTCGACTCAAGCGCCTTGGCTAAGCTGTATCGCCAAGAGCGGGGCACTGAGAGGGCAGAGTTCTTGGCAAGATGGCATCCGTTCACGACTGCGAACGCTGGATGCGCTCCAGCTTGCGGTCGCACTTGATCTGGGGGACCGTCGCAAGATTGACCGTTTCGTCTGCGCTGACAAGGATCTGTGCACGGTGGCAGCACAGGAGGGCCTCGAGGTCACGAATCCCCTGGACGCCTGAGGCCAGGTTCCCGGCACTGATTCTGCTACCATAAAACTCTGCGGATCGGCATTCATACCTCGATCGCGGGGTCGCTGGAACAAGCTGCTTTGCGGGCCGCGGAACTCGGGGCCAACACGTTCCAGATTTTTTCGGCCAGCCCGCGCATGTGGCGAGCCGGGCAACCCGATCCGGACGCAATCAAGCGGCTGAAGGCGGCGCGCGAGCGCCTGGATCTGAAGCCCCTGGTGATCCACGACAACTACCTGATCAACCTGGCATCAGGGGACCCGGCGCTGCGCGACCGGTCGATCCGGGCGTTTCGCGGCGAGATCGAGCGGGCGCTCGCCATCGGGGCCGAGTACCTGGTGGCGCATCCGGGTAACTGCCGGGGCCAGTCGTACGCGCAGGGTTTCCAGACGATGGCGGAATCGCTGATCCGGGCAGCCCGTGGGATCAGGGCACGAGGTTTGACGTTGCTTTTAGAGAACACGGCGGGATCCGGCGCGATGCTCGGCGGCCGGTTCGAGGAACTGAGGGCTATGCGTGACCTGGCCGGACGCGGCGTGGATTTTGAGATCGGCTTCTGCCTGGATACGGCGCACTGCCTGGCCATGGGTTACAACGTGGCCACCGCCGCAGGGCTGCGCGCCGCGCTGTGGCATGCGGACGAGTTCCTCGGCCTCGATAATGTCAAGGTGATCCATGCCAACGACTCCAAGGCGCCGCTCGGCTCGCGGGTCGATCGCCACGAGCACATTGGCCGCGGCTACATCGGCCGCGAGGGATTCCGCCGCATCCTGGCTCATCCGAAGCTGCGCGCCAAGCCGTTCATCCTGGAGACGCCCAAGCACGACGACCGCGACGACCGCCGCAACCTGCGAACACTGAAGAGCCTATGCCGGAGAAGACCTACGACCACCAGCAGATCGAGATGAAGTGGTATGAGCGCTGGCGGGACGCCGCGCTCTACCGCGCCGAAGTGGACCGCACGCGCCCGAAGTTCTACGTGCTGGAGATGCTCCCCTACCCCAGCGGGACGCTGCACATGGGCCACCTGCGCAACTACACCATCGGCGACGCGCTGGCCCGCTACAAGTGGATGCGCGGCTTCAACGTGCTCCACCCGATGGGCTGGGACGCCTTCGGCCTGCCCGCCGAGAACGCGGCCATCGCCCGCGGCCTCCACCCGCGCGACTGGACGCGGGCCAACATCGAGGAGATGACCGGCACGCTCCGGCGCTACGCCTTCAGCTACGACTGGAGCCGCGAGATCTCCACTTGCGAGCCGGAATACTACCACTGGAACCAGTGGTTCTTCCTCAAGATGCTGGAGCGCGGGCTGGCCTACCGCAAGAAGGCGCTGGTGAACTGGTGCCCGGAGTGCGCCACCGTGCTGGCCAACGAGCAGGTGGTGGACGGCTGCTGCTGGCGCCACGGCCTGGTGGCGGTGGAACAGCGCGAGCTGGAGCAGTGGTTCCTGAGGATCACCGCCTACATGGAGGAGCTGCTCGCCGACATCAACCGGCTAGAGGGCGTCTGGCCGGACCGCGTGCTGGCCATGCAGCGCAACTGGATCGGGCGCTCGGAAGGGACCGAGGCCGATTTCCGTCTCGAAAGCACGGGCCAGCCGGTCCGCGTCTTTACCACCCGCGTGGACACCATCTTCGGCGCCACCTGCGTCATGCTGGCCCCCGAGCATCCGCTGGTGGGCGAGATCGGGCCGCGCGAGCAGGAGCGGGCGAAGGGGCTGATCGACCTGCGCGGCCGCAAGGACCTCGCCAGCCTCGAAAAGGAAGGCTTCTTCACCGGCCGCTACGCCATCAACCCTTACAACGGCGAGCGGCTGCCGGTGTGGATCGCCAATTTCGTGCTGATGGAATACGGCACCGGCGCCATCATGGCCGTGCCCGCCCACGACCAGCGCGACTTCGAGTTCTGCCGCAAATACGGGATCGAGGTGCGCCCGGTGATCCGCCCGGTGGACGGCGCCCTCGCCGATGCGGACACGATGACCGACGCGTTCGTGGACGACGGCGTGGTGGAGAACTCCGGCGAGTTCTCCGGCCTGGCCAGCGCCGAGGCGCGGCGGCGCATGACCGCCAAGGCCGAGGCCGGGGGCTTCGGCAAAGCCGCGATCACCTGGCGGCTGAAGGACTGGGGTATCTCGCGCCAGCGCTACTGGGGCACGCCGATCCCGGTGATCCACTGCGAGCGCTGCGGCATAGTGCCGGCGCCCGAGAGCGAGCTGCCGGTGCGGCTGCCGCTCGACATTCGGATCACCGGACGGGGGCGCTCGCCGCTGGAGAACGTGCCCGAGTTCATCAACGTCGCGTGTCCAGCCTGCCGCGGCCAGGCGCGCCGCGAAAGCGACACGATGGACACCTTCATCGACTCCTCATGGTACTTCTACCGCTATTGCGACCCGCGCAACCCGCGGGCTCCCTTCGACCCCGACGTCATCGACTACTGGTTTCAGATCGACCAATACATCGGCGGCATCGAGCACGCCATCCTGCACCTGATCTACTCGCGCTTCTTCTGCAAGGTGATGCGCGACCTCGGGCTGGTGCGCCACAGTGAGCCGGTGAAAAACCTGTTCACCCAGGGCATGGTGCTCAAGGACGGCGTGGCCATGTCGAAGTCGGCCGGCAACGTGGTCGGCGCCGACGCGATGGCCGAGAAGTACGGCGCCGATACCGGCCGCCTGTTCGTGCTGTTCGCCGCGCCGCCGGAGAAGGAGCTGGAGTGGCAGGAGACCGGAGCGGAGGGCATGTACCGCTTCCTCGGCCGCACCTGCCGCTTCGTCACCCGCAACATCGAGCGGGCGCGCGCCGGCGCTGCCGGCAGCCCCGACGCCGACCGCAAGGCACTGCGCAAGCTGCATCAGACGGTGCGCAAGGTCACCCAGGACCTGGAAACGCGCTGGCACTTCAACACCTCGATCGCCGCCGTCATGGAACTCATGAATGAGCTGCACGCGCTGGAGAGCGAGCTTTCGGGCGCGGTGCTGGCCGAGGCCTCCGAGAAGGTGGTGCTGCTGCTGGGGCCTTTCATCCCCTACCTGACCGAGGAGCTGTGGGAGGAGCTGGGCCGCCAGGGTCCCGTCTTCCGGCAGCCCTGGCCCACCTACAATCCCGAGCTGGCGCGGGAGGAGGAGGCCGAAATCGTCATCCAGGTGAACGGCAAGCTGCGCGGCCGCTTTCTGGCCCCCTTCGGCGCTTCGCGCGAGGAGCTTGAGCAGCGCGCCCTCGCCCATGATAAAATTCGGAGCTTCCTCGCGGGGAAGCAGGTCGTCAAAGTCATCGTTGTACCGGACAAGCTGGTCAACGTTGTTGTGAGGTGAGATCGTGGAAACCAACCGTCGCGCATTTCTCGGCGCATCCGGCGCCGCGTTCACTACGTCCCTGTTCACCGGCCGCCTGAAGGGGGCCAACGACCGCCCGCGGGCCGGCTTCATCGGCATCGGGCGCATGGGCATGGCCAACCTCGGCTTCGGCATCCGCAGCAACGTCGAGATCGCCGCCGTCTGCGACGTCTATCAGCCGCACCTGGAGCAGGCCGGGGCCTACGTCCGGAAGAACGGGCAGGTCGCCAAGGAGATCAAGGACTTCCGCGAGATCATCGCCGACAAGTCCATCGACATCGTCTGCGTTTCGACGCCGGACCACTGGCACGCTTACATGACGGTGGAGGCGTGCAAGGCGGGCAAGGACGTCTACGTCGAAAAGCCCGTCTGCACGTTCGTCGAGGAGGGCCACAAGATGGTCCAGGCGGCCCGCAAGTACAACCGCGTCGTGCAGGCGGGCACGATGCAGCGCTCGGGCATCCACTTCCAGCAGGCCTGCGAGATCGTGCGCAGCGGCCAGCTCGGCAAGATCACCTTCTGCCGCACCTGGAACACCGGCAACTCGAACCCGGAGGGCTACGGCAACCCGCCCGACGAGGAGCAGCCGCCGCTCGGCCTGGATTGGAGCATGTGGCTGGGCCCGGCGCCGATGCGCCGCTTCAACGCCAACCGCTGGGGCGTGCACCCGGAGATGGCCCGCAAGCCGTTCCCCTACTTCCGCTACTTCTGGGACTACGCCGGCGGCTCGCTCACCGACTGGGGCGTCCACGTGCTCGACATCGTGCACATGGCCATGGACGAGCCGATGCCGCGCGCGATCACGACGCTCGGCGGCAAGTACTGGATCACCGATAACCGCGAGACGCCGGACACGCTGCTGGTCACCTTCGAATACCCGCAGGGCTTCCTGGCCACTTACGAGAACCGGCTGGCCAACGGCGAGATGCCGCTGGGCCAGGGCTACGGCACCATGTTCCACGGGACCAGGGGGACCCTCTACGTCAACCGCAGCTTCTACCGCGTCATCCCCGAGCGCGGCTCCGGCCTGGAGGAGGTCGAGGTGAAGTCCTCCAACAACTCCAACATGGCCCACTGGGCCAACTTCCTGGAGTGCGTCAAGACGCGGCAGCGGCCCATCAGCGACATCGAGACCTGCTACAAGACCTCGGCCGCCTGCATCCTGGGCAACGTGTCGCTGTTGAGCAAGCTGCGCCTGGACTGGGACGAGCAGAACCAGACGGTGGTGCAGAAAGAGGCCCGCAAGTACCTGATGCGCGAATACCGCCCGCCCTGGAAGCTGGAGGTGTAGGGGCTTGCGGGTACGAGGCTCGCGCGCGCGATGGGATCCCTCTATCAGTGAATGGTCCCAGGGACCAGTCCGGCATTTGGCAAAGGCAGGTTCACCGCAACGCGAGCGAGGTACCGAGCAATGCGAAGAGCCGCCTCGGCGTTTTCGTCCAGCAGCCGAACGCCCACGATCTCCGCGTGTTCCCGTCCGTCCTGGATCACATCCAGGGGGTCCAGCGACGCCCTCACGTCCCCGACCAACAGTTGACAGAGCCCCTCAGCGCGGAGCACCGAAAGGGCGGCTTGCTTCGTCAGCCCAACGGAAAGGCCGCGCTCGGTGCTCCTGCGATAGAAGACTTTGGGTTGGGGAGCACAAGTGGTCCTGTTAAAATCGGACCGGTTTCTGTAGGCGCGGTAGATCGGTGTACCATCCTCGAGGTGCGGCCACTCCCCTACCCGTTCAGTCGCAGGAGCCATTTGAGAGAGGCGGCGATGTCCGCGGGCGATGGACCACTGACCGCTGCCGAATGCGCTGGCCTCTTGCCACCCAGGGTCTCCCGATAAAGAATCGTGGGCCGGCTTGGGTCCGCCGGACAGAGCAGGACCACCCCTCCTGTAGTAGTATCCCAGTGGATCGCCAGACGCCCTTCAAAGCTCTCGACGGCTGAAGCCGCGATCGAAATCGGGGCAATCTTCTGGACTTCCGCGAGCAACCGGCGCGCGGTGTCGCAAGCGAACCGCGTTGGGCGGTCCTCCTCGGGCTCTACAGGATCGGCGGATATCCTCTCAATCTCGGTGCGCGTCCGCTCCAGCGCCGTCGAACCGATGATCATCGACAAGAGCGGCTTTCCCGCTGCAGTTTCGAGCCAAGCCGATGAAACGCCGCTCCTCCAGTAGTTCATGAGCGAACCGGCGCTGGGCGCCGGATTGACCTGGTTAGCCACTCTTCTCCTCCCGCGCCAACTCCGCCCTCCTCGCCCCCATTGCTTCCCGCTGGGCATCTCGGGCGACCTTCGCCTGGTCCAGGAACTGTAACAGGGCTTCAATGAGGTCCGGGTTCATTACAATGCGTATGTCAAAATCTTTGAAGCTGGCTTCGGTCCGATTCTCCTCCTGGCCCGTGAAGAAGTTGCCGAACTCCAAGACGAGCTCCGTGGGCGTTACACGATAGGCGATGAGATTGGCGTAATAGGACTCCACAATCGCTCCTGACCAGCCGTCCCCTTGGCGCGACACCAAGGAACAGCCTAGCCTCCCCCATTCTAGCCCATGGCGACGTTGGCCATCACCGGCGACCGTGCAGCCGGATGCCCGCCGGTACCTGATGCGCGAGTACCGCGCCCCGTGGAAGCTGGAGGTGTAGTTGCTGCCTCGTACGAAATAACGTACGATAGGGGCATGACCACCGTCAGTTCCAGCAAGGCGCGCAGCAACCTGTACCGCCTCCTGGACGAGACAGCGGACTCACATCAGCCGCTCCTGATTACCGGCCGGCGCAACAACGCAGTCCTGATCGCCGAGGCCGACTGGCGCGCCGTGCAGGAGACCCTCTTTCTGCTGTCGGTCCCCGGCATGCGCGAGTCCGTCCTGGAAGGGATGAAGACCCCGGTTTCCAAGTGCGCGAAGAAGCTCCGCTGGTGAAATGGCGGGTAGTCTTCACCCGTGCTGCCAGCAAGGATGCGCGTAAACTCGCCGCGGCCGGTCTAAAGGACAAGGCACAGGCGCTCCTCGATATGCTGGCCACCAATCCATACCAGAGCCCACCGCCGTTTGAGAAGCTGGTGGGAGACCTCGCGGGAGCCTCCTCTCGCCGCATCAACATCCGGCACCGCCTCGTCTACCAGGTTCGCCACGACGCCAGAGTGGTAAAGGTGCTCCGGATGTGGACGCATTACGAATAGCGTCCTGTCGCGGACTTCTGACCATGGTCCCGGACCATGGTATGATATCTTTCGTGGAGCAGATCGCCATCTCCAAGTTCAAGGCCACCTGTTTGGGGGTGTTGGAACGTGTGCGCCGCACGCGTAAACCGGTGCTGGTCACCCGATTCGGAGAGCCGGTGGCCGCTGTGGTCCCGCCCCCGCCGCCGGCGCGACCTAAGCGCTGGCTCGGCGCCATGGCCGGCACGGGGCGGATCTGCGGGGACATCGTCGCTCCGGCCGGCGACGCCGGCGATTGGGAAGTGCTCGGCTCGTGAAGCTGCTCCTGGACACTCACATCTGGTTATGGAGTCTGCTTGAGCCGCACCGGCTGAGCCGGGCGGTAGCTCGTGCTCTCGAGAACGAGCGGAACGAACTCTGGCTGTCCCCGATCAGCGTCTGGGAGTTGACCATCCTTTCGGAAAAGGGCCGGGTAAAGCTGGATACCGGCATCGGGCCGTGGGTGGCGCAGGCAATCAGTACGGGTTCGCTGAAGGAGGCGCCGGTTACGCACGAGGTGGCCCTCGAAGCGGCCAATATCGCCCTGCCCCACCGCGATCCGGCCGACCGGTTCATGGCCGCCACTGCCAAGGTGTTCGACCTCACCCTGGTGACGGCCGACCGTAATCTGCTGGCGCTGAAGGGCGTGTCCACCATGCCGAACCGATAGCGTGCTGCGCCGCGGCTGCCCGTCCTCACTTCCGCGGCGTCTTGGCGTTGGCGGTGTTCGAGTAGGCGGAATTGCCGGCGGCGTTGTAAGCGCGCGCGCGGTAGTAGTAGCGCTTGTTCGCAGCCACCGTGGTGTCCTGATAGCTGTTCACGTTGGCGCCGACCGTGGCGATCTGAGCAAAAGTGGCGCCGTCCGTCCCTCGCTCGATCTTGAAGCCGTCTTCGTTGCCCGACTTGTCCGTCCAGGACAGGTTGATCTGGCTCTTGGATACCGCGGCCGCCGTCAGGCCCGTGGGCGCCGCCGGCGTGCCCGGCGTGGCCACGAGCCGGAAGTAATTGAAATTTCCGACTGCGCCGGTCCCGCCGTTGGCATCCATCGCCACCCGCATCACCTGCCGGCCGGCCGCCAGAGTCAGGCCGGTCTTGGAAACGGTCTGCCAGGTCTGCGAGCCGCCGGTGTTGGGTACGGTCAGGGCGCCGGTCTTGTTGACGCCGTCGAACTCGACGTGGAAGACGCCGCCGACGCCGGCGGAAGCCACGCGCGCTTCGAACGTGTAAGCGCCGGCCGCGGCCACATTGACGGCGTACTCCAGCCACTCGCCCGCCCTGACCCAACCCAGGTTGTAACCCGCGGCGCCGTCGGCGCCGAACTCGATGTCCACCGCCGAGCTGCGGTACTTGCCGCCTTCGTTGGTGGCGGTCGTGTCGTGGTACGCCAGGCCCTCGCCTCCGTTGTCGAAGTCCTCCGCCTGAATCGTGCCGGGCACGGCGGCCGGCTCACCACGGAACGGCGCCTGCGCGAGCGGGCTGACGATGTGGGCGTAGGGGGAACTGCTCGATCCACCGGCGTTGCTGGCCGTGACCGTGAACATGTAAGTCCCGGCGGTCGCCGGCGTGCCCGTGTAGACGCCGGTGGGGTGCAGTGTAAGGCCAAGCGGCAGGCTCCCGGCGCTGACCGACCAGGTGATCGGCGCGTCGCCGCCAGCGGTGAAGGTGGCCGAGTAGGGCGTGGAGGCCATCGCGTCGGCCAGCGGCGAAGGGCCGGTAATCACCGGCGGCACGCTCGTGCCCTTGGGTCCCTTGATGATCGTGAAGTAGTCGCGGATCTCCCCGGTCTCGCGCAGGAACTTCGCCTCCAGCGCGTTCCCGTCAATGTCGAGCACCAGCGAACCGTATTCGTTGGCCGAGAAGTACATGGCCGGGTATAGCAGCGTGCCGCCCCCCAGCAGCCCTGAGCTGCCGGCCACCACGTAGACGGCGCCCTCGTGGGGATAAGGCCCGGTGTGCGTCTTGTTGTAGACCGTGGGCGGGCGGCCGCTGCCGCCGTCCTTCTTCATGCCGGCGGTGAAGGTGGTGGACGTGCCGTAGTGACCGTCGATCAGGAAAGAGCGTTCGTAGTCGTGACTGTGCCCGCCCAGCACCAGGTCCACGCCCCGCTCCTCCAGGATCGGCGCCGCCCGCTGGCGCATCTCCGCCATCTTGGCGTCGGTATCGGACTTGTGCGAGCCGTCGCTGTACGGCGCATGGTGCCAGTAGACGATGATCCAGGCCTGGTTGGTCGCGGCCAGGTCGTTCCTCAGCCAGGTGAGCATCGGTCCGGCGACCGACCGGTCGCTGCCCTCCGAGTCCAGGCAGATGAAGTGGATGTTGCCGTAGTCGAACGAGTAATAGGCCTCGCTCCCGGAGGGCTGGCCGCCGGCCTCGGCACTCTGTGGCAGCGTGAAGGCCCCGTAATACACCGATGGATACGTCTCGTGGTTGCCGCGCGTGGGCCACAGCACCGACTTGCGCAGCATCTCGGGGAACATGCCGAACATCCCCGTTTGGAACTCGGCGTCGCTGCCGGTCGAGCCGGCGTTGTCGCCGAGCATCAACCAGAGGTCGGTGTGGCGCGATCCGGCCAGCCGGTAGTACGCATCGCGCACCGCCAGCTCGTTGGCGTCGGCGCTGCGCGTGTCGCCCGGGACCCAGATGCGCGTCGGCTTGGAGGTCCCAACCAGCGGCGAGGTGACGAAAAAGAACTCGGGCCCGCCAGCCAGCGTCTCGGCCGCCGATCCAACCGCGTAATAGTACTTCGTGTTCGACGCTAGGCCGCTCAGCCGGACTTCGTGTTCGGTGACGGCCGCCGCGTCGGGGGCGGTGAGGTTCAGATTGGCGGGATCAGTGCCGTACCGCACGCGGCTGTCGGTCGCCACATCGGTGCGCCAGCGTACGATCATGCTGGACGGCGTGCCCAACTGCACGTAAGGTCCACGCATGAGATTGGCGCCCGTGGCCGGCAGGGCGAGGATCAGCAGTTGCAGGCCGGCCGCGACCGGACGCCACGTTTTGTTCGTCATAAGCGGCGCAGTGTATCACATCCGAACACACGGCGCCTTCCGTGCTAGCGTAGTGATTAGGGGGCGTCCCCGCTATGGAAACGGCCAGGCCCGCCATTCGCGCTGTCGAGCTCAGCAAGAAGTACCGGTCCGGGGAGAGCGACCTGGTCGTGTTCGCCGGCCTGAACCTGGAGGTGGCGCCGGGCGAGTGGCTGGCGGTGGTCGGCGAGTCCGGCGCCGGCAAATCGACGCTGCTGCATCTGCTCGGCGGCCTCGACCGGCCGACCGGGGGCGCGATATACTTCGGAGAAAGAGAGATCACCGGGCTAGGGGATTCCGAACTGGCCGGGATTCGGAATCGGGAAATCGGCTTTGTGTGGCAGGTGCACTACTTGTTGCCGGAGTTCACCGCACTGGAGAACGTCCTGATGCCGCTGCTGATCCGCGGCCGGCTCTACCCGGAAGCGGCCCGCCTCGGGCTGGCCAGGCTGGATGAGGTGGGCCTGCGCAACCGCGCTTCGCACCGGGCCGGTGAGCTGTCGGGCGGCGAGCAGCAGCGGGTGGCGCTGGCCCGGGCGCTGGTGGCGAATCCCCGCTTTCTGCTGGCCGATGAACCCACCGGCAACCTCGACTGGAAGACCGCTGAGATGATAATGAACCTGCTGGCTGATCTGCACCGCTCGCACCAGCTCACCTCCGTCTACGTCACCCACAACCCCGCCTTTGCGCGGCGGTGCGACCGGATCCTGAAGCTCGAAGGTGGCGCCTTGTCGCCAGACGGTACCAACCATGTTTGAACGTTACACGGAAAAGGCCCGACGGGTCATCTTCTTCGCCCGCTACGAGGCGAGCCAGTTCGGCAGCCCCTACATCGAGACGGAACACATGCTGCTCGGCCTGCTGCGGGAGGACAAGGCGCTGACCAACCGGTTCCTGCGTTCGGCGGCCGCGCTGGATTCGATCCGCAAGCAGGTGGAGGCGCGCACCGCCGTCCGCGAGAAGGTCTCCACCTCGGTGGACCTGCCGCTGAGCCACGAGTGCAAGAAGGTGCTGGCCTACGCCGCCGAGGAGGCCGAACGGCTCAACCACCGCCACATCGGCACCGAGCACTTGATGCTCGGGCTGATGCGCGAGGAAAAGTCCTTCGCCGCCGACATCCTCCACGAGCGCGGCCTGCGGCTCGCGCAGGTGCGCGAGGAGATCGCCCGCGCCTCCTCGGAGCGGATGTCTTCGAGCCGCCCTAAGGAAAGCTCGCTGCTGACCGAATTCAGCCGCGACCTCACCCAGGCGGCCGCCGACGGCCTTCTCGACCCGCTGATCGGGCGCGACTACGAGCTGGAGCGGGTGGTGCAGATCCTCTGCCGCCGCACCAAGAATAACCCGGTGCTGATCGGCGAGCCGGGGGTCGGCAAGACGGCCATCGTCGAGGGCCTGGCCCAGCGCATCTCCGAGGGCGACGTGCCCAGCTTCATGGCCGACAAGCGCATCCTGGCGCTGGACCTCTCGCTCATCGTGGCCGGCACCAAGTACCGCGGCCAGTTCGAGGAGCGGCTGAAGACCATCATGAAGGAGCTGATGGAGAACCAGAACGCCATCATCTTCATCGACGAGCTGCACACGCTGGTCGGAGCCGGCTCGGCCGAAGGGTCGCTGGACGCGGCCAACATCCTCAAGCCGGCGCTGTCGCGCGGCGAGATCCAGTGCATCGGGGCCACTACTCCGGCCGCGTTCCACAAGTCGATCGAGAAGGACCGCTCGCTGGAGCGCCGCTTCCAGGCGGTCAAGGTGCCGCCGCCCACCGAACAGGACGCCATCAAGATCCTGTTCGGCATCAAGGAGCGCTACGAGAAGTTCCACGCCGTCGCCTACACCGACGAGTGTCTGGAGACGGCGGTCTACGCCTCCAGCCGCTTCATCCCCGACCGCCACCTGCCCGACAAGGCCATCGACCTGATCGACGAGGCCGGCGCCCGCATCAAGCTGCGCCAGACCACCCTGCCGGCCGAGGTGGCCGAGATCCAGAAGCGCATCAAGTTCGTCATGCACCGCATGGAGAACGCCATCGCCGCCCACGAGTTCGAGAAGGCGCGCTATTACAGCGACGAGGAGCGCAAGGAGCGGGAGCAGCTCCGCCAGTTGCGCGAGCGCTACAACCTCGACGACACCTCGACCGGGGTGGTCACCAAGGACGACATCGAGGAGGTGGTGGCCCGCTGGACCGGGGTGCCGATGACGGCCATCCGTGAGGAGGAGGTCAGCAAACTGCTGCGCATCGAGCAGGAGCTGCACAAGCGGATCATCAGCCAGGACAAGGCGATCAACGCCATGGCCCGCTCCATACGGCGCTCGCGCGCGGGCTTGAAATCGCCCAAGCGTCCCTCGGGCTGCTTCCTGTTTCTCGGCCCGACCGGCGTCGGCAAGACCGAGGTCGCCCGCGCCCTGGCCGAGTTCCTGTTCGGCAGCGAGAAATCGCTGGTGCGCTTCGACATGTCCGAGTTCATGGAGAAGCACTCGGTGTCGAAGCTGATCGGCTCGCCCCCCGGTTACGTCGGCTACGAAGAGGGCGGCCAGTTGACCGAGCGCGTGCGCCGGCAACCCTACTCCGTCATCCTGCTCGATGAGATCGAGAAGGCCCACCCTGACGTCTACAACATCCTCTTGCAGGTCTTCGAGGACGGCCAGCTCACCGACGGGCTGGGCAACACGGTGGACTTCAAGAACACCATCGTCATCATGACTTCCAACCTGGGGGCGCGCTTCCTGGAGAAGCGCTCCGGCATGGGCTTCTCGGCGCCCAGCGCCGGCATCCCGCAGAAGGTCGAGGACATGGTGATGTCCGAGGTCAAGCGGGCCTTCAATCCCGAGTTCCTCAACCGGCTGGACGAGGTGATCCTGTTCCAGTCGCTCACCGACGACGACCTGATCCGGATCATCGCCCTGATGGTCGAGCAGATCAACCAGAACCTGGCCGCCAAGCAGATCAAGATCCGCCTGGCGCCGGAGACGTCCAAGTACATTCTGGAGAAGACCTGCAACGACCGCAGCTTCGGCGCCCGCCCGCTGCGCCGCGCCTTGCAGAAATACATCGAGGACCCGCTCTCGGAGGCGCTCATCCAGGGCTCGCTGCCGCACCCGTCCGAGCTGGAGATCTTCCTCGGCGATACCGGCATCTTTTGCCGCCCGCTCCAGGAAGCCGTCGAAGCCACCGTCGGCGCCGGCGAACCGGCCGCGGCCACGCCGCTGTACAAATTCTAAGCCGGACCACCGGATTCATGCCTACGAGGACCATGATGTACCCTGAAGGCATGGATACGGTGAGGCTGGAAATCCCAACGGAACTGGCTCGAGTGGCCGGAATGAACCCCGACAACCTCTCCGTGGAGACAGCCAGATTGCTGGCGCTTGAACTCTATCGGGAGGACAGAGTCAGCCTGGGGCGTGCCGCCGAATTGTGCCAGATGCCAGTCGAGCAGTTCATGGACTTCGCAGCCCGGCGCGATGTCCCGCTGCACTATCGCGCAGGTGACCTGGAGGAGGACCGCCGAACGCTGGAACGGCTCGGCCTGTGATTGTCGTTTCAGACTCTTCGCCGCTCATAGCCCTGGCCCGGATTGGCAGGCTGAGCCTTCTCGCCTCGCCCTACCCGGCCCAGCCCGGGCACATTCTGACCGTTCGCGGAGTTTGATACAAGTGGGTCCGGTGAACCTTGCACCCGAATTTCGGTTACAGGCAACGAGATTCCCATGAGTGTTGCTTGGGCCGGGTCCGATGATGAATTTCGCCGCCTGTCACCGAAATAGGCCAGGCATTCCTGCCTGACGCCAAGGTGGTGGGCCCTTTCATTATCATGTGAGCGTCACCATGAGGCGCTCACTTGCAGTTATGATGCTTTTCTGGCTGCTGAGCTGGGGCACAGTCTCGCCGGCCGCGGCCCAGTCTTCCACCGGGACGATCTCCGGTACGGTGAAGGACCCGACCGGCGCGGTCATCCCGAACGCCACCATCACCATCGTTCACCTTCAGACCAACCGCCAGGTCACGGCCACCACCACCGACCGCGGGCAGTACGTCTCTCTTCCGCTCTCGGTGGGCAGCTACCGCGTCGAGGCGGCGCTGGCCGGTTTCAAGCGCGCGGTACGCAGCGGCGTCACCCTGGAGGTCCAGCAGAACGCGCAGGTTGATCTCACGCTGGAGGTCGGGGAACTGGCCGAGCGAGTGGAAGTGACCGCCAACGCTCCTCTGCTGGAAGCCACCACCGCCACGCTGGGCAAAGTGGTGGACAACCGGCGGATTCTCGAGCTCCCCTTGAACACGCGCAACGTCTATGACCTGGTGAGGCTGACGCCCGGCATCGCCGGCAGCATTTCGGCGCGCTTCGACGGCATGAACTGGTCGGCCTACGGCACGCGGCGCCGCTCGATGGACATCGTGATCGACGGCGCCACCGCCACCCACCCCACCGTCACCGGCTACTCGGCCATCACTGTGTTTCCTTCGGTGGACGCCATCCAGGAGTTCAAGGTGATCGGGGCCGGAGTGCCGGCCGAGTTCGGCCGCAGCCTCGGCACCGTGCTGAACGTCGTCTACAAGTCGGGGTCCAACGACGTTCACGGCAGCGCCTACGACTTCCTGCGCAACTCGGTGTTCGACGCCAACGACTTCTTCGCCAACCGGCGGGGGGAAAAGCTGACCAGTTTCAAGCGCAACCAGTTCGGCGGCGTGGCCAGCGGCCCCATCCGCAAGAACAAGACGTTCTTCATGGCCTCGTACGAGGGGCTGCGGGAGCGCCGGCTGACCAGCCGCATCTCCAGCGTGCCGACGCTGCGGGAAAGGCGGGGCGACTTCTCGGAAACCCTGGCGCGCACCGGCCAGCAGGTGCGCATCTTCGATCCTTTCAGCACGCGGGCCAACCCGGTCGGCGGCTTCCTACGCGACGCGTTCGCCGGCAACCTCATCCCCCAGGCGCGCATCAATCCGGTCGGCGCCAACGTGATCGGCTACTTCCCTCTGCCCAACCAGCCCGGCGACCCGTTCACCGGCCGCAATAACTACGCCCGGAGCGGCTCCAACGCCTTCAACACCGACAACTACGATTTTCGCGTGGACCATCAGATCTCCGCGGCGCAGAAGTTTTTCGCCCGGTATTCGCAGCGGCAGTTGCGCGACGATCCAGCGGTGCTGTTCCCCGAGGAGCTGACCATAGCCGAGGGCCGTGTCGTCAATGAAGACCGGGCGAAGAACGTGGTCGCCGAACACAGCCACGCCTTGTCGGGAACGACCGTGCTGACGACACGGCTGTCATATTCCCGGACCTTCTTCCCCTACCTGAACGAGGGCATCGGCTTCGCGCCTTCCAAACTCGGCTTCCCGCAGGCGATCGACACGTTCGGCGACCAGGTGATGTTTCCCACCTTCGGCGCGAGCGGCTACGTCTCGCTCGGCCACCGCGATCACCGGCTGAACGCCGGCAACACCTACACCGCGGCCTCCAGCCTGGCGCAGATCCGCGGCTCCCACACGCTGAAGTTCGGCTTTGAGGGCCGCCTGTTCCGGAGCAACACCACCGAGCTGCGCGCGCCCTCTGGGGAGTTCCAGTTCACCGAAGCCTTCACCCAGGGGCCGGACCCGCTGCGCGCCAGCTCGACCGCCGGCAACAGTATCGCCTCGCTGCTGCTGGGCGCCGGCCGCAGCGGCGACCGGCTCTTCACCAAGTACAAGGACGTGGCCGCGCAGAGCTACTATCTGGCCGGCTACGCGCAGGACGACTGGCGCATCACGCCCAAGCTGACGCTCAACCTCGGCCTGCGCTACGACCTCGACACGCCGCGCACCGAGCGCTTCAATCGCCTGAACTACTTCGATCCCGCCGTGCGCTCGCCGCTGGCCGGCAAGGTCCCCGGCTTCCCCGACCTGCGCGGCGGCCTGGTCTATGTGGGGGTCGGCGACCAGGGGCGCCACCAGTATCATTGGGACGCTCGGAACGTCTCGCCGCGGCTCGGGGCGGCCTACCGCCTCACCGCGCGCTCGGTCATCCGCGCCGGTTACACCCATATCTACGCGGCGTCGTTCAAGGCGGCCTCCGGAACCGACACCCCTTACGGCTTCCGGGGTGAAACTCCCTGGATTTCCACGCTGGATGGCATCACGCCGCTGAACCTGCTCACCAACCCTTATCCCAACGGCCTCACTGCTCCCCGCGGATCCGTCGACGGCCTGTTGTCCGCCGTCGGCGAGGGCTTCCGTCCGAAGTTCCAGGACGACAAGGTGCCGTGGTCGCAGCAGTGGAACGTCACCATCCAGCAGGAGTTGCCCGCCCAGGTGCTGGTCGAGATCGGTTGGGTGGGCACGCGCGGGCGCGAGCTGGCGCTGGAACGCTATGCGAACCAGCTCGACCCCAAGCACATGGCGCTGGGGTCCAGGCTTAACCAGCTCGTGGACAACCCGTTTTACGCCGTGCTGCCGCGGGGAATCCTGGCCGGGGCGAGAGTGCGGCAGGCGCAGTTGCTGCGTCCGTTCCCGCAGTTCGATGAGCTGCTCGGCGCCCGCGACACCGGCGGCTCGTCCTGGTACAACGGCCTGCTGGCCAGCGCCAGGAAGCGCATGGCTCACGGCCTCGAGATCGAGGCTTCCTACACCTTCTCAAAAACGCTGGACGTGGGCGAGGACACGACCCAGAACGAATACGACCGCATGGCCAGCCGCGCCGTGGCCGCCATCGACATCACTCACCGCTTCGTGATGAGCTGGGTTTATGAGCTGCCGTTCGGCCCCGGCCGTCCCTGGGGCGGCGACGCTCCGCGCGCCCTCCAGTGGCTGGCCGGCGGGTGGCAGTTCAACGGCATTGCCACGCTCCAGTCGGGCGCGCCGGTGGCGATCACGGCCAGCAACACCGCCGGGATCTTCAACCCCCGTACCAGCGCCAACAACAACGGCAGCAGCGGCCGGCTGCCCGGTCCCGCCCAGCCGCGCCTCCAGCGCTGGTTAGACACCAGCGTCTTTTCCCAGCCGGAACCCTTCCGGTTCGGCACGGCGGGCACCCGTATCGCCGACATCCGGGCGCACGGCGTCTCGAACTTCGACCTGTCCCTGTTCAAGGAATTCCGGCCGCTCGAGAAGCTGCGGACGCAGTTCCGGCTGGAAGCGCTCAACGCCTTCAACCGGCCGCAGTTCTCCGGCCCCAACGCCAGCGTCACCTCGACCTCGTTCGGCCAGGTGACCGGCCAGGCCAACGCGCCCCGCCAGTTGCAGTTCGGGCTGAAGCTGCTCTGGTAGCGTTCAATGGCCCGGTGCCGGCCGCGGACCGGCTTGCCGGGTCCTGCGCATGGTGCGGTCCACCGGCCGGGACATTTTGGCGAGTTCAGACGCCAGGCTCTCCGCACGCTCCGGGTCATCCTCGGAGTACGGCAGCCCCGTGATGACTGCAT
>ERZ1292640.376-Hain-H43-02um-R1-376-length-36318-cov-7_pt1 | contig 36318 bp, 39 predicted proteins | sample MGYA00564404_ERZ1292640 | MGnify/ENA primary metagenome ERZ1292640 (study PRJEB36523, sample SAMEA6512636) | groundwater metagenome | collected 2019-01-08 | study: AquaDiva: Metagenomics assemblies of 32 groundwater samples | reverse complement strand
CCATGCTGGGCGGCGGCACCGGGCCGGCCACCGGCACCTTTGCCACCACCTGCACGCCCGGGCCATGGAACCTGGAGCGCATGCTGCAGGCAGCCGATGCCTTCCCCATGAACCTGGGTTTTCTCGGCAAGGGCAATGCCGCGCTGCCGGGTGCGCTGCATGAGCAGATCAACGCCGGCGCCATCGGCCTCAAACTGCATGAAGACTGGGGCACTACGCCGGCCGCCATCGACAACTGCCTGAACGTGGCCGAGGAAACCGACACGCAGGTAGCGATCCACACCGACACGCTCAACGAGAGCGGCTTCGTGGAAGACACCGTGGCCGCCTTCAAGGGCCGCACCATCCACACCTTTCACACCGAAGGCGCCGGCGGTGGCCACGCGCCCGACATCTTGAAAGTGGTGGGCGAGGCCAACGTGCTGCCCTCCTCCACCAACCCGACACGCCCCTACACCGTGAACACGCTGGACGAGCACGTGGACATGCTGATGGTGTGCCACCACCTCGACCCGGCGATTGCCGAAGACCTGGCCTTTGCCGAGAGCCGCATCCGCAAGGAAACCATTGCGGCGGAGGACATCCTGCACGACCTCGGTGCCATCAGCATGTTCAGCTCCGACTCGCAGGCCATGGGGCGCGTGGGCGAGGTGATCATCCGCACCTGGCAGACCGCGCACAAGATGAAGCTGCAGCGCGGCAAGCTGCCGGGTGATTCAGATCGGCACGACAACTTCCGCGTCAAGCGCTACCTGGCCAAGTACACCATCAACCCCGCCATCACCCACGGCATCAGCCACGAGGTGGGCAGCATCGAGGTCGGCAAGTGGGCCGACCTGGTGGTGTTCAAGCCGGCCTTTTTCGGCATCAAGCCGGCGCTCATCCTCAAGGGCGGCTTCATCGCCATGGCCGCCATGGGCGACCCGAATGCATCCATTCCCACACCGCAGCCGGTGCACTACCGGCCGATGTTCGGCGCCTTCGGCGGCGCCATTGCCAAGACCTCGCTCACCTTCGTCTCGCAGGCCGGCCTGGCCGCCGGCATCGGCCAGCGCTTTGGCTTGCACAAGCAACTGGCCGCGGTGAAGGGCATCCGCGGCATCGGCAAGCGGCACATGATCCACAACGACTACGCGCCGCGCATGGAAGTGGACGCGCAAACCTACGTGGTGCGGGCCGACGGCCATCTGCTGACCTGCGAACCGGCGGTCAGTTTGCCCATGACACAACGTTACTTTTTATTCTGATGCTGCAAGTCTCCAAACTTCTTCCCCGCGGCCAGGGCTTGGCCGCACCGCTACTCAAACGCGCCGCCACGGTGGAGCTCGACTGGGACGTACGCCAGAAAAGCCGCTTCGGCGCCACCGATTCGCAGGGACGCGCCCTCGCCATCTTCCTGCCGCGCGGCACCGTGGTGCGTGGCGACGACGTGCTGGTGGCCGAAGACGGCTCGCTCATCCGCGTGGTGGCCGCGCCGCAAGCGGTGCTGCGCATCACCGCCTGTGCCGAGCACGGCTCACCCTTCGACCTGACACGCGCCGCCTACCACCTGGGCAACCGGCACGTGCCGATCGAGCTGCAGCCCGACCACCTGAAGATCGAGCCCGACCACGTGCTGGCCGATATGCTGCGCGCCATGCACCTGACGGTGGTGGAGCAGCAGGCCGCCTTCGAGCCCGAGGGCGGCGCCTATGGACAAGGGGGTGGCCATGGCGGCCACAGTCATGGGCATGGCCACGCGCACGATCATGAGGAGGCGCATGCGCACCCGCACGAGCATGACCACGAACACCATGGCCACGATCATGGACATGCGCACTGAAACACCGCTGCCGGCTGCCAGCCTGCTGCAGCTGATCTGGCTCGCCTCGCCGGCGCTGCCGGTCGGCGGCTTTTCCTACTCCGAAGGACTGGAAGCCGCCGTGGATACAGCGCGAGTTGCTACAGAAAAAGAAGCAGCCGACTGGCTGGCCGACCAGTTGAACCTGACGCTGGCACGCGCCGACTTGCCAGTGCTGGCGCGTGCCATCAGCGCCTGGCGCGCTGACGACCACGCCACCCTGCACGCGCTCAACAGCTGGCTGCTGCAGACGCGCGAGACCAGCGAGCTGCGGGCGCAGACGGTGCAGATGGGCCGCTCGCTGCTGGAGTGGCTGCGCAACCATGACGGCATCGCCCCTGCGCATTTGCAGGCCTGCGCCGCGCTGGAGCCGAGCTACCCCATCGCCTTTGCGCTGGCCGCGGCCAGCACCCAAGCCCCCGTGCTCGACTGCCTGCTGGCCTACGCTTTCGGCTGGGCTGAGAACATGATGCAGGCCGCCATCAAGTCGGTGCCGCTGGGGCAGAGCGCTGGCCAGCGCATCCTGGCCCGGCTGGCGGCCGAAATCCCCGCCGCGGTGGATGCCGCCTGCCAGTTGCCCGAAGCTGACTGGCAAGCCTTCAGCCCCATGCTTGCCATTCTTTCCAGCCAGCACGAAACCCAATACTCCCGCCTGTTCCGTTCCTAGGTTTTTCTCATGACCCTGCACCACATCCCAAATCGCACCAAGACCCTGCCGCCGCTGCGCGTGGGCATCGGCGGCCCGGTCGGCTCCGGCAAGACCACGCTGCTGGAGATGCTGTGCAAGGCCATGCGCGAGCAGTACGACCTGGTGGCCATCACCAACGACATCTACACCAAGGAAGACCAGCGCTTGTTGACGGTGAGCGGCGCGCTGCCGGCCGAGCGCATCATGGGCGTGGAGACCGGCGGCTGCCCGCACACCGCCATCCGCGAAGACGCCTCCATCAACCTGGAAGCCATCGACCGCATGCTGGCCGACTTCCCCAATGCCGACATCGTGTTCATCGAGTCCGGCGGCGACAACCTGGCCGCCACCTTCAGCCCCGAGTTGAGCGACCTGACGATCTACGTCATCGACGTCGCCGCCGGCGAAAAAATCCCACGCAAGGGCGGCCCCGGCATCACCAAGAGCGACCTCTTCGTCATCAACAAGACCGACCTCGCGCCTTATGTGGGCGCGAATCTGGACGTGATGGAAGCCGACACCCGGCGCATGCGCAGCAACGCGCAGGGGCTGAAACCGTTTGTGATGACCAACCTCAAGACGCTGGCGGGGGTGGATGAGGTGGTGCGGTTTATTGAGGACAAGGGACTGTTGAGACGCTGAGCTGACGGTCATTCAACCGGCCTGCGCGGCTTTTCACCCAGGTCCGGTTGAGCCCAGTGCTAGACGCTTGGCAACAACGCGAACCATGCCTGCGGGCCCTGACTCGAGGTGAGCCGCAAACCCTTTGGCTTGAAGTGCCGTGGCGACCCATTCCGGCGAAAGCCTGAGTTTTCGATAGGAACTGACGCGTAGTTGCCAAGTTGAGTCGTTTCGTTCATGAAGCACATCATGAACAGTAACGTGGTCCGGGGCATATTCGAGAAAGCAAGCCAGGATGCGATCATCGTCACTCTTGACCGGGATAAAGCGTCCCTCGCCAACAAGAGGTGAGGTGTAGTCTCGAAAGGTGGCAACGAACGTGCCGTCCGGATGCAGCGAATCTGCGGCAAGAGAAAACAAGTGCTCGACTGAGCTTAAATCTGGCAGATGTGTCAAGGTGTCGCCCATGCACAGGACGAGATGCGCCTTCGTGTTCAAGTGCTTTTGAAAGGCCAGCAGATCATCCTCCACGGCTTGAATCGGCAAGGTCTCGGCGTGCTCCCGTAATACGTCAAGCAGTTTTGGCGAGCTATCGATAGCGACCACAGAATAGCCACGCCGGGCCAGCGGAATGGCGTGCATGCCGAACCCTGCTCCGAGATCCACAGCGGTGAGTCCGTTCGACAGATTTTGGCAAATGGTGTTGATCTCGCTCTCGCCGCGAGATACGGCGGCATCAAAGCCGCCTGCCATCCAAAGGTAGACGGGCGCAAGATGATTTTTGTAGTGTTCTGCAACGGTCGTCATGACTGTGAATTCCGAGCGTCTAGCGCCAGAGTTAACGGGCGGCAATGCGAAGCATTGACATTCCTGTTGAACGACCGGTTAAGCTTGTAACAGGTGCAAATATGTTTGCAAGCTTCATATTGTTCAGCTAAGCCAGTTGGCAACAAGCCTCTCGACTTCGGTGATCATGGACTTGACGTCGGCAAGCTCGAATTCTGCGGTGTTTCCATGGGCTGCGCTATTTCTAATAGCGGCAAGCGCAGTAACGCGCTTTTGCACAATTGTGTTGTACTGACCCGCCTTGACCAAATCCGCATTCATTCGTTCTAGCGAGCCTGGTGCGACCCCATGCAATTTGCAGAGATTTCTTAGATTGGTTTCAAGCACAACGCCGCAAATAACCGCCGCTGCTACACGGTACCCTGATGCCAAGAGTTCCTGAGCTTGATCGAGCTCGGACGAAAAGACTTCTGCTTCAACAAGGTTCTTGACAGACGCAAGATATCCACCCTCGAAGTCCTCTTGCGCTGCCAAGAACACCGCGCGTAATCGAGCAAGTCGTGAGGGATTTTCTTCAAAGGACTGAGGCACCTCCGCGTCGACAAATGACTTGAAGTGCTCAGAGTCTCTTCCGCACGCACTGGACAAAAGATTGCGTGCCTTAACGCACCAGCCGAGGAGCATGTTGCCATCAACTTCGTTGTACGGGCGATCGTTGAACGAATGGCGCTTAGTTTGCTTCGTACGTGCAACTTCTTCCGCTTGTTCACTAAGCTCGTTGAATCGCTTTTTTAGATGCTCGATCACAGCTGTCCTTTAGAGAAGATCTAACGCGATTTAGATCGCAAAAGTGCGAAATCACACAGCCGGATGTTCATCGTGCCCGCCTCCCTTGGCATTTATTCGCGGCTTCATGTCGCGAACAAGTGCCATCCTAGCGCCTAGCTACGCTGTAGTAAATGCGCATGCACCGCCCCCGCCTTGAGGTGGCGATACAGCGTCAGCCCCAGCGGGGTGAGTTGCTCTTCCCCCCAGGCGCTCGGCGCTTCCAGGTAGATGTAGCCGCCAGCAGCCACGGCACGCGCGGCGGCCTGCAGGGCGGCGTCGAACAGTTCGGCATCAAACGGCGGATCGAGAAAGATCAGGTCGGCACTGGCTGGCGGCAGCTGCTTGAGCGTGGCAATACCGTCACCGCGCTGCACCTGCACGGCATCAGCCTTGAGCTGCTCCTTGATCTTCTTGAGCTGGGCAATGAGCACCGTGTCCTGCTCCACCAGTTGCACCTGCACCGCGCCACGCGAGGCGGCCTCGAAGCCGAGCGCGCCGGTGCCGGCAAAGGCATCCACACAGCGCCAACCGGTGAGGTCCTGCCCGAGCCAGTTGAACAGCGTCTCGCGCACGCGGTCAGGCGTGGGGCGCAGGCCGGGTTTGTCGGCCACCGGCAGCTTGCTGCGTTTCCACTGGCCGCCGATGATGCGCACCTCGCCGGCCGCTGCGCGTGCGGCGCGCGCCGGAGCGGCGCCGGCTTTCTTCGCTGCGGGCTTGTGTTGGGTCGATGGTTTCACGGTTTTCCTCCCACCACCACTGTCACCATGCGCTCGGGCTGCAGCTTGCGCGCAAAGGCGGCCTTGATGTCGGCCACCGTCACGCGTGCCACCTGTTGCGTCCAGGTGTCGAGGTAGTCCAGCGGCAGCTTGTTCCAGGCGATGTTGGCCACGTTGTCGAGCAGTTTGCGGTTGCTGTCGATGCGCAATGCGAAGCCGCCGATCAGGTTGTCTTTCGCCGCCTTCAGTTCAGCCTCGGTCGGGCCCTCGGCCACGAACTTCCTCACCACCTCACGCGCCACCTGCACCGCCTGCGCGGCCTGGTCGGGCCGGGTTTGCAGGCCCACCGTGTAGGCGCCGGCATGCAGGGCCGGCGCGAAGTAGCTGTAGACGCTGTAGCTCAAGCCGCGCTTCTCGCGCACCTCGGTGGTCAGGCGCGAGACGAAGCCGCCGCCGCCCAGGATGTAGTTGCCCACCAGCAGCGGGAAGAAATCCGGGTCGGCGCGTTTGTAGCCGGGCTGGCCGATCAGCACATGGGCCTGCGCCGAGTCGAAGGGGATGTGCTGTTCGCCGGCCTGCGTGAGCGCGGCCACCTCTCCCACCGCCGGTTGCGCCTCGCAGCCGCCAGCGGGCAGGCGTGCCAGCAGTTGCGTCACCAGCGTTTCGGCCTGGGCGCGTGTGACGGCACCGACGATGCTGACCTTCGCCGCACAGGGCCGCACGGCGCGCGCCTGCAGCGTCTGCATGTCGGCCACGCTGATGCGCGCCAGCGTTTCCTCGGTCATCTCGTAACCGTAGGGGTGCGTGCCGTAGACGCCCTGCGAGAAAGCGCGCGCCGCCACGGTGGCGGGCCGGGTGTTGGCCTCGCGGATGGAGGCTCCCAGGCGCTCGCGCTCGCGCAGCCAGACGTCTTGTGGGAAGGTGGGCTCGGCCAGTTGGCGTGCCGCCAGCGCCACGGCGCGCGCCAGCAGGTCGGGGTAGGTAAGCGAACGCAGCGTGAAGCTCATGCGGTCGCTGCTGGCGCTGGCGCTGAAGACGGCGCCCAGATCGGCCCAGGCCTCGCCGAGCGCGTTTTCATCCAGCGCAGGCTCGCTTCCCATGGCACGCACGCCCTTGGCCGTCATGCCGGCCGTGACGCTGGCCAGCCCGGCTTGGGCTGCCGGGTCGCGCCGGCTGCCGGCGTCGAAGTCGACCTGCACGTCCACCATGGGCACGGACGGGCTTTCCACCAGGTAGACCGCCACGCCATTGGCCTGCGTCCAGTGCTGGATCGGCAGCGCCGCCTGCGCAGAATTCAAGCCCAAAATGACCATGGCGCCCGCCATCATTGCGCTAACAGCTATGTTTTTAATAGCAAACATCAGGTTTCCTCAGTGACGGCTGCCGGCCGCAGGCTGGCGCTTCGGGCGATTGGGGTCGAGCGCTTGCGGCAGCAGCTGCGCCACGGTCAACTGGTCGTCGCCGAAATAGCGTGCCGCCACGGCCTGCACCTGCTCGGCCGTCACCGCGCGCAGCCGCGCCAGCAGGCGTTCGCTGGCATCGAGCGGCAGGCCCTGCGCCCAGTGGCTGCCGAGTTCGCGCGCCTGGTACATCAGCGAGTCGCGCTTGTAGACCTCGCTGGCCACCCATTGGGTTTTCACGCGCTCCAGCTCGGCGGCCGAGATGCCTTCACGCGCCACGCGTGCCACCTGCTCGCGCAAGGCGGCTTCCACTTGCGCCGCGGTCTTGCCCTGCGCCGGCACGCCGTCGAGCACAAAGAGTTGCGGCCCGCGCCCCATCAAGCCGTTGGAAGCGCCGGCACCATCGGCCACGCGGTCGGGCCCCTGCGTCAGGGTGCGATCCAGCCGGGCGCCGCTGTAGCCGTCGAGCACGGCGGCCAGCACGGTGAGCGCCAGCGCGTCGTCGTCCTGCGCCGTCGGCGCAGTGAGCGACGCCAGCCCCGGCACCTTGAAGGCCAGCGCCACATAGGCTTGCTCGGCCGGCGCCTTGACCTCGATGCGGCGCAAGCCCACCTGCAGCGGCTCGCTGCGCGGCTTGCGCGTCGGCACGGCGCGGGCCGGAATGCGGCCGTAGGTCTGCTCGGCCAGGCGTCGCACCTGCTGCACGTCCACGTCACCCGCCACCACCACGGCGGCATTGGCCGGCACGTACCAGCGGCGGTAGAACGTGCGCGCATCGTCGGGGGTCATGGCATCCAGGTCGCTCATCCAGCCCACCACCGGGCGGCGGTAGGGTGCGGCCTGGAAGGTGGCGGCGTTGAGCGACTCGTACAGCAGCGCGCGCGGGTTGTCTTCGGTGCGCATGCGGCGCTCTTCCTTCACCACCTCCAGCTCCTTGCGGAACTCGGCGTCGGACCAGTGGTTGTGCGCAAAGCGGTCGGCCTCCAGCTGCATCACGTCGCGCAGTCGCGCTGCCGGAATCTGCTGGAAGTAGCCGGTGTAGTCCAGGCTGGTGAAGGCGTTCTCGCGCCCGCCCAGCGCAGCCACGCGGCGCGAAAACTCGCCCGGCTTGAGCTTGCGCGTGCCCTTGAACATCATGTGTTCCAGCACATGGGCCAGGCCGGTGTTGCCGTCCACCTCGTCCATGGCGCCCACGCGCACCCACAGCATGTGCACGGCGGTGGGGGCACGCCGGTCGGGCGCGACGATCAGCGTCAGGCCGTTGGCGAGGGTGAACTGTTCGGCTTTGGCCGAGCCCTGCGCAGCGGCCGGAAGGCACAGAAAAGCGCAGAAAACAAGGGAAAGGATGCGTTTCATAGAATGATGGATTCTAAGAACGCCCCTCATGTTCAGTTTTTTCAAGAAGAAATCCCCTGCGCCGGCACCGGCCGATGCTGTAGCACCCAGTGTGACAGCACCGGCGACGCCTGCAGCTGCCCCGGCGGCGGCCCCCGTTGCAGCCCCGGCTCGCCAGTCCTGGCTCGACAAGCTCAAGAGTGGCCTGCGCAAGACCGGCTCCAGCCTTGCCACGGTGTTCACCGGCACACAGATCGACGATGCGCTGTACGAGGAGCTGGAAGCCGCGCTGCTGATGGCCGATACCGGCGTCAAGGCCACCGAGCAGTTGCTGGAAGACCTCAAGCGCCGTGTGAAGGAGAGCAAGACCACCGAGCCGGCCGCCGTCAAAGGCCTGCTGGCCGATGCCCTGGCCGAGCTGCTGGCGCCGCTGGAGAAGCCGCTGGTGATCGGCGAGCACAAGCCCACCGTCATCATGGTGGCCGGCGTCAATGGCGCCGGCAAGACCACCTCGATCGGCAAGCTGACGCACCACCTCTCCAACGAAGGCGCCACGGTGCTGCTGGCCGCGGCCGACACCTTCCGTGCCGCGGCGCGTGAACAGCTTGAGATCTGGGCCGACCGCAACCGGGTGGAGATCATCAGCCAGGAAGGCGCCGACCCGGCCGCGGTGTGCTTCGATGCCGTCAGTGCCGGCCGCGCACGCGGCAAGGACGTGGTGCTGGTGGATACGGCGGGGCGCCTGCCGACGCAGCTGCACCTGATGGAAGAGCTGAAGAAGATCAAGCGCGTGGTGCAGAAGGCCGATGAGACGGCGCCGCACGAGGTGCTGCTGGTGATCGACGGCAACACCGGCCAGAACGCGCTGGCCCAGGTGCGCGCCTTCGACGACGCGCTGCAACTGACCGGCCTGATCGTCACCAAGCTCGATGGCACGGCCAAGGGCGGCGTGCTGGCGGCGATTGCGCGCGAGCGGCCGGTGCCGGTGTACTTCATCGGCGTGGGCGAAAAACTCGACGAACTGGAAACCTTCAGTGCGCGCGAGTTCGCGCAGGCGCTGCTGGCTTGACCCTGCGCTAGGCGAGGCCCTACTCGCGTTCGAGTTCTAGGTAAGTCCGGCTGGCATTGCCGGGCATCAGCTCGGCGGCATTAAGCAGGCGCATGTAGGGCTTGGCATCGAAGGACCTGACCGCCGCGCTCATGTCCTGCCCGTCATCGACGGCCTTCTTCATGTGCGCGCGCAAGGCCAGCAGGTAGTCGCGCGTCTGGGCCTGCGCAATGGCCAGCGTGGTCACGCCGCCATGGCCGGGCACGATGCGCGCCGGCGCCAGCCGCTCGATCTCGGCAAACGTCGCCAGCCAGGGTCTGGTCTGGCTAACGGGAATGACGCCCAGCAAACGGTCGACGTAAACCACATCACCGCTGAACAGTACGCCTGTTTGCGGCAGCCACACCAGCATGTCGCCGGGCGTGTGCGCCCCACCCCGGTGCTTGAACTCGAACAGCACACCGCCCAGTTTCAGCGTTTCGTCATGGGCTGACAGCCAGCGCGTGGGCAGGGTCGGCACCGTGCCATCCGCGAGCTTGCCGAGTGCGGCCTGCAAGCCGCTCAGATGGTCATGGCCGCGGTTGCGCATGTCGGCTTCGGCAGCGGTATGGGCGATGATCTCCACCCCCTGCGACTGGAAGTAGCCGTTGCCCAGCCAGCGGTGGTCCTGCCCGCCGGTATTGATGACCCAGCGCACCGGCTGCGTCGTCACGCGCTGCACGGCGGCATGGATCTGGCTTGCGCTGGCGTAGGTGGCGCCGCTGTCAATCAGCACCGCGCCGGCCGGTGTGACGACCAGCCCGATGTTGGCATTCAGCCCCTCGTTGGCCACCGTGCGGGCGCCCATGTCGCCGATGTGGGCGTACACCCCTTCGGCCACCGGCTGGAAATTCACTTCCACTGCCGCGGCGCTGGCGGCCAACAGCCAGAGAGCGGCCGACAGGCAGACCCCGATCCACGTTGTGTTGCTAGCTTGTCGCATGGTTGGCTCCATCCATTACTGGCAGTTGTTGTGCAGCTTCCACTTTTCTTCGTGCCCCATGGCCTTGGCGAACTCGGGCACTTGGCAGCGCGCGGCTTCGGCCGGATCGAGCACAGCAGGCCCGGGCGCAGCCACGGCCGGCAACTCGGCAGGCGCATAGACCCAGTGGGCCGCAGCCCAGACCCCGAGGGCAAAAACCGCGACGATGATGGCCTGTGCAGCGCTGAGGCCCGGGCCGCGCTGCGCCGGCGCCTCGCACACGCCACCAGGGCACAGCTGTGCTGGCGTGTTGCCGAACAGCGTGTAAAGCTTGCAACCCAGGCAGATGCCGAAGGCGGATTCAAACAACAGCAGGGTCAGGCAGGCGGCACAAACCAGCAGGTTGACCGGGCCGATCACCTGCCGGATGACCACCAGGTACAGCATGGTGAGCGCCAGCACGAAACCGATGGCCCAGGCAAAGCGTTTTTGCGGCGCCCCAACCCATTCCGGCTGCTGCCCGCGCACCACCCAGGCGCCGATGATGAGGCTGGGCGCGAAGCGCGGGTTGACGAACAGGCGCAGCGTGAAATCGGCCAGGAAGGCGATGACGAACACCCGCGTAGGCTGGAAATTGCCGAGCAGCCAGGCATTCATGAACGCGACCATGGCCAGCAGGAACAGGATGCCGGCGCTGGCCCGCACCGCGCGTTCGTTGAGGACCGGGATGTCATGGCCAGGAATGCGTTGGCCAAACTGGAACAGGGACGTACGCATGCTATTTTTAATATTAGTCATGACGCAAGTATTCACGATCTACGGCCCCATGGGTATGATTGAAATCATATGTCCGACAAAGTTTCCCGTCTGCCTGCCGGCCTGAGCGGGCTGCTCCCGCCCGAACTGCACTCGGACTGTGCAAGCGCGCACTATCCCAGGGGGACCCTTCTTTTCAAGACCGGGCACAAGCCCACTCACATGTTCTTCATCGTCAGCGGCGAAGTGGTGCTGGAGCGGCTCGGGCTGCATGGCGAGTCGGTCATCCTGCAGCGCACCCGGCACGGCTTCCTGGGTGAGGCCAGCCTGCAGTCGGACCGCTACCACTGCGACGGCAAGGTGATGGCCCCGTCCGACATCACGCGGGTCCCGGTGCGGGCCATCCGCACGGCCCTGGATCAGGACCCGGCCTTTGCCAGCCGCTGGATCGGCATGCTCAACCGCGAAGTCAAAAGACTTCGGCTGCAATGCGAACGCCTGTCACTGCACAAGGTGCAGGACCGGCTGATCCATCTGCTGGAAACCGAAGGCACCGACGGCCGGCTGGCGCTGGAGGCCGGCCTGAAATCCATGGCCGGTGAACTGGGCGTCACGCACGAGGCGCTGTACCGCTGCGTGGCTGAGATGGAGAAAAAGAAGCTGCTGCGCCGGGAGCCTGGTTTTCTGAGCCTAGGGCCTGTTCACACTAATTTCACAAGTGCGAAAGTGGTTAAAACCGCGCCAATCTAGGCGCGCGACGACGCCCAAGCTGGCCGCCTGGGCTAGGAGTGCAACAACGAGTGGCGCGGTTTTAACCACGTTCCCTCCGGGTTGCGGCCAAAAAAGCCATGCGCGGCGTTGCGAAGCCTTGCCGGGGGGCGACCCCGGCTGCGTTTCGCGCCTTGCGCATGGCTTTTTTGATCCGCAACGCATCTAGTGAAATTAGTGTGAACAGGCCCTAGCGCACCACCAGTGAATCGGCGCCAGCGGTGATCTCGCCGATCTCGGTGGCGGCGGCAAAGCCGTGCCGGCGGAAGACCGCCAGCACCTCGTCCACCGCCTCGGGCGCACACGACACCAGCAGGCCGCCGCTGGTCTGCGGATCGGTCAACAGCGCCTGGTCCAGCACCTCGAAACCGGGCGGCAGCATGACCGAAGCGCCATAGCCGGCCCAGTTACGGCCGGAGGCACCGGTGACCATGCCTTGCGCTGCCAATTCACGCACGCCCGGCAGCAAGGGCACACGCGCCCAGTCGATCTGCACCGTGCAATGCGCGCCGCGTGCCAGTTCCAGCGCGTGGCCGGCCAGGCCGAAACCGGTAACGTCGGTCAGCGCATGCACGCCATCGAGCGCAGCCAGTTCCGGCCCGGGGGTGTTGAGCTGGGTGGTGGTGGCAATCATCTGCGCATAGCCGGCGGCGTCGAGCGCCTCTTTTTTCAGTGCGGCCGACAGCACCCCCACGCCCAGCGGCTTGCCCAGGATCAGGCGGTCGCCGACGCGCGCATCGGCGTTGCGCTTGACACGCTTGGGATGCACCAGACCCATGGCCACCAGGCCGTAGATCGGCTCGACCGAATCGATGGTGTGGCCGCCGGCAATCGGGATACCTGCTGCCTTGCAGACCGCCTGGCCGCCAGCCAGGATCTGGCCGATGGTGTCGGTCGACAGCACACTGATCGGCATGCCGACCAGGGCCAGCGCCATGATGGGCTTGCCGCCCATGGCATAGACGTCGGAGATGGCGTTGGTGGCGGCGATGCGGCCGAAGTCGAACGGGTCGTCGACGATGGGCATGAAGAAGTCGGTGGTGGCGATCAGGGCCTGCTCGTCGTTGAGCTGGTAGACCGCGGCGTCATCGGCGGTCTCGATGCCCACCAGCAGTTCGGCCGGCACCGGCAGGCCGCTGCCGCTCTTGAGGATTTCCGACAGCACGCCGGGGGCGATCTTGCAGCCGCAGCCGCCACCGTGCGAGAGCGAAGTCAGGCGCGGTTCGGGCTTGGAGGAGGTGTTGGCAGTCATGGTGTGTGAATCAATTCGGTGAGCAGCGCCAGCAGGGCGGCACGCTCGGCCGCCGGCTCGAAGAGCGGCGCACGCAGACTGCATTGTGCCTGCAAGGCCGGGATCATGCTGGCATCGTCCCGGCAGCGCTGCAGCAGCCCGGTCAACGCCGCCGCATCACCCCAGGGGAAGTAGCCGCCATAGTCCTGGCCCAGCAGGCCGACGTTGCCGTCGATGCGCGAGGCCAGCACCGGTGTGCCGCTGCAGATGGCCTCCATCACCGTATGCGCACCGCCTTCCATGCGGCTGGCATGCACCAGCACATGGGCGCGCTGGATGTGGCGCCGCGTCGCTTCGTGGCCCAGTGCCCCAAGCCAGCGGTAGTGGGGACACGCAGCTTGCGTCTGGCGTGCCAGCTCGCCCAAGGCCGGGTCGAGTGCGGCGCCGATGTGGTCGATGCGGATGTCGGGACGGTCGCACAGCAGGTGCGCCGCCTGGAACAGGGTCTCGGGTGATTTTTCCTCGCGCAGATGGCCCACCATGACGGCGCGCAGGTGGCGGCCGGTCTTCGGCGATGTGCGCCTTGAAGACGTGGATTGAAAAATGACGCGCGTCTTGCTGCGGTGAGCCTGCGGCAAAGCCTGCGGCCCCTGCGCCTGCAGCACCACCAGCTGCTGCGCCAGTGCCAGCGAGCGCTGCGCAGCAGCATCTTCATGGATGTCGCGATACAGGTCGGTGCCTGTCAGCACCACAGCCAGGCCGCGGCCCGGATGCGCCTGCGCCCAGGCTGCGATGGACGCGGCCGAGCGGCGCGCGTGCAGCGCCAGCATGGCCACGGCCCCCTCGTCAGCGCCGGGCTGCCAGTCCTTGACGATCTGCGTGCGGTAATGCGCGGCCAGCAGGCGCGACCAGCGCCAGGCGGTCTGCCAGTTGCCATTGTTGGCATCGGCCAGCGCCGGGCTGACGATGAGGACCCGCGGTTTGCGCATGCGCTCAGCCTTGCGCCCAGAACATGGCAAACCAGCCACGCGCATCGGTCCAGACCTGCGTACGGGCAAAGCCGGCTTCGCGCAGCAGGGCGTCAAAGTCCGTCACATGGTATTTGTAGGAATTCTCGGTATGGATGCGTTCGCCGGCGGCAAAAGCGCGCTCGGCGCCGGGCCAGCGCACCACCACCTCGCGCATGCTCTGCAGGTGCATCTCGATGCGCGAGTGCTCGCTGTTGAAGAATGCGACGTGGGCCCAATCGCGCACATCGAAGTTGCTGCCGATCAGCCGGTTGACGTGCAGCAGCAGGTTCTTGTTGAAAGCGGCCGTGACGCCCAAGGCATCGTCGTAGGCCGGCTCCAGCACCTCGCGCGGTTTGACCAGGTCGACGCCGATCAGCAGGCCGCCGCCCTGCGCCGCCGCGCGCGCCTGGCGCAGGAAATGCAGCGCCTCGACAGGTGTGAAGTTGCCGATGCTCGAGCCCGGGTAGAACAGCAGGCGCGGCCCCTCGCCCACCTCGGACGGCAGATCGAGCGCGGCCGAGAAGTCCAGCCCCACGCCCAGCATGTCGAGTGCCGGGAACTGCCGCTGCAGGCATTGCAGCGCCGTGCGCAGAAAGTCCACCGAGATGTCGACCGCCACATAGCGCTTCGGGCTCAAGAGATCGAACAGGCGCGCCGCCTTCTCGCCGTTGCCGGCGCCCAGATCGACCAGCGTCGCGCCACGCGGCACGCTGGCCGCAATGGCCGCACCGTACTCGGCCAGCAAGGCCGCCTCGGTACGCGTCGGGTAGTACTCGGGCAGTTCGGTGATGGCGTCGAACAGGCGCGAGCCCAGCGGGTCGTACAGGTACTTGGGCGCCAGGCTGGCCGGCTGCGCCAGCAGGCTGGCGGCCAGCTCGCTGCGCACGGCCGCCCGGTCCTCCCGGTACAGCTGGGTGAACTGCGGTTGGCGCAACAAGGGCTGATTCATGCGTCGCAATATAGCCCAGCCCGCCCGATGCCTGGGCCGTATGCCATGCGTCGGCGTGTCGCCTGCACGCTTGCGCCGATGGCGCCGCCGGTGCGAGAATGGCCCCATAACAATCATTGCCAGGAGACACCGTGACCACTGCCACCCACGAAACCCACCCGGCTGAGCGACGCGTCGACCAGCTGCTGGCCCACTACAGCGCGAGCCACCGCCATCCGACCAACGAGCTGATCCACTTCATTGCCATCCCGCTGATCATGCTCAGCCTGGTCGGCCTGATCTACGAAGCGCATCCGCTGGCCGCCTATGCCTTCATCGGCGCCAGCATGGTCTATTACGTGCGGCTGTCGCTGGTGTTCTTCATCACCATGCTGGCCGGCTCGGCGCTGGTGCTGGCCCTGGTGCATGCCATGGGCGCACAGCGCCTGGCGCTGTGTGTGGGCATCTTCGTCGTGGCCTGGATCTTCCAGTTCATCGGCCACAAGCTCGAAGGCAAGAAGCCGTCCTTCTTCGAGGACATCCAGTACCTCTGGGTCGGGCCGCTGTTCGTGCTGAGCAAGCTGTTCGAAAGAATCGGCATCCGCTGGTAGTGCAACGGCCGCCACAAGGCCTGGGATGATGATGAAAACAGTGTGAGCAACCCCCAGTCGGAAATGGCCAACGAACAGACTTCCAGGGTCGCCAAATTATGGCTGGGAGACGATGGCATCGTCCGCATCATCCACGTCCCCCACGCGGAAGTGACGCTGGAGGATGCCAAGGAAACCATGGCCGCCTACCTGAAGATCTACGAAGGCAAGCGACGGCCTCTTTTGATCGATACCCAAACGCTGAAGTCCCTTGCCAGGGAGGCCCGCCACTATTACGCAGGGGAAGAGGCAGCGAGGGTCGCCAGCGCAGCGGCCATCATCGTCGGCACGCCCGTCAGCAAGGTTCTGGGCAACTTCTACCTCGGTCTGAGCAATCCTCAACTTCCTAGCCAGCTTTTTTCTTCCGAAGACGCGGCACTGGCATGGCTGAAGGGCTATCGCGAGTGAGCCAGACGCCCAGCAACCATGAAGACCCGAGGCTTGCGGAGCTGCTTGAAGTCATCTTCAAGTTTGCCGCGGGTGACCTGACGGCCCGGGGAACCCTTTCCGACGATGACAGTGCCCTGGATGGCGTCATGGCCGGCATCAATATTCTTGGGGAAGAACTGGAAGCCCAAGTGGCCGCGAACCGGCAGGCGCAGCAGGCGTTGGCGGAATCCGAAAATCAGCTCAGGACCGTCTTCAACGCGGTGCAGGACGGAATTCTCGTGGCGGATGTCGAAACCAAGCGGTTTCGCATGGCCAATGCCTCGATCTGCCGCCTGCTCGGCTACCGCCTCGATGAGTTGATCGATCTGACGGTGGAGGATATTCATCCCGAGGAAAGCCGCCCCGACGTCGCCCGTCAATTCGAGCGGCAGCTCAAAGGCGACGGCAGCCTTGCGACGCTGCCGGTGAAGAGAAAGGATGGCACCGTCTTCTATGCGGACGTCAACGCTGCCCCGGTAACGCTGGGCGGACGCCTCTATCTCATCGGGGTTTTCAGGGACATCACCGAGCGCAAGCGGGCGGAACAGGCGGAGGAACTGGCGAGCCGCGACGGCCTCACTGCTCTGTACAACCACCGCACGTTCCATTTATTGCTGGAAGACGAGATTGCCCGAACCCATCGTTTCAAGCACTCGGTGTCGGTGCTCATGCTCGATATCGATCACTTCAAACGTGTCAACGATACCTATGGCCACCAGACCGGCGACGTCATCCTCAAAGACCTGAGCAGCTTGCTGATGAAACAGGCACGCACCGTCGATCGCGTGTGCCGCTACGGCGGCGAGGAGTTCACGGTGATCTTGCCGGAGACGGAAACGCCCGCAGCCATGCAGATTGCCGAGCGCCTGCGCACGGAGGTGGAGCGCCAACCCTTCGACATTGGCAGCGGGAAGACGATCAACATCGCCGTCAGCATTGGCGTGGCAACCTACCCGCAGCAGGCGAACTCGCTGGAGGGCCTTGTCAAAGCCACGGACATCGCACTCTACGCCGCCAAGCAGGGCGGTCGCAACCGGGTGATCTGCTACGAGGCGAAGATGGCAAGGAAGGACTTGTCAGCCTGAGTTTCAGGACCGAGCTTGCGCGGCGGCGGGGGCGCGGGCGCGCCAGACGGCCAGCGCCAGCCAGCCTAGCGGGATCAGCACCAGGGCATAGGACAGCCAGGCGCCGTACTGGCCTTCGGGGCCGTAAGGCTCGGTCGCGATATGCCAGTAGGCGTTGTCCAGCGGCAGCACGCCGGCTTCCGTGAATTCATGGAAGGCATAGATCGCCAGCTGGACGATGAAGAGGCCGAGGAAGATTGTCGTCACCTGGAAGAAGCGGCCCAGGTTGACGCGGTGGCCATAACGCGACCAGCCCCAGGCCAGGGCCGCCGCCAGCAGCAGGCCGAGCAAGGCGCCCACTGTCATGGCGGTGGTATCGGTCTGCCCCATCAGCGAGGCAATCATGAAGGCGGTTTCCATGCCCTCGCGCGTGATCATCAGCAGCGTGAAACCGGCAATGGCCAGGAACGAGGCGATGCCGGTGCTCTGCGCCACGGCCGATTCGATCTTGTGACCGATGTCGCTGCGCAGGTGCCGGGCAACGCGGGTCATGTAGACCATCATCGTGATCACCAGCACGGCAGCCACCAGCGCCAGCAGGCCCTCGTACAGCGGCGTGACCACCATCTCGCGCAGCAGCACCGCGGCGACCACGCTCAGAACCAGCGCCAGACCGGTGCCGGTGTAGACCGCCGACGCCAGCGCAGCGCGGCCGGTCTTGCGCAGGTAGGCCAAGGTGATGGCGACGATGAGAAAGGCCTCGATGCCCTCGCGCAGGGCGATAACCAGTGTTTCCAGCATGTTTGTCCGCACACACGAATAAGAATGATTCCTATTAAATGAGTCTTTCGATCGGATGTCAAGCGCCGCCCGGCCCCGCTTGCGTCAGATCAAAAAAAAGCCGGCCTGCTGCCAGACCGGCTTCGGGATGCAGCCGGCAGCCGCTTACTGCTTGACGGCTTCGACCTGCACCAGCAGGCGTACGTTCTTGGGAAAACCCCAGTCCACGCCGTAATTCATGCCATAAGCGGTACGGTCGATAGTGGTTTCGAAATCGCCGCCACAGACTTCACGCTTGAGCATGGGGCTCTGGTAACAGTTGAACTGGTTGGCCTTCAGGGTCACGGGGTTGGTCTTGCCCAACAGGGTCAGAGTGCCAGCCACTTCCGCCACCTTGTCGCCGTTGAAGCTGAACTTGTCGGCCACGAACTTGGCGGTCGGGTGCTTGGCGGTATCGAACAGGTCCGGGCTTTGCAGGTGCTTGTCGAAGGCAGCGGTGCCGGTGTTGATGGAGGTGACGTCGATGATCAGCTCCACCTTGCCGCTCTTGCCGGCGCGGTCGAACTGGACCGTGCCTTCCTTCTTGTCGAAGCGGCCGCGGTTGGTCGAGGTGCCGAAGTGGCCAATCTCGAAGGTCGCGAAGGTGTGGGTCGGGTCGATGGCATAGCTGGCCGTCTGGGCCTGGGCAGCACCCGCCAGCAGGGTGGCAGCGGCGGCAACAGCAAAAACGAACTTGGATTGGCGCATGAAAGACTCCTCGTAGAAAAGGTTGGGTTGAAAAAATTACAGCTTGCCCACGCCGGTGAGCGCGAGCTTGAACTTGACCTGCACGTCGTCGGCCACCATGGCGGTGTCGGACCACTCGTTCTCGCCGATCTTGAAGGCCAGACGCTTGAGCGAGAAGGTCCCCACGGCGGTGGTGGCCGCACCGCTTTGGGTCAGCGTCACCGGCACGACCACGTCGCGGCTCAGGCCCTTGATGCTGAGCTTGCCGGCCACTTCGAACTTGCCGGCCCCCAGTCCCTTGACGCTGCTGGACTGAAAGGTGGCCTGCGGAAACTTGGGCACGTTGAACCAGGTGGCCTTGGGCAATTCGGCATCGGTCTCGGGTACGCCCAGCGTGGCGCTACCGGTGTCCACCGTGAAGGCGATCTTGCTGGTTTCGGGCTTGGACGGGTTGAAGCTGATCTGCGCATCAAACTTCTTGAAGCGGCCTTCGACCGGCACGCCCATCTGCTTGCTGACGAAAACGATCTCGCTTTGCGCCGGCACCAGCTTCTGCTGCGCCAGCACGGCGCCGGATCCGCCCAGGATGGCGGATGTCAGCAACAAGCCCGACACGGCTCTGATCAGGTTCATGAAAACTCCTTGAAAAAATTCAGCGACGGCCCGGCCACATGCGTGCAAGCAGGCCATCACGGTCGATCCACTGGTGCTTGAGCGCGGCCGCCACATGCAGCCCAACCAGCGCGGCCATGGCGTAGGCACTGAACCTGTGCCAGGGCTTGATCAGCTCGGCCAGCGCCTTGTCGGCCGACACGAAGTCGGGCAAGGGCAGCACGCCGAACAGCACGATGGAAAAACCCGCTGCCGAGCTGTAGGCCCAGCCCAGCAGCGGCACGGCGAAGAACAGCCCGTACAGCGCATGGTGGGTGCCATGGTGGGCCCAGTACTGCCAGCGCGGCATGGCATCGGCGATGGCCTGCGGCAGCGCCGGCGGACGGTGGGTCAGGCGCCACAGCAGGCGCAGCAAGGACAGGGCGAGGAGGCTGACCCCGGCCCACTTGTGCCAGTTGTAGAGCTTGAGGCGCTGCGGCGAGAACGGCAGGCCGGTCATGTACAGACCAACCGCGAAGATGCCGATGAGTGCAAGGCCCAGCAGCCAGTGCAACGCGATGGCGGTGCGGCTGTAGCGCACGGGAGAGGTGTTGCTCGATGACATGGCGCCAAGTCTAGGTCGCCATCGATTCCCTCATTTTGAATAGAGTTGTTGATTGATTTCAAAAAAACTGAACCATCCCACTCGTGGAACCCTTTTAAAGATGTTCCAACAGGGAGGCTTTCAAGCTCGCCCCGTATCGATTAAACTTATAAATTCGCTTAAAACGCGCTTAAATGACGCTGTCATGAAAGAAGAACTCAGCAACAAGCCCTATCTCACGCCGCATGAGGTCGCCCAATGGATGATGGTGTCGCCCGTCACGGTGCGCGGCTGGGCCCAGAAAGGCCTGCTGCAGGCCGAGGTCACGCCCGGCGGGCATCGGCGCTTTCGCCGCGACGAGGTCGAACGCTTCGCGCGCCAATGGAATCCGGCCGGTAACAAGGGGCCGCTGCGGGTGCTGATCGTCGATGACGATCGCGCCGTGGTGGGTTTTCTGCGCGAGCTGCTGGAAGGCGAAGAAGAACACCCCGCCCTGGTGGAAACCGCCCACGACGGCTTCGAGGCAGGCCGCAAGCTTCATACCTTCCTGCCCGACATCGTCCTGCTTGACCTGATGATGCCGGGCATCAAGGGCACGGAAGTCTGCCGCCAGATCAAGCAGATGCCCGGACATGCTAATGTGCGCGTGATCGCGATGAGCGGCTACCTCAGCCCGGAGAATGAGACTGAGTTGCTGGCCGCCGGCGCCGAGTGCTGCCTGTCCAAACCACTCGACACCGCCCGCCTGCTCACTCTGCTCGGGTTGGTGCAATAGAGGGTGCGGGGGGCACCGGCCAGACTCATGGAACAACGTCAAGCCAGCAAGCCGGGCCAGCGCCTGTTGCAACAGCAGGTGGCACTGGTTGCCGTCTATACGGCCCTGGCGGCGGTGGCCATGCTGCTGCCGTTGCATAGCGTGCACCTGCCCCATCTGTTTTACCTCCCCCTGCACACGCTGCTGGAATTCGCCTCCATCGCCGCCGCCTTCCTGGTGTTCGCCACGGTCTGGCACACCCCGTCCAAGGAAGCCTCGACCTCCCTGCTGCTGGTTGCCGTGGCGCTCTTTGCCGCCGGCTGGCTCGACTTCATGCACACCCTGTCTTTCAAGGGTATGCCGGACCTGATTACCCCCGCCTCGGTCGAAAAGGGGATTGCGTTCTGGCTGGCGGCGCGCCTGATCGTGGCACTCACCCTGTTCATCGTCAGCATCTTCCCCTGGCTGGCGCCGCCTTCCAGGGGAATGCGCTACGGTGTTCTGGCCGCCTACACCGCCATCAACCTGCTGGTCATGTGGGCGGTGTTCTTTCATGAAGCGGCCCTCCCGGACACCTACATTGAAAACAGCGGGCTCACACCTTTCAAGCGCTGGTTTGAATGGCTGATCACGGGCCTGCTGGTGCTGGCCGCTTGGCGCTATTACCGGCTGGCACGCCAGTCGGATGATGAATTCCTGCCACTGATCTTCGGTGCGGCTGCGGTCGCGGCCTTGAGCGAGCTGTTTCTGACCTACTACGAAGTGGTCAATGACATACTGAACCTGCTCGGTCACCTGTACAAGTTCGTCTGCTACAGCCTGATCTACCGGGCCATGTTCGTGGTCGGCGTGCGCCGGCCTTATCTGAGACTGGCAGCCCAAACCAGCACGCTGCAGCAGGCCAACGACACCTTGCGAACCCAGTCGCTGGCTCTGGAATCGATCACCTCGCCCGTCATCGTGACCGACCCGCAGGGCCGTGTCCGTTGGAGAAACCGCGCCTCGGTGAGCATCTCGGGTCAGCTGGCCCCGGAGGTTGAGCGCCAGCTTTCACTGTTCGCTGCCCCCATCACGCCCGCCCCAGCACTGGCCGCGCAGGTTCGCACCATGCTCGAAGCCGGCAAGGTCTGGCGCGGCTTGGTGCACGGCACGGATGGCCAGGGCCGCGACATCATTCTCGACCGCACCATCACACCGCTGCGCAATGACGCGGACGTCATCGAGGGCTACGTGTCCGTGGACGAGAACGTGACCGAAAGCGCCAAGGCTGAGCTGCGCCACAAGCGGGTGTTGGAAACCGCCATCGACGGCTTCTTGATCTCCGATGCGCAGGGCCACCTGCTGGAAGTCAACGATGCCTATGCGCGCATGTCCGGCTACACGAGCAACGAACTGATCGGCATGGACATCAGTCAGCTGGAAGCGCTGGAAAACCCGCAGGAAGTCCAGCAACACTTGCAGAAAATCATGCAACAGGGCAGCGATCGGTTCGAAACCCGCCACCGGCATAAGCTCGGTTTTCTGTACGCCGTGGAGGCCGCGGCAACGTATGACCCAGAATCCAGGCGCTTTTTCATTTTCACGCGCGACCGCTCTGAAAAGGAGCAATCCGCCGCAATCAAACAGGACCTTGAGCGGCAGCTTCAGCAGTCGCAGAAAGTGCAGGCGCTGGGCCAGTTGACCGGCGGCATCGCCCACGATTTCAACAACATCCTGGCGGCCATCCTGGGCTATTCGACGCTGGCGCTGGACCGCTTTGTGGCAGACAAACAAGGCAAACTGGCCAGCTACCTGCGCGAAGTGATCACCGCCAGCGAACGGGCGCGCGACCTGATCGCCAAGATGCTCAGCTTCACGCGTACCCAGCCAAGTGCCAGCGTCGGGGTGATTTCCCCCGCCGAAGTGATTCGTGAAGTGGTGGCCATGATGCGGCCCTCGATCCCGTCGAGCATCCAGCTGCGCAGCCGCAGCGACGACGACCTGAGCATCCGCATGGACCCGGGCGAGTTGAACCAGGTTCTGGTCAATCTGATCATCAATGCACGCGACGCCATCGATGACCGTGGTGTCATTGACATCCGGCTGCATCAGGTCGAAGTAGATGGCCAGATTTGCGCCGCCAGCCACCAGCGGCTCAGCGGCAGCTACCTTGCGCTGGAAGTGGCGGACACCGGCAGCGGCATCGCCCCGGAACACCTGCCTCGCCTGTTCGACCCTTTCTTCACTACCAAGGATGTGGGCAAAGGCACCGGCCTGGGGCTGTCAGTCGTGCACGGTATCCTGCGACGCTCCGGCGCACATGTCATACTGGACTCCGAACCCGGCCGCGGCAGCCGCTTCCAGTTGCTGTTCCCCATCATGCGGGCGCAGGCTGATGCGCCAGACGCGCCAGCGAACAGGCAGCTGATCCCGGCCGGCATCGGCCAGCACATCTGGGTGGTGGACGACGAACCCGCCGTGGCCCGTTATCTGGGGGAGTTGCTGAGCGACTGGGGTTACCGTGCTCGGCTGTTCAACGACCCTGCTGCCGTGCTGGCCGCCATGGAGGCCGGACCGAACGATATCGACCTGTTGATCACGGATCAGACCATGCCTGGTCTGAGCGGCATCGAGCTGGCTCAGCAGCTGCGCCGCAGCAAACCGGAACTGCCGGTCATTCTGTGCTCCGGCTTCAGTGATGCCGTCGACTGCACCGAGGCGCAGCGCCAAGGCATCCGTCATTTCTTCGGCAAACCGCTACCCGTCAAGGATCTGCTCAAGGTATTGGCGGAGGAATTGCTTGCACACCCCCACGATATTTCGCATTAAGAAAAAATAGGTCAATCTATTTCAAATTAAAGGATTAAATCGATTAAATCGATTGACACGATTTAATCGATTTAATATGCTTGCCTTCAGATCCATTCCTCTGAAGAGCAGCGTCCATGAATCCATCCCATGCAGTCCACGAGAGCGCCGGCATCCAGCCGGCAGCGGCAAGCCCGGCTGACCGTGCGACGTCGATCCGCGAGTTCCTGGCTTTCAAGCTGGGCCGCGAGGAATACGGTATCGACATCCTGCGCGTGCAGGAAATCCGCTCCTACGAGGCGCCTACCCGCCTGGCCAACGCACCGGAATTCATCAAAGGCGTGATCAACCTGCGCGGCGTGATCGTGCCCATCGTCGACATGCGCATGAAGTTCAAGCTGGAGCAGGTGAACTACGACAGCTTCACCGTGGTCATCGTGCTCAACATCGGCCACCAAGTGGTCGGCATGGTGGTCGATGGCGTGTCCGACGTCATCACGCTAACGCCCGAGCAGTTGCGCCCGGTACCGGAATTCTCGTCAACCATCGAAAGCGATCATCTACTGGCCATCGGCTCGGTCGACAACCGCATGCTGATCCTTCTCGACATCGAAAAGCTCATGACCAGCGCCGACATGGGATTGGCCGTGCAAGTTGTTCAGTAAATCCGTTCATCTGGATCACAAGAGAGAAACATCATGAATTTTGCAAATATGAAAGTTGGCACCCGCCTGGGACTGGGCTTTGCACTGGTGATCCTGGCTGGCCTGATCGTGGCTGTGTTCGGTCGCGTGCAGCTGGGCAACGTCAATGACGATGTGAAGCTTCTGGTCGAAGACCGCATGGTCAAGGTGGAGCGACTCAACCAAGTGAAAGACAACCTGAACCTGGTGGCACGCGCCGTGCGCAATATCGCCTTGATGAGCGACGAAAAAAGCATGCTGGCGGAGAAGCAGCGCATCGAGGACGCCCGCACCCAGAACACCGAACTGTTCAAGAAGCTGAATGACAGCATCAAGAGCCCTGAAGGGCGTCAGTTGCTGCAGAAAATCGCAGATATCCGCGGACCCTACAACGCAGCCACCGACAAAGCTATTGCACTGGGTCTGGCCAGCCGGGTCGAGGAAGCCCGCGATGTGCTGATCAAGGAAAACCGGCCCCTGCAGGCGACCTATTTCAAGGTGCTGGGCGAGTTGATTGACATGCAGAAACGCATGATGGACCAATCGGCCCAGGATGTGCATGGCATCACCGCCTCGACCGGCTTGCTGATGCTGATCATTGCCGGCATCGCTGCAATGGCAGGCAGCCTGATCGCTTGGGCCCTGACCCGGTCCATCACGCGCCAGCTGGGTGGCGAACCTGACTACGCCGCCAGCGTGGCGCGCGAGATCGCAGTCGGCAACCTGGCCGTGGAGGTGCAAATCCGCGCTGGCGACGAGTCCAGCCTGCTGGCTGTGATGAAAGCCATGCGCGACAGTCTGGTGCAGGTCGTCAGCCGCGTGCGCCACGGCTCCGAATCGGTCGCAGCGGCCAGCACACAAATCGCCCAGGGCAACAACGATTTGTCCGGCCGCACCGAAGAGCAGGCCAGCGCGCTGGAAGAAACCGCCGCCAGCATGGAAGAGCTGGGTTCCACCGTCAAGCAGAACGCCGACAACGCGCGCCAGGCCAACCAGCTGGCCCAGAGTGCCAGCGCGGTGGCCGTCAAGGGCGGCGAAGTGGTGGCCCAGGTGGTCGACACCATGAAGGGCATCAACGACTCCAGCCGCAAGATCAACGACATCATCAGCGTCATCGACGGCATCGCCTTCCAGACCAACATCCTGGCGCTGAACGCGGCGGTGGAAGCCGCCCGTGCCGGTGAGCAGGGGCGCGGCTTTGCCGTGGTGGCCGGCGAAGTTCGTTCCCTGGCCGGGCGCAGTGCCGAAGCGGCGAAGGAGATCAAGACCCTGATCACCGACAGCGTCGAGCGCGTCGAACAGGGCACGGCACTGGTGGACCAGGCCGGCAGCACCATGAACGAGGTGGTGAGCAGCATCCGCCGGGTGACCGACATCATGGGCGAGATCAGCGCCGCCAGTTCCGAGCAGAGCGCTGGCGTCGCCCAGATCGGTGAAGCCGTGGTCCAGATGGATCAGGCGACGCAGCAGAATGCGGCGCTGGTGGAAGAGATGGCGGCGGCGGCCGGCAGTCTCCAATCGCAGGCGCAGGACTTGGTGCAGGCCGTGGGCGTGTTCAAGCTGGCCGACAACAACGCGACACGGGGGCCCCTGCTGGTGGCTCAGACCACCACCCGCTCCATCGATTCAAGCCAGACTTCATATACCAGCGTGGAGCGACGCGGCGCCGATCGCGCGACCAACGTCAGCCGCATCCAGCCCAAGGCCAGCACCGCCCTGCCTGCCGCCCCGGTGGCGAACCAGGACGGCCGGAAAACCGGTACGGACGACTGGGAAAGCTTCTGAGCAATCCCTGGCCCACTGAATGCACGACATGCCTCCATTCTCCCAACCGTCCCCCACCCGATCTGCCGGCATCCGTTGGAACGAGGCCGCAGGAATCCAGCCAGCGCAGTCCGGCGTCTATCTGACTCGAAACGACCGGGACAAGCACTGGTTCAAATTCTTCGATGCCAATTACGGCCTGTGGTACATGAGCTGGGCCGAGCTGAAAGACAACGCGCCACGTAGCGTGGCGCGTGTCAGCAGCCCAGAGGTCGCCACCCAGGTGGTTTCATGGGCGCGCTGCTCCCCGCAGCAGTGGCGCGACCACGCGCACAGATGAACGACGCATCTTTATCACGCCCTTGACGGGGTACGCAGCACCTGACGCAGCCGACGGGGTTACCCCGGCCGACGCGATAGGGACAAGGGAACTTATTACGCAAAAACTGGTCATACATACAGCTCAGGCCATAACTTGACCGCAGCGCCTGTACCTGCATCCGATGGAATTGACGTGATTTAGCACTCAAACCAAGAGAGTGCTAATATTAGAAACATGACAAAAGGAGTTCTGGTATGACCATTCAAACTGGAGTTTCTGCTTCCACGCTGGCAGTCGCCAACCCATGGACGCTGGTGCCCCCGCTGGGCAATCTGGATGCCTACATCACGGCCGCCAACCGCATGCCCATGCTCACGCTCGAAGAAGAGCAGGAGTACGCACGAAAATTCCGAGACCACAGTGATATTGAGGCCGCCGGTAAGTTGGTGCTCTCTCACTTGCGTCTGGTGGTCTCTGTTTCGCGCCAGTACCTGGGCTACGGCCTGTCGCACGGCGACCTGATCCAAGAAGGCAATATCGGCCTGATGAAAGCGGTCAAGCGCTTCGACCCCGACCAGGGCGTGCGTCTGGTGAGTTATGCCCTGCATTGGATCAAGGCCGAAATCCACGAGTACATCCTGCGCAACTGGCGCATGGTCAAGGTCGCCACGACCAAGGCCCAGCGCAAGCTGTTCTTCAACCTGCGCTCCAAGAAGCAGGGCTACAAGGCCGATGCCGCCGCCGCGGACGCGGCCACCCACCGCGACACCTTGAGCGAGCACGAGATCGACCTGATGGCGCGCGAGTTGAACGTGAAGCGCGAGGAAGTCATCGAGATGGAGACCCGTCTCATGGGGGGTGACGTCATGCTGGACCCCGGCCCGGCCGATGACGGCGAAGAGAGCTTTGGCCCGATTGCGTATCTCGCCGACGCCAGCCACGAACCCACCGCCATGATCGAGGCGCACCAGCGCGACGTGCTGGCCAGCGACGGCATCGCCGCCGCCCTGGAGGTGCTGGACCCGCGCAGCCGCCGCATCGTGGAAGAGCGTTGGCTCAAGGTCAACGACGACAACTCGGGCGGCATGACGCTGCACGAGCTGGCGGCCGAGTACGGCGTGAGCGCCGAGCGCATCCGCCAGATCGAAGTCGCCGCCATGAAGAAGATGAAGACCGCGCTGGCAGAATACGCCTAAGTCACGGCTCACCCCCAGGCTGCGCGCACTTCGTGTCGCTACGCCACCCCCCTTGCAGGGGGCGACGCCAGCGGCCCGGCAAAGCCGGTTCCGCGGCGTCCCGCGACGAAAACCAACACACCTCGCGTATGAATACACACTCTCGTCGCGCTCTGCTTTTGATAGCACTTGGCACCCTGTCCATGGGCGCTCATGCCCAAAAAGCTCCTGAAACTCCGGGCTGGCCGAGCAAGCCGCTGAAGATCCTGGTCGGCTTCCCGGCCGGCACCTCGCCGGACCTGGTGGCGCGCACCCTGGCCGAACCGCTGTCCAAGGCGCTGGGCCAGCCGGTGATCGTCGAGAACCGGCCCGGTGCCGGCGGCAACATCGCGGCTGACCTGGTGGCCAAGGCCAAGGACGGCCACACCATCGGCGTCATGATCAACGGCAACCTCACCATTGCCAAGCTGCTCAACCCCAAGACACCGTACGACCCGGCCAAGGACCTGGCGCCGATCAGCCTGATCGGTAGCGCGCCGCTGGTGCTGGCTGCGCCCGCCCATGCGCCGGGCAGCAGCACCGCCGACTTCCTGGCCGCGGCACGCGCCAGCGGCGACACGTGGAGCTATGGTTCGCCCGGCGTCGGCACGGTGGGCCACCTCGGCATGGAACTGCTGAAGGCCCGCGCCGGTATGGCGCCGGTGCACGTGCCCTACCCCGGCTACCCGCAAGTCGTCACCGCCATGGTCGGTGGCCAGATCCAGCTGTCCATGCTGCCGCCGGGCCTGGCCATGGCGCAGGCGCGCGCCGGCAAGATCCGGGTGCTGGGCGTGACGTCCGCCGGGCGCAGCACGCTGGTACCCGAGATACCGAGTCTGGCCGAGGCTGGGGTGAAGGACTTCCAGCTCGAGATCTGGAACGGTGTGGCCGGCCCGGCTTCGCTGCCCAAGCCGGTGATCGCCAAGCTGTCCAAGCTGTTCAGCGAGATTGCACGCACGCCCGAGGTACGGCAGAAACTGTTCCAGCAAGGCTGGCAGGTGGCGGGCACGTCTGCGGAAGGCTTGGCGAACCGGATGCGGGCGGATTACGCGGTGCTGGGGAAGATCATTGCGGATCGTTCCATCAAGGCAGAGTAGTTTCTTCTTGCGCACCTGACAGGGTGACCGAGCCGGGTCTCGCCTCGGCAGGCGAGGTACTTTGCTTTGCCTCGCCAAAGCAAAGTACCCAAAAGAAAGGCGAGCCGGATTCGTCGGCCCTTCGCTTGCGCTGCGGGCACGCTGCGTTGCTCGCGTCAAGCGGGAGGCGCAGAAACTCGCCCTGCGGGCTCAAACATCTGCGCCTCTTGTTCCGCTTGCCCCTGCGCTACTCGCCTCCTCATAACGGCAGAAGATACCGAAGACACCAAGGACAAGGACGCGCCATGGCGCGTCCTTGTTCGGCTGTTCTGTTTTGGCTGTTTGATCCCCGCCGTGTGGCAGGGCTGAGCAGCACAGGGACGAGGGGAATCAGAGACCCGCATGTTTGAGGCGCAGCCGAGTTTGCGCAGCTCCCCCTCGGCACGAGCAGCGCAAGGAACCGCGCAGCGGCCCTGACTTCGGCTGCCCTTCTCTTTGGTGACTTTCTCTTGGGCACGCAAGAGAAAGTTACTGCGCTGTCGGGCGCGTATCCCGACGTGCTTGCCCGGTCAGTGCCCCGAGCAGAAAACAGGTCGTTACTTCTGCTGTTGCAGAAGAAGCTTGATGTCGGACGCCATCGCCGGCGCCCCGCTGCCATAGCGGGTGTACAAGCGCAAGCGCCCTGCGGTGTCGTAGATGTAGCTGCCCGCCGAATGGTCCATGGTGTAGCTGGTCGGGGTCTTGCCTTCGACCTTCTTGTAATAGACCTTGTAGTCCTTGGCCAGCGCAGCCAACTTCTCAGGCGAACCGGCATACAGCGCGAGGAAGGTCGGGTCGAAGTTGGCCATGTAGGCCTTGAGCAGTGTGGGCGTGTCGCACTCGGGGTCGACGCTGACGAACAGGCCTTGCAGCTTGTCGCCATCGGCACCCAGCAGCTTCTTGACCTCGACCAGTTCGGTCATGGAGGTGGGGCAGACATCCGGGCACTGGGTGTAGCCGAAGAACATGACCACCACCTTGCCGCGGAAGTCCTGCAGGCTGCGCGGCTGGCCGTTGTGGTCGGTGAGCTGGAAGTCCTTGGCATAGTCGGCGCCGGTGACGTCGATCGCAGCGAATTGCGGCTTGCTGTCGGAGCATGCACTCAAAATGCCAATTACGCTCGCCAACACTGCGCCAGATGCTATCAATTTAAGAGTATTTCGTTTGCTCATGATGGCTCACAGCAGGTAGTGATCGAGCAGCAGCGCCGCGAACAGCAGGCTCAGGTGGATGAGGGAAAAGCGGAAGGTCTTGCGTGCCAACTCGTCTGAGTAGTGGCGCCAGAGCTTGAAGGCATAGAGGAAGAAGCCGATGCTGAGCACGACGGCTGCCGCCAGATAGAGCCAGGAGCTCATGCGGTAAACGAAGGGCATCAGGCAGGCGGCGAACAGGATCAGCGTGTAGAGCAGGATCTGCAGGCGCGTGAACGCGTTGCCGTGCGTCACCGGCAGCATGGGCAGGCCGGACTTGCGGTAGTCCTCGACGCGGTACAGGGCCAGCGCCCAGAAGTGCGGCGGCGTCCACAGGAAGATGATGAGAAACAGAATCAGCGCCTCGGGGCCGACGTCGCCCGTCATGGCAGCCCAGCCCAGCACCGGTGGCATGGCACCCGAGGCGCCGCCGATCACGATGTTCTGCGGCGTCAGCGGCTTGAGGATGACGGTGTAGACCACCGCGTAGCCGACGAAGGTGGCAAAGGTCAGCCACATGGTCAGCGGGTTGACCCAGACATACAGCAGCGCCGAGCCGGCGGCGCACAGCACGGCCGAGAACAGCAGGGTCTGCACGTCGCTCAGCTCGCCCTTGGCGGTGGGACGCCAGGCAGTGCGCTTCATCTTGGCGTCAATACCTTTCTCGACAATGCAGTTGAAGGCGGCTGCAGCACCGGCCACCAGCCAGATGCCGACGCAGGCGATCAGCATCAGCTGCAGATCGGCCCAACCCGGCAGGCCAGGCACGGCCAGCACCATGCCGATGAGAGCGCAGAAAACGATGAGCTGGATCACACGCGGCTTCATCAGCGCATAGAACTGGCTGAAGACGGAAGGCGGTTGCGAAACGGACGGGGCACTCATGCAGCAATACTCGAAACAGGAAGGGAGGTAACCTGGCGGGAAGGACGACTGCACGCCAGGCTCCAGGTCAAGACGACAACCAGCGCAGCGGCACCGCCCGTGTGCAGCACGGCCGCCAGCAGTGGCCAGTCCAGCACCACATTGCTCAGGCCGGTGAGGAACTGCAGCACCAGAAGAGCAGCCAGCCAGCGCGCAGCCTGCTGCCAGCCGGAGACGCCGCGCATGCGCCAGGCCAGCAGCGCCAGCAAGGCCAGTACGACATAGGCCACCAGGCGGTGCACGTAGTGGATGGCGGTGAGCGCGGCAAAGCTGATGTGCTGGCCGTCACTCGTCAGACCCAGTGCGCGCCAGAGCTCGAAACCCTGGGCAAAGTTCATCGCGGGCCACCAGCTGGCCTGGCAGGTCGGGAACTCGGCACAGGCCAGCACGGCGTAGTTGGTGCTGACCCAGCCGCCCAGTGCAATCTGCAGCCACAGCAGGCCCAGGCCCAGCATCAGCAGCCGGCGCAGCGACGGACGCACGGTGACGGTCACTGTTGCGTCATGCAGCTGTGCATAACGCACCGCCTGCACGCACAGCAGGGCCAGCAGCAGCAGACCGCCGAGCAGGTGCAGGGTGACGATGGCGGGAAACAGCTTCATGGTGACCGTCAGCGCACCGAAGGCACCCTGGACACAGACCCAGAGCAAGGTCAACGTGGACCACCAGGGGCTCATACCGCCCTGTTCTGCAGCCGGCCCGTCCTGGCGTGCACGCTCGAACCAGCTCACCGCCGCCAGCACCAGGATCAGCACGCCCACGCTCGTGGCCAGGTAGCGATGGACCATCTCGACCCAGGCCTTGCCATGGGTCACCGGGCCGGTGGGCATGGCTTGCTGCGCGGCCGAGATTTCGGCCTGCGCCCCCACCGGGCTGGCGTTGCCGTAGCAGCCGGGCCAGTCCGGGCAGCCGAGGCCGGAATCGGTCAGGCGCGTGAAGGAGCCGAACAACACCAGGTCGAAGGTCAGGAACAAGGTCAGCACGGTGAGCGCCTGCAGCCGCCGCGCGGTCGAAGCCTGGCGGTTGCGCAGCCAGACCCAGGCCAAGGGGCCGAGGGCCAGCGTCAGGCCCATCAGCATCAGCCGGATGGCAGGCGACAGATCGTAAAGTGCGGGGGCATTCATGCAGGCTTACCTTCCGGCCTGGTCCCACGAACTGGAGGCGCGCATCAGCCGCTCCAGATCACGCTTGGCCTTGGCTGCCGTGGTCAGGTCCAGATTGGCCGGAAAACGCAGCATCCAGTTGCCCAGCGGATCGACCAGATACAGGTGTTCGGCCAGCCCATGCCCGGCCGCCGGTGCCAGCCAGCGATCCAGGTCGGCTTGCGGCACGCGCAGCACGGTGGCCTCCTTCAGTCCCGGCAGCAAATCCGCTGCAACCGGCTGTTCGTCGTCGACGAGCCAGACCCGGTCCAGCCGGTCCTTGTCCTTGCCCAGGCTCTCGCGCAGCTGGCGCTGCAGGTAAAGCTGCTGCACACAGGCGTCGTTGCAGGCACCGCTGCCCACGCTCACCAGCAGCCACTGGCCCTTGAGTTCGCGCAGGTTGGCAGTCTTGCCTGCCAGATCCGTGGCGGCCTGGTCGGGCAAGGGACGCTGCGGGTCGATCAGTTCGCCGAAATTGCGCCGCCCTTCCGGCCGGATCACGTAGTAGGTGAAGTAGGAGGCGATCACCGGCGCGGCACACACCAGCATCACCGCGATCATCTTCCAGCGGCCCATGCGGGTGCGCCGCACTTCCTGCGCCATGGCCTGCCCCGGCTCGGGCATGGCATACACGGTGAGCCCGAGCAGGTGGTCGCCCGCGGCGTCAGGCCGGCTTGCGTTGGATGAATCTTCTGACAATTTGGAACCAGACATAAAGAACTGCAATCAGGGCGCTGAGCCCGAACCATTGAAATGCGTAGCCGTAGTGCTTGTCGACGCCGGTATTGCCCTGCGGCCAGTCGCGCCCCAGTCCGTCGGCGGCGGCATCCGTCTGCTGGATGGAAACCGCGGCCAGCGGCAAGCCCGTCTCCATCTTGAACTGCGCCAGATCGAGATTTTGCCGGATCGGCCCCATCTCGGCTGCGCCCATCGCATAGAGCTTGCCCGGCGGCGGGGCAATCCGGCCCTCAAGCCGCACCAACCCGGTCGGGGTCTCGACCGTGGGCACGCGGCTGCGGTCCTCGAAGTTGCGCGGCACCCAGCCGCGCTGCACCAGCACGACCGTCGCGCTGCCCTCCAGCTGCAGCGGCGTGACCACGAAGAAGCCGACGCGCCCGTTCATCTGCCGGTTGTCCAGCAACACCGTCCGCTCGGCCAGCCATTGGCCGCGTGCGACAACACGACGATGGAGCAGCACATCCGCATCAACCTCGCTGCGCAGGCTGGCACCATCCAGCACAGGCTCAGCGGCACGGGCATCGATGCTCGCCTGCAAGGCCTCCTTGGTCGCGGCACGCGACAGCTGCCAGCGCCCGAGCGACGCCGTGGCCGCCATCGCCAGCAGGGCGGCGACCGTGATCAGCCAGAACCTGGTGCGCTCACTCATCCGTGCAGTCACGCGATAATCCCATCCATGAAATACCTGATTGCTCTTGCCTTCCTGGCCATCCTCGCCAGCCTGGGTTCGGCCCTGTTCTTCATGATGAAGGACGGCCGCGACGGCAAACCCAAAAGCAGCAACATGGCCCGCGCCCTGGCCTTCCGGGTCGGCTTCTCCATCCTGGTGTTCGCCTGCATCCTGATCGGCTGGAAGCTCGGCTACCTCCACCCCACCGGCATCCCGGCCGGCAAGTAAAACTTCATCTCAAACAAAAACAAAAGCCGCTTCATGCGGCTTTTGTTTTTGTTGCCACGCTTGGGCGGCGTAGCGAGCGGGCTTCAGCCTAGGCGCGGGTGGCGGGAAACCGGAACGTACTTGAAGGTACGTGAGGATTTCCCGACGCTGAAAGGGGATGGGGCCCCTTTCTTCCCCATCAGCGCAACGACGGATCAAGCCCGCGCAGTAGCCGCGATCAGAGCCAGTAGACGAGGATGTACAGGCCCAACCACACCACGTCCACAAAGTGCCAGTACCAGGCGGCACCTTCGAAGCCGAAATGGCGCTCGGCCGTGAAGTGGCCCTTTTGCAGACGCAGGGTGATGAACAGCAGCATCAGCATGCCGACGAACACGTGGAAGCCGTGGAAGCCGGTCAGCATGAAGAAGGTCGAACCGTAGACGCCGGACGACAGCTTGAGGTTCATGCCGTGGTAGGCATGGTAGTACTCGTAACCCTGCACGAACAGGAAGACGATGCCCAGCAGCACGGTGGTCCACATGAAGCCGATGGTCTTGCTGCGGTTGCCGTCACGCAGGGCGTGGTGGGCAATGGTCAGCGTCACGCCGGAGCTCAGCAGCAAGGCGGTGTTGATGGTCGGCAGCCAGAACGGCGTCATGGTCTCGAACGGCTCGATGGTGCCGGCCGGCGAAGCCGTCACACCCGCTGCCAGGGTCGGCCAGACCGCCTTGAAGTCGGGCCAGAGCAGCGCGTTGTCAAGACTGCCCAGGGCCGGCACGGAATGGGCACGGGCCCACCACAGGGCGGTGAAGAAAGCACCGAAGAACATCACTTCGGAGAAGATGAACCAGGTCATGCTCCAGCGGTAGGACAGGTCGATCTTGTGACCGTACTGGCCGCCTTCGCTTTCGCCCACGGTGTCACGGAACCACTGGTAAAGCACAGCCAGCCACCAAGCCAGGCCCACGAACAGGGAGTACTTGCCCCACTCGGCGCCATTGATCCACTGACCGGCACCGAAGAAGACGAAGAACAGACCGATCGCCGCCATGACGGGATGGCGTGACGGGCCGGGCACGAAGTAATACGGGGTGCTGCCGTGTGTTGTCGAACTCATTTTTGCTCCATTCCTTCCGGTTCTCTTCAATTTTTCCTGTCAACGGAATCCCGGCCCTCTAGGCCACGATCCAGTTCACCAATGCAATCAAACTCACAACTAAAACCAGGACCCCGATGATCCCCACCGCAATGATGTGGAAGGGGTTCAGGCGTCCAATGTCTTCCTGGAAGCCGCTGTTCTTGCGCACGCCAAGAAAGGACCAGGCCACGGCCTTGACCGTGTGCGCAAACGAGCCCTTGGGCATGGCCGGTTTCTCGCCCTTCATGCACCCACTCCCGAAACGGCCCGGGCCGCCGTCTTGCCAGCCGGCGTTCCGGGAGCAGGTGGCGTCCTGCTGCCGACTTCAAAGAAGGTGTAGGACAAGGTGATCGTGGTCACATCCTTGGACAGCTTGGGGTCGATCACGAAAGCGACCGGCCACTCCTTCTTCTCACCCGGCTCGAGCGTGTACTCGTTGAAGCAGAAGCACTCCAGCTTGTTGAAGTGGGCTGAGGCCTGCCGCGGTGCATAGCTCGGAATGGCCTGCGCCGACATGCGGCGGTCCTGCACGTTCTCGAACTCGTACATGACGGTCGCGAGTTCACCCGGGTGCACCTGGAGCGAACGCTTGGCCGGCCGGAAACTCCAGGGGCCACGTGCGTTGGCGTCGAACTCCACCGTGATCGTGCGGTTCATGTCGACCTGCGTATTCGCCGGCAGGGTCGCCCGGCCGCCACGGATGTCACGCTCGCCCAGCGCCAGGATGTTGATGCCCGTCATCTCGCAGATGTGCTTGTAGATCGGGATCAGCGCATAGCCGAAGCCGAACATGCCGGCCGCAACCACGGCCAGCTTGCCCACCATCTTGACGTTTTCGCGCCGCAGGCTCATGTTCGCTTCTTACTTGCCGAGCAGGACCATCTTGGCCATGAAGCCGAAGAAAAACACCAGCACCACGGACAGCAGGATCAGCCCCAGCCGGAGATTGGTTTTCTTCTGTTCTTCAGGCTTCATGTCTCGATTTCCAGCGCTTCTTGATCAGCCGATCACGCGGGTTGCCGTGGCATCCAGCTTCGGAGGTGTCTCATAGGTGTGGAAGGGAGCCGGCGACGGCACTTCCCACTCCAGGCCTTCAGCCGCTTCCCACGGCTTTTGCACCGCCTTCGCGCCCTGGCCACGCATGACCGGCAGCACGATGAAGAAGAAGAAATACACCTGGGCGAAGCCGAACAGGAACGCACCCACGGAAGCCACCGCATTGAAGTCGGCGAACTGCATCGGGTAGTCGGCGTAACGGCGCGGCATGCCGGCCAGACCCAGGAAGTGCATCGGGAAGAAGGTGATGTTGAAGGAGATCAGCGACCACCAGAAGTGCAGCTTGCCGCGGCCTTCGTTGTACATCACGCCGGTCCACTTCGGGCTCCAGTAGTAGAAGCCGGCGAACAGGGTGAACAGCGAACCGGCCACCAGCACGTAGTGGAAGTGGGCCACGATGTAGTAGGTGTCCTGGATCTGGATGTCGATCGGGGCCACGGCCGGCATCAGACCGGTGAAGCCGCCCATGGTGAACACGAAGATGAAGCCGATGGCGAACAGCATCGGGGTTTCGAAGGTCATCGAACCGCGCCACATGGTGGCCAGCCAGTTGAAGATCTTCACGGCCGTCGGCACCGCAATCAGCATGGTGGCGTACATGAAGAACAGCTGGCCCGTCACCGGCATGCCTGTGGTGAACATGTGGTGCGCCCAGACGATGAAGGACAGGATGGCGATCGACGAGGTGGCATACACCATGGAGGCGTAGCCGAACAGCTTCTTGCGGGCAAAGGCCGGCACGATCTGGCTGATGATGCCGAAGGCCGGCAAGATCATGATGTACACCTCGGGGTGGCCGAAGAACCAGAAGATGTGCTGGAACATCACCGGGTCACCGCCGCCGGCGGGGT
>ERZ1292640.374-Hain-H43-02um-R1-374-length-36437-cov-7_pt1 | contig 36437 bp, 41 predicted proteins | sample MGYA00564404_ERZ1292640 | MGnify/ENA primary metagenome ERZ1292640 (study PRJEB36523, sample SAMEA6512636) | groundwater metagenome | collected 2019-01-08 | study: AquaDiva: Metagenomics assemblies of 32 groundwater samples | reverse complement strand
ATGATTCCCTGCGTCCCTTCTTTTGCCCCAAGTTCTGATATCTTTTTTTCTTTAAATTCCGGTTCGTACGCTATGGCAAAGAAAATAATTCCAATTATTGTTATTGCCAGGCATATTTTTGCGATGGCTCGATCGTTCATTCAAAACTAGTTTTTGGGAGATTAAAAAAGAGGTTTGGAGTTTTCGTTGCCCGTCGAAACCTAGCTAATGTTTTTCAGCTCGATTCCATTGACTATCGCATTGAAAGTGGTAAAACTTGTTGTTTTTGCGCTTATCTTTTGCTTTACTCTTGACCAGTTGTAGTCGCCAGGAACCAGACTTGAAGGGCTTGTAGTCAGATCGATTGAAATGCTATTGTTAGAATAATTTACATCGGCCTTGACTTTGATTAGGACGTACGATTGTTTGAACGAATTTGTCTGTGAGGTAAGTTCGTTTCTGGCTATGGCTGTTATTGTTGTAACTTCATCGGTAGATAAGTAGAGTGTTGTGATATACGCTGCAGCAGTGACGCCGATAAGCAGTATAAAAAGTGCTTCGAAGGATACTTGTCCTTTCATAGGGGATTTTCAACTCCCTTGAGTTACTGTTATTTCGCCTGAAGCTTTCTTTATTTGGACATATCCTACAAGTGTTTGCAGAAGACAATTTATTTTCACGCTTTTTGGAACAGGAAAGTTTTTGTCGCAAGTTCCGCTTTGGCATGCCTGGGGGAATGGCTTTATTTTGTCGCTGATTCTAAGCGAGAAGCCGATGTTTCCATCAGGAAAACATCTAATGGTTGATTTTGCGGGAGTGAATACGCTAATGGTTTCTTTTGATCCATCTCCCATGAGTGCAAGTCGGTTAACGGAATTGACCACTTTTTGTGTTTCGGCATCGGTTCGAGTTATGGCTTCAATATCCCTTGCGGCATCACTAGCGCTTTCAGCCAGGGGCTTAGTTACGGTAAATAAGTACACGATTATTACGAGTATCAGAAAAATAAATTCTATTGCAACCTGTCCTTTCTTCATATTAATCCGCCAAGTATTATTGTCCAAAATAAATCTCCAAGTGCGAGGCAAAAAAGATATCCAAGAAGCATTGTTGGCACAAAGGGCATTGAGTCCTTTATCATAATCTTCGATAGGATGAGTTTCTTTTTTGCGAGCTTCTTGAGTTCTTTTATTTCTTCCTCCGTTAGCCCTCTTGCTTTTAGGGCTGAAACGATTTCCCTTTTTGGGGTGAACATTTCCATTACCTTTTGTTCTTTCGCATATTTAATGATAGTGTGGAGGTTTAGAGGGGCTATTTCAATCACTTTCTTTCCTTCCCAAGCCAAGGTTTTTGCGGGAATCATTCCTTCTTCAAGTTCCGACAGTTTAATTTCTTTTGAAAGAAGGGGCCTTAAAGAGAACATGAGTTTTGCGGTGCCGTACAGAAGAACGACTACTGTTGAAATTGCGAGGAAAGCTTGCGCAAATAAAAATATTGAGAGGTATGATGCAACTATTGCGGCAAGTATTGTAAATATTTTTGCGAGTTTTCCAGAGAACCCCCAAACAATTGCGATCGGCAACGAGAAAAGCGGGGTTTGTCCGAAAGCCACAAGGATCGTTCCTACTCCAGCTAGGAAAAGTGCTCCGTGGAGTCCCTGCATCGTTCTTTTTTTAACATCTTCAATTACTTTTTTTTGGAATGGTTTGTTTTTGTGCAATTTGTAAAGTGAAAGTGCAAGACCGTAAGGTAAGAATGCAAGAAGTGAATACATAAAGAGAGTGAGCGGGAAAATTGGTATTCCTAACGAAGCAACAGTTCCTGCTTTTATGAGTGCGGGAGTGAAAGGGTTGAGTGCTCCAAGGCCCATAAATAATTTTACGTCTCCTCCAGCAAATACTCCTATTTTCCAGAGGGCCCATGCGAACATGAATCCGAGTGCTGCTCCGAGAAGCGAATAAATTATCGGTTCAGGGCGCATTTCCATTATCGATTGCGTTCCATAAATTATTATTCCTAAAAAAAGCATTCCAAAAGTGATTTTATTTGGGGCGATGCGTTCTTTTAGATCAGTGTAAGTGGTAATGGCAAGGCCAGCGATTGAAGCGATTATTGCAGCGTAGAAGAACATATTATCAGTACGATTAAAGGGTCTCTTGATTAAAAAAGGTTTCCTGCTGCAAAAATTTCTTTTTTGCGCCGCAGAAGCATTTTCAAGAATTATTGCATTATGCTTTGTATTACAGAGGCCCGTGTGCCAAGGATATCTGCTTGTGCTTCAAGCGCAAGCCCGCGAAGTGTCTCAACAACGATTGCGGCGCCAATGGCGAGCATTATTGCAAATACTGTCGTCAATAGGTATTCGAAGGATACTTGGGCTCTCTCTTCTGAAAGCATCCATTCACCTTATGGGCATCTGTATGCTGCTTCTGCCGGCAAATCTTGTGCTTTGTTCCAATCTTGTCTTAATAGAACATCTCTTGCTGAATCGCAGCAGTATGTTTTTCCTGCAGTAGATTTAGTTAAAGCGTCAACTCCGTCAAACGGATTGTTTTTTCCTAAATAACATCCACAGTCTTTAGTGGTCGCTTTGCTTTGTTCTACTGTGACACATAAATAACTATAAGTTTGTTCGCTTCCTGTGCTTTGGGCAGGAGCAACTGTGGTTATCAAAAATGTGATAACAATTGATACTACAACTATTGCGGCTGCGAGGAGTAGTAAGTACTCAACAGCGCCTTGACCTTTATTTATGAATTTCATGAACATCACTATTAGTTTAGACGACTTGGTTGTATTTAAAGGTTGGTTTTTTGCCAGGAAGCCCGAAGCTAAGAATCGGTTAAATTAGTGATTGGAAAGGTTTTCCTTTCCATCACTTTTCAAAATCAGTTAATTTAATTTCCTTTTAATGCGTTTAAGTCGCCGAATGCGCTATTTACATCCTGCTGTCCTTGCGTTGTCTGGTCTTGTCCGCCGCCGAGTACTCCGGTTACTGCAAGTATTACAATTGCAACAACAAGTATGGCTGCGCCGATTATGAGTAAATATTCAATTGCGCCTTGTGCTTTTTGTTCCATTTTTGACCCTCCGTTTTTGTATTTTATTACGTTTTCCCCATTTTTAAGGGTTATCATTTGCCGTTTCAACCGCCGTCTGGGTGGCCGAATTGGCTATTGACTTAATGTATAGGGATACTGCCGTAACAATGATAATTGCGCCTACGATTATAAGCAAATATTCCAAATTTACCTGAGCTTTTTGTTCCATCATATCGCCCCCGCCAGCATTCCTTTTACTGCAAATGCCGTCAGATAGTACATTACAAATGCAACTAATAGTAGTAAAGGGATATATATAACGCTTTTGTTAATCTTGCCTTCCCTAATCAGCGACATCATTAGTCCTGACCCTGCGACTTCTATTATTAGGTATACTTGGATTAGGATTGCAATGAATTCGCTGCTTTTGGTGGAAGCAAGTCTTTGTGCCTCTGTGAGGGTTGAGAGTGTTATTCTACCAAATGTGGCCATTACGGCGTTTACTTCTCCAAATATCATTGGGGCAATGATTCCGCCGGCAGCTACCATGAAAAGAAATTGCATTGTGGTGTTTGATTTTCTTTCTTCTTTTAGTCTTTGCATGTCTCTTACATCTTCGGCGATTTCTTCAAGTATTTCGGCAAGACTTGCTCCAGTTCTTATCGAATCAAGTACGATTGTTATTGTTCGCTTCACCAGTTTTGAATCTATTTTTGCGGCAAATCCTCCAAGAGCAACTTCGAGGTTTTCTCCTTCTTCAAGCCTTCTTAACGCTTCGCCCATTTCTTCTGATAATCTTCCATAATCCGAGTTTGCCACTTCTCTTAGTGCGCTTTCGTAAGTGTCTCCGGCTTTGAGCGTATCGGCCATTTGTTTTAGCGCGTCGCTGAAATTTTTTTCGATTGAATTGATTATGGATTCTTTTCGAAGATAGGGGTACCCAACAGATAGGACAAGTGCGGCGAATCCGAAAGCCAGCGGTATAAGGTTTGCCTCTTTTATGATTAGTGAGCTTACAAAGAATGAAATTATTGCTACTGCGATTGTTGCGGCTATGCTCATGAGAATCCAGGTGGGTGGATTGAACTTCATTTTGTCAAATTCCATCCATTCTTGGTACTTCTCAATTATGTTTTTCTTTTTTTCCATCTATTTTTTCACTTCACATTTTTGGTTGCATCATGTATATTATCATGTTCATAAATATGAATAATCCTGGCATTGCGATGAAGTAGAATATCATCATCACTTCGGGGGTAAGAGGGACGCTCTTAAAGAGGCTTCCTCCGGTGGCTGCAATTGGAGAGTTTCTGATGGACCCAAGAATAGTTATCGCAACAGGCATAACTATTCCCAGGAAGATGAATACAACCGCGAAGAAATTCATTTTTTGCGAGAAAGAATTGATCTTGTTCTTCAAATCATCTGAAACATCTTTTGCGATGTCACTCATTATTTGAGAAAGGTTTCCTCCGACGTGCATAGCTCTTACGATGTGGTTTATTGTGGTCTTTAGCGGCCTGCTTTGTACTCTTAGCGCCATGTGTTTTAGCGCGATACTCGTATCAGTTCCTTCTTCTATTTCGTTAATGGTTCTCGCAAATTCTTCGCTGAGCACTCCATAATCAGTAGATGCGATTGCTTGAAGCGTTTTGTATAATCCAATTCCTGCCCTTAGTTCAGTTGACATGTGTCTTAATGCGAAAGGGAGTTCAACGGCGCATGCGTTTCCTCTTGAGGTCGCGTTTTGTCTTGGGATATAAAGTACGATGGCAACTGCGGCAACAAATCCGACGAATCCGAACAAGAATGGCATTGTGGCCATCATTGCGAGGTTTTTCATCGCTGTTCCAATAACAAATCCGAGTGCGACAAATGCGAGAGCTACAACAAACCCTACTGCGCTTGCGAGTGCGATGTATTGGTTTGCAGAGTAATGCATGTTTGCGGAGTAAAGATAAAATCCAACATCTTCTGTCAGGGGGAATTTTTTGAGCATGTCATTTATCGGCTTTAGCACTCCCTTCATGCTCAGATATACGTTTCCGAAGAATTTTGAGGTGTCTGAGTTGAATGATTCTAAATCATCGTGGCTTTCTATATCTACTTTTGTGTATGTGTCTTCCGAGATAATTCCTCGCAGTTCCTTTAGGCTCGTGTTTACTTCATCTATTACTATTCCTTCTTCGCGGTATTTCTTTTTCATTGTTTCAACAATATTTGCTACTGCCGCTTCGTCAACTGAGTACTGCTCTTTTTGTGCGGTGGGTGTGGAGTTCTGCTGTCCTTCTGAGGTCATTTCTTGTCACCTAGTTCTCTTTTTGCTATTAAGAAGTCTTTTGTCGCTTTGCTCACTTCGCTCATTGATCTGATATTTTTGTCAAGCAAGCTTTGCAAAAATTCCTGCCTTGCTCCAACTTCTCCCCATAATTGGGTGCTTGTCATGCCTGTGAAGGATTCAAGTCTTTGTATGTAACTGCTGTTTACAAGTGTTCTTTCAAGGATGTCTTTTACCGGATCTCTTTGGAAAACTGTTTGAGTCTTTGGTTTTCCTTCGAGTGCGCCGTAAAGTTCGGCTATTTCACTTACTCTTCTGATAGTCCCTTTCTTTCGATCATAATATCTGTGTTCAAGTATTATCAAATCTAAACCGCTCATCATGATTCCGGGAACATTCATTGGAGGGGTAGTGAGTCTGATGAGTGTTTCATCCGGACTGTTTGCGTGCACAGTCCCCAAGCATCCGTCGTGTCCTGTGTTCATTGCTGTGAAGAGTGTGAATGCTTCTTCGTGTCTTATTTCTCCCACAAGCACTCTGTCAGGTCTCATTCTCAAAGAGTTCTTTGTTAGAATATCCATTCTTAGTTCTCCGGTTCCTTCTAGTCCCGGGGGTTTTGATTCAAGTCTTATCCAGTGAGTGAGTGGAAGGCTTAATTCTGCCGTGTCTTCAATAGTGATTATTCTTTCCCTTTCGGGAATGAATGAGGCTAGAACGTTAAGGAGAGTTGTTTTTCCCGATCCTGTTCCTCCTGCTATTAGCATGTTCGCAGGCTTTGTGTTCATTCCTTCAACGCATATCCACAAGAACGCTGCGGCTTCTGCAGAAATTGTTCCGACTCTTATGAGGTCAATTATTGAATAAGGGTCTCCTTTGAATTTTCTGATTGTGAGGGTTCCTCCACTTATCGAGGCGGGAGGGATAGTGGCATTTACTCTGCTTCCGTCTACAAGTCTCGCATCAAGAAGCGGCGAAGAAACGTCCACTCTTCTTCCGACTTCTCTTGCAATTTTATTTATTAGGTCTTCGATTTCTTGTTCTGAGAAGAATTCGATGTTTGTTGTCATCATTTCAAATTCTCTGTGAAAAACATACACGGGTTTTTTCGGGCCTACAACCATTATTTCTTCTAAAAAATCGTCTTTGATCAGATCATCAATGAGTCCGTATCCGACCATTTCTCTTACAACCGCATCCGCATAGAATCCTATTCTTGACTGGGGTATTTTGAGTCCGGGATTGGTATTGATGATTTCAATTATTTTTTGCTTGTAAACAATTCTTCTTTCTTCAAGGTTTCTTATTTTGTATGGCGCGATTGAAATGAGTCTTGTTGTGGCTTCTTTTATTGTATTAATTATTCTTCTCTCTGCTGCTGTTGGCCGAATTGTTGGAACAAAATAATATAAAAGTGGTTTTCCTGTTATTTTGTATATTTTTACTTTTCCATATGCCTTGACTTCTTCTTTTTGTCCGCCTTCAAATTCTTGTTGCATTTCATTTGGCTCTTCTTCCGCTTCTTCAAAAGCTTTCCTGAACTGGTCCATATCTTTTTGCTGGACAGTTTGCGCGATTTCTTCTTCTCTTTCCTCGGGGGGTAGTGTAATAGTGGAGCCTGATTTAGAAATAGGTTGACTTGTTGGCTGAGTTCTAATTTGAATTTGCGGCTGGTTTTGTGCTGGAATATTCTTTGCCTGCGCATCTTGCACGCTTTGCACACTTTGTGTGCCTTGCGCCCCTTGGGCGGATGGCGATTGCGCTGCAGCACTTGACTCTTTGGCCTGCTTCATCAGGTCTGCTAAGTAGTCGGTAGGCATGACTAAAAGAGGTTTTCCGGCTATTTAATTCTTTCTTGGAGAGAAAAAGGCAAGCAAGCAAAGGGTTTGTCTTTGCTCTAAGAAAAAGCGTTATCTTCGTGCTCTTGAGCACTTGTCTTTTACGCACAAGCTCATGTATTCTGAGCAGAAGTCTCTTCCGCCCTGGGCTTTGTGGTGTCTGCAGCTTTCCCATGTTGCTGGAGCGCCGCAGCTTGATTGTGATTCATTTACAATATTTTTGATTATATTATTGTGTCTGTCGTCAAGCTTTTGCTTTGAAGAGTGACTTGATCCGCCAAATCCAACTTTCATTCCGCTTGGGACTCCGGCCTCGCCGTCAATCATTTGCCCTTTAGCTTTTGCTACGCTTTCAGGGTTCTGGGCATCAATAAAAGTTCCGCCAATCGGCTTGTTCTTGGGAGGCAAATACTCGCCTATTCTGTTCTTCGGCGCAGATCTTCTTGCGTCGCTTGCAAAATCCTTGAAAGCCATAAACACTTAATAGTCCCCTCTAGGAATATAAATCTATTTTTTGGGCGGGTTTGAAAAGGGGGTGCGTGCTTTTTATAATTTACTCGCGTTCTATGTGGTATGCAGCATATGGATTTCTCTTTGAAGAATATGAAGATGAATTTTGAAAAGAGAAAAGTGCATCTTCTCGTAGCAAATCTGCTGATAGTGGCAGTTTGCTTTGGAATTCCTTATTTTCTTGTTTCTAGCGTATCTCCTTCGCCTGAAAACGTATTCAGTGTCCTGATATGGGCCATCTTTGTCGCCACGATAGCACTATTTTTTGTGAACTTGTTGATCTTAGTTTCAAGCAGCGAGTATCTTGAAAGCTTGTCGGGCTTTTAAAACGCTTAATATTTAGCCACGCCAAGCTTTGACGCCCCTTATTAAAAAAATCTCTTTTTGCGAAGAGTTTTTATGCTTCCAAAGAGTATATACATTTTAGAGTCTTAGGTTATTTTTATGATTTCGCCGGAACTGTGCATGCTCGCTTCCGATCGGGCGCGCCGGAATACGCTTTGTGCTGTTTTCCACAGCACATCAGAGAATGACTTGGGGTTATTTTTATGATTTCTCCAGAACTATGCATAAAGTGCAAAGGAAAATTGCTTTGCGGGCTTTCTTCCTGTCCGATTCTTGAAAAAAACTCAAGTCAGAAAAAAATAATATCTTCTCTTGTGGGAAATGATTTTGTTGGAGCGAGCCCGCCTGGATTTTTTGTATCCTGGCAAAATTACCCTAAAGTTGCAGTGGCTCCTTTGTCCTCACTCCCAAGTGAAGTGAATGATTTGAGCGATCTGCCAGAAAAATGGTACGGTTTGCCGCAGGAAAAAATAATTTCTTTTAGAGAATCGCTTCTGAGGTCATACAAATCAATGCCAGTTTCACTCGCATCAAACCCAAATTATGAACTGCTAGATTTTCAGGAGCTTGCAATGTCTTCTTCAATTTTTGAACTTGAAGTAAAGCTTGCGGAAAAGCCAAGGGCAGAAACTTCTTTTGATTCATTCTCAGCGCCGATGGGCCCGAGCGCGAAACTTGACAAGATCCATTTGCTTGAGAATCCAAAGATTCCAAAAAAGATTGATTACTATTCTTCGGACACTGCGGCGAAATCAAATACTGCCCTTATAGAATTGTTCAAGGATGGGGTGCCGGTTTCTACGCTCGCAAAAATTCTTTCAAGCGGCGCGTTTGGAGTAAAAAAAGACCGAAAGCTTGTTCCGACAAGATGGAGCATAACTGCGGTCGATTCAAATATTTCAAAATATTTTATTGAGGACCGCCTTCCTCAAAACACCGTGATTGATTCTTTCAGATTGTATCACTCAAAATATTTGGACAATGATTTCTGGGTTCTCTTGATGCCTTTTCCTTGGAGCTTCGAACAGATAGAGTGCTGGCTTCCCGGCGGTGTTTGGACAAAGGATGCAACAAGTTTCAACGTGCTCTCAGATCATGAATTAAACAGCGGTCTTAAAGGCTATCCTCAAGAAACAGAAGGGGCATATTTTGCAGCGCGCCTAGCGGTAGCGGAGTATTTAGATTCGCGAAAAGAGACTGCTGTGGCAATAATTTTTCGTGAAATCGGTTCTGGTTATGCGATGCCTCTTGGGGTGTGGCAGATAAGAGAGAATGTTCGTGCAGCGCTAAAAGAGAAGCCGCTGGATTTTTCTACGATGGATCTTGCTCTAGAGTTTCTTTCAAAAAAACTCACGGTTCCAATGGAGCAATACAAAAAAAAATCGGCGCTGATTCAACATTTTAAGAGTCAGACGCGTTTGAGTCAGTGGTTTTAAGCAGCCTATTTTTTTAAAAGAAATTTGCTTAGATATTAAAGTATTTTTTCAAGTATCTTCTTTAGCTCTTCGTAGGTTTCTGCGTGCGGGAAACCTTTTTCTTGTTCAAGTAATTTTGGTGCGCCTCTGAAAATTATTCCTTTATCTGCGCCTTTAAGCATTTCAAGATCGTTGAATGAATCTCCGACAGCGATTACTTCAAACCCGGCTTCCTTGAATCTTTTTACCATTTCGACTTTGCCATCTTTTTCTCTTAATTTGTATCCAATTATTTCTCCGCTAGGGCTTATTTTCAAATTGTTGGCTATCATAAAAGGGCTCCCGATTTTTTCAACAAGCGGAGTGATATACTCATAGTAGCTTCCGGTGAGTATTACTGGTTGCGCGCACGTTTTTATCCAGTCCATGAATTTTTTTGCGCCAGGAAGCGGTTCCATCTTATTTACAACTTTCATTATTTCAGAAAAAGTGAATCCGTGTTCTTTTAGGACTTTCATTCTCATTTGCATGAGTTTGTCATAATTAGGCTCGTCGCGCGTGGTCTTCATTAGTTCCGGAATTTTTGTTGCGCGTGAGAATTCTTCCCAAAATTCAGGGACAAGAACGCCTTCAAGATCAAAGCACACGATTTTCATTGTTTGTCACCAGTAATATTCAATAAGTTCTCTACCCATTGGGCAACCAATGGGCAAGTTCGTTCGCGGGCCTTAACTAAGGCCCTTCTTGTGTTTCATGAATTGCGCAAGGAGCGCTTCAAGCTGTATTCTTTCTGTCGCCCCTTCGGTAAGTCTAAAATCATATTCGCCGATTGTATCGACAAGTTCTATCTTGTCTTTCTGCGCGAGTATTTTTTCGTCAAGCGCCATTGTTTCCCTATACAGCTGTGTGATAATATCTTCTCCGCTCATTCCCTGTTCGTACATAAGTTCTTCGAGTTTTTTTCTCGCTTCAATGAATTTTCCCGCGAGCGCCAGAACTATCATTTCCTGGATTTGCTCGGGTCGGGCTCTACTTGAAACAGTGTAAACTATTTCTTCGGTTATCTTTTTGTCAAGAGTTGCGCAAGCTTGTATTATGTTGACCGCCTTTCTAAGATCGCCCTGCGCGATATAGTTGATTGCGATTTCTGCTTTCTCGTCGATAACAAGTTTTTCTTTTTGTGCAATATGCCGTATTTGCTTGTCAATATCCTTTGAGCTTAATGGTTTGAATCGATAGACTACACATCTTGATTGAATAGGTTCGATTATTTTTGAAGAATAATTGCAGGAGAGTATGAATCTGCAGGTTTTTGTATATTTTTCCATTGTTCTTCTTAGCGCCTGCTGTGCATCCTGTGTGAGCGCGTCGCACTCGTCCAAAAATATTATCTTAAATCCTGAATCAAATGCCAAAGTTCTTGCAAAATCCTTGATAGTTTTTCTTACTACATCGATTCCTCTGTCATCCGAAGCATTAAGCTCTAAAAAGTTCTGTTCGAACGAGTCCTTGAATGCTTCTTTTGCAAGTGCGATGCTCGAGCTTGTTTTTCCTGTTCCGGCAGGTCCTGAAAAGAGCATGTTTGGTAGATTTTTTTTATTGACATATCCTTTGAGTCTTTGAGTGATCTGATCGTGTCCTATAACTTCGTTTAGGTTGTGTGGTCTGTACTTTTCTACCCAAGGGAGGTCAATTTCTGTCGGATGAGTGTCTTCTGTGCTCATAATAACCGTTAATTAGGATTGGTTAGGGTAAGGGTTAAAAGCTATTGCTGTTACTTCTTTTTCATATTGGTGAATTGATGTTAGCTGAAAAAGAATCAAAACAAAATAACTTTTTACTTATTTTAGTATTGTGGATGGTTTTTTCATACGCAATTTTATGGTTCTTCGGCGGAGCATGCACAGACATTTTCCACGGCGGAACTTGCCTTTCTTCAGAGTCCTTGCAAGGCCTAAGAAACGTTCCTTTGGTTGGAATGATTTTGCCTTACAATGCTTGGGTGTCAATAATGTATTTTATCGCCCCTTTGGCAGGATTTGTTTTAGCTTATTTTGCAATTAAATGGTTCAATGAGTACTTTGAAACTAACGAAGCTTCTTCATTGTTATTCATTCCATTAATTCTTGTTGTTCTTTTGCTTGGATATTACATAAATCTTTCATGGTATTACGGGGAGATGGCGACGTTAAGTACGAATTCGCAAGTGAAGGTCGGGTTGAATCCTTTCCTGTGTTTTTTTGAGCCGGACGCGACGAAGTGTGCAGAAACAACAAATAAAATCAATTCGGAATTGATTACTCAGGCGCAAAATTCTGGGGTTCAAACAGTTACGCAATATATTAAGGTGGATTATTGGTCAGAGCTTAGAGAAAGCATTTACTTGACTTTCCTTCTCGGGGCACTTGCAGCTTGGGCGTTCCTTTTCTTCCAGCCAAAATTGGCAACATTTTCCGGAGTAATGGGCGGCACAGAAGAGAAGCACCCTAGTGTGCCTAAGGCGCATAAGTTTGCTTCCGAACATAAGTTTGTTGAGCATAAGCATCCAGTTGAGCACAAGTCTGTTGAGCACATCGAGCATCACAAAGCTACTCATGAAGAAAAAGAACTTTCAACTATGGCTAGAGATGTTCTTGCTGAAGAGAAAGAAATGGGTAAGAAGTAACTTTAATTAGTTTTTCCCATTTGAACCCCTTTTTTTGGATAAAATAGTGCTTTTTTAAGCTTTTTTGAGGAAGATTTCCTGCATGATACAGCTGGTATTGAATAAGGCAATACAGGAGTACAAGGAAAACTTCCCTGTAGTTTTGAGCCTTGGCGCACTATTATTGTTCTTGGCTGTCTTTGTGATGTTTGAACAATTCGTTCTCACTTCAGGAACAGTTCTTTTGACTTTCAATACGGACATATTGGCGTTAATCGGCCTCGCGGCGGGAATAATTTTCCTTTACGCGCTCTCGTTCTTTTCAGCAGTGGTGATATTTGGCGTAAGAAGAGATGTTCAGCATTTTTCGCTTGATGTTTATTGGAACACAATAATGAAAAGCGCCGCAGTAAAGATTTTCTTGATGTATCTTTTCCTTTCAATAGTGGTTTATCTTTTGGTTTTCTCTGGACTTTTTTATGGTTACGAATTCATTGCGATTCTATTGGCGTTGATAATTTCGTGCATAGTGATGTACGCTCCCCAAAGTATTGTTCTTGATGAAGAAACTGTTTTTGGTGCGGTGGCGCAGAGCATAAAGTTTTGGCAGGCAAATTTCTCGCTAAGCGCGGTAATAGTTTTGATTAGTGCAGTTCTTTTAGCAGTAATAATGGTTGTAGAACTTGTGCTTGATTTGCTTTCAGTTCCAGGGGTATTTGTCTCAATAGCGTTAGTATTGCTTTTCTTGCTTCCATTTATTGAGCAGATGAAATCCTACGCGTTTGTTCTAAAATTCGCGCTCATTAGGACTTCAGAAGTTCACCAAGCGGGGCATAAGGCTCCAAAGCCAGTAAAGATTGATGCGACAAGAATGAGAGAAAGACATAGGGGCGGCAAGCTCTAAATTTATTTTTAATTAATTTTCTTTTTAGTTGAAGCTTTTTTGATAGTTTTCTAAGATTAGCCAAGCAGTTCTATTTGCTTTACTTTATTGTCCAAAAGTTCATTCACTTCTTTTATTGATGTTGCCTTTCCTGTGAAACAGCATCTTTTCGATGAGAGGCACTCCTCAAAATCAAGCGCTTCTTGGGAGAATATCTCTTTTTTAGACGCGCCTTGGAATCTTTCTTTGGCCTTTTCGCTTCCAAGACCAAACAACAGGTCTTCAGGGAATATCCTATTCGCTTCCCTTGCAAGCTTATTGGCAAATTCGAGTTTCTTGTCATGCTCGAAGTTTTCTGAAGCCTTCATTATGCTCGTAAATCCTATTCCTGTCTTCATTTCCTCGACGTTCAAGTCTTTCAAGTAACTTTTCTTTGAGAGCAGTTCTTTTTTTGTTTTTTTGAGAATTTCAATTTCGTTTGAGACAATTCTCAGCCTTTCAAAGAATTCCTTTTCTTCTCCTGTGTCCTGCGCTATTTTCTCAAGATTGATATTTACAAAAAGATCTATCCCTTGCGTTGGAGCGAAGAGATTGTTGTTGAGCGGGAAATACTCTTCCGAGGAATTGTTGAGTATTTTTATTGTCTTTCCTTTTGTGCCAATTAGTTTGAGGCAGTATTTTGTATCGACCCCTAAAACATATCCTTCTTCTCCTACCAAGTAGTCGGAGATTTTTGCCGCATTGAGTTTATATTCAGCCATTTCTTCAAGCACGCTTGGGGTAAAAAGCTCAAGCGATATTATGCCTCCTTTCTCAGGGACTTGCGCAAATTCTTTTATGAGTTCGGCTGCATGCTTTGCTTTTTGCTCGCTTGCTGCAAAAGGCGCGCAGGCAAAACTGAGTCCGTAGATATTTGCCGGCAAATAAAAGTATTTTCTTTTTTGCACAAGTGTTTTCATTGCACCTGCAATTGTTTTTTCAAGAGTCTCTTTTTTGCTCGCGATGAAGGAATACGCAAAAGGCCTGTGGGAGAATCCTTCTATGTCTTCTATGTGGATTGTTCCTTCAAAATGCATTTCTCGTGCGTTTTTTGGAAGCGCGAGCAAAATATTGTATTCTCTGACCGCTTCTCCATCATAAGGCGCATTGTCAAGTTTTTTCTTGACTTCAAAAACCGGTTCGCCGACTCTTGTGTAATGATTTCTTATTTCGTCAAGTCCGTAGGAAATTAGTTTTGCATTCACAAGTTCCCTTATGAGTCCTGCGGTAAGAAAACTTATTTTTGAATCTTTAATATTGTTTTCGACTTCAAGGGTGATTTTTTCTCCGACAGTGCGGGGGATTGAGGTTTCTTTCAAAAGGGAAGTTATGATGTTTCCTCTATTGAATCCTTTTACTGTTTCATTTGTGGAATAGACTCTCATTTCGCTGAATCTTTCAAATACATTCGCTGCGTTAGGGTCAAGTTCTTTTAGCATCTGGAGCGCTTTTTCTCTTAATTTTTTTTCGTTTTGTACGTTCATTTCGCTCAGCGCTTTAATGATTTTTGTAATGGTCCACTGAGTTGCATTTGACTCGGAAAGCTCCTTTGCAATGAGCTGTATTCGCTCTTCTATCATTTCCATACAGTTATTGAACGAAAAAGCGTTTTTAACTTCGACACAAGAACTAGATAAGGCTTCAAAAGAGGCTTTTTTTCGGAAAGCAAATTATTAATATAGGTTTTGTTCACTAAGTTAATCAGAATATTTGATTTCTATACTATATTGGGGTTTTTGGTTTGGTAGTGGCGCTCGATAAGATTGATCACATAATACTGCAGAACTTGCTTTCCGACGGCAGAGCCTCATTTTCAGCAATCGCCCGCGAAACAAAGCTTACTGATGTTGCGATAAAAAAAAGAGTAGAATCCCTCAAAAGACGCGGAGTAATAGAAGGCATATCGGTTGATTTAAACTACAAGACTCTCGGCTACGAGAACCCAATTTATGTTCAAATAAGAAGCGAACTCTCAAAGAACAAGGACATCACAAAAAAACTTTTGGGGATGGATTTTGTTTTGGAACTAAATCAGGTTCTCGGAGAATACAATTTGATAGCAAAACTTGTTGTTCCAAACCTTGAAGCTGCGGAGAAATTCATCGCACAGCTCGGATTGATTGACGGCGTGATTGATGTTAAGACAATGGTTGTTATTTCAGAACTTAAGAAAACAAAATCGCTGCCGGCAAGCACGTTTCAAAACAAGATATAATTGTTGGCACTTCTAAAATAATATTTTATTCTTCTTAGTCTTTCATCTAACAAAATAAGCACAATTAAAAACAACCTTGACTTAATTAGGTAATGAGATTTGTATTACTTGCGCTGGCTCTTTTGGCAATTGTTTCTTTTTGCTTTGCAGCATCAACTGCTACGATGCAGCTCCCGACTGAATATTGCCTTGACACGAATCGCTTTGCAAAGGACTTGAATAGTGAACAGGTTAGAGCTTGCATACAAAATTCTTTTCCAAGATCTGAATCAATATGTATTTCGCTTCCTTCAGAGTATTTTGATTTGCGCGATTCCTGCCTCTCAAAAGGGCTTTACTGCTCCTCAATAATTGATCCGACTTTAAAATTAGCTTGCGATGCAAGACTTGAGAATAGAAAAAATAATGAGTTGTTTGCTATGGCTGGTTTTTTAGTGTATCTTTTGATTCCAGTGTTCGGGCTTGGCGTGCTTCTTATGGCCGCCCTTAATTTATTCAAGCGCAAGCTTTCACCGAAAAGAATACTGTTGTATCTTGTTATTTTGGCGGTTTTCTTTATTGCTGAGATGTTTTTGATAGGGGTATTTTGCTTCCCTCCGTGCATGATTTTTTATTGATTTTACTAATTTTTGTCGGTCCGTAGCCTGCCATCCATTTTTAACGTCTTTTGTTGCCTTGCCTCTTAATGGACCTGATAATTTCCGAGAAATCAATTGCTGGAGAGAGGATTGCTCAGCTTTTAGCGGACGGCAAAGTAGTAAACAAGAGCATTGCCGGAGCGCGTGTGTTTGAATTCACTTGGAAGGGCTTGGAATACAGGGTTATACCTCTGCGAGGGCATATTTCAGATGTAGAGTTTCCAAAAAAATATTCTAATTGGTATGGGATAGACGTAAGAGAGTTAATTGACGCTGAAATAGTTTATTCAGAAACCGAAGGGGCGATAATTGACTGCATAAGAGAATGTTCCCCCGAAGCCGGCCAGATAATAATTGCGACAGATGCTGATAGGGAAGGAGAATCTATCGGTCTTGAGGCGTTAAGTTACGCAAAGCAGACAAATCCAAACATAAAAGTAGAGCGGGCATATTTCTCCGCAATCACTAAGGAAGATATTGACAAGTCTTTTGGCGCGCTTGAAAAGTTTGATTACAATTTTGCTTATTCCGCAAACACGAGAAGAGAAATAGATCTCATTTGGGGGGCGGTCTTGACAAGATTCCTTTCAATTATTTCAGGGAACACAGGAAAAAACTTTTTGAGCGTCGGGCGTGTTCAAACTCCAACCCTTGCGTTAATAATTGACCGGGAAAAGGAAAGGCTCGCATTCAAGCAGGAAAAGTATTGGGAAGTGCTCGCGCACTGCATAAAGCCAAAAGAAAAAGAGATTCCTTTTACTGCGATGCATCAGGAAGAAAAGTTTTGGGACAAAGCCAAGGCGCAAGCAGTGTTTAACAAACAGCCAAAGAAAGCCGAAGTGAAAAGCGTTGACACAAAGACCAGAGTATTAAAGAAACCAGCCCCCTTCAATACTACTGAATTTCTTAGGGCCGCTACGGCGATAGGTTTCACTGCAAGCAAAGCCATGAGCATAGCCGAATCGCTCTACCAAAGAGGTTTCACTTCATATCCAAGAACAGATAACAGCGTTTACCCCCCCTCACTTGATCTTAAAGAAATTTTGAACAAATTAGTTTCAATAAAAGCTCTTGAGAAAGATACGCGAAAAATACTCGCTCAAAAAGAAATAGTTGCATCAAAAGGAAAAGAGACAAAAGATCACCCTCCGGTGTATCCTGTTGGAGTTGTCCAAAAAGAGGCTCTCGCTGCAGACGACTGGAAAATATTTGAACTTATTTCAAGAAGATTCCTTGCGACATTGAGCGAAGATGCGACAACAGAGAATTTGGGGGTAATGCTTGACGCCGAAGGGGAGCCATACATCGCTCGCGGCCAGACTATTATCAAGGCAGGATGGAAAGAAGTTTATCCTTACAGCAAGCTTTCAGAAACAATATTGCCAAAACTTGAAGTCGGCGACATAGTGGATATAGAGAAACTCGAACTCTTTGAAAAAGAAACACAGCCTCCTGGGAGATACTCGCAAGGATCTCTCCTGAAATTAATGGAAGACAATAATTTGGGTACAAAATCCACCCGCCCCGCAATAATCCAAAAACTTTATGCACGAAAATATTTGGTCGGAAATAAGGCGATTGAGCCGAGCAAAGTGGCTTTCGCAGTAATTGATTCGCTCCAAAAGCACTGCGACATTGTAACAAAACCAAAAATGACTGCTGATCTTGAAAGCGAGATGGACGAAATAGCTGCAGGTAAAAAGCAACAGAAAGAAGTTGTTGACGTATCTGGAAAGAGACTTCGAGAAATAATGGATCTTCTCTTCAAACAAAAAGAAATTGTTGGTTCTGAGATTAGAAGCGCGCTGAAATCCAACGAAGTTATTTCAAATTGTCCAAAGTGCCAGAAAGGAATGCTTATTGTAAGGAGAGGCAAATCAGGCAAGCGCTTTGTAGGTTGTTCCTCATACCCTGCTTGCGTAAACTCTTTCCCTCTTCCTCAAAAAGGATACATTACACCAACAACTGATTTTTGCCCTGAATGCAAAGCTCCAATAATAAAAGTGAATTCCGGAAGGGTAAATTATAAGATGTGTCTTACCATGGCATGCGTTACAAAAAAAGATTGGGTGAAAAAACCCTTGCCTGGTGTTGTGCCCTCAACAACTACTGCTGCAGTTACAACTCCTGTGACCAGAGCAACGTTGGTTCCTGCTCAAGCAAAACCAGCGGCTGAAAAAAAATCTGTTGTAAAAGTTGCAAAAGAGAAAGCTCCTGCAAAAGAAAAGAAAGTTGTCCCAAAGAAAACTGCTGTTAAAAAAATAGTTCCTTAAAAAAAGTCTTTTTTCTAATAATTTCAAAGACGCTTGATTTCAAACTAAAAATAGATTTTGTTTAACCAAAATTTTTGGTTGCAGAACACTAAAAATAGAGTTATAAGCCTGGTGAGCCTATCCTGCAACCAAAAACCGGTATTAAATTTCTTTTTCACCAACCACTCACTAACCGCCTCCTTAGCAATTAGCTAACATGACAATACCTATGGCTGTCTTCCTTAATAACCATTAATCGGCCCGATATGTCACAAAAAATACATTTAAAAGCAGGATTGTGTGACAATATGTTAAGTAAGGGGTTTTCCCGTACTATCGACGAACGAATGGAGTGATATTTGTGGCGCAAAAAATGAAAGTAGATGACGAAATAAGATTGAATATACTTAAGGCCCTCTTGGACAAGAGCTGTGTTCAGCCAAATCTGAGAAGAATAAAGGCAAAAACCCATTATCACTTGGCTACAATCAAAGGCTCAATAGATTTCATGCAAAAAGAAGGGATTGTTTCAGGTTATGGCCCAAAAATCGCTTCGTGGAAGTTAGGGTACAAGCTTGAAGCGGTGGAACTATTACAGCTTGATTTTTCTCGCCCTGAATTAGTTGAGAAATATATGGCTGTAATGTCAAAAGACAGCCATGTTTATGGATTTCAATCCATAATGGGCTCAGGAAACTTCAACGTAATAAGTTTCCAGTTCTATAGGGACGTAGAATCATACCATAAGAACTTACAGGACAATTACATAAAGAAGATTCCAAACTATTATGACATAGTAAAAGACAGGCAGGTATTTTATCTGACTGAGCCGACATTCAAGCGCGGATCAAGAACTGACTGCATCCTATCGCTCATGAGGCGCGATGCGGGCCTTGACTAGTGGTGCAATGCAGCAAAAAAAATCTTCGATTGCCCTTTCTGGGAAAGATGAGAATCTAATAATTATTGATCTCTCAAAGAGCATTGAGGAGAACGCCACCGCCTATTTTGAATCAGCAAAAGAAGCGAGAAAAAAAATTGAAGGAATGAAAAAAGCCGTGGCGCATTATGAACAAAAACAAAAGAACGCTTCAGCTACGGGGCCAGTAGTATCAAAGCAAAAAGCAAAGGTGCTTGGCGAAAAACAGAAATCAAAATGGTTCATGAATTATCGCTGGTTTTACACAAGCGACGGCTTTTTAGTAGTGGGTGGAAGGGATGCTCATTCAAACGAAGAAGTCGTAAAGAAGCGCATGCAAAAGGATGATGTGTATTTTCACGCGGAAGTTTTCGGAGCGCCTCACTGCATAATAATATCTGAAAAAAAGCCGGTTCCCTTGCAATCAAAAAAAGAAGCTGCTATTTTTGCAGTAACTTTCTCTAAGGCTTGGGAAGAAGGAAGACCCGCAGCAGATTCCTATTCAGTAAGACCGGAACAAGTGTCAAAGACGCCTAACCCTGGTGAGAGTCTTGGCACGGGGGCTTTTGTGATAAGGGGCGAACGTGAATGGTTCAAAAAAACTCCTCTTAATTGTGCAATAGGTTTTTGTGACGCAGAGAAAAAGTTAATGTGTGCTCCGTTATCTGCTGTAAAGAAGCATTGCTCGTTTTTTATGGAATTAAAGCAAGGGTCGATGATAAAGACTGACGCGGCAAAGCGCCTAAAGAACATTTTCGCTGAAAAAGGGTTTATTTTTTCGATAGATGACTTTGTTTCGGCAATACCTAGCGGTTCCTTTAATCTTTAGCTAGGAACAGGCCCAGGATGGGCTTTTTGCTTTTACGTAGAGTAGCCTTTTTAATCCTTTTTCAGTTAACCTTGCTAGAGAGTGTTGTTTTGTGTCTGAAGAAAAGAAGGAAATTATTCTCCAAGTCCAGGATCCGGATCCAACTCATGTTGGGCGAAACATAATCACCCTTGACAAAGAAACAAAGACTCTGCTTAACATCACTTCGGGCGACATCGTTGAGATAGAAGGCACAAAAAAGACCGCTGCAATTGTTTGGCCTGCAAGAACGGAAGACGAGAACAAGAAAATAATTAGAATGGACTCTTTTATTCGCCACAATTCAGGCGTTGGACTAAACGACAAGGTAAAAGTAAGAAAAGTTCATCCTCAGGAAGCCAAGCGCGTGACGCTCGCTCCAATAGAAGAAGTAAGAATCATCGCCTCAGGGTACGAAAGAATTCTTAAAAAAAGTTTTTTGGGCAGACCGCTAACAATTGGAGACAATGTTTGGGTGAGCGTTTTTGGTTCAGGTTTTATTTACAGAGTAGTTGAGTCACAGCCCCGCGGAATAGTAAAAGTAACTGACGCTACACAATTTTTCTTAAAAGAAAAGCCGGTGAAAGACGCGCTCGAATCAATTCCAAAAGTTGCCTACGAAGATATCGGCGGGTTAGACGAACAGGTAAAGAAAGTGCGCGAGATGGTAGAGCTTCCAATGAAGCACCCTGAACTTTTCCAAAAGCTCGGAATAGTTCCCCCTAAGGGAATTTTGTTGTATGGTCCTCCCGGGACAGGAAAGACTCTCCTAGCAAAAGCAGTTGCAAATGAAGCTCAAGTTCATTTCATTTCCATCTCAGCTCCAGAAGTAATGGGAAAATTCGTCGGAGAAGCTGAAGAAAGAGTAAGAAACATTTTCAAGGAAGCACAGGAAAACGCGCCCTCAATAATTTTTATTGATGAGATAGATGCCATCGCCCCAAAGAGAGATGAAGTAGTCGGCGAAGTTGAACGAAGAGTTGTAGCACAGCTTCTTTCGCTAATGGATGGTCTTGAAGGAAGAGGCGAAGTAATAGTAATGGCTGCGACAAATAGAGTTCATTCAATGGATGAAGCTCTTAGGCGACCAGGAAGATTTGACAGAGAAATTGAATTCGGTATCCCTGACAAAAAATCGCGCAAACAGATTTTGAGCATCCACACAAGAGGAATGCCCCTTGATGAAGACGTTGATTTAGGTTACTTTGCTGATTTTACTCACGGGTTTGTCGGAGCCGACTTGCAGGCGCTCTCAAAGGAAGCCGCGATGAAGGCGTTACGCAGATACTTGCCAGAAATAGATTTGGAAGAAGAAACTATTTCGGCCGAGATGCTTGAAAAATTAAAGATTACAAAACAGGATTTCTTGGATGGATTAAAAGACGTTCAGCCTTCGGCGCTAAGGGAGGTTGCAATAGAAGTTCCTAATGTCAAGTGGGGCGACATAGGCGCACTTGAAGAAGTGAAGCAGGAACTAAAGCAGGCTGTAGAGTGGCCGCTAAAGAATCCAAAATCTTTCAAAGAAATGGGAATTACCCCCCCTAAAGGAATTTTGCTTTATGGTCCCCCTGGAACAGGAAAGACTCTCCTTGCAAAAGCTATTGCCACTGAGAGCGAAGCGAATTTTATTTCAGTAAAAGGTCCGGAACTTTTGAGCATGTGGGTTGGGGAAAGCGAGAAAGGCGTTAGAAAGATTTTCAAAAAAGCAAGGCAAGTTGCTCCATGTATCGTATTTTTTGACGAGCTTGATTCGATGGCTTCAAGAAGAGGCGGAAACATAGGAAGCAAAGTGAATGATGGAATAGTCAATCAGCTTCTGACTGAGCTTGATGGGATAGAAGCGCTTCACGACATAGTATTTATTGCGGCAACAAACAGGCCTGATTTGATTGACAGCGCCCTTTTAAGGCCCGGAAGAATTGACAAGATAATTTTGGTTCCAGCCCCTGATGAGAAAGCAAGAGAGTTAATACTTAAGGTTCAGACTAAGAATGTGAAACTCGACAAGGACGTTTCAATTAAGCAGCTTGCTGCCGAGACAAAAGGATTTTCTGGAGCAGATATTGAAGGACTTGTAAGAGAATCAGCGCTTAATGTTCTCCAAGAAAACAAGATGAAGCCCGCTCCGATAAAGATGGCTGATTTCACAAAAGTCCTCTCAAAGATGAAGCCTACAATTGACGACGAATCAGAGAAAGCCTACGGCGAGTTCAAGGACAAGGCGCTAGATTTTAGGCCAACCTACGTCGGCTAATTAGTCTCTTTTTCGTCCCGGCTAGCATAATCCTTATATTCATCCCCGCTTGAATATCCTATATGCAGCCGCAATTAAGGCCAAAAAAGCCAAACGAGTTTAATGATTCTATGAGAGGGCGCAAGCCTCGGGCAATTCGCGCTTCCCCTTGGGCATCAAGGTACATGAAGCGCCAGCGTGCGGCTCTCGCAGAAAAGTTCGGATCGCTTAATGTCGGCGACAGGATGAGGGTGTCGGCAAGATTGTTGAAAAACCCTTCCGCGTTCTCGGATGCTGAACTGGTTTCATATCTCGAGACAAATCACAAGCAGCTCAAATTTGTACTCAAGGATAATTTCGGGGACAGGCGTGGTCTTAAGGGATTCAACAAAACAACTGCGCAACTAATGCTTGACAGCGGAATGAAAGCGGGAAAGATGACTTCCGACACTACAAGATGGCTCGCAAAAGAAGTCGCTTCAAGCATTCTAAAAGAAGGTATTGAATCGCTTACCCAAGTGCTAAGAAAAAACGCCTTAAAATATCTTGAAGCAAGAAAAATTCCAGTTGACAATGGACTCTTAGAGATAGTACTTGCTGATTATATGGTGAAGAATCGCGCGCTTGCAGGAATAGAATCCTCGAGGATGGATGTGCGTGAAATTGAAGCATCGTATTTGTCGCTAAGAAAAATAAAACGCGGAGCAGACTTGAAATATTTGCAGACAACCAATAAAATGATACGCGCAGCCCTAGCCGGTCTTGCTCCTTCAAACAAAAAGATTGCTGTTGCAAAGCGCTGGATCGAGAGGAATCACAAATTATACACTGATAAATTTCACGTCCAAGTGGAAACGCTTATCGAGAACGTGAAGGCTTCGACTGAAACAAAAGTGTTTAACGGAGTAAAAGTGACGACGGTCCCAGTTACCGGGGAATTGGCTGAAAAAGTGGAAAAGTTAAGTGATGAGATGTGGGCAAAAGAAAAAGATGATCTGAGGCAATTTGTTCTTTCAACGATGCATGTTTCAAAAGGTCCTGCAAGGCTTGCAAAATCATCTTCAATCAAAAAACCCGGGACAAGAGAGCAAAGATTGGCTGAATATAATCCTCGCCAGAATGTCGGGATAGAGGAGGAAAGAAAGAATACTTCAAGGCTCGCATCCGCAGAGACTGTTGCAAGACAACTTGGACGCGAATTTGATTCGGTGGGGTATTCTCTCGCTGAAATAAGCAAGGCAAATTCTGCGCTAGGCGATATTTTGAGAGGGCTGATGAAAAGAAAAGAGATCCAGTCTGCAAGCGTTGAAAAGCTTTACACGAAAGGAAACCTTGCCCAGAGAGCATTTTTTAGGGCCGTTACAGAGTTCAACTTCTCCGAAAGAATGGGTTCGACTTCTCCCGATTCGCTTGCAAAAGTAATAGCCTCTATTGGTCCCGAGTTTCCGCCAATAGGGAAAGTTGAACACTCGGTTCGTGACGGGAGCGGACCGAAGGTACTCGATTTTCTAGTTAGAAGCGGCCTTGCAGATAACACGCATAGGGGCGGGCAGTGCGTAGGTTTAGTTAGGGCAAAGGCATAAGTTTGCTAAAACAATTTTTTTCTGCTCAGTAAAGTATTGGAGTCACAAAGAAAGTCATTATCCCTGCGACAGCAATAGTAATGAACCAGTATTTCGCGTCCCATGCCAAGACTTTGCTTCCGTCAAGCATTAGTATTGGGAGCATGTTGAAGAATGCAAAGAAAAAATTTACTTGCGCAACGGCAACTAAAATTCCGCGAAGTACATTATCAAGCAAAGCTTCTTTGCCCAAAAATAACAGTAGTCCTAGGAAAATAAATCCGAGGGCGATATTTGTTAAGGGCCCAGCGATGGAAATTATTCCGTTCTGTTTTCTTGAAACATTTTCTCCTATGAAGTAAGTGGCGCCCGGTGCAGCGAAAACAAATCCAGTAAATATTGCGAGTAATATTGATATTCCAAGGAAAGGGTACCATGCCCTGTACTCTGAATGGAACCCGAATGATTTTGCTGCTTCTCTGTGCGCAAGTTCGTGAAAGACAAATCCGGTTCCTACTGCCACAAGCGCGACAAACAAAGTGATTAAATCAAAAGAGCCGTTGGAAAACATTCCCATTACTATTGCAAAAGCCACGCTGATTGTTACCCAGGATATTAACAAATCCTGTTTTTCCTGCTTGCTGAAAGTAAGTATTGAGAGCTTTTTTTTATTTGTCATCTTAAGGATTGTTTTAGCGCAACAACTTTAAAAGCGTTCCAGCGCGCCTTAACGTTTTGCAAGCCACAGAAAGGGTTAATTAGGTGTTTTGCCCTTTTACTCAGCAGAAAGTTAAGGGGTTTTTTGGGTTGGCGAGAGAAAGTTTGGCTAATGCACAAGGTGCGCAAAGCGCCCAAGGTGCACAAGGTGCACAAGGCTCTTCAGAGTACTTGGTGCTTTTAGGGATAATTCTTGTAATTGTTCTATTTCTTGTTGCAATGGCTTCAGGGGTAATCTTTACCCCGGTAGAGCAAATAACTTCCAGACTTGACACCCAATATTGGTCGACACAGACTCTCGGTCTTTCAGATGCTCTTGTGGACGCTGACGGGAACGCCGTGTTTGTCCTTACAAATAATTCACTCGAACCCGTAGTACTAATAGGGTACAGTGTTAATGATTTTCCCGAAACAATTTTTGACGGCCCGATTTTTCAAGCAGGCGAAGAAAAAGTTCTTTTCGTTCCAAGCATCGGCGCCTGCCCCGCATCTTCATGCGTTTACAAAGAAATCACTTTCTTTTTTAGGCCGCTAAGTAGCGACGAAATATTTAATTCAGGCGGAGCCGATGCTGTTCTTAAAAGAGAAGACAACTTGGGTTCGCTCTCGTTCTCCGGAGCATCCCTTGTATGTGTTGGCCCAGAAGGAATACAATCCTGTACTTCAGGCGGAAGCGGGGTTGATACAAACACGCAAACAGCTGGTTGGACAAACGGTTTGGCAAAATGGCTCGTTGATTTGAATACAACCGGCGTTCTCAAGTCGGATCAGAATATGATTTGTGACACAAGTGCGTGTTACAAGATAAGCGATTTAAATATTTCTAGTGGCGGAAGTTCAAGTTTTGGCGCGGACATAAACGGAACAAATCCGCAGCTCATCCTCACGGACACCGACAACAACTCTGTTTCAAAATTGGTAAAGAGCGATGTATCAAATGAAATGAAACTAACAAATAAGGTTACAGTCTCATCCCTTACAGTGATCGGCGGAACAATAACAACAAGCGGACCTTACACAATCCACACTTTTACATCTAATGGAACATTTACGGTGAATGGTGATTTGAATGTTGAGATACTTGTTGTTGCCGGTGGCGGCGGAGGAGGCGCAGCTGATCAAGGTGGTGGAGGGGGCGCTGGAGGATTAATCTACATGTCTTCACAAATTGTAAATGGCGCAAAAACTGTTGTTGTCGGCACAGGTGGCCTTGGCGGCACAATTAACACAAAAGGAGCAAATGGAAATAATTCTTCATTCGACGATAATGTCGCTATAGGCGGAGGCGGGGGCAGCTGCAATCAACAAGGCCCTACAGGTAACGGAGGATCCGGAGGGGGAGCAGGATTTGGAAAATCGGCCGGAACCGGTATTCTAGGACAAGGAAATAATGGAGGGGCTTCTTACGCCGGCGCAAATTATGGTGCGGGTGGAGGAGGAGGAGCTGGGGGTATTGGGGCAAATGGATCCGGATCAGTAGGTGGAAATGGGGGCGTTGGAAAAGAATATTCTCAATTTGCTAGCGTAGGGGGATCGCCCGCTGGATGGTTTGCTGGCGGAGGAGGAGGATCGATTTACAGTTCTGGAACACCCGGTGTTGGGGGGAGCGGAGGCGGAGGCAATGGTTCAACCGGGGCAGGTGCAAATGCCGTTGCTAATACGGGTGGGGGAGGCGGAGGCGGTGAAAGAGCAAGTGGCGGAGGAGTAGGTGGTGCTGGAGGATCCGGAGTAGTTATTGTAAGATACTTGTCACAGACTGGTGGCACGCTACAAGAAACACAGGTTATTTCAAGCAAAGATGGGATTGCTACTGGTGAAAAAGGAACAAATACATTTGGTGACACAAGCGGAAGAACTGTCCTAGAGGGAAAAACAGTTCGCTTCAACATCAACGGAACCGAGAAGGCGCAGCTCAACGCTAATGGCGACCTAAACTTCGGAACAAAGATCGTGATAAAGCAGGACGGGAACCTTTTGATGACAAGCCCGAACGGAACGCAGTGGAACTGCGGAGTAACTAATTCAGGAATATTTATCTGCTCCTGATTTATCTTTTTAGGAGTTTTGTCAGATCCAATATTATGCCTGCGCGTTGAATCATTAGTTTCTGCTTTTTTGCTTTAAGTTTTTCCAGTCTAGGTTCGCCGGCGAAGCTTATTTCAAACACATGAACCAGGCTATTGAGGCGGCTATGCTCCGCGTCTATCTTGTGAAGCTTTGCCCTGAGGTCTGCGACTTTTGCGCTTTTCTTTCTCGCAAGCACAATCCTCTTCACCCTCGCCTTGACTTCGGGAGAAGATCTTTGATACTTAATGCAGGCCATAATCTTTCGTACTACCATTAAATCACGTAGAAATGTTCTCTTTTTGGGAATATAATACTTGCTCTAAAAGCAAGATTCTTTTGTTTTCGCTTCGTCTCCCGTCGAAACTTCACAAACCTTTTTATTTGCTCGAAAACGAGTCTCTTTCATGAATCAAAAAATACTCGAAGAAGAAAAAGCACAGATTTCTGTCGAGCTGATAATTGTCCTTGCAGCAGTAGTTGCAGTGGTGCTGATTTTGGTGAGCCAGCTCCAAGAGACTTCTGCAGAAGGATCAAAGAAGCTTGATGAATCAGCGAAGAGCGTGTTTGAAAAGATTGATGACATATGAGCCAAATAATAAAGAAGCCTGCAAGTTTGCGGCGAGCGAGAGCACAGTCCTCTCTAGAGTTCTTGCTCGTGCTTGCCGCACTGCTAAGTGCGCTTGCGCTCATATTGTCCTCTTTTTCTTTTGCGATGGGCGCGTTTAAGTCAGCAGGCGACGCTTCTTTGGCTTCATCAATTGCAAGGCAGGTTCAGGCTGAGTCGGAGGCCTTTCGTTTTCTTGCTGACGGGTCAAAGAAAAGTTTCGAGTTTTCTCCGCTTGAAAAAATAACAATCGCATCTAGCGGTACAAAAGTATCCTTTGTTGGTGGCGAAAGCTCATTTGAAGCGGATACTTTTTCGCAGCAATCAGTGCAAGGTATCTTTGAAAAGAGCTTTGTGATTTTGATCGAAAAATCTGGCGGAAAAGTGCGTTTGTCGGCGCACTCGAGCTGATTTGCAAACCTTTTAATATGCCAAAAAACAACAATAAGGCATGTCAAACGGCTACGAAGTGATATTTCTTAATCCTGTCCAAGCCAAGGGCAAGGGACTTGCAATTCCAACCGCGGGGCTTTATTCAAAATCCTCGAAGAATTTTTCAGTGAAATTTCTTTCAGTGATAAATGATCCCCAAGACCCTGTTGTTCTTGACAACATCATTTCGGTCAAAGGAAAAAAAATTTATGTCGTTTCAAAAAGGCGTGATTCTGATCTTATCGACGCCTTGATACTTAACAAGCACCTTGTTTCAAAGCCAAGAAAAATGATTTTGGACGTAGTTTCGGATCAGTTAGAAGAGCTTTCAAAGACGCAGGAAGTTCTCGAAAAAGAGATTGATGAGATGGAAGATAAGATTCTCATGGGAAAAGGAAAAACTTTGATTGACAAGTTAATAGGTGCAAAAAAAGTTTTGATAAAAATAAGGCAGGTTCTGAAGAATTATTTGAAATTGACGACAATAATTGTGAGAGAAGACAGGGCGCTTTACAACGAGGCAATAGCTCTGCAGGAAGAAATAATCCACTTTGATGAGCTTATTGATACCCAACAGGAAATACTCTCGAACATGATAGATGCAAGCCTTTCAATCGCTTCAAACAAGCTCAACAACGTGATGAAGGTCCTTACCATAATCACCACTATTGCGATACCTTTCACTGTGCTTTCAAGTATCTATGGAATGAACATTAAACTCCCTTTCCAAGATAGCGAGCACGCATTCTTTGCGGTACTTATTGCAATACTTCTGGTTGTGTCGGTGATGTTTCTTTTATTTGCCAAGCTCGGCTGGCTTAAGCCTAACGAGCTTTGGTGAGTACCTATCCTGAGAAGCACACCTCTATCTTGAAAGTCTGTTCCAAAAGAAGTTCATTGACTATTCTCGCTTCGCTCGCAACTGCCCTTTTTGCGCACGGTTTCTTTACTAATTCACGTCCGTCAATTGTAAGCGAATAGTTATTTCCAAACATCGTGGTGCAATCCGCCATCGCCTCAATGTCTGAAGGAGGGTCATAACTCCAAACTTTCAATAAATCATTCTCCTGCTGAAGAATCATCAGTTCGTCTAGTGTTACGCTTTCGACTTGGGGCAAAAAAATTATCGCGCTAGCTATTACAACGAGTGCAAGGGCGGCTTCTAGCGAAAAAACAAATCCTTTTTTCATTCGATGCACCCCGTAACTGTCACTGTTTGCTTTACTCCTTCAAAGAGAACGAATCGTTTCACTGCGATGCATTCTTTTCCTATCTTGTCGCTCGAAAACGCTTTTGTTCCGGCCGTTTCAATTGATTTGAGAAAAAATCTTTCTTTTTCTACCGGTTTGAAGTTTAGAAGTGCGAGCGCTGAGAGATAATTACTTTTCACCCTATTTTTTTCAAAATCCATAACGCATGCGCCAAGAGAAGAGTTCTCAATGTTCGCATTTTTCACCAAGGAATCGGCCAGTAGCAGGGTCTTTTCTTCGAGGTAGAAGTGCTCTGATTGGGAAACAGATTCTTTTGTTGCATTAGAGATGTAAAATAAAAATCCCAAAACAAAGAGCATTGTTATCGTGAAGGCAATCATGGCGTCGATAGAAAATATCATGCCTTTTTGGCTGGCATTTGGGTATTCAGTTTTTTTGCGAAAGATAATGGTCAAGCGTCTCAACCTCCATTTCATCGCTTTTTGTAATTTTTGGCAATGTTGCCGCACTTTTTTGGATGTTTGATTTTTTCGAAGCAACTTTGCCGTTAAAATCAAAGCAATCTGTTTCGCCCAAATATTCTTTGGCTGAATTTGAATAAATGCTGTCTGCAACAGAGGCGCACTTTAAAGATGCGAACTTGGCGCTAATGCTTGACGCATAATTTTCTATCTCGTCTTTTTGTGAAGTGATGGCGCCAATCATCACAGCAAACGCTGCAAGGAGCGCACACATCGCTATCAGCGCTTCCAAAGAGTTCATATGATCACTCGCACCGTGTACCCTGCAGGGATTAGGAACTCTACGCCAAATTTGTCTCCAAAAGTTTTTCTTACAAGCATGTTTCTTAGTGTGCCTCCAGTGTAGGTATAATCGGCAAAAATGCTTGTCCCTCTATGAACAATTATCACAGTCGAGTTTTCGTTTAATTCTGCCAAGCTGATTTCTTTGTCTTCAATAAAAGAAGATATTTTTGCTTTTCCTTGTAAGTAATTCACTAAGTTATTATTGACGGCAGTTTTTGCTGAATTCGAGTTAAAGTTCTGTGATAGTGCCTGAAGCAAAAGATTTTCAAAAATAATTCTGTCAATATTGTTCTCAAGGATCGTTCTTTGCATGTTTGCGCTCTCGGCTTCTATGAGCGCGGAGTTTGTTTCTCTCAATACCGAGGAATTTTTTTCCGAAGAGACATTAACGAAAAGTATTAGCGCGATTATTGCCAATGCTATTGCGAATGAAAAGAACCCTTTCATTAAGAGAGCCTGTTTTTCGGCTTAAAAGGGCTTTTGCGATTTTCGTCAATCGTCAGAGTATGAAGAATAGCGCCAGCATTAGTATCATTACACCAAGAGCAAATGCTCTGTTGTAATATGCCAAGAGTGCCGCTGCGAATGGTCCGATAACAGTTAATATTGCGGAGTTAGGCCACTTTGAAGCGACAATTAGTGCCATCAAAGCTCCAAGCGCTACGAGTATGAAAGTGAAAGCAACGAAGTGGCTTATTTTGGCCGCCGCGTATTTTTGGAGTTTTGTAAACCAAACATCAACTTTCTTTTCAGTGTTTCCCATTTTTTTAGCACCTCGATAAGTAACCCCCATTCGCTATTCCTTAAAATACTTGCTATTTTGCGTCAAATTTGCCGATTTTTGGGCGTTTTAAAGCGATTTTACAGAAATTCAGGATTAGGTTTAAAATAACGAATTTGCCCAAAATTCTCATGCTTGATAGGGTAAAGGAACTCAGTGAAATTGAGCGAAAAGTGCTTTCTTCCCTGAAAAAAGAGGATTCTGCTTTTGAAGAAGTTTCAGTCAACTCCGGCGTTCCAATAGATTCAGTTCGTAGATCAGCCGCCTGGCTTTCAGAAAAAGGTTTTGCAAAGCTGGTGGAAAAGAAAGCTGAAAAATTTGTTCTCACCGCTCAAGGAGAAATTGCCCTTTCAAAAGGAATGCCTGAAAACGTTTTCTTAGAAGCGCTTACCCGCCTAAAAGGAAAAGCATCTTTTAAAGATTTGCAGGCGGAGTCAAAACTTTCGCAGCAAGAATTTACCGCTGCCTTGGGGATAAATAAGCGCAAAGCATTCATTGTAATAGTTCAGGGAGAAATCCAAGAAACAGGAGTAGCAAAGGATCAGGAAAATTTTTCTGAACAGAATTATTTGCAAGATATACTTGAAGGAAAAAAAGTTTCCGGAGAATTGCTTTCGGATCTTTCAAAGCGCGGGCTTGTCGAGAAAAAAGAAGTTGTTGACAGGACTCTTTCAATTACTCCCGAAGGTGAAAAGGCAAAAGAAATGCTTTCCTCGCAGACCATCACAAGAGTTTATGATGTCGAGGCCCCTGTGCCGTCAATATTTGCCGGAAAAAAAGCCCCCTACATGCAGTTTCTTACTCAGATAAGACAAAAACTTGTCGCACTAGGATTTTCGGAAATGTATTCGCCGCTTGTTGTAAGCGAGTTTTACAATTTTGATGTTCTTTATCAGCCGCAGACCCACTCCGCAAGGACAAGCACGGATTCTTATCAATTAAAAACTCCAAAAACCGGCAGATTGCCTGATAGAAAAATAGTTGAATCAATTAAAGCCGCGCACGAGTATGGTGGAAAGACTGGAAGCACCGGTTGGGGTTATGAGTGGAGCGAAGATATTGCTTCAAGGGTGGTTCCAGCAATGCACGGAACGGCACATACCGCAAGGCAGCTTGTGAATGGTGTAAAAATTCCAGGAAAATATTTTGCCATGGCACGCGTATTTAGGCCAGATGTGCTTGACGCGACTCACTTGCTTGAGTTCAATCAGATGGAAGGCTTTGTTGTCGGCGAAGATTTGAATTTTAAGCACTTACTCGGAATGTTAAAAGATTTTGCGATAGAAGTCGCCGGAGCAGAGAAAGTAAAATTTTTCCCGGATTATTATCCCTTCACGGAACCAAGCGTTCAATTGAGTGCGAAGCACCCTGAAATGGGCTGGATAGAGTTTGCGGGAGCAGGAATGTTTAGACCCGAGATGCTTGAGTCGTTAGGAATAAAGGGCGAAGCGATAGCATGGGGAATGGGGATAGACCGTCTTGCGATGTTTAAGATGGGAATAAAGGACATAAGATACCTCTTCGCAGAAGACTTGGGTTTTTATAGAAACGCGAAAGGATTGTTTTTGGACAAATGAAAAATTGACGAATAAATGGACAAATAGGGTTTGATGATTATGCCAAACATTGAAGTGTCACTAAAAGACTTGGAAACGTTAGTGGGAAAGAAATTCACAAAGGAAGAGCTTGAAGTTGCGCTCGAATATGTAAAAGGCGAAATTGATTCACTCGCAGGCGATGCGCTAAAGATAGACTGCAAGGAAACACTAAGACCTGATGTTTGGAGCGCGGAAGGAATCGCTCGCGAACTAAAAGCAAGAATGGGAAAAGAAAAAGGAATAAAAAAATATGTTGTTACAAAGAGCAAGGTAAATGTTTTTGTTGATGAAAATATAAGGAAAGTAAGGCCACTTATAGCCTGCGCGATAGTGAAAGATGTAAAAATTACTGAAGACTTTTTGAAACAAATGATTCAGCTCCAGGAAAAAGTGGGCGAAGGGTATGGGCGAAAAAGAAAAGAGACTGGGATTGGAATATATGACCTTGACATAATGACTCCTCCGATTTACTATAAAGGTTTCAAGGATAATGAAATAGAATTCATCCCTCTTGAATGGAAAGTTCCGCTAAGACCTAGCGAGATACTTGCACAGCACGAGAAAGGAAAAGCCTACAAACATCTTCTTGCAGGCACATCGGTTTATCCAATAGTTATTGATTCAAAGGACATTGTGGCATCAATGCCGCCCATAATTAATTCGCAAGTTACGGGCAAAGTAACTGAAAATACAAAAAACCTTTTCCTCGAAGTAACCGGATTTAATTGGAAGACGGTAGAAACCGCGCTTGAAGTAATGTGCATGGCTCTTGCTGATAGGGGGGCAAAGATTTATTCCTGCAACGTTCATTTCCCCTCAAAAGAAAAACCGTATCCTGCAAAAACAATCGCAACGCCTTGCTTTGACACGGTAAAGCTTTCATTTGACAAAACGCTTGTGGAAAAGAAAACGGGCCTTAAGCTCAAAGACGCTGAGATAAAGGATCTTCTTGAACGCGCAAGGTACAATACAAAAGTTGATTCAAAGAAAGTAAGCGTAGAGTATTCATCATATAGAACAGATATAATGCACCCTGTGGATGTAATAGAAGATTTGCTGATTTCATACGGTTTCAACAATATTGTTCCTGAAAAAATAACAATGAGTGTTGTCGGTTCGCAGAGAAAAGAGGCGGAGTATGCGGATTTCGCGAGGGAAGGTTGCATCGGACTTGGTCTGCAGGAAATATTAACCTTCAATCTTACTTCAAAGGATATTCAGTTCAAGGGAATGGATCTTGATGTTACAAAAGAAGAATTTGTTGAGATAGCAAATCCCGTTTCAAATAATTTCGGAATACTCAGAAAGAGACTTTCTCCTCAACTTCTCTCATTCCTCTTCAAGAATAAATCGCAGGAATACCCTCAGAGAATTTTTGAGATAGGCACTGTTCTTACTCTTGATTCTAAGGAAGAACATGGCGTAAGACAGGCAACAAATGTCTGCGTTGCATCAACTCATTCAAACGCAAGTTTTACAGAAATCAAGTCAATTCTCTTGTCGCTTTGCAAGTATTTGGGGGCAGAGTGCGTTGTAAAAAAGAAAGCCTATTTCTTCCTCGGAGAGAACGCTGCTGAAATTACGGTTAATGGAAAGAAAGGGTATGTCGGCGAAGTGAAGAAAGAAGTTTTGGACAATTTCGGGCTAAAGAAACCAGTCATAATCTTCGAGTTCGAGCTTTAGAGTCAATCGCGCTTTTGAACAGCTGTTCTAATTAGACAAAAAAGATTTGGACCAGCGCTAAAATGAAAATCATTATGAACCCGAGTATTATCGGGCCGAAAGAGAATAGCATGACTATTATTATGATGACCCATGCTAGTTTACTGGACCCGGCGGTAGTTGCAGTTTCCATTTGTTCAGCATAGTTTGCAAGCGCAACTATGGAATCCGCCTTTGTGGAATCATTTATTGTGTTTTCTGCAAAAGTTTTTGTGGTGCTCTGTTTTTCGGCGGCGCTTGCAGCCATCGCCCTGAGATTTTCATAACTTTGTTTTGAGATGTATTCCTTATGCCCTCTGGCTGTTTCAAGAATCACTCTTGGTCCCTCGGGCTCCACTCTAATGAAAAAAATTTCTTTCGGCTTGAATATTTCGCTAGTCCCATTCTCAAGCCTTACTCTGGTTCCGCTCCCGTCAATCGTGATGAATACCTTTTCAGTCATAGTTATCACTTAGTCTAAGATTTTTGGCTTTATTATAACTTGTCTTTTATGCCTAAACTCGGGTTGTTCTATTGTTCATCTTATTTCTCTGACCAGCTTGTTGACAAAATCCATACTTGCGTCATTGCATATTATAACGTCAAAAGCTTTCTTGTAATCTTTTAGGTTCTTTTCAACCTCGCCGTTGAGAAATCCTATCTTCAGCGCATTTTCATAATCAATTCCCTTTATCATGTCAAGATCATCCGTGCTGTCCCCTAGGAGTATTATGTTTTTTCGTTTCAACACTTTCTTCATGTAAGGCGTCTTTTCTATCTCGGCCTCGCTCTTGTTGAGTGCGTGCACTATCTTCCCTTTGTATCCTTTTACATTCCCTTTCCTGTCGAACTCAAAGAAATTTGATATCACATGGATGTTTTTGTAGAGGCGCCCTTCTGACTTAAGGATTTCTTCTATGAAGTCCCCCAGTGCCGCAGAAAGAATGAGTGTCGGTACTTTTTTTGAATTAAGTTCGTCAAAGAATTTTAGCGCGCCGTTTCTTAGGGTTATCTTCTTTTTTTTGATTATATCAAGCATCACTTTGCGGTTCATCCCGCTTTCTGCAATCATTTTTATGTGGGTGCCCCACCATTCCTGCATTTTTTCTTTCTTTTCTTCATAAGGCAATTTCGAATCCTTTTCAATCGGATAATATTTACCATGGAGCGCATATGATTTGGCCGCATATCCCGGCGCAAGATAATTTCCTTCTCTTAGTTGTGCAATTACTGTGTTTATTCTGTTTTTGCCGTTGAATTCCTTCGTAAGAGTCCTGTCAAAATCAGCGATAATGTGCAGACTTTTGGCTCCGCCCCTGATTAGAGCTGATTTCTTTTCTTCGAATTTTTTCGGATTCGAAATAACTATCCTTTCTTTGACCATCCTTGATTTAAGGTGTTTTTGTGGTTATTAACCTTTTGATGCTTTTTTGCAAATCAAAACCAATGCAAGTTTTTTAAGCCGGTTTGTCTTCAATAATAGTAGTGACTGTGAAAAATGGCGAATGTATTTTCAGTGAAAAGCGACAATCACATTTTCAAGGATGAACGCTTCCTTTATCCTGATTTTGTTCCAGAAAAACTTCCTTTTAGAGACAAGGAAATAGGTGAACTCGTGTTTTGCTTAAAGCCGGCTTCGCAAGGCAAGAAGCCCTCAAACGCTTTTGTGTTTGGAAAACCAGGGACTGGAAAGACAGTTACCCTCAAATTTGTGCTAAATGAGCTTGAAGAGTATTCCGATCGCGCAAAATGCATTTATCTGAATTGTTTCGAACTAGGCACCCGTCACGCGATTCTCGCCCGCTTGACAAACATATTAGGTTATCCTGTTCCTGAAAGAGGAATGAGCGGATCAGAGATTTACGAAAGATTTGTAGCAACTCTTCGCAGTAAAAAAATTATTCCAATAGTTGTTTTTGACGAAGCCGAGCAATTATTGAAGGACGAGGAGGCGATGAAGCTTCTCTATGATTTCTCGCGACTTGGCGAACAGCAAAAATTATTCATGGGGATGGTTTTCATTTCAAATGATAATTTTTTCTTAGCGCGCCTTGATGAAAGAGTGAGAAGTTCGCTTCAAGCTTCAAGCGTAGGATTTGAGCCTTATATTCCATCCGAACTAAAAGAGATTTTAAAAGAAAGGGCAGAATATGCTTTTGTTCCAAACTCGCTTGATTCGGAAGTTATTCCTCTTTGTGCAGCGCATGCCGCCAAAGTCGGAGGGGACGCAAGAATCGCAGTTGATGTTCTCCTTAAAGCGGCGCGCTTGGCGGAGAAAGATAATGCAAAGCAGGTGCTCGTGAAACACGTTCGCGCGGCATTCATGCAGGAAAAGCCAGTGAAATTTGAAATCACCGATACGCTTTCAGAACAGGAAAAACTGGTTCTTGATTTCTTGGGTGAAAAAGAATTCGAATCAGGCCAGATTTATGCCGGCCTCGCAAAAAGATTTGCAGAGAGGACTCTAAGGGAAGCGATAGCGAGCCTTGAGAAAAAGAAACTTGTCGTTGCAACAAAGCTTGAAAAGGATCGCGGCTTTTCGAGAATGATAAAACGAGCAAAAAAGTGATTTTGCATTCCTTGCCTTATTTTCTTTTTGTAGCAACTAGCAGAAAAAGATCTTTTTCTTTTGTTGATCTGATTTCTTGAACGATTGTCGAGTAGCCCATTGACGCAAAAAGTCCCCCGTAAAGCACGGGATCGAATTTGTGGCGTTCTTCCTGCTTTAGTCCAAGGTTTTCTGAGCCACAGATAAGCATCTTGCCTCCTTTTTTCAGGACGCGGTCATATTCGCTTAGCATCGCTTTTGATATCGGCAAGTAGTTCATCACAAACGCCATGTTTATCGTTTCAAACGAGGCGTTTGCAAAAGGAAGTCTTCTTTT
>ERZ1292640.373-Hain-H43-02um-R1-373-length-36462-cov-6_pt1 | contig 36462 bp, 25 predicted proteins | sample MGYA00564404_ERZ1292640 | MGnify/ENA primary metagenome ERZ1292640 (study PRJEB36523, sample SAMEA6512636) | groundwater metagenome | collected 2019-01-08 | study: AquaDiva: Metagenomics assemblies of 32 groundwater samples | reverse complement strand
TCTTGGAAGCGACTTCCTTGACCATCTGGGCGCCCATGTTCTGCAGCTTGTCCTTCAGCTCGATTTCCTTGGCCACGGACACACCGTCCTTGGTCACGGTGGGGGCGCCGAAGGAGCGCTCGAGCACCACATTACGGCCTTTCGGGCCCAGGGTAACTTTGACTGCGTTGGCCAGGATGTTCACACCCTCGACCATGCGTGCGCGGGCTTCGCCGCCGAAAATGACGTCTTTTGCTGCCATGTTGATTTCTCCGAATTCAGTTCAATAAGAGGTGGAAATTGCCGCGATTCACTTTGAGCTTCGGCCGGGGCTCTGCCCCTTTACTTGGCCGCGCCAAGTGAGCCTGCGCTGAAAATAAATCGCAATGCGATTTATTTTTCGACGACTGCGAACAGGTCGTCTTCCTTCATCACCAGCAGTTCATCGCCATCGACCTTGACGGTCTGGCCGCTGTACTTGCCGAACAGGACGCGGTCGCCAACTTTGACGTTCATGGCCACGAGTTCGCCCTTGTCGTTCTTCTTGCCGGGACCGACGGCCAGCACCTCGCCTTGATCAGGCTTCTCGGCGGCGCTGTCGGGGATGACGATGCCGGAGGCGGTTTTGGTTTCGTTTTCCACGCGCTTCACGATCACGCGGTCGGCCAGAGGACGCAGTTTCATCAGGAATCTCCTTGAGTTTGAAACAATGGGTTGGTAAATCCGGAGCCTCAACGAGTAAGTTGGTGCTCATTGACTTTGTTGGATGGGTGGTGTTAGCACTCAAATCCAGCGAGTGCTAATCATAAGGCTTTTTGCCCGCCTTTCAAGACAGGCGCAAGTTACTGTCGGGTTTCAGCTAACTCTATAGTTTTCTCACTTAACTCTATAGTCAGTGGGCGCAAACATCTGAAAGAGTGTTTGCTCGGAAGCGAGCTTGCTGCGATGTCGCAAACATAGAAACGTCCCTCGTGCCCGCAGCGGACTTTCGAAGTGTTCAGTCGACGACTGCTTGAGGCTGGTTGCAGCCGTTCGTTGCGTGCCTCTTAACCGGCAGCTATCCATCGCGGACGCCCAGATAGACCTTTAGTAGCTACTTCATGTCGCCAGGGGTGCGTACGGGGGTGGGGCCGATCATGACGACCGCCGTTACTGGGAGAAGTGATGAACACGAGAGCATCACCATCTACCCAGAGAACCTTCCGTTCCGACTTATACGGGCTCGCGTGAGCACCAACAGCACGTGTGGACACAGCCGGCAGTACTAGGCATAGTGGAGGTACCCTAATTACCGCGACCGCGACCGCGACCGCGACCGCGATGCGATCCGAATCCGACAGTCCCGACCATCATAAACAGCGCTCGGAGTTCATCAGGAGCCTTGTTCAAAAATCACGGGCAACGCAGGCCACTATCAACGAAGCGCTAGACGTCCCCAAAACGATTGTGCAGTTCTGGGACGACCTTGCGAAATTGCCTGAAGACGTTCGGGAGTGCATTTCCACTTGGTCCAGGTGGAACACCTGCGGCATCACCCACCGTGTATTCGACACGACAGATGCCTTGCGATTTATCAACCACGCGTTAGGACCGGATCACGCGCGCGCGTTCACGCTCTGCTACCACCCCGCGATGCAGGCGGATTATTTTCGACTATGCTACTTGTTCGTCGAAGGTGGGATGTATGTCGATGCGGATGATGTGTGCATCGCGAGCGATATCGCTAGCCTGTTTGATGGGCGCCGCCTGAAAGTCCAGCCCCTCTGCTATGAAATCGGATCCGACTCGATGGTGAACCCGAAAGATTTTCTGCAGCCGGGCGCGAACGACGAAGGCTGGATCTTCTACTTCAACAACAACCCGCTGATTGCGCGTCAAGGGGATCCAGTTGTCAAGCGCGCACTCGAGCGGGCGACTCAGCTTCTAAACAACGCTGCGGATGGAGAGTTCCCTGAAATCCAGTCAACAACAGGGCCGGGTAACCTCTCGAGGATAGTTTTCGAGTTGGGAGCGGCATTCGCGATCGATAATCTGATTCAGATATTGAACAACTGGGATTCGATCGCCGTCTCGAAGTGGCCGCTTAGCTACCGTCGAGATGAGAGAAACTGGCGTCTGTCGAACGGCAAGCGTTTTCACGCCGCAGAGCAGAATCTGAAATGAATTTGTTCGAGCCACTGGGGGCCGCGCAGCGACTGCTGCACTCACTATTTTTGCGCACACGTACTCTTTTGCCGGTACAGCAGTCGATGGCGTTCAGCCCGGCAATCGCCGACGGATGCGGCCACATCACTGACATCCACGTGATCAATCTGGATCGGCAGCCCGAGCGTCTGTTGGCCGTGTATCGTGAGTTGGATCGGATTGTCGATGCCACGGGCCAACCGCTATCCCAGCGGCTTGTTCGCCACCCTGCCTGCGACGCCCGGGCCGTCCCAGTGGGAACGCTGAAGAGCCCGGACATCGCTCCGTACTACACGCTCGCCGATCAGTTGTTCGTCGAACCGCAGCCGCATGCGATTCCGACAAGTTTCGACCTGAGCCGTCCGATCCGAATGAGCGACGCAGAGATCGCTGTCGCCCAGTCGCATATCGACGTATGGAGAAAGATCGCGAGCTCGGTCACTCCGTATGCGCTGGTTCTTGAGGACGACGTCTGGTTCGAACGGGGATTCGGGCGGCTCGTAGACACGGCCTGGCGCGAAATGCGGACAGCTGATCAAGCCGAGCCTTCCTTTGACGTGCTTTACCTGTCGTACAAGGAAGTCAGGCATGGCGCCCCAAAGATTGTTTTCTCGAAGAACGTCTTCCGCCCCGAGCGTGGGCTCTGGTATTTGTCCGGATACGTGCTGTCCAAACAAGGCGCGCAGCGGCTCCTTGCGCTTCTACCGTGCCGCGGGCCGGTCGATCTATGGATCAACCAGAAATTCCACGAGATGGATGTGCGCGCCGTGCGACGTTCCGTTATTGCCCAGCGGCTCGACCTGCAGTCGACGAACTCCTACTCAATTCTGCCTGTGCTGAGTCAGATTGGCGTCCTCAACGACGGGACACCCGGCACATTTCACCAGCGCCCCACTGAAACTCCCGTGTTTGCTTTCGGTGCACAGGACTCCGGCCTGTCGTCGCTCGGAATGGCATTGTCGATGCTCGGCTATCGCTGCTGCAGTGACTTGGACGACCTGCCGCACTCGGAGCTGGACCGGCTGCTCAACGGGCGACGCGGGCGCATATTTGACGCCTACGTGAACGTCGGCTCGCTTGCTCCGCACCTTGCGACGCTAAGACAAAAATACGCAGGCGCGAGGTTCATCGTGTACGGCGAGCTCGGCCCACGTTCCGGCGAGATTGCAGCACTTCTCACTGCGGCCGGTAAGGGCGTGCTGCACCTGGATGAAGACCGCGCCGGGGACTGGCCCGCCCTCTGTGAGCACCTCCGTCTTGCACCGCCGAGCGCTCGCTATCCCTCAGTTCCCGATCGCGGACACCGCAAGCGTCGACCCATCACAATCAGCAGGACCGCGGCGGCGACTGGAAAACGTCTTCGACACGATGTTTCGCCGTGGGTTGCACCGGCGGGACGCGACTGGCGAGGAATCGACATAGTCCCCGTGGAGCCACCGGCATCTTCGACGATCGCGTGGACGCGTTTCGAGGATGACTTGGTGGAGCTCAACCCGTCGCGTTGGATGCTTCGTGACGACACGTTCCCAGGAAACCTGGCGCTGTTTCGGTCTGCGAACGTCAGAACGTGTCCGGCCGGCGGCGTTGAACTGCAGGTTGCGCAGGCGTCGCTTGGCGTTCGAGACCTAAGCGCGGGGGCGGTCTCCAGCCGAGATCGATTCCTGTACGGCCGTTTTGAGGCAACGCTGCAAGCCACGGACGTCCCCGGCCTGGTCACCGGCTTCTTCCTTCACCGAGATTCACCTCGACAGGAGATCGACGTCGAGATCACCGGCGACCGCCCGGACCGGATGCTGGCGAACGTGTTTTACAACCCTGGTTCGGATGGCGCGAAATTCGACTACGGCTACCGTGGTACACCCGTTAGCATCGATCTTGGGTTCGACGCATCAAGGGCGTTGCATACGTATGCGATCGAATGGGAGCCGGATGAAATCCGTTGGCTTGTCGACGGCCGGGTCGTCCATCGACGCGTGCTTTGGGACCCTACGCCAATTCCGCACTTACCGATGACGCTGCACGTTAATGCGTGGCCAACCCGTTCCCGCGAACTGGCAGGCCGGCTGTTGCTCCGCGCACTCCCGGCAGCGGCGCTCGTCCGGAGAATCAGCGTTGAAGCGATCAACGCGGACGCTGCCGCCAGCCAAGCTTGACCACGTTCGGGTTCGAGCTTGCCTTCCCAGTGGCAGCGGCCTGAAGTGCATAGGCCCTAGGACTTGGCGCCAAGGCGGTTGGACATTTCCGCTTCAGGCTGAGAGCGGTCTGTCGCAGTTAGAGACCCAGAGGCCGCTTCCTACGAACGCAGCTAGGCAGGTCGGATACGCCGAGGCGCGTGCGGATTCGCGATATGCTTGCTCCGCATGTAAGTTCCAATTAACAGCAAGGCATTGGAGTCCAAGTTGAGTCAAGATTTCTACGCTTTCTTAGGGTTCACATCGAACCCGTTCGAGAACAACACTGCTGAGCGTGAGCCCGATATCGCAGCCTACGCGGTGCGTCCGCCGTTCCTGGATCGAGTCCTAAAGACATCCAATGCCAAGGGCATCTTCGTCCTTACGGGTTCCCGTGGTAGTGGCAAAAGTGCGACGCGCTTGACCGTCGCAAAGACAGTCTGGTCGCAGAAAACAAAACCGCTCGTCGTGCCGATGGTCGGCTTCAATGTCTTCCGTCCTTTTTCTAACGGCAGCATCCCGTTGGAACTCTTTGCCAACCAGGTGATGTTCCTGACCATCGAAAGTATCCTGAGTTGGCTCTCTACGCAGTCCGAACCGTCTGCCGAGGAAATTTTGGGCAGGCTGAAGGGTGACGACCGTGCCCTCGTTCGCAAGCTGCTCGCGAGCTTCTACCTGTCCCGCTCGGAAAATGCGCGAAAGGTGTCGGCGTCCGAGTGCTTTGCTAGCCTGGACGTATCTGTCGCCGAAAAGAGCATGCTCTGGGTCGAAAAGCGGTGGGACCAGGTCGCCACGGCTGTGACCAACCTCGCCTCGAAGCTGAGTGAGAAGTATTTCGAGGTCGACATTGGTGATCCGGCGGCCTATGCCGAACTGGTCAAGCGGCAGACTGCTGAAGGCTTCGGTGATCCCGTGTATGTGTTCGGCAAGGCAGTCGAACTGGCCCGCCTATTCGGCTTCACCGGCATCGCGGTCCAGATCGACAAGGTGGACGAGACGGACTGGACGGCAACGGACGTTGTTGCCTGTGCCAGGCTCATCTATCCGCTGCTGGCGAACATCCAACTGCACGAGGTCGACGGCCTCACTTGGTCGTTCTTCCTGTGGGACAAGGTGGCTCACCACTTCAATGCCGCCAATGGCTTCCCGGTGCGGTGGGACAAGATCCCCAACGGCGAGATCGCGTGGGACCACGACTATCTCAGCGAGCTGATCCAGCGGCGGCTGCAGCATTTCTCTGCAGGGAAGGTGTCCAAGTTGGGGCAAATCTGCGAGCAGAATATGGACGAGCAGGTGACGGTAGCCAGCTTGATCGCTTTGGCGGAGGCTTCACCTCGGCACCTGATCACCCTTCTGGACGTGACGCTGACGGAGCACATCCAGCACAACCCGCATGCGCCCGTTCTGCTAAACCCCACATCCTTCGAACGGGGCATGGACATCTACGCATCGCGAAGCTTGGCCAACAGCGGCCAAACGGAAGTCGCCAACCAGATCGCGAAAGTTGGGGCCGTGCGGTTCGCGACGCGGGAGGTAGCGTCCCGTTTCGGCAAGGGGCAGCAGGCAGCCCGCGCACGCATTGACACTTGGGTTCAAACCGGCTTGCTGCGCTACGCTGGATCTGAGTCCGGGCCACTTGGCGGCCGGCCGGTGGACTACTTCGAGGTGGAAGACCCGCGGGTGCGACGCGTGATTGAGCGTAATCTGTGAGGGCTTGAACATACGAGCGGTACAGGCTTGACAAATTCAAGTTCATCAAGGCGACTGCGAGGAGCACGAATACGAGCTTGCGTACGCGGTCGACCGTACATAGATGGTGAGAGTGTTTCGAGCCTGGCTTGCTGGCGGGCTAGTAGAGATGTGCTGGGCTATGACAAAGCCCTTAAGGACGGCGTCGCTTGTACGCCTACGGCAGAACTTGCATCTGTCCGAACGTGGTGCCCGGCATAGCACAAACATAGGTGCTCTGCCATGAAGCTGCCGTCGGGGACAACGCTGCGAATTTCTGCAATCGCTGCACGGCTGCCCTTTGAATACTGAGTGTCAGGTCAAGGCTGGACTGAGTCATTCGTGTTCGACGGCCTGAGCGACCGCTTCGGAGATGACCGGCCAGCGACGGACATCGGCAGTTGTCCGCGCAGGCCACGCTGGCGATGCCGAGGTTGGCGGACAAAGCGAGATGACAGGTTGCAAGCGTTCGTGCGGTTGACGGGCCTGCGGCCGGGGTTAAAAATCTGGCGAAGCGCTTAGAGCAAAAAGGGGAGAAGACATGGACTCGCTTGAGCAAACCCTGGCAACCGTGCACGACCTGCTGCGGGCCGAGCATCTCGACGAAGCGGCCGCACTACTGCGCAGCTGCCCCGCAAGCGCTGAGCAAGTGGGGTACGACAACTGGAACGGGGGCACGGACATCTTCGAGGTGCGTCTTGAGCTGCCGACCTCGGAGTTCGCGCGCCTGGGAACTCGCCGTAGCCAGCTGGAAGAGCAGATTGCCGCAAGGCTGAAGACAGTACTTGAGCCGGAGACAGAGGACTGGTACTCAGTCCGGTTCGTGCCAGCGAAAGCGACGCGGCCCGATTGGCGCAGCGACGGCCAAGCAGATGTTCGTCAAAAGGACATCACGTTGCCGCGCCAGGTCCGGCAGAACATCATCGACGGGCTCAAGCTGGAGGGCGTTGCGTGGTTCGGCACTCTCGACGACGTCGAGTTCCTTAGCAGGCTGTTTGAGCTGAAGAGCCTGCCCTCCAACGACCCCCGCTACAAGGATGCCGCCGGAGACATTTGGCAGCACCGCTTCAACAACGACGACTGGGAGAGCGACTGGATCTACACCGATAGTCGGTTCAACCTGCTCGACGGTCCCGCCGAAGCCTTCCTGCGCTTCCTGTGCGAGATCGTGCACCCAGTGGTTCGCCCCAGCCGTGACGAGGCCATCAAGCTGGTGAGCCACTTCAACGACCAATTGCGCCAGGTCGGCTGGGAGATCGGTGAAGAGGAGTTGATCGCTGGCCGCCCCCGCTTTTCATACCGCCCACTGCGCAACCAAACGGCCAGCGCAGTGATGCTGGCTAAGACGGTTGCGGATGCGCTTGATGCTGGGTGGATGGCCAAGGAGATTGAGCGCCTGGAGCAGGCCGTCGATCGAGATCCAGCGCTTGCGATCGGCACCGCCAAGGAGCTGGTCGAATCCTGTTGCAAGTCGCTGCTGAACAAGCGCAGCGTACCGTTCACGAAGTCAGAAGACTTGGGAGAGCTCACAAAGAAGGTGACCAAGGAGCTGCAGTTGGTGCCTGAGGGCATCACCGACGAGACCAAGGGGGCCGACAACATCCGGCTGATCCTGCGCAACCTGACTCAGTTGACCAACAACCTCGCTCAGTTGCGCGGACTGTACGGTACCGGTCATGGGCGGGACGGTCAGCATCGCGGATTGCAGCCTCGGCACGCTCGACTGGCGGTAGCGTCCGCCGTTGCATTTATCGACTTTGTCGCGGAGACCTACGCTCAGCGCGAATCCGTCCGCAGTGTGGAGCCACACGGCAAAGGGAGCTGATCAGGGTCGCAAATTCGCCGAGGCCAACCTGGCCTGACTAAGGGATTGCTGCAGATTCCTGTTTCGCTGACCAACGGTGCCGGCGATATGAGCGGTCTTTGGACGGGCTCAAGTGAAGGGCCGCTCCCGCTGCATAGCGGACCTCCAATTACGAAGGCGTGCGACTGGAATGGGGCGAAACATTCTCTTTTTTGAGCATGAGCGGTTTATCCGTAATCTGGCGCGGCGGTCAATTTCCACCGGCGTCTTAGGCGCGACAGCATTCCTAAAGGGGCGCCCCCTCCGGGGGGGGGGCATGCATCGGGGGAGGGGCTTCACCTGGCAAGAAACGAAAAATCCGCCCATTCGGTTGGCGCTTAGATCGGCCGTTGCGGCAACTTGGACGCCTTTAAATCACAACATGCCGCACATTAACGGGGGCTTGTACCGCTGCCGCCGGCTTTTTGCTGCAAAACGTCTCGCCCCCTTCGCGTTGGCATCTCTGAAATCGCCAATGATTTCAAAGAGTTAGATACGACCGCATCTTTTAATGTTCTTTGAAAATAACGTCAAAAACGCATCATTTAATGCTGGTTGCAAACAGAAGAGTGATCGTTTAGTATTTTTCAGCATGAAAGAGCGCGATATCTCAGCTGAAGAAATAGCCAAAAAGAGAGCTTGGTTTGCACGCCGAGGTATTTCATTGAAATCATGGGCGGAGCAGCACCAAGTGAACCCGAACGTCTTGTACCAAGTCCTGCAGGGGAAAACTCTTTGCACACGGGGGGAAAGCCACCGAGTCGCGGTACTACTCGGCTTGAAAGTCGAGGGAACCGATGAACTTGCGCCAACACTTGCGGCCGGCGTCATTTCCGCCCATTTGAGTTCTGGTAACCAGGACAGAGCAATCTGCCCCAGCAGCTTAGGGGACGATGGTCAGCAGGCCGAGGCGGGCCCAGTTCATGCCGTCTGCGAAGCAATGCCGTCCGCCGGTCATTGATCGGCCCATCTGAGTTCACAAAGCCTAAAGGAGACCCTATGTAAGCAAAACGCCGACCACCCTTTCGAATGATCGGCGCATGCCGGAAGCTGGATTAAGAACTTCCTTAGGTGTAGGACCCTAAGAAAAGTATCTCTCCAGTGGATGGCTGTGTCAAGTCCATTGCCGCAGAGCAGCGTCAGTGCATGACGCTGCTCGTCCATAGGAGAGATTAATGCCTGCTGTACGCAAGGTAGTCACACGCTCGCCCAAACGCAGCGTGGGGCTCATCAATTGCCCCTGGTTCCAGGACAAACCCATTGAGCACGAAAGCCGCTTGGAAAAGCACTTCGTGCTCAGGGCGATGCTGTTCCCGGGGCTCAAGTCCATTCAGCACCAGCCATTTCATATGCCGCTGGCGCAGCATGGAAAACGCTACACCCCTGACTTTTTATTGACCTTTGACAACGGCGAACGCCTGGTGTTCGAGGTCAAGCGGTCGGAGCGCATCAAAGCCGGAAAAGACCGCTTTAACGAGATCGCGAGCCAATGCAGCCATGCCGGCTTCCGATTCTTCGTGGTTCATCAAGGGCAAATCGAGGGTCAACGCAAAGCAGAGAGGGCTGCCCTGATTCGACGCTACGCATTGCACGACGTCCATCCGCTGCTTGCGCAGGAGATGGTGAGCTACGTCCGTCAACGCGACAAGGGTGTTTCCATCAAGAAGCTCAAAAAACAGCTCAACGCCTCACAAGAGGCGGTCTTTGCTCTGGTCGCGAATCGCCGTATCGCACTGGGCAGGGATTTGCTTGCCAGCGACGAAGACCTTTTATTCACCGTGAATCAGGAGATACAAGATGCATCAGTTCAGTTTGGAAGTTGGTTTGGTTGTGCGCCGTGGGTCACAGCAGCTTGAGTTTCTTAGCTTGCTCGACGACAACAAGATTCAGTTCCAGGACCAGCGGACGCGGATGGTTCAGGTCATGAAACTGTCGAGGTTCTATGCGGACGTGATGTCTAAAAAAATCCAACCCGTGATTGGAGTTGCCGCTGATTTCAACGCTCGAGAGGAAAAAGGGCAATTGACTCCGGCGAAGGCGATTTTTGACATCGCTTCGATTAATTCCAAAGACAGGACTGAACTGGAGCGTCGAATCAATTGGGTAAGAGCTTTGCGAAAACGCAGCATCACGCGTGGGCAGATCCATCGGATAGACGTTGCCAGAAAGGAAATAGCCGCTGCGCTCGGGGAGCGCTCGCCTCCCAGTCCCTCGACATTGGCAGTCTGGATGCGCAAGTACGAGCTCTCGGCTTCGAATCCCGCCGCTCTACTGTCCGGAAACCGGAATAGGCGTCGCAATCGCAAATTCTCCCTCGCGGTTGAAGAGGTAATCAAAAAAGTCCTTCGAGGCGTTTACCTGACGAGCGCGCAGAACACATTGCGCTATGCGCATGAGCAGACCCTGCGTGATCTCAAGCGGTTGGCCGGGGCAAACAAGATTGAGGAAAGCGAAGCAACGGTCAGTCTCGCCACGGTGAGCCGTCGTCTGGCTGAGTTTGGGGCTTACGAGCGTGACAAGGCGCGCTACGGCCCGGGCTACGCGCGAACGAAATTTCGTACCTCGGTGGAGGGATCCCAGGCGATACGAGCCATGCAACGTCTGGAGTGTGACCATACCCTGCTGAATTGGGTGGTGATTTGTGATCGGACAGGGCTTCCCTTGGGGCGCCCTACCTTGACGATCGTCGTGGATGGGATGAGCGGCTATGTCGTGGGGCTGTATGTGTCCTTCTACGGGCCGGGCATCACCAGCGTGTTGAATGTGCTCAAAAACGCGATCAGTCCCAAGGACGACCTGGCTGAGGCCGCGGGCGCCACGCAGCCCTGGATCGCCTTCGGCATCGGCGAAACATTGGTGTTGGACAACGGCATGGAGTTCCATGCCAAAGTGTTTCAGATGGCGGCATGGGAGCTTGGCATCGATCTGGAGTACTGTCGCGTCCGCTCTCCCTGGCTGAAGGCACGCGTTGAACGTTTCTTTGCCAACCTAGACTACTTTTCGCTGATCAGAGGTCGGGTTCGAAAACCGATGGCCAACGTCATCAATATTGACCCCAGAGAGGACGCCGCGATCCTCTTCAGTGACTTTGTTCGCGGCTTGATCAAGTTCGTGGTCGATGTCTATCCGTTCGAGCTCAACGAGAGAAAACTCTGCACGCCCTTTGAGGCCTTCCAAGAGAGTTTCAGCACCTTACGCCCCCCCGTCTTCAAGTGGTCCATGGATCAGTTAGACCTGATCGCAGCGATGCGTACCGAACTGACTGTGGGCGCGGGAGGAGTTGAGCTGAGAGGGATTTCCTATTCATCGTTGGACGTGCTGACCATGAAAAAAGAAGTCGGCCATACCTTTAAGACGTCGGTCAAGTGGAATCCGGACGACCTGTCATTTATCTATCTGCAACACCCTTTTAGCAAGGACTGGCTGCCCGTACCCAGTATCCGTACCGATTACACAAACGGCTTGTCGTGGAATCAGCACCTGTTAATCCGCAAGCATGCGCGCGACAAGCATGTACAGGGCGGTCATGTCGAGCGACTAATGCGGGCACGCCAGGAGATGCACGAGCTATGGATGAACGGCATTACCAGGGGAAACCGCGTCCGAGATATGTGTGCAATTGCCAAATTCTCCGGACTATCGTCCAGCCGGGTGCTCCTGCCAGAAACGTCCCCGGTGCCCCTGTTGCCGGCGGCCAAGGTGCTCAGCAAGGAGGATTATGTATCTCCACCTGCTGACGACATCGAAGCTTTTGAATCTTTTGTGATGAGGAGCGCCCGATGACTGATGACGAGCGTAACCTGGGGGATGAGTTCTCCCAGTTCGACTTCGAAGACAAGCAGATCATGGCCCGTCGGCTGCATATGTACTCCGACAAGGCTTTGGAGATCGGACTACAGATTGACCAGATCTTCGTGAACCACACGGCGTTCAAACAGGCTCTGGCCAGTATGGATCGCATCTTTCAGCTCTCCCGCAAAGTCGACATGCCGCAAGGGATGCGTCTGATCGGGCCTTCGGGCACGGGCAAGACCTCCTTGTTGCGGTACTTTCAGCAGTCGCTGCCGAAGTCTTCTCTGTTTGCCGAGGGCTTGGGGGCGGTTTATATGCGCATTCCCATGCGGGTCACGACGCTGTACATGATTGCATCGCTGCTACGTCAGTACGGGTACCCATTCCGACGGATCACTTGGGATAACTACGAGCAACGAATCACCGTGCTTCTCGATGCCATCCGCCAGAAAGGGACGCAGCTGATCATGATCGACGAGGCCCACAACCTGGTTCCGATGACCGTCAGGAGAAAACCGACACGGGAGGAAGGAACATCTCCCACGGACTTTATCCGGCTGCTCATGGACGAAGCGAAGGTCGGCGTTGTGTTGGCAGGCGTCGGCGTGCTCGAACACTTTGCCGATCTCGACGAGGCTTTGGCCAGTCGTGTGGTCGGCTGCCTGCGATTGCCAGTGTTCGACTATGACAGTGCGTGGGTTCGGTTGATCAAAGGCCTGGTTCAGCAATCTCAGTGCTTTGACATTGGAATGTTGCTCAAGCCCGATATCAACCGCCAGCTTTACAAAGCGTCGCAGGGAAACCTCCGAAGTTTGAAACGGCTGATCACCGAGATGGTTCTGGTCGCCGTGGAGGACGGAGTGGATTGCTTGGGGCCTGCGCACCTCCAGAAAGCCTATGACCTGGTCTATGGCGCCGCCTCACCTCAAGGGAATCCCTTTGAAGCGGCCGTTGCATAGTCTGCCTGTACGGTGTGCGGCGCAACAAGATGAGAGTGGCATGGGATTCTTGTTGCGCTGCGCCACCGCCAATGGCCTGAGTCTGCATGGCTTGCGCGATCTGGCGGGGTTCTCTTCGCCGCGGGTGTTTTGGCGGTCTGACGCTCGCCAATTTGCCAGGCTTCTCGAGACGCCAGAAGCGGAGATGGAAGGCTTGCTGATCGACAAAGGCAAGTACATGGGGGAGCCAGCCTATCGCCTGCAGGGGCAGATGTTTTATAGAACCGAGCTGCTTCGCCTGAAGAGGCCCCAGATCTGTGTGGACTGCATTCACCGGACGGGGTACTGCCAAACGACGTGGGATTGCAGGCTCTATACGGTCTGCCATATCCACCGCAAGCCCATGGTTGAACGTTGCGAGTCTTGTGATGCTCCGTTGCGCTGGTATCGGCCGGCCGTGGATGTTTGTCAGTGCGGAGCCTACTTCCGGGTGTCCGGAGGTCACTGCTTGGATCCAGGTCGTGAGGAGGTCAGGGTCTCGACTTGGATTGCCGAATACTTTGCGGGGCACAAACCAAACATCTCGGATGACCAAGGGCTGCCGGACTGGATGTCGGCACTGTCGCTCGACGGTCTGTGTACTTTGATCCGGGCCATGGGGTCGCAGGTGGCTGGCCATCAGCGTGTCCTGCGTTCACGCCAGGCAGACGAGTCGGTGAAGTTTTGGATGGACGTCTGTGTCAGGGCCGTTCAACGGCTGACCACTTTTGCGCGGTCAGCCGATCCGACAGAACTCGCTCCTCTGGTTTGGGAAGGAGCGCTGGAGGGCTGGGCCTTGTCTTCTGTGGCTCAGACAGATCAGCAGGTCGCGTTGAAGCTCTTACGAGAAATATTTGGGGTCGAAATCTTGGCGCACTTTGGAAGTCAGCGTTCGGCGCTCTGCCAAATGCGTTTGTTCGAGGGCGAACGATGACAGCTCAGAGACTGTATGCGGTTCCCAAGCCGGAATTCGTTGAATCGCCCGCGTCCTGGTTGTTTCGCGTCGCATCGAGCCAGGCGGTGTCCATGTGGCAAATGGGGCGTTTTCTGGGTTTCCGCATGAGCCGGGACTGTGACGAGCAGATTCTGACCCTTGAACCTGGCCATCTGGCCCGGGTGTCTGGGCAGACAGGAAACGAATTTGAGGATGTCAGCCGCATGCTGAAACTGGCGTTGACGCTGCGGATGGAGTTGCCGGTTCTCTTGCATGAAAACGGCCTGCCGCGCTATCGATTTTGCGTCGAATGTCTGGTGCGGATGCGAACGCCTTATCTGCCAATCTTTTGGCGAATGGATGTGTATCGCCTGTGCACGATTCATCAGTGTCTGCTTGAAGACCACTGTCCCCACTGTGGGGGCATGATCTGCCCGCAGTCGAGAATGGGGCCAAGCGGGGTGGCGCGCCCCGACGTCAGCATGCTCAGCCAGTGCTTAGCGTGTACTGGGTTTCTGTGGGACGTGGCTCCCATAAAGATTAAGGCAGTCAATCGGCGGAGGTTGTCGAAGGGAGACAGAACTCGATTGTTCAATGGTGGCGCTTTTGTTAGCGCTTTGTTTCACGGGAAAGTAGAACTGCCTGGCGAGGACTCCAGTAATGTTCAAAGTGCGTTAGAGCGTGCCGCTCGCCTAAATATGTTTGCATCTGATCTTGATCTCACTGCAAAAAGCATTCGCGATGATGGATCTGGACAATTCAAAAAACAAGCGTGATGACAGAAGGTTGTCAAAATTCGTTGGCCTCATCAAGATGAGAACGATGGCTCAGCCGAAACTGGGGCGAGATGGGGCCTCCGGGCTCAGTTTGCTTGAGGACCTTTGGAATTTGATGGGTGGGTCTCGAGCCTAGAGGGGCTTTATGGCGCCCTTGAGGAGGATTCAATTTTGATACTTTTTCTGGACTTTGATGGTGTGACACACCCGGAGCCGTATGACCAGGAGCTGGCATTTCAACAGCTACCTCTCATCGAGGCTGTTGTGCGGGATATGGTTGACGTTGAAATTGTCGTCAGCAGTAGCTGGCGTGAATCGCACTCACTGGAGGAGTTGCGAGAATTTTTCGCACTGGACATTCAATCCCGTGTAGTTGGTTTCACGCCAGACATTTGGGATCCGGAGCGACCGCTGCCTTTCCTGCGAGAGAGCGAGTGCATGGCCTGGTTGGCGGCAAATCGCCCAGTCGGCACGCGTTGGCTGGCAATTGATGATCGCCCATCATGGTTTCAGCCAAATTGCCCGAACTTACTGGTGACCGACACAACTCAAGGCTTCCTCTCCAACCAAATGGAGATGCTGCGCGTCATGCTCATGACGCTTCTCGGGCGCGAGTCTGATGACAACGGCGGGAAGAATTTGATGCAGCCGTGGAGCAAGTATCCCTAGAGGACGGCAGCTTGTTGATGCTCAAAGAGCGTCAGCGCAAAGATGCTGAAGATGTTGCGGCTGGCCGACGATCACCGCGGAGCCTTCTCATGTTCCAGAGGTGACCTGAAGGACTGCCGTTCCACGCAGAACCCAGATTCTGAGTTCGAGCGCGATGGTGAAGGATGGTGAAGCCTGTCGTTGGTCAAACTTTTGCAAGCTAATACCAGCAAACGCTTGGTGGATGACTGCTTCGCAGTCGCAACAACCAATCGACAGATTCGTAATCTGCGACCGCATTGCCACCCAAAAGTGGAAGTTCAAGCCACGCATCTTGCAACCATAAACCGCCACGAGTCTGCGACACTCAACCCGCCCGATGGGCGGCCAGACATCCAGCCGGGAACTGATCCCTTACCATATATAAAAAGAGGGGAGGCTTATGCACATCGAAACGGTCTGGATTCGCAACTTCCGGCGCCTTCAGGACGCTCGCATCGATCTCGCGTCCGATATCTCTATCTTCGTCGGTGCCAACAACAGCGGCAAGACGTCAGCCGCGCACGCGTTGCAGCTGTTTATTGCTGCTTCGAAGGAACGTTTCTCTCTTCACGACTTCAGCGCAGAGTGCTGGGACGCCATTAACGCGTTCGGTGAGGGAACTGAAGGCACTGAGCTGCCAACCATTTCTATCGACATCTGGTTCAGTGTCGAGCCTGCGGACCTGCACCGAGTCGTAGATTTGCTTCCAGGCCTGGCGTGGCAGGGCAGTCGAGTCGGAATTCGGATCGAACTGGCTGCATCAGATGCCTCTGCTTTGCGAGCCAGCTTCCAAGAGGCGCGAACTCGTGCCCGACATGCCCGCCCTCAGCCTGTGGAACAAGATCAAGTTCCGGTCCGAGAGGAGGAGCAGGCTCAGAGCCAAGGGGAATACGAGCCTCAGCCACGCACACTCTGCGACTACCTTGCCGATGCTCTCGGCGATCGCATACGACGTGATTTCGAACTGCGCTACTACGTGCTCGATATTGCGCAGTTCGACGCTGATCTGCGCGCTGCTGAGGGCTATACGCCGCTTCGCATGATGCCTGACAGGGGACGCAGTGGCAGAGACGTACTTTCTAGCCTCGTCAAGGTCGACTTCCTACATGCGCAGCGCCACTTGTCAGATTCAAGTGGCGGCGCTCGATCAGAAGATTTGTCCCGGTGTCTGAGTCGCTTCTACGAGCGAAACCTGGAAAAGCGTGGCGATGACTATGATGCTCAGCGGGCGTTGTCGCAATCCGAAGCAATGCTCAACGACCATCTGGAGCGCGTCTTCGGCCCGACGCTTGAGCGACTGGCCCAACTTGGCTATCCCGGCGTCAACAATCCCCGGTTGCTAATTAAGACCGCCCTGAATCCGGCCACGATCCTCAGCAGTCATGAAGGCGCTCGTGTCCACTACGCAGTGGGTGAGGTCGATGGCACGGATGCCTCGGCTACTCTGCCGGATCGATACAACGGCCTTGGCTTCAAGAATCTGATTTACATGGTTGTCGAGCTACTCGACGCTCATGCAAGATGGTTGGATATCGACGATAACCGCCCGCCCTTGCACTTGGTCTTCATTGAGGAGCCGGAGGCGCATCTGCATGCTCAGCTTCAGCAGGTATTCATCCGCAAGGTGCTGGACATCCTTGCGGTGCCCGAAGAGGATGCGCCGTATTGCAGCAGCCAGCTCGTTGTCTCAACCCATTCGCCGCACGTGCTCTTCGAGCGTGGATTTCGCCCAATCCGGTATTTCCGCCGAACGGCCGACATAAATGTCCAACGATCACATGTTCTCAGCATGGCAGCCTTCTATGAGAAGGCCAATGATCCGAACGACCCTACCGACCGCACCAGGGACTTCCTTGAGCGCTATCTGCGGCTTACGCATTGCGACTTGTTCTTCGCTGACGCGGCGGTTTTAGTGGAGGGCAATGTTGAACGACTCTTGATGCCGCAGATGATCGCCAAGGAGGCACCGCGGCTGCAGTCGTCCTATCTCAGCATCCTTGAGATCGGTGGCGCTTTCGGCCACCGATTCAAGGGTCTCATCGACTTCCTAGGCCTGACCTCTCTAATTGTGACCGACATCGACAGCGTATTGCCCCCTGCTGCAGGTGTCGCAGCCTCAGCTGAAGGAGACGGTAATCTCGTCGACGAAGACGACGCAGATGCAGATCCTGACGGCAATGAAGAAGCCGAAGAGGCTGATGCGACTCGCCGTGGGCGCACAGCATGCATGGTCCATGAAGCCGGGGCGCTCACATCAAATCAAACGCTGGTTAAGTGGCTTCCAAGGCATGGCACTATTGCCGGGCTGCTCGAAGCGAGGGCCGACCAGCGCATTCAGCCTCGGAGCGCCCCGGGTGAGTCCCTTGTGCGCGTCGCGTACCAGACCCCGGTTGAGGTAACCTGGCGCGGAACGACGCAGATGAGGGTTGGAAGGACCTTGGAAGAGGCCTTTGCGTTGCAGAACTTAACCTGGTGCCAAGATGTCGCCCGCAAGGACCTAGGCTTGCGCATCAAGGGATGCAACAAGCTGGATCTTGGTGGAATCGCGCAGAGTCTGTATCGCAAGGTCAAGAGTGCGGGCTTCCACAAGACTGACTTTGCGCTCGCTCTTCTGGCTCAAGATCCTACGGGGTGGACGGTGCCGAGCTACATTTCTGAAGGCCTTCAGTGGCTCCAGGATCAAGTCGCCCCGCCACCTCCTGAAGCGGCAGCGCCTATCGTTGACAACGCGGATGCTGCAGAATGACCTTGCGAGTCAGACAACCTGATACGCAGGCGGATCTGGATCTTCGCGCCTGTCTGGATGAGCGTCCCCAACGCAGTTTTGTGATGGTCGCCGGCGCCGGCTCGGGTAAGACGACATCCCTTGTGAAAGCGCTCGCCCACCTTGGTCAAACTCGGAGGGTTGAACTCAAGACTCGCGGCCAGCGAATCGCCTGCATTACTTATACCGAGGTGGCGGTCAGGGAGATCTGGGGTGACGTAGGGAATGACTTACTCTTCCATGTGTCAACGATCCACAGCTTCTTGTGGACGGTGGTGCGGCCGTTTCAGGTGAACCTAAAGACTTGGGTGATAGCTCGCATTCGGGAAAAGATCGCCGAAGCGCAGGATCATCACGATAGGCCCCGGACGCGCCCGGCAACGCGGGAACGTCTGGTTGTAGACATTGCCCGCTATCGGCGGCACCTTGAGGCCGTAGAGCAGCGAACCCACTTTACGTATGGTGCTGGCAGTGATTTCGCACGTGGTGTCCTTGGTCACGCGGATGTCATTGCAGCCGCCGTCGAGCTGATTGAGCAGAGTCAACTGCTTCGAGACGTCATTGCAAGTCGGTATCCGGTCCTATTTGTCGACGAGAGTCAGGACACTCGGCCGGATATCGTGGCGGCTTTTCGTCGTATCGCGGAAACCACGCCAGTTGATTTCTGTCTGGGATTCTTTGGAGACCCGATGCAGAAGATCTACATGGACGGCGTTGGCGCAATTGATGCACCCGCCGACTGGCGGCAGTTCACGAAGCCCGAGAACTTCAGGTGTCCGCAGCGCGTACTGCGCGTGGTGAATGCTGTTCGCCGACCAGCCGATGGCTTGATTCAAACACGGGGACGGATGGACTTTATTGACGGGGAGTTGGTCCCGGTCGAAGGCTCAGCAAGAGTCTTCTTGCTATCGACTGACGAGCACCGCTCGGAGAAGCTGGCACAGGTGCGTGAATGGCTTCGGAGGGTCAATAACGATGAGAATTGGGTTAGCGACGACCGAAGTGCAGATGTTCGGGCATTGGTAGTCGTTCACCGCATGGCTGCAACCCGACTCGGCTTCCCGAGTCTGTATGCCGCGTTGAATGACAACGCGCCATCGAGTATCAAGGAAGGGTTGAAGGACGGCACTGCATGGCCGCTTCGACCATTCCTCAACTTCCTGTTGCCGTTGGCAATGGCGGTGCATCAGGACCGTCAGTTCGACGTCATGACGCTGTTACGAGCAGAGTGTCCGCTGCTGAGTTCAGCTGGGCTGGCCGGTGTCAATGCTCCCGAGGTTCTAGCGAGCCTGCGGGCTTCCACCGCGGAGCTGGTTCGACTTATGTATTCGAACGACGTCTCGCTTAGGAATATTCTCATGTTCGCAACAAACGCCCGAATGCTGCAGCTTGACGAGGCCTGGACCAAGTATCTTGATGCAAATCCAGCTGTGCTTGCTGCAGACGACGATCCTGAAGTGCCTTCCGTAACGGCTTTCATGGACTGCAGTGTCAGTGAGCTGAACGGCTATCGTCACTATCTAGAGGACCTTTCACCGTTTGCCACTCAGCAAGGCGTCAAGGGTGCTGAGTTTGAGCGAGTGCTCGTCATCGTTGACGATGAAGAAGGCCGAGAGCATCGGTCGTTCTCTTACCAAAAGTACTTTGATATGGCTGCTCTGTCAGATACAGATGAAGAGAACATTGCAAACGGAACCGACAACGTGGTTGATCGCACCAGGCGCCTCTTTTACGTTTGCTGTTCGCGCGCCACGCGTGACCTAGCATTGGTTTTTTTCGTCTCCGATACTGCCTTCGCCCGTCAAAAGATTGAGGAGGCTGGCCTTTTCGCTCCAGAAGACATCGTGGACGAAGCCGCTCTTCAGGCCGACCTGGTCTGAAATCAGTTCCCAAGGCGATCGGATCAACTAGCGGTTAGTCGGCTTGTGAGCGCTCCAATGGCCGGGCCCCGATGGCAGCGATCATTGACGTGATAAAGCTGAGTGACAGCAGCCAGCCTTGAAGTGGGCCAGTCGGCTCACCGCGTCGAATGCTTGCACATGGCTGCTGGCAGTAATTGGTGCTCCGAAACCGAGTGTCGGCAACCTGCCTAAACCAGAAACAAGTCATTCACGTCTGAGGGGCCACTCTTGCTAGGCAGATATGTCGCATCAGAGCCGAAATGGGCCCCATGGTTTGCAAAGCCTTGCGTTAGGCATCCCTTGGGTAGATATATATTTCCATAACGTATATTTTTCTATATGATATAAAAATATATACCGTCTAAGAAGGGCATGATGAGTCTGGCAAATCTTCCCGAAAAAAACCGCTACAAGGTGATGCGCCGCATGGCTCTGTGGGAAGGACGTCTGAGTCGCGCTCGCCTTATGGAAGTCATGGGCCTGAGTGGCATTCGGGTGAGCCAGCTCATCAGGGAGGTCCGGGAAGAGACCCCTGACTGGTTTGAGTGGGACAGCAAGAGTAAGTCCTACTTTGTTACCCCCGCCGCCTACAAGAAAGCCTTGGTTGAGCTCAAGGCTGGTACCTCGGATCTGAGCTTAGCAGCCTACCTGGCGGAGGCGGACATTCATGCAGACCTTGCCCTAGGTGCCGGCCCGGTCACCGTAGCCCCTTGGAGCTTCTCCCAGGTTAACCCCAGCGTCTTCTCCCGCATCCGTTTGGCCATCGAGCAGGGCACACGGCTGAAACTTGAGTACCGCTCCATGCGAACCCCCGAGCCACACCCTCGGACAGTGGAGCCACACAGCCTAATCCAGACCGGCCGGCGTTGGCACATGCGCGGCTACTGCCTGGAGACCGGTGATTTCAGGGATTTCGTGCTGGGGCGTATCGTAAAGCTCACCATGCAGGACCAGAAGGCTGAATCCGCTGTCGCAGAGGACGCCAAATGGAATACTGTGGTCAAGGTACGCATCCAAGCGCATCCCAAGCTGACCTCGGGCCAGCAGGATCTGGTTCGTAGCGAATTTTTCGACGGGACTGCGGCGCGGGTGCACAGCTGTCGTGGTGCCCTGTTGCCTTACCTGATCCAGGAGCTGCGATTGGCACTGGACATCACCAAGGAGTTGCCGCCTGAGTACCAGTTGGCGGTCGAGAACGTCGAAGAGGTTCACAAATGGCTATTTCCGGCGTAGTCCCCGCTTCCATGGCACTTTTTCAGCGGATCCCGGAACACCTCTTCGGTCCGTTGGCGTCGCAGAATCGTCACGGTTATTGGTCTCTGTTGTGTCACCTGCATCGCAGGCGCTTCGGTCCCGACGCTCCTCTGCCGCCCAGCTATGGATTCCTGCAGCGCGAGATCACACAGGACATCGAAGATCACCTCAAATATGCCGATGAATGGCAACCCGAGTCAGGCGACCAGCCCGACACGCCACTGAACATTCGGGCCATTGGCATATTCAACCGGTTGCTCGATGCCGGGTGGTTTCGCCTAGAAAAGTACGGCATCGAGAAAACCGTCAACATGGCGCCAGCCGTGGGGCAGTTTCTGAACCAGCTGATCAACTTTGCCGAGACGGGCCCGGTGTTCGTTTCGGGCAAGATCCGTTCAATTGACGCCTCTGTGGCGCGGGTACATAAGGGTGAAGCCTCCGGTGACCTACTGCGTGAGGCCGCCGAGCAATGTCGAAACCTGTTGGTCTACATACGCAACACCGGCACGAACGTCCGTGACCTCATGGCGACCATAGGCGCGCAACCGACCACAGCCCAGTACGTCCGCACCTTCTTTCAAGACTACATCCAGCAGGTATTCATCGGGGACTACCAGGAGCTTCGCACCCGAGAGCATCCGCTGTCCAAGCGCCAGCAGATCCTGGACGCTGTTCTGGAAATTGATACTCATCCCGAGCAGCGCAGTCGTATGTTGGATTGGTATGTAAACCGTTTGAGCGGTGGAGATGACAAAAAAGGTCAGGTAGCATTCCAACGCGACCTCCAGCGCTTGTATGAGCTCGAGCGGATCGAGGAATACTTGACGCGTCTGGACGATGAAATCCGTGGCGCCAACAAGCGCGCGTTGGCCTTCTTGGAATACAAGCTGCGTGCCATCCGCCCCATCGATAACCTGCTTCGCCAGACCATGGACCGGTTGATTGCGAATCCCGATCTCGGTGTTGCGCCAGTGTTTCCTCCGGACGCACTGATGTGGGGCGGCCGCCTGGCGCAGCCGCGCAAGGAGGTGCCGCGACTGGCGCCAACGCCTTTGCGACAGGTGGTCATCTCCGAGCGCACACGCGCCATTGGGAACCTAGTGCGCCGAGCCCAAGAGCGTAGAGCTGTCACACCTTTGAAGCTGCGAGCCTATGCCGAGAAGGTACTGCAGGACACGGCCATCGCCGCCAGTGACACCCTGCCCTGCGAGTCCATCGAAGACTTGCGTACCTTCCAGGTCCTGACCAGCGTGGCTATGGTCACCAACTCCGGGATCGCAAGACTGGAAATGGAAGGCCGGGTGGCTGCTCCGGGCATTGAGTTGCGCTACACCAGCGACGAAGCGGCTGATCACCCCTATCTGAGCGGCAGACCTTTCACAATGAGCTGGCGCAAGCGCCGGGTCATCAACAAGGAGACCAAATGAGTAGTCAGCGCGACTGGGAGGATTTGGCCGGTAGGCTCGACGGCATCTATTCTGTCGATGATTTCGAGACAGCCGCTTACCGGCTGGTGGCCGAGCAGGTGATCTACCACTCCGATCGAAACAGCCGGATGACCTACGCCATTCTGGACCTATACGAGCGCGAATTTGCCAAGGTGCTTGCCCCTCTTGGGGTGTCGTTGAGCATCAATCGGCAGTTGCGTTATGTCACCGCGCTGCCGCGTCACGCCAAGGCCGGTACAGCGACCGTGGCCCAGACATTGTTCGCGCTGGTACTGCGAGGTGTGTATGACGAAGGCGTACGTGCTGGCGGGCTCACCGAAGATGGCGAGGTCCTGTGTGACTACGTAGAGCTGCAAGAAAAGTACCGCCTCATGACCGGGCGCGACTTGCCCGCTCGTGGAGAGCTTGATGCGCTGCTGCGCGCTGCCAAGCGTTGGGGTATCGCCAGGCGGCTGGAGGACGAGGACAGCGAACTCCTCACCCCATTGCAGGAGCAGTCAACTGGTGGCGTGGCGATTCGCCCGGCGATTGTCGATGTACTTGGCGAGTCCGCATTGATGCGACTGGCGCAATGGGGAACCGCTAGGAACGAAATTCCCGGGGATGATGCCACCGGCAATGAGGGGCCTGAGTCGATCGACGATACCCAAAGGAACAACGATGAAACGGCTTGAGAGCGTCAAACTGGTGCAGTTCCTTCTGTACGAGCAGCAGGAGTTCCGCCTGGAGGAGATCACGGGTCTGTTCGGTCGCAACGGTAGCGGCAAGAGTTCAGCTCTGGATGCCGTGCAGATTGCGATGTTGGGCGCCAACAAGAACCTGATGCACTTCAATGCACAGACTGACGCCAAGTTGCGTCAGAGCCGCACATTACGGTCCTATTGCCTTGGGCAGTACGGCGACACAATTGAGCAGTGCGCGCGTCAACAGGCTACGACCTACATCACATTGGTTTGGCGGGACACCGAGACCAACGAGCCCGTCTCCATGGGGGTGTGTATTGAAGCCTCTCTGGACAATGAGGTGGAGAAGGTGCTGGGGCGCTACGTGATCCGAGGTGTGGAGCTCACTATGTCAGAGCACCTGCAGACGGTGGACGGGGCGACTATGCCCCTGCCGTGGAGCAGCTTTCGCCACCGACTGCTGGAGCAGTCCAAGGTTACCGGCGAGGAGCCACTGTTTGACGATGGCTCCAGCTATGTCAAACAGGTGCTCTTCATGTTGCGCGGCAAAGCGGGGCCGGCATCCTACGACGCCTTTGCGCGAGCCTTTCGCTTCGCGCTGCGCATGAGCTTCTCGAAATCGGTGGACCAGATTGTTCGCGAGGATGTCCTGGAAGAGCGCCCCACCAACATCGCAAGATTCAAACAGTTGATGGAGACCTTCAAGAGAATCAATCAACTGGTTGAAGGGGTCGAGCAGAAGATCGCCCAAGGTCTGGAGGTGACCAAGAACTTTGATGCTGCACTCGTGGAGGCACGGAAGTCGGCCACCTGGGCAGGTCTGCAGGCGTCTGCTACTTACGAACTGAGCAGTGATATTTATGAGAAGCTGACGTCCGAACGGCTTGAGCAAGAGGAAGTGGTCCGGACTCTGGATCGGGCCCGAGAGGCTGCCGAAGGCGAACAGCAGACCTGGACCCTGGAGGTGCAGCGGCTGACGAACCTGCAGCAGGCGCATGCGGACCACGCCGAAAATGCCGGAGCACAGCGCGCACTGGCGCAAGCTCAGGACAAAGTCACACGCCGAGAAGAGGAGCTGAAGCAGGAACTGCGAAACTTTCAGCAACTTCTCCAGAACGCCAGTTCAAATGAGCTGCTGACACAGTGGCAGCCCGCACTTGTGTTGGCTGCGCAGCAGCTCAGCCTGCTCTCGTGGGAACAGAAAAGTATCGACTTGGACGGGCTGGGGCAGATCATTCGTGGCGTCGCAGAAGCGCTGAAGCCAGCGGCTGGGCACCTAGAGGCGGAACACGAGATCGTCAAGGAGAAGATCCGGGTCGCCAGGGAGCGGCTCGCAACAATTGGCCTGGGCATGGAGCGCGCCAACGCCAATCGCGCTCAGGTCAGCGAATCGACGAGCATCTTGATGCGCCAGTTCTCGGAGTATGGCCTGCACCCCACACCAGTCTGTGATTTGGTGAAGGTGACCGATCCTCAATGGCAACCGGCTATCGAGGCCTATCTTGGTAGGAATGTCGAGGCGATACTGCTGCGTGACAGGCAGGAAGAAGACAAGGCATTTGAAATCTATCGGTCCTTGCAGGGCAAGCGGGCCATATATGGCGTCAAGATCGTACGCTCGGATAAGGTCCGTCCCGGACCTGACGGGCCGGCCTCCGACACGGTGGCCAGCCTAATACAGGGCACCAATCAGGAAGCAGTTGCCTACCTGCGTGGCAAGTTGGGCAACCTCAAGCGCGCGAATACTGCCCAAGAGGCATTGCGGGGTGAGCGGACGCTGACACTGGACGGCATGCTGGTGGGCCCCGGTGACTTTGAGCGGCTAAGGCTGGTCCCTGAGGCGGACCTGCAGATTGGTGCAGGCGCCAAAGGCCAGGTGGACGTGCTCAGAGCGGAGTCCAGAAAGTTGAACAGGGAGGTCGCTGAGCATCAGCAACATGAGGGGGGCATCAACCGCATTCGCCTGGCGATTAATAGCTTGTCCTCGGCGGAGACGTTGCGCCTGCTGCTCGGCTGCGCGAGTCAGTTGGGTGAGGCGCTCACTGAGAAGGAAATCGCCAATCAGCGCCTTTCCGGTGCTACCAGCGTCGAGTACCAGGCCCTTTGCGAAAAGCTGCTTTCGCTACAGGACCTCAAGCCGAAGCTTGAAATCAATGCTCGGGAAGCCCGGGACACTGTAGTGCGAGCTGAGACGATACTGGAGAATTTGACCAAGGCGTGTCAGGTCAAGCTTCAGGAGCTCCAAGACAAGCGAACTGCCCACGAGTCTTGCCGTGGCCATGCTGACTATGACTCTGACTTTGCATCGGAACGCTGGGACTCGTTGCTGGAGCAGTTTGGCGAGAACTACCAGGCGATGGCGGACCACTGCGAAAACCAATCCAAGCGCTGCAATTCAGCCATGGTGCGCCACCTTGGACCGGCACAGACGCTTCTGGGGACTTTCCTGACCGACCACCGTGAGGCTGTCAGCGATGAGGTGACATCCGATTGGCGCAAGGCCAAGGCTTGGATGGAGCAGCAGATCGCCAGGTTGCAAAACACGGAACTGCCTCGGTACAGGGATGAAGCCAATGAGGCCTACCTTGCGTCGCAGAAAACCTTTCGGCAGGATGTGGCATTGGCTTTGCATGCCAACCTGAAATACCAAACCATGACTTTCGAGCGATTGAATAAGTCGCTCAGAGACTCGCCCGCATTTACGAACGGGGAGCGGTATCGGTTCCAAGCCAAAGTCCGGCCTGACCTTCTTTCTTTGAAGAAGTTTATCGAAAACATCGCCGACTTCGGCGCCGATGGCGGTCTATTTGGCGAGCCTGGGGCCATCCCTGCACAGTTTGAGGAGCTGTTGCGCGAGAAGACCTCGGCGGGCAACGCGGCCGTCAAGAGCCCGCTGGATGACTATCGGGAGTTCTTTGAGTTCGACATCGAGATTGAGACTGACGATCTGGTTACCGGAAAAACCAAAACAATCGGACACTTGAGCAAACGCATTGGCCCCGGTTCCGGAGGTGAGCACCGCGCGCCGCTGTATGTTATTGCCGGTGCCGCGCTGTCTTCGGCCTACCGCATGGATGAGAACAACCAGGACGGGCTTCGACTCATCCTCCTGGACGAAGCCTTCGACAAGATGGATGCGTCCAATATTGTGGCCACCATGCGCTACCTAGAAAAACTGGGGCTGCAGGTGCTGATGGCCAGTCCTGGGGAGAACCTGCCGACGCTGAGCGCCTTCCTGCACCGATACTTCGAGATCATTAAAGACGAAACCCGCCATGCGATTCATGTGGAGGAGCGACAGGTCAGCGAAGCCATGCGAGAGCAGTACCGCGAGGACATGTGGGAGTTCCACCCTGAACTCCTGGAGGTCGAGCTGCAGGCTGTCCGGCAGGAGCCTATCGCGCGACCTTCCGCCGCTGCACAATGAGCGCGAGCAACATAGCCAGGGACTTGCTGACCAAGCTTTTGGATGCGGGCAACAAGCACGCCGCCGGCGCGCGTGCGCGTGCTCCTGCATTGACAGCGACGCACTTGAAGCCCTACAGCGAGCTGAGGAGTTGGCAGCAAAAGCAGGAATGCGATGAGACGTTTCTGGCAGCGCGCGACGCCGGAGCAGTGACCCTGCTGCGTGACAAGTTGAATCCGAAAGAGGGACTGTTCGAACGCATTGATCTGGTGGACGTGCAGGCGTTGGCGAGATTTTTGGGGCGTAGCACCTATGCCGACCATCTGGCCCAGACTATTGAACAGCTTGAACCACTGGAAGCAGAGTTCCCAGTGATTCTGGAAATGGCAGAACGCTGGACCAGGATGGCCAAAGTGCGCGGACTCGGCCCGCAGGACCCCGGTGCATGGATCGATGCAGCCAGGACAATTCGGGCCTGCGCAGCGCGCAGCCAGGACGCGATTGCCGCCCCGGTGCGTGAATTTAGCGCGCGGCTTTTTCTGGATAGCAAGCGAATAGAGAAGCTCACTGCCCAGCTTGACATCCTTCTGACTGGCGGCGTTGATGACGCGCCAAGAGCCGCGGCCCAAGTTTGGCAAGAGCTTGGCTTGTTCCGGGAGGAGCATCCAGTGCTGTTGGCCGGCTCTGTGCACATCGCGCGGGATCGCTCCACAGGTTTGATTGATGCGCCTTACATAGGTCTACCAGCGGCAACAATTCAAGGAGTGGCCAGCGAGGTCATTCAAGTCATCAGTATTGAGAACAAGACCACGTTTCATAGCGAGGCTAAACGCCGGCAAGATGAAAAAGTACTTCTGATCTATACAGCGGGTATGCCTTCGCCAGCCTGGCGGGCAATGTACGGTCGTCTGCTGGGGAGCCTGCCTCCGACAACTCCGATAAATCATTGGGGTGACGTTGATGAGGGCGGATTTCGGATCGCCTCCACGATCGCGGCCGTAGCTAGGACGGCAGGTTTTGCCCTTCAGCCTTACGGTATGTCGCCAGCGGACGTGCCTTTAGAAATGCGGGTTAGGGCCTCAGCACGGACCTTGGAGCGTATTTGCCATTTCGCTTGTGCAGCAGGATGGTCTGAATTGGGTAAGGCGATTCATGAAGCCGGGTTCGTCGCCGAGCAGGAGGCGCTGGAACGGGAGTGATAAATGGTGGCGTAAAGTGGGAAGTCATTCCGTCTTCGTACGATTGGAGGTCGTCAGGTTGGTTTCGGCGATTTCTTGCTGGCCTAAGCCGTTCATTGTCGACGGCAAAGAAGGTGCCAGTGTCTTCAGATATCGAACTTGCGGTGAATTCGATTTCGAGGTTCGCAACAGGCGATCAACGAATCGCCTGTGTTGAGATCCGCGGGTTTGATCAGTCCGAGGCTGAACGCCGTAGTCTGATCGCGACACGGATTGCGCTTGATACAGTCCGGCTCTTGGTGCCAGGGCCACACAAAGCACGAATTTTCACCGCTGCAGATCATGGCCCACCCAGAACTGTTGATCGACTCAGCCAAGTGCACGGTAAGGGCCTGACCGCTGGCTGGCTGGCCAACTACCCGGGTGTAGGAGGTGCTCCGAACATGGCACGCGATCTGATTCAAGGTGCATCAGTTCTGTTTGAAGCCGCCGGCAACTGCATTAAGGTTGCAGTGACATCAACGCCCTCGCTGGAACCGCTCTCTACATAAAAATGGAATCGACATGACGGTATTGGCACTATTTACTGACCTAGGACTTGCTTTTTCGGACGTGATGTTGTCGCTCGAAGAGCCCGGCGGGCACACCACTTTGCCATCAACTGGCCACACCCGCAATTTGGGCGTAGAGCTAGCCGTGACTCCAACAAAACTTGTCAGGAAATTTTTTCGACTGTCCTACCGAGGGAAAAGCGGGCGATTTTTAGTTGCAGGCACCGTATCGCATATCAAGCGACTCATATTCAACATTAAGCGCGTTCGTGATTTCCCACTTGACTTGCCCGAGAGCTACAGAAGTCTTCTCGCTGAAGACGATGCAGTGAGCGCACTCCACGTATCTTGTCTACTGACAGAAGGAGAGGGCTTTAAGGAATTTGAGATATTGGTGGTTATTGACAATAGAAATTTCGCCAGACAGTTTGATCAAAATCGTGTGCTCGACTCTTTGCCTTACTTTGGCGAGACGCGAGTGGCTGGAGGCGGGGGGGCGGACCTCTTTCGATGGCTGTATCAGCGGGGCGAAGAATACGCCAAGAGAAAGCTCGGGAGCGAATCTACGTCAGAGCGTTCTGATCGCACGATTAACATGGTCCCATCACTCCTATTGGAGGAGGATACGAGAAGCACCTTAAGGACAATTCGCAATGGCGTCGGAGGATATTATGAGTCGTACTTCTTAGGTAAAGATACGATCGAACCTCTTGACTCGGTACTCACGATTTTTGCTGCCATCAGAGGAAAAGGGAAAAACTCGTCCTTGGAATTGCGGCGAGTCTTTTACCATCGTTACGTATCCGATTGGCTTTTAGTACTCTCATTGTTTGACTTGCCAATGCAAGTCCGTGTAGGTGATGAAGTATCGCTCCCATTGGAACAGTTTGAGCTGTTCAAAATTCCTCCGTTTTGGGATGCTGAGGTGGAGCCATCTTGGACTCCGTCCAGACTAGCACTTGAACTCAATACACCGGAAACCTTCCGACTCACTTTGTATCGTGAGGTTGATGGCAAGGAGCTCGATTCAAAGCGGTTCGCCGAAGGATATGAAGGTCGCAGACTGATATCTTCAAAAGTTGCAGGCGGAAAGGTGACAATATCCGTAATCGAATCCAGCCTCCAATATTATTTAGAGCGATTTGGATCGAGGGATCCTGAGAATAAAGTTATTCCAATTGAATAGATGCGGCTTCTTGCTGGAAGCAGGTATTCGCATCGTGGCATTGATCCAAGCCACTACACCCTGGCTCAGGTTTTCGAGGAGGCTTCACCTGACCACAACTGTCGAGACAACACCCACAGCTCCTGCTCGGTTTTGCTCAAATTGATCAGAAAAAGAAAACAGGCCGCAATGTGCGGCCTGTTTGGAGATGGGTTGGCCAAGTGGAACAAACGCCCAACGCACCGTAATCAACAGCGCTCCTGACTTGAGATGGATTATATCGATGGACTTGACAAAAAGAGCTGGCTCAAGACTCCATCCAACCCCACCTTCGTATTTCAACATCTGCCACGTTTCTTCCCATGGCGCGACGAAATGCTGCCGGACTGCAACGACGTCCTGACCTGCCAGGGCAGCGGAAACACAGCAAGAAAATATTGAGTTAAATGAGACAAACCATAGCAAATGCAGAGTTAAGTGAAACGCGGCTGCAGAGGTGGGTGCAATGAATTCGCTAACTCCTTGATTTATTTAAGCCTGGCTGATCGACTTAGGTGAAATTCAACAGTTACACTCCCGCGGGTTGAGGAAATGACCGCCAACCTTTGCTACCTACCTGTCTGATCCGTGCCTGAAACTCCGCTCCACCCCTCCGTTCGTTCATTCGGCGTACGGCTGGTGTGCGCACTGGTTATCTGTGCGGCTTTGCTGGCACTTGATCTGTGGCAACGCGCCCCGCAGCCGGCCGAGCCCCGCGGGGTGTGGCCCGTGCCGGCGGACAGCATGCCGACGATGGCACTGGTGCCGCGCGCCGGTGGCCAGATTCCGATGCCGGCCAACACGCCGGCTGCGCATGCCAGCGCGCTGCTGCCGCTGCCGGCAGAAAACGCGGCGTCACTGCTGGCTTTCTGGTTCGCCGGTTCGCGCGAAAGCGCACCTGATGTGCAGATTGCCGCCTCGGCGTTCGACCGCAGCCGCCAGCAGTGGCGCCCGGCCCGTTTTGTGGTGAACCGCCAGGAAGCAGGCGCGCAGCTGGGCTTCGGCTTGCGCCGCCTGGGCAACCCGGTGGCCTGGCGCGATGCGGCCGGGCGCATTCACCTGTTTGTCGTGGCCACCGGCCTGGGCGGCTGGGCGGCCGGGCGCATCCTGCACTTGCGCCAGGTCGATGACGGGCAGGACTTCGAGCAACTGGCCTTCGAGCCGGTGCGCGTGCTGCCGCTGTCCTGGTTGTGGAACACCAGCCACCTGGTGCGTGCCATGCCCTTGCCGTTGGCCGATGGCGGCATGGTGCTGCCGGCCTATTTCGAACTGGGCAAGAAATATCCCGTGGCCTTGCGCTTCGACGCGCATGGCGAATTCCGCGGCATGGTGCGCATGTCGCAACGCGGTTACCTGCTGCAGCCCACGCTGCTGATGCGCAACGAGACCGACTGGCTCGCTCTGCTGCGCGACAACAGCGCGGAGAAAAAGCTGCGGGCCGTGCAGACCGTTGACGGCGGCCGGCACTGGCAGGACGTGCCGGAGCCGGGCCTGCACAACCCGGATGCCGCGATTGCCGCACTGGCGCTGGAGCCGGGTCTGATGTTGCTGGCGCACAATCCGCGTCCCGATTCACGCGCCGTGCTCGACCTCAGTGTCTCCAGCGATGGCCGGCAATGGCGCCGCTTGTTGACGCTGGCGCAAGGCGAGGGGCCGAGCGAATATTCCTATCCGTCCCTGGCCTGGGCCGATGGCAGCTTGTGGGTCAGCTACACCGACCAGCGGCGCACGATCGCCTGGCAGCGGCTGGATCCCGCTGACAAACGCTGAGGCCGCACACCATGGACTGGACGACCTTCACCCATAGCCTGCTGTCGGCGCAAGTCCCGGCCTTGCCGTCACCCGGCGTGCTGCGTCTGTACCTGGCACTGAGCTGGGCCCTGGTGCTGGCTGCGCTCGGGCTGTGGCTGCTGCGGCGCTGGGCGCCGCTGGGCAAGCCAGGCTGGCGCTGGGCCGTGCCGGCCGGGCTGGCGCTCTGGGCCGTGTGGCCCGGGCCGCTGTCGCCTGCTTACTGGCTCGGTCTGGCATTCCAGGCGCCGAGCCTGCTGAGCACAGTGTTGTGTGGCCTGTTCTTGCTGCGGCCGTTCAGGCCGGCGGTGCTGCCGGCAGAGTGCTGTGAGGCGCCGTGGTATTTCGGCGTGGCTGGCGTTGTGCTGGGCTGGCTGCTGTTGCTGGATACCTTCGCCGTCTGGCCCGTGTCGCTGTATGCGCTGGGCTTCAGTCCGGCGGTGCTGGCCGTGGTGGCGCTGGTCGTCTGCCTGCCCTGGCTGCTGGCGGGACCGCGCCAGCCGGCACGCAACGCATCGCTTCTGCTCAGCGCTGTGCTTCTGCTGCAAGTGCTGTTGCGGCTATCGACGGGCAATCTGTGGGATGCCTTGCTTGATCCCGTCTTGTGGGTTGTGCTGCAAGTCGGCTGGTTGCAGCGCGGGCTGCGCCGCTTTCGCGGCGGTCAGTCCTGATGTCGACTGACGCGCATCAACGCGTCAACAACCATTCACGTTTGAACAACCACTGCTGTGGCTGCCACAGGTTGGCCAGCGTGACTTCACCCGGCATATGCCGGCTCGTGAGCAACCAGCGCTCGCCCAGCACCGTGCACTGAGGCCGGCACAGCGGTGCGGTTTCCGCCATGTCGGACTGGATCCACACCACGCCGTCATGGGTGGTGAGCAGCTGATCCAACTGCTGCGCCGGTGTCGGCAAGGTGGCGCCGGGAGCGATGCGGGCCAGGGCGCGGCCCCCGGTGTCGTAGGGGACAAACTGATGCTGGCCTGGCAGCAGGAACTGGAAACGTTCGAACTGGCTGTTGAAGCCGTTAGGGACGGCAATGCGTCCACTGGGGGCGTCGGTCTGCGCTGCATAGCGCCCGACAGGGCCATCCAGGGGGGCCACGGTCAGGTCGAAGCTGGCATAAACCAGCAGGCCCGCCAGGACCGCAGTGGTGCGCGTCCAGGTGGCGCGCCACAGGCCGATGACGATGATGCCGGCGCCCAGGCTGGCGGCCAGCAGCGTGAGACCGATGTCTGTAGTCGATGACAGCCCCAGCGCATGGCCGACCCAGGCAATGCGTCCGAGCATCAGCAGCGCCAGGCCCGACAGCAGCAGGGTCGGAATGAACCACAGGCGTCCGATGTCGCGCCAATAGAGCGCCAGCAGCATGGCCACCGCCGGCATGGCTGGAATGACGTAGCGTGCCGAACGCTGGCTCGGGAACAGGAACACCAGCAGCCAGACGGCGGCCCAGGCCAGCAGAATGGCCTGATGTGGCGGCAACAGTGGTTTGGCACGCAGCTGCTGCGGCAGCTGTTTCAGACCCAGCCAGGCCAGGCCGATGACGGCGAAGGCCAGCAGCCCGGCATTGACGGCATAGGCCAGCAGCTGCGACCAGATGCTCGAGCCGCTGAGTGAAAGCGCCTCCTGCCAGTAGCCGCCTGCATCGGAAAACTTGGCGGCGTTTTCGCCGACGATGAATTCACGCCAGACCGCGGCCGGATCGGGATCGAGTACGAACCAGAGTGCGAACACGCCCAAGGCCAGCAGCGCGCTGAACGCCGTGCGCAGGGTGTGGCGCAGCAGCCTGCGCCAACTCAGATGGGATTCACTCAGCACCAGGGCCAGCCACCAGGCTGCTGCCGCCGGCGCGATGAGGGCAAAGGACTTGTAGGCCAGGCCCAGACCCAGACCCAGGCCGAACAGGGTGTGCAGGCCCCAGCCGGGGCCGTTGGCGGGATGGCGCAGCCGCTGCCACAGCAGGCTGAACAAGGGCAGGCTGAACCAGAAGGTCTCGGGTGCGCTGGTGAGATACGGGCGGCCGTAGCGGAAAGTGCTGAGAAAGGCCAGATAGACGCAGGCGGCAATCAGGCCATCGCGCCAGCGCTGCGTGACCAGGCGCACGCTCCAGGCGATGGCGGCCGCGATCAGCAGGGTGTAGAGCAGGCTCGGCGCGCGCAGAGCGGCCAGGCTCCAGTGCTGGCCCCAGTCACCGGCCACCATGGCTTGCCAGAACAGCAGCGGCGGCTTGGTGTTGCGCGTGTCGGCCAGGTCGGAGGCCAGTGGCAGCCAGTGGCTGGTCTCAGCCGTCTTGCGCGCGATATGGGCATAGACCATCTCGTCGCCATTGGTCGGGATGTACTGCCCGCCCAGGCCGCAGGCATGGACCGCGATGGCCAGCAGCAACAGGACGAGCCAGGTGAAAGTATGGTCAGCCGCAGAGGCCGGGGTCGAGTAGCCGCAAGAGCGCATGAAGGTTCCGATGCCGGGCTGCCCCGGCGTTGCCCGGCATTATGGCTTGCGGCGATGACGGAAAGTCCAGCGGTCGTTGGCGATGAAGTTGCTGACGCTGGCCATCACGATGGCGATCACATTGGCCAGCAGGTAGTGCATGAAGTGCGCCAGCCAGAGCGTGAGCGCGTACTGCAGCAGGATGCCGAGCCAGGAGGCGGTGGCGTACTGGCCCAACTGGGCCAGCAGGCTGCGCTTGGAGTAGCCGTCTTCCTGCTGCACCGAGGTGGCGTGCAGACGGTCGGACCAGGTCCACAGCCGGTTCCAGGTGAAATTGTTGACGGTGGCAACGGCGATCGCCAGTGCCAGCGAGAAATAGGGCTTGCTGCCCGGCGGCTCGATGGCGTTGAACAGAAACTCGTGCGCCGTGTAGAGCACGGCCAGGTTGACGACCGTGCCACTGGCGCCGACCAGTCCGAAGCGGACGTAGCGGAAACTGTGCAGCCAGTCGACCAGGCGCCAGAGACGTTCGCGCAAGGAAGGCGTGCTCATACCGCGGTGGGCTCCGGCAGTTCGCGCAGCGCCTGCAGGGCATCGGCCAGCACCGGATCGGGGGCGATGCGCTTGAGGCACTGATTGTCGCCGTCGCAGAAGGTCAGGCGGTGGTTGTAGGCACTCAGGCAAGGCGAGCAGGCGATGCCGGATTCGTAAACGGTAGCCTGGGCCCCCAAAGCTTTGGATCGCAGGCCAGGCAGCGGGCCGTACAGGCGGCCGGTCTCGGGGCCGAAGAACATCATCGTGCGGATCGGCGTCAGGCTGGCGAAATGGCCGGGGCCGCCATCGTTGGTCAGCAGCAGGTGGCTGGCATGGAACAGCATCAGCAGTTCGCGCAGGCTGCGGGTGTAGCCGGTCAACGCGATGCAGCGTTCGTTGCCGGTCTGCTGGCAGATCTGCGCGGCAAGAGTTGCATCTTCCTTCAGGCCGATCAGGCCGACGCCGTGGCCCGCTTCGATCAGGCCGCGTGCCACGCGCACGTAGTGTTCGGCCGGCCAGGCGCGTTCGGGCAGGATGCCGCCGCCCGGGTACATGAGCACGATCTTGCGGCCGGCCAGCACCGGGTGGTCGGCCAGAACTTGCGCGCGGTAGGTCTGCAGTTCTTCAGGCGTGAACGGCACCGACAGACCGGTTTCGGCCGGCAGCTCGCGAATCGGCGCCGCCTTGTTGCGCGGTGCGCCATCGCCTTCCAGCGCATCGACCAGCGAGAGGAACTGCTTGCTGATGTGCTGGTAGGGGTTGTAGGGAATGGCGCAGTTGATGTAGCTGCCGCGGTACAGGCCTTCCTGCGTGTGCGGCGTGAAGCCGGCGCGCAAGGGGGCGCCGGTCAGGTAGGACAGCAGGCTGCTGACGCGCGAGAACAGCTCGCAGTCGATCACGGCATCAAGCGGCAGGCGGCGCATGGCCAGCGTGACGCGCAGGATGTCGCGCAGCAACGAGAAGCCCGAGCTGTCATCGATTGCGTGCAGGTGCTCGGCGGCTGCCAGCCCGAGCATGCGCGCAACTTCCTGGTTCTTCTTGAGCTGCAGCACATGCACGGTGGCACCGGGGTAGCGCTGGCGCAGCGCCGCGAACATCGGGCCGGCCAGCACGACGCTGCCCATTTCGGACAGCAGGATGACCAGGATGTGGCGTGGCCCATCCGTTGATGTGAGGCTGCGGTCGACCTTCGGTGCACGCGTGCCGATCAGCCGCGCCCACAGCGACACAGCGCCACACAGGAGCTGGCCGACCCAGCGATCAATCCAGCGTTGTGTCTGCAGTTTCATGCGGGCGCTTTCTGCCTACCTCACTTCAGACCGGCAGCGGCGCGCAGGGCGGCAGCCTTGTCGGTGCGCTCCCAGGTGAACTCGGGCTCTTCGCGGCCGAAGTGACCGTAGGCGGCAGTCTTCTCGTAGATCGGGCGCAGCAGGTCCAGCATCTGGATGATGCCCTTCGGACGCAGGTCGAAGTGCTCGGCCACCAGGGCGGCGATCTTGTCGTCGGCGATGACGCCGGTGCCCTGGGTGTTGACCGTGATGTTCATGGGCTTGGCCACGCCGATGGCGTAGGCCACCTGGATCTGGCACTGCTTGGCCAGGCCGGCCGCCACGATGTTCTTGGCCACATAACGCGCGGCGTAGGCGGCCGAGCGGTCCACCTTGGAGGGGTCCTTGCCGCTGAAGGCGCCGCCGCCGTGCGGGCAGGCGCCGCCGTAGGTATCAACGATGATCTTGCGCCCGGTCAGGCCGCAGTCGCCCTGCGGGCCGCCGATGACGAAACGGCCGGTCGGGTTGACCAGATAACGCGTCTCTTTGAGCCACTCCTTGGGCAGCACCGGCTTGATGATTTCTTCGATGATGGCTTCGGTGAACGAGGCCTTCATCTTGGTCTGGGTCTCGCTCTGGTCGGGGCTGTGCTGGGTGGACAGCACCACGGTGTCGATGCTGTGCGGCTTGCCGTCGACATAGCGCATGGTGACCTGGCTCTTGGCATCCGGACGCAGGAAGGGCAGGCGGCCGTCCTTGCGCAGCTGGGCCTGACGCTCCACCAGGCGGTGCGCGTAGTGAATCGGTGCGGGCATCAGCTCGGGTGTTTCGCTGCAGGCGTAGCCGAACATCAGGCCCTGGTCACCGGCGCCGATGTTGAGGTGGTCGTCGGAGGCGTGGTCCACACCCTGGGCGATGTCGTTGCTCTGCTTGTCGTAGGCCACCAGCACGGCGCAGCCCTTGTAGTCGATGCCGT
>ERZ1292640.372-Hain-H43-02um-R1-372-length-36503-cov-7_pt1 | contig 36503 bp, 27 predicted proteins | sample MGYA00564404_ERZ1292640 | MGnify/ENA primary metagenome ERZ1292640 (study PRJEB36523, sample SAMEA6512636) | groundwater metagenome | collected 2019-01-08 | study: AquaDiva: Metagenomics assemblies of 32 groundwater samples | reverse complement strand
GCGGTGGTACAGGTTTTTTCATCACCGAGGATGGGTTTCTGATAACGAACGAGCATGTCGTCAAAGATGCCACTCAAATCCGGTTGGTCACAAGCGCGGGATTCACAGCCGCCACAGTGATTAAAGTGGATGCGGCTAATGACCTTGCTTTGCTCAAGGCGGAGGGCCGGTTTGCGCCGTTGCCGGTGGTTGCCAGTCGCACGGCGCGTTTAGGGAACACGGTTGCCACGGTGGGCTTTCCCAATATCGGTTTGCAGGGTTTCTCGCCCAAGCTGGCCAAGGGTGAGATCGCGTCGCTGTCCGGTGCTCAAGACGACGCGCGCTATTTCCAGATCAGCGTGCCGGTGCAGCCGGGCAATTCGGGCGGCGCGCTGGTGGACGAGCGCGGCAGCGTAGTTGGGGTGGTATCAGCCAAGTTGAGCGCGCGGGCGGCGCTGGCGGCGAGCGGGTCGTTGCCGGAGAATGTGAATTACGCGGTGAAGAGCAGTTACCTGCTGGGTTTCCTGGAATCCGTGCCAGAAGTGTCCGGGAAGCTCAAGGAACCCGGCACGCGCGACTGGAAATTTGAGGATGTGGTGAAGGCCGCCGAAAAAGCCGCTGTGTTAGTGCTCGTGTATTGAAAGGTATGTTCCGCACTTTCAACGCCTCGGTGCTGGCAGGCTTGCGCAATGAAAGGTTCAAATTATAGCATGGGCTTGGCTATAGGAGGCGGTTTTGTCAAACTGCCCTCGTGCCACGTAAAGTCCGAGTCGATTATCCCGGAGCCATTTATCATGTGATGAGGTCACTCGAATATTCGCGACGTCCTGGGAAAACATCATTTGAAAGGTGTAAGTCAATGGCATTGTCATATCATGCGGGCCAGATTCGACAGAGAGCCTTGGCGTCCAAGTGCTTGCCAAACCGAAAAGTGGCCGCACTCCTGGCGGTTTGACGGTGACCAGTCGCTGCGATTCCATGTTCCGTCGCTCCAGGCTCTGACTTCTGCTCCCCATAGCCGAGTCAAATCGTCCGAGGACGAGATTGGGCCGCGGTCAAAAAGATGCGGTCAGGAAAATGGAGAAATATACTTTATTATTTCGCCATCACGCATCGCCGGCGGGTTTTGCGCGCTTGTTGAGCGTGGAACGATGAAGTAATCTTGAGCCATGACAACAACCGTGAGCGTTTTGCCGAAGGGCCAGGTGGAGTTGCCGGAAGAATTCCGGCGACGAAAGAAAATCAAGCCGGGCATGGCTTTGCGAGTGACGGAAGTGGGCTACGGATTGTATGTGACACCGTTGCCTGAGCCTACCGAACAAGAATTGCGCGAAGTCATCGCCGCCGCCGGCTCGCTCGCCCGCCGCCAGACTCCCGAAGACGAGAAAATGGTGCAGCGCACCATCGCTGAATTTCGCGAAGAAAAACGGCGGAAACGCGCATGAACGTGAATCCGGCAATTCAAACCGCGAAATACGCCAAATACGCAAAAGGGAAAGGAGTTAAGCTAACCAGGTCGTTCACCCGCTGGGTGAATCGGTCCTCTTCTCCAACCTGTTCTGCTTTCGCGTGTTTCGCGTATTCCGCGGTTCCAACTGCTTTTTCCAGGATGCACGTCGTTGCCGACACAAACGTGGTCATCTCCGCCATCTTCCAGGCTCTGACTTCCGATTTCCACAGCCGAGTCAAATCGTTTGAGGACGAGATTGGGCCGTGGTCAAAAAGATGCGGTCAGGAAAATGGAGAAAAAGAGAAACCGGATCGGCCTGGCCACCGCCATCGGGCCCGGCAAAAAACATCTTCTTGACCTTCATTTTGTTGACCTCCACTCCTCGATTTGGTGGCAGCGGTCCTGCGCCGTGTCGTGGCTGTTCATTCGAGTTCTGCTTTCAGCGCAATCATTGTTTGCTCCAGCTTTCAAAAATAACCGCAAAGATCACAAAGATCGCAAAGCAGGGAACTTGAGCGAAAGCGGGTTCTCACCCGACAGGTGATCACGTCTATTCTCCGAAGTGCCTGCGTTTCTTTGTGTTCTCTGCGTTCTCTGCGGTTGAACTGCTCTTTTTCGGGTGATCAGTTCCAAGCGTTGTTGAGCGTGATTCGCGGGCAATTCCCGGGTTTGGTTTCAATCCGGATCGAAGCTGGGGATTTTCATCTGCTGCCCGCCCTTGAGCGCCGACTGGTGCGCGACGATCCCCGGCACCGTGTAGGCCAGCGCTTCATGAACGTCCACCGAAGGACGGCGGCCATGCACCAGGGCATCGATGAATTCGTGCGTCAGAAACGTGTGTGAACCTTCGTGCCCGCTGCTGTGCCGCAACGGTTCCGGCAGCACATCCGTCTTCCACCATTCCGGCTGCTCGTACTTCTCGAAGGCCGCCGCTTTGCGCGCGAAACCGGCGTCGTCCTTTTCCATCTGCTCGCCGGAGCGGATGAGCAGCGCGCCGATGCCATTGGGATGCGACGTGTAAAAGCTCATCTTGTCGCCGATCCATTGCGCCCGCTCGCAGCCGCGGTGGGCGCCTTTCCACCAGACATTCATGCGAAAGGCGTGGCCGCGATCGGTGCGGAACATCGCCGATTCGTTCCAGAAAGGATTGCCATAGGCGTTGTCCTTGAGGATGGGGCTGTCATCGCCCCAGCCGTGGCAAACAACTTCAACCAGCCGCTCGCCCGTCACACCGATCAATTGTGAACTGCTGTGGGTGGGATAATGCATCGGCGCCAAACCGTAGCGCCAGGTCCGTTTGCCGTTCTCAAAATAAAGCGTTTCCAGGCCCGGATGCTGATACTCGGCCTCGCAGTAGTAAAGGCTGCCAAACTTGCCTTGCTGATAGAACTTGCGCGCCGAGATGGTGGATTGCTGATAGTAACCGGTCTCGGCCATCATGTAGGTCAGACCATGCTTCTTGACGGTGGCCAGCAACAGCTCGGCCTGTTCCAGCGTGCCCCAGGCGGCCGGCACGGCGGAGATCACGTGCTTGCCGTGTTTCATGGCCTCCACCGTATGCTGCACGTGCAACGGGCCGTCCGTGAAGATGGCCACCGCATCGATATCCTTGTCCAGCACCAGTTCCTCCAGCGAATTGTAGGCCTTGGAACAGTGGTACACCTTCATCAAACGCTCGCGGCGTTCGGGCCGCAAATCGCTGATTGCCTGGACGACGCAGTCCGGATGTTCATGCCATTGAAACGAGGTGCCAAAACCGCCGCCCACCACGCCGATGCGGATTTTTTTCGGCGCCGTGTCGGCGGCCATCAAAGGCCGTGTAGCCAGCGCGACGCCGGCCACCGCCACACCGCCGCGCTTCAGAAATTCGCGCCGGGAACAATCCGCCGGCGGGGGACGGCGCTCGGTCTTGGTTGCTGTTGTTGCTGACGATATTCTTGGAGTTTCCATAGTTTTTGGTCTTGGTTTGTTGTCTTTACTTAGAGCTTAACCACCTCGGCATTTTGTTGCGAGTCCAACGCCGCCGTAAACAAGCGGTGGCTGAGCGCGGCCTCCTCCGGGGTGACACAGCCGGCGAATTTCTTCAAAGGCCGGCCGTGGACGAGTTCTTGGAGAAAGGCGGCCCACATTTGCAGGATGGCGTCGGTGAAGCCGAATTCGAAAATCGCGCCGGTGATCGCCTTGAAGGCCGGCTCGTATCCCGTCTGGACGTGACCCCAGATTTGTTCGCCGCCGCTGTATTCCAGCAAATCCAGCCGCTTCGGATCGCAGGTGGAGAATTTGGCCGAGGCGCGGGTGCCGTAGATCTCAATGTACCAGGTGTTCTTCTGCCCCGGAGCAATGCGCTGCGTCTTGATGGTCAGCGGGAATGGCTCACCGCTGGCCGGATCGCTGGCCTCACAGAAGAGCGTGGCATTGTCCCAGGTTTGGCAGGGCACCATGCCGCCTTGGCCGTCCGGGCGTTCTTTGACAATGTCCGAGAGGATGGCGCGGACGTTGCGCGGCCGCCAACCGGCGCGGAACGGAACCTGGCAGGCGTGCATGCCCAGGTCACCAAGGCATCCGTAGGCGCCGTTGAAATCGATCCGGCGCTTCCAATTGATCGGTTTGTTGGGATCGAGATCGCTCGAATGCAGGAAGCCGCTGTTGACTTCAATGATCCGGCCCAAAGCGTTTTTCTCGAGCATTGTGCCGATGCGTTGGACGGCTGGGAAGAAGGCAAACTGCGCGGCGCAGCGGGCGAAGATTCCAGGATGTTTGCTCAGGCAATCCATGATGGCATCGTTGGCGCGCTGGTCGATGCCAAAGGGCTTCTCGCCCATCAAATGTTTGCCGGCCTCAATCGCGGCGCAGTAAATCTCCTGGTGCAGGTGGTGCGGCACCGCCACATACACCGCGTCCACGTTCGGATTGGCCAGCACCTCAGCATAGTGGTGGGTGACTTGCGTGATGGAGGGGAAGTTGTCCTTGAACCAGGCGAAGGGCGCGGGGCTGCGATTGCAGATGGCCACGATCTCCGGGCACGAGTCCATTTCCACCAGGTGGCTCCAACGCGCCGCCGCACTGGCAAATTCCCGGCCCATGAGGCCGCAACCGACGATGCCGAAGCGAATCGTTTTCATGGGATCATGGTAACGTTGGTTGATGTCAGGCTTTTGCGACAGGCAATGCCGCCTTGCTCCGCTTCTGTGACAGAATCCCCTCAATCAAGCGCGCAGCGTTGTCATGGAACATCGCTTCGATCTGAGACCGGTCGGTGATGCCCAATTCTTCGCAGGCTTGCTTGATGGCGCGCAAATCCTCGTACATGTAAAGCGTGTATCCGGCTTCGATCTCCGGCGCTTCGCGCTCTTGGTTGAAGTGAAAGGGGTAACTGGTGCGGTTGAGGTAGGTCCGGTCGCGGTATTGGCGCCGGCCCCGCATGTAGAGGATCGGATTGTCCGTGCCGTAGAGAATCCGTTGCGGGCCGATGTGCTCGAGTGCCACGCGATGGGAAGCCGGATTCAGCACCGCCGAGGTGTCAAAGAAGATTCCCGGATCGTCCGCCAGCGGCTTCAAACCCTCCAGAGCGTGCGATTCGGTGTAGCAGCGTCCCAGGTGAGCGATCACCAAAATCACGTTCGGGTAGCGCCTCCGGATTTCCCGAATCTCACGAAGGTTGTCCGGATGACCCAGCCGCGCGGCTTTCGGCACGTGCAGTGTCACCCAGGCATGGTGGTCGTTGACCACCTCGAGCAAGTGATGCGGCAGAAACTCGAAGATGCCGGCTTCGAGATGCGCGTCGCGCGTTTCGCGGTTCTGACTGATCAACGAGTAATAGGGTTTGACACCGATCACGCCCAGCTTGGCCAGCTCGGCCGCCACCTTTTCCTGGCTCCATTGCGGGCGGATGACGAGCAGGTTGAACCAGCCCCGCCGGGCGCATTCGCCCTGGAGCCAGGCATTGCCGCCCTCCAGATCAAAATCCAGGTCCGGGAAACCAAAGGCCACACAGGTCACCTCGCGATGAGGAAACACGGTGCGCACACAGCGCTCCGCCGTGGCTGCATCGATCGGCTCAAACACCTCGCTTACCCAATACTGCCGGCGCATCGCGTCGGTCATCGGCGCGAGCCGGAAGCGGGGGTCCATGACGTGCGTGTGCGCATCGAGGATGCGGTGTGGCAGCCAGTCTTCGAAATGCTCCGCCCAAAACGCGCGGTCCACGTCGTTGTATTGCCAGAGAAAGTAGAGCGGAGTCGGATTCATGGCTCGTTCGGTTGCAGGCTGGGCAGGGATTGCCGGTATCTTTCGTAGTGTTCCCGGTAAAAACCGGTGTTCTGGCCCGGACTAATCGGACGCCCGGTCGGGGCCATACCAGCGGCCAATTGGGCCAGCGATTTCCCGGATTCGATCAAACCGCGCGCCAGGATCGCCGCTCCGAGCAGGCTGCCCTCGCTGCCGCTCATGCAGACGAGCGGCAAACCCGTGACATCCGCGATGATTTGGGGCGTGGCCTGGCTTGCGGCAGCGCCACCGGACATGATCAATCTGGCCACAGGGATTTGTGCATCGTGCAAAAAGGACAAGTGACGGTTGAACTCACAAGCCAGACCTTCGACGACAGCGCGGAGAACATGGGCTGAAGTCTGCGACAGTTGCAGCCCTGCCAAACGTCCCTTGACGCCCGGAACTAGGCCGGACGCGCCATAAGCCGTCAGGAACGGCCAAAAGCCAAGGCCGTCGCTGCCAGGCTCCACGGATTCAATCATTCGTTCGATCACGTCGCTGTTTGTCTCCGCCAAACCGATGACCTGCAAGGTCCAAGTCAGCGCCGATCCGCCATTGCGCAGCGAGACAATCTGGCCATAGAGGCCCTCCGCCACGTGACGGCACGCAAACGCGTCGTCAATCACCGGCTCGGCCAAACGGTCCATGACGGCCAGCAGCACCCAGGCGGTGCCAGCGCCGAACATCACGTCTCCGGTGTGAACCGCGCCCGTTCCCAAGGCTGCCGCGTATTGGTCGTGGATCGCCGCCGAAACCGGAATTGCGGCCGCGAGCCCGGTTTGCCGTGCCACCTCGGGCAACAGGCTGCCGGCAGCTCGTCGAGGCGAGATCAAGTCAGGCAATTGTCCTTCGCGAATGCCAAGACGCGCGAGCAAATCCGGGTCGTATGCTTGCCGGTTGGGATTGTACAACAGCGTCAGTCCGCACGATGTGCCGTCGTGGGCGGCGCGCCCGCACAAACGTCCGGCTATGATGTCGCCGACGAACCCGATGCGATTGGACTCTGCGAGCAGGGAGGGGCACTCGCGGCGCAGGCGCAACAACTGGCCGGCCGCCAGGCCGCTGCGTCCATGGCCGATCCGGCGCACAAACCAATCCCGCCCCAGTTCCGCCGTCAGCGCATCGTCATCGCGGTGGCCCCGGTCATCGAGCCAACTGATCACGCGTCCGATCGGTCGATGCCGCGAGTCCAGCATCTGCATCGCCCCGCCCTGGCTCGAGATGCCTATAGCCTGCACCCGGGCAGCATCGAGCGAGCGGGTGGCCTCACGAATCGCCTCGAGCGTGGCGACCCAAATCTCCTCGAGGTCCTGTTCGACGCCACCCTCGCCGACGTGAAAAAGCTGCACCGGCACGGAGCCATGACCAAGGATGCGGCCCTCCCGATCGGTCACGGCGGCTTTGACGTTGGTGGTGCCTAAATCCAGTCCGAGGAGCATGGTCAAATCTCAATAAAATCCGCGCCGATCATCTCCGCGGCCATTCGCAATCGCCGCCGGGCATCGCCGAAACAAACGGCATTGTGGTGCGGACCGCCCGCTTTAGCGTAGGCGGTCAGGAATGGCCGCACATCACCGGCAGGCTTGATTTTGAAGTGCGGCACGCAGAGCGACGGCAGCGGCCCGTAATCTTCAATCGTGACCGGCGAGGCAATAATTCGCCAGCGTCCTTTCGGTCCGAGGGCCAAGGCGGCAAACGTGGCCGGCCCCGGTTCGAAGCTGGTCACCAGGACCAATTGCCGATCACGCGTGCGCGTGATGGGCGCGGGCCGGGCGACCAACGGAACTTTGAGATCACGACGGGCCATCGCCACGTTGGCCTCGCCCATGTGACTCATGAAAATGCCGTTGCCGGCAAAATCGATGGTGAACATTTCAGCGAAACTGGCCGGTGGATTCAACCAGTTGAAAAACGCCGTGGCGGCGGCGGCAATGAGATCGCCTTCGCCGCCAAACCCGATGCCGTCTGCCATCAGGCGGCTGGCGGCCACAAAGGGCAAGGTCGGCGTCCGTTCGTCATCGCCAAAGGCCATAAACTGGTACGTCACCGCGTCAAGGCTGTGGCAGACCACCATATCGCGCAAAGCCAGTTCGACCCGCGCCGTGGAAGTCAAATCTGGTTCGGTCACATCCTCGGCGACGTCATATTGGCTGCGATACTCGGCGGAGAGGGCGGCAACCACTTTGGGATCGGCCTCGGCGGCGCGCTTGATGTAGTCCTCCACCGTCAGAATCGTCCACGAACAGCCGAGCGTGGCGGCCAAGTGCGCCGTATCAACAGCGAAATCCCCCATGCCGGGAAAGGGATAACCGAGCATTCCAATTCTGGCGGAGCGGAGGCGACGCAAGGCCGCCGCCGCCATGAAGAAATCGTGCAATTCGTCCAGACCATGGGCGTCGCGCCAGTGGCTGGTGACATAGTGGAACTTGACATCGCTACGCAACAAAACGTTGGCGAGGTCCTGAGTACCATGCACGCCGTGGTTGGCGAACAGGTCCGCGAGCGAGTAGCTCTGATCGACCGCAAAAAGCTCCTGCGTGTTCCACACCACGATCGGCAAGCGGGAGTTTTGCAGCGCCGGCAATGAAACCAGGCTCGGCGAATAGCTCAGCAGCAACACCAATAGCGCGTCGGCCTGGGCTGCCTCGAACCGGGCCACCGCGGCCTCAATGTCACTGGCGCGGAAGGCAGCTTGGTCGAAGAGCACCTCAGCCTTCGGTGCCAAGGCGGGCAGAATCTCGCGGCGCACCCAGTTCTCACGGTCTTTGCGCAGCGCAGGGGCCAGCGTTTCGTAGAGCTCCAAAGTCAGGGCCAGCAGACCGACCTTGGGGCGCAGTGGTTTGGTAATCATGATTTGCGATGGCGTTGGGCGCGCCGGGCGGCAGGCCGAATCGACGGGCCGCCCAGCCGTGGCCGAGGCCGTTGGCCGCTGCCTTTCTTCGGAATCACCTGCAAGAGCTTTCTAAACTTGCCGATCATGAAATCGACGATTTGTTCATCCGCCAGCAAACCGAGTTTCGTCAGCAACGTGCGGTGGCCCTCGTGGTAAGCGTGAACGCGCGTCCACAAGCCGGCCTCGAGGAGACGCCGCTGAAAGGCCAGCGCCTCCTCGACGCGCCTGAATTTCAAACCGGCCAGATGAGCGCGCCCGTGAGCGGCCTGCAAACAATCGGGAAACTCAGCCACCAACGCTTCAAAGCCAGCCATGATGCGGTTTCCGATAGCGGCGATCCGCCGGGCCTGGGCGGCGATCATTTCCAGCGAGCAAAGGGCGACGAAGCTGGGCATGGCCGCCGAGCCGTTGGTGCTGATGGCGTCGTATTGCTCAAGCACGTCATAGCGGTGCCGGTAAAGGACAGCCGACAACGGATGAAAGCCCGCCGTCATGCCCTTGCCCGCGATGACCAGGTCGGGCGTGATGCCCATCGTTCGGTACGCGAAGATTTCAGGCTGCCAGAAGCCGGTTTGGATTTCGTCAATGCACATCAAGGCGCCGACCTGGTCGCACCAGCGCCGCGCCAGTTGGAGATAGGCCGGGTCCACGGCCGTGGCTTCGCGGTTCATCATAATCGGCTCGGCCCAGAAGCCGGCCACGCGCGAACCGAGCTGGCGGAAGACGGACTCCAGCGCCTCCGGGTCATTGGGCTCCAGCGAAACCACTTCGAGGTTCAGGATCAATTTTCGCCACATGCCGCGCAGGAATTGCGGCACCATATCGGTTCCATGATAATTGCCGCCCAGCACGATGATGACCGGCGTCGTCCTGGCACCGTGATGGCGCTCGAAAATCTTCAGCAGAATCTTTAAGGCAGCTCCGCAAGCAACCGATCCGGTGCAGACGCCCAGCAGCACGGTGTCGATGGGGTCCTTTTCGCCCGGCGGATTAGCCAAGGCGACCAGCCGATGCGACAAGTGTTTGACTGGCGCTTGCGGGATGTTCGAGTGGTTGTCCCAAATGATGCCGGCCCGCGTTGCGGCCGCAATCGCGGCGCAGAGCGCAGGATGATTGTAGCCCCAGAGCATCTGGTAATGGCCCGAGGTACAGTCCAAGTACAGCTTGCGTTGCTCGGTGAGGTAGAACAGCCCGCGTCCGACCAGGAAATCGTCGAGGGGACTTTTCTGGTTGCCACCGTAGGAATCCTGCAGGGCGCTTTTGTCGATCGCCTCGAAGCTTGGAACGGCATCAATCGTGTCGCCGACCCGATGCAGAAGCTGCGAGTCGTCCTGTAAATCGAGGAACCGCATACCGGCTCGCATCGCTGCGGCCATGCCGGGGCCTTTCGGACCGAGCACGCGCTCCAAAGGGAAGGGCTGTCTCATGGCTGTGATTGTAATCCGAATTTCATGACCTCCAACATCCAATCTAAGCTGGGTTCCGGCCTGGCCCCCAGTACTGGAACCAGATGACGTAGGCATAGAGAGCCGCCATCGCTCCTATGAAAATGGCCCACCACAGAAAAAGATTCCGCCAGCCGCGGTTGCGGTGGCGTTCCGATTCCGGTAGGGCGGCGATTTTCCATGACCAGATTATGCCTTTTATCTTATCCGGGTCCGGTGCGCGGGTGAAAAGTGAAACTACAACCATCAGGACCATGGAGGTGGCCCAAACCAGAAATGTCCGGTTCAGCCAGTTGTCAAAGGGCATCAGCCAGGAGACCTTCTTGAACAGAACATACTCCACCAACCAGGTGTAAGGGAAAGCAAAGACCAGAACAAAAGTTGCGGCAGTGGCCGTCGCACCTCGCCAGAGCACGCCGAGCAGGAACAGTGCGGCGATGGGCGCAGCCACCCAGGCGCCGACGTTCTGGAGCAGGACGAACACCCCCAGCTTCTGGTAGCTGAACCAGATCGCCAGATAGGTCGCGATGGCCAGAATCACAAAGCCACTGACGCGCCCCACGCGCACCATCTGTTGCTCGGATTTGCCGCGCCCCAAGAACGGCTTGTAAAGGTCCATCGTGAAGACAGTGCTGCAGGAGTTCAGCACCGAGCTGATGTGCGACATCATGCCGCTGGCCAAGCCCGCCATGACGATCCCGCTCAAGCCGACGGGCACCAATTCGCGCACCAGCGTCGGGAAGGCCTGGTCCGGGTCCTTCAACCCAGGAAACAGCTTGAAAGCAACGATGCCGGGGATGACCACCAGCAACGGCAGGAGAATCTTCATGAAACCGGCAAAGATGACGCCCATGCGCGCGTCCCACTCGCTCCGCGCTCCCAGGCAGCGCTGCACGATGAACTGGTTGGTGCAGTTGTACCAGATGCCGATGGAGAGGAAGAGGCTCCACACGCCAAACCACGGATAGTCCTTGTCTGTGATCGGGTAGATGATTTTGAATTTTTCCGGAGCATCGTGCATCAGCTCGGCCAGGCCGCCGACTCGGTCCAGCCCGATGATCGTGACAATCAGCCCGCCCAGCATCATGACCACGAACTGGAGAAAATCGGTCCAGGCCACGGAAACCAGGCCCCCGTAAATGGTGTAGCTGCCCGCCAGCACGGCCAGGCAGAGGATCGTCAGCGTCTCGTCAATGCCGAACATGCCGTTCATCGCCTTGCCGCCAGCGAGCATCACCACTGCCATCTGCGCAATGATCCAGAGCACGAGCGAGCAGACGGCAAACAGATAGCGGCAGGCCGGGTTGTAGCGGCGCTCCAAAAACTCGGGCATGGTGTAGAGGCCGCCGCGGATGTAGTAGGGCAGGAAAACCCAAATCAGAGCCGTAAAGGTGAACCAGTTGCCCCACTCCCACTGGGCAACGACGAAGCCGACAGCGTAAGCCACGCCGATCATGCCGATGAAATGCTCCGTGCTGATGTTGGCGGCAATGATGGAACCGCCCACGGTGTACCATGGCAGGCCGCTGCCCGCCAAAAAATAATCGCGAGTGCCGGAGGTCCGGCGCCGCGCGACCCAGAGGCCCAAAAAGATATTGAAGGCCAGGTAGAGCCCGAACATGACGAAGTCGAAGGTGTGTTTAGACATAAAGCGATGGGAGCTCTTTCACGGACCCAGTTTCGGCGGAAGGGGGACTTCTTCCCACCCTTCTTTTCCCAATCCAATGTCGCGCTCCACAAATTCCCAAACAACGATCTTTTTACCTTCCAGGATTTCGGGATCGGTGGACAGCTTTTTTCGCACGTCGCTCGAGGCGCCGCCGTCGCTGACAATGGCATCAACCGGCGCCTGCAAGGCCAGGGCTAAATGCGAAATGAAACCCGCCGACCCCGGCAGGAGCTTCTTGGTGGCAAGCGGTTCCTGCTGTTGCTCACCGGTTGTCGGACCGGCTATCTCGCCCAGCGACGGCGGCTCCGGCATTTGATAAATCCGGCAAAAGCTGTCCCCCAGGACCAGGATGGAGGAGTTCTGCGCGGGATATTTGTAGGCGCCCTGGCGGTCGGATTTCGATGGCACCAAGAGTCCAAAGGCCGGGTCGATGACCTGCTCGCACTCGACCGATTGCGGCGCGAAATGCCGCTGGATTCCTGGAATCTGCGTCATTTCCAAAATGTCGCCGTGGCGGTTCACTTGAATTCGTTTGGTGAGAAATTGGTTGGTGGCCGGCGGGGTCCAGCCGAGTTCTTTGAGCCTCCGCGCCACAGCGCCGGCGGCCAGCTTTGCGCCCTGGGGCGTCCAATGGGTGTCGCGCGCGAGATAGAGATCGCTGCCAGTTGGCGGCATCGGTGAATGCCTGCGGCGCTCACGGAATGAAGCGGAAAGGTCCAGCGTCGCCACGCCCTTGTTGCCGAGTTCACTCAGAAGCTCGGAGGTGGGAGAAATTGAGGCCAATTCTATTCCTTCGGCGCGCCGTGTGAGCCGGTCGGGGTAAATGCTCGGCTTGCCTGGGACCGGCACGACCAGCAGTTCAATGCCGCGCTCCTTGAGTTGATCTCGGAAGCGAACAATAGCGCGGACGACATGGTCGCGATGCGTGCTGCCATCCGGTGGCTGCACCCACGCGGAGGCGCTGGTTTCGTCTTCCAGTCGATCCGGCTCCGCCAGATACCGAACGTCCGGCCGATAAAACAGCCAGCCTTCGCGGCCCAGGATCGCTTTGGAGCCGGTGTCTTGAAGGGTCTCAAATAGAAGCCGTTGCATCTTCGGGCGCAGCGTTTGCTGAAACCACGATTTGTCCTCCAACGTCTTCTCAAACTGGCGCAGGTTTTTCGCCGTCGGCTGGTAGCGGAAGACGTCTGTGAACTGAACGCGTTCTCCTCGCCAAAGTTCCAGACAAATCTGGGCCACGGGCACCACGAAGATGATTCCCAGAAAACAGAGGATCAGGGCCAATTCCTTTTTGCGCGCGGGATCAGTCATTCGAGTTTCACTTGACGGCGCTGAGGCAGTGAAAGGAGTCCGCTGCCTTGAGCCTCTTCGCGTTGGCCGGGGCGGAGACGGCGCGCCGGATTTGTTGAATGTTGAGATGTGACCCCATTTAGAATTGGAAGTAGAGGAAAGGGTTGAAGGCCTGGGAGAACATGACGATGAGCGAGAAGGCAAACAGGGGCACCAGGAGCGCCGTTCGACCCCACGTCTGAGGTTTCTGCGCCCACTCGTGGGCCTGGACCGGTTGGAAGACAAGCAGCGCGGATACGCCCAGGACCAGCAGAGAGAGCGGAGTATAAATGTCCGCCGCCAGCAGACTGCCCGCCATGCCGGTTTGCTGAAGGCCAAACATGGCGCCAAAGTAGCGCATCGCCGCCGTCAGGTCTTCGGCGCGAAAGAGCACCCAGGAAAAGAGCATCAACACAAACGTGAAGGCGATGCGCAGCAGCCGGGGCATTTCTTCATAAAGGCTCTGTTTGGCGCGCCAGCGTTCATAGCCGAGCAGCAGACCGTGGTAGGCGCCCCAGATAAGGAAGTTCCATTTGGCGCCGTGCCAAAGCCCGCCCAGCAACATCACGACAGCCAGGTTGACATAGGTCCGTGCCGGGCCTTTGCGGTTGCCGCCCAAAGGAAAGTAGAGGTAATCGCGGAGCACACTCGAAAGCGAGATGTGCCAGCGCCGCCACACGTCGGTGATGCTCTCGGCCAGGTAGGGCGCGTCAAAGTTCTTTAAGTATTCGAAACCGAGCATGCGTCCGAGGCCCACCGCCATGTCGGAGTAACCGCAAAAATCGAAGTAAATTTGAAAGGCGTAGGCCAACACGCCGGTCCAAGCGTCCAGCGCGCAGGGATCGGCGGCGTTGAAAACGGCGTCGGCTACGCGCCCGGCGGGATTGGCCAACAGAATCTTTTTGGCGAAGCCGAGGATAAAGATGGAAACCCCGGAGGCGAAACGCCGGACGGTGTGTTCGCGGAAACCCAATTGCTCGGCCAGTGTGTGATAGCGGATGATCGGGCCGGCGACGAGGTCGGGGAAGAGCGCCACGAAGCAGGAGAAATCGGAGAACGACTGCGCGGGTTTCGCGTGCCCACGATAGACATCGATCACGTAGGTCAGCGAGTGAAAGGTGTAAAAGGAGATGCCAATGGGCAGCGTGACCCGCAGAATTGGAAAGAGATCGGCTCCGACGAGTGCGAGCAGACGATTCAGGCTTTCGACCGAAAACATGTAGTATTTGAAAAAGCCGAGAAACCCGAGATTCGTGAGGCAGCAGGCAATGACCGCGCTTTTCCGCCGGGCCGGGGAAGCGCCCGGCGCGGAGATGACTTTGCCCCAGGTAAAGTCCATCACGGTGGTGAACATCATGAGGCAGACAAACCACGGCTGCCACCAGCCGTAAAAAACATAACTGCAAACCGTGATGAGAAGATTGCGCCAGCGATAGGGGAAGTTGAAATAAAGCAGCAGGAAAAGCGGCAGGAAGTAAAAAATGAAAACGTGGGTGGTAAAAACCATACTGGCGGGTCTTGCGCTGGGTCAATAAGTCGTCGGATTCACCCAGAGCGCGAAGAAGCGGTTCACCCCCGGCGGAAAGAAGTAGTCCAACGCCCCGCTGGGCGCCAGGTCCTGCAACTCATAATCCAGCGCCATGCGATGCGCTTCTCCGGCCACAAAACGGGTCAGCTTGCCGCCCAAAGGATCCTCGCCCCAATCGCTGTCTTTGATCTGAGAACGCGGCAACCACGGTTTGTAATGCCCCACGAAAATCTCGTCGCCGAGTTTGATGGGGTACTTTCCGGCTGGGTCCGGCCGATGCACCATCATCACGACATATTTCAAGGTGTAGGTGTAGCGGTAAGCGCCTAAATCCGGGAATTGCTCCGGACGTTCCGCCAGCCTCGCCGTCACTTCAATGCGGCCCAGCCGGGTCACCATCTCGTCCTGGCCGGTCTCGACGCGATGGGCCAAAAGCCACGTGCCCAAAACGAGGACGCCCATCACGCCACACGCGCGCAGCCAACCCGGACCAGGTGGATATTCGCGCACAGGGGGAGGTTGAGGCGCGGTGGCTGGACCTGATTTTTCCGGGGTCACCTATTTCACCCCGATTTCGGTATAGGTCCAGTGCGGCTCGAACCCGGCCTGGTTCAGCCGGAAAACCGGGCCATTCTTCGCGTTGGGATAAAGCGCCTTCAATTCCCTGTAATCGTCGGGGACAATGATCGGCGCGTCGGCCAGACGCATGATGGCCATGAGGGCATCGGTGCCGCCATCCGATTCGGGAAAGGAAAAAATGACATATTGATCGTCCGGCGAAGTGCCTCCGTAATAAACGTGCTTGCCGCGTTCGCCGTAAATCAAGGAGCGGTTTCGGCCATCGGCAGTGGCTTGCATCAGCATGGTCCAGCCGTAACCCGTGGCCAGTCCCGGGGTCCGATGGGAGTAAATCACGCGCTGAGCGTCGTGCTGGAACCAGTCGGCTGTGCAGTTCAGATTGCGCGTCAGCAGCGTCCACGCTCCTGTGCTGAGGTCCATGCTGACGACGTTCCAGTTCTGGCCGTTGATGTTGGCGGTGCCGCACAGCCGCGTGCCGTCCGGAGACCAGAACATTTGCTGAAAGATTCCTTGCCGGGGCAACTCCTTGATGGTGGTCTTGGTTTGGAGATCGACAATGCGAATGCAGCCCTGCTTCTTGTAGAGGCAGGCAATCTGCCGGCCATCGGGACTCCACGAGGCCCACGGATAATCGCCGTCGTTGCCGTGCGGGACAGGATTTGAGCCGTCGGTATTGGCAATCACCAGCATGCCCATTGCGCCCCAGAGATCGTGGTTAATGTTTTCACCCCTTTTCTGGCGGCGAAACAATACCCTTCTGCCGTCGGCGGAAAAGCGGCCACCATACTCATCGGACTGAGGTGTTTGGGTGATGTTAAGGAGGCTGGAGCCATCGGGGCGGGAGAGGAACAGGTCGTAATCATTTTGCCTGGTCCTGGCGGCAAAGAGAATCCAGCCTCGGTCGGCCACTTCCCGAGCCAGCCGCTCGGCGTCTGATGGGGCCGCCGGTGTTGCCGGTGTCACCGCAGCGGCGGCCGGCAGGGTCGAAATAAAAGCAAGCCAACCAGCAACCGAGAGGAGGGCGACTTGATTGACCGCAGCGCTGCACAGCCGCAACCCAAACCGGACGGCGAGAAAACCGCAGAGGCGCGATGAACGCGGAGCAGGCGCATAGCAAGGTTCACTCTGCGTCCGTCGCGCCTCAACGGTTGAACAGCCCTTTGAGAAATCCTCGCGGGCCATGAAGATCCTGACGTATTGCAGTGCAAAAAGGATGGCGGTTGTCTTCACCTGGATGTCGATTAGCTCCCAGTCGGATCGATGCGGTCGAAATTGCTTCTCTCCGTGAGCTGGCGCGAGGGGATCGTTCAACTGAATAATCACAGTTTGGGGCGTCATTTCATCTCACGCTGGCATCGAGGCGCGCGCCGGGCTTGGCCATGCCGCCGGTCACCAGCTTGTGCAATTCCGGGTAACTGGCCTGAAGCTTTTCGAGCGTCACGTTTTCGGCCAGCAGCTTGCCAGTCTTTGTTTTGACGGTGTAGCGGTTTCCGGCCTTTATGGCAATGATCCGATCTCGCGTTTCGAGATAGCACAAGACAGGCGGGGACGATTGGTTGGTTTTGGCAATGGACGGCTGTTTGGCCGTCTCGGCTTTACCCGGCGGACCAAGCCGATCATCAGCGAGAACCAACGGCGTTGCGAGCATTGAGAACAACACGGCAAAAAACATCATTCTCATAAATATCCTCTTAATGAAATTACCATAGCCGGGAGATCGAAAAGAGCAAGGCCCAAACATTTTTGGCTGGAAATATCCGAGGAAGTTGCGACAAACGGTCCTGGTCGATGGTTTCGCAGAGGCTGAGATTATGAACGCTGTCCAATACACTGACACAAGGCTGTTCCCAGGTCGGACTTGCCTCTGTCTCACGGCGCTGGTCACGGTCCTGGTTCAGCAGCCTCTCTTCGCTGCGGAAGAGTTGCTGGTGCCCATCATTAGAGGCAACTGGTGGACCGTAGCAGGCGATCCGGACCTGGGCCAGTTTACAGACCTCAAACAGCAGCCGGTGGACTTCGCCATCTGGCAGGCGATCGATGGAACATGGCAGCTTTGGTCATGCATTCGAGGCACCAAGATCGGCGGCAAGACCCGGCTCTTTCATCGTTGGGAAGGAACCACCTTGACCGCAACCAATTGGCGCCCCCTGGGCATGGCCATGCAGGCCGACGCGAAATACGGCGAAACACCCGGTGGGTTGCAAGCCCCTTTTGTCCTGAAGCGCGGCAAGGTTTTTTACCAGTTTTACGGGGATTGGGAAAACATCTGCATCGCCACCGGCTCTGATGGAAAGAACTTTGCCCGCCGCACGAATGCCAACGGCCACACGGGCCTTTTCAGTGAAGGGCTGGGCCATAACACGCGCGATCCGATGGTCCTTCTGATCAATGATGTCTGGCACTGTTATTACACCGCTTTTCCGAACGGACAGGGCGCCGTCTATGGCCGGACTTCCAAGGATACTTTGGCTTGGAGCGAATCCAGGGTGGTGGCGTTTGGCGGCCAGGCCGGGACCAACGCCTACTCGGCCGAATGCCCGTTTGTGGTGGAGACCAAACCAGGCCATTATTATCTCTTCCGCACGCAACGGTATGGACGCGACGCGAAAACCTCGGTTTATCATTCCACAAATCCGCTGGCCTTCGGCCTGAACGAGGATGAGAAATATTTTGTCTGCACTCTGCAGGTCGCCGCCCCTGAGATCCTTTTGCACGAGGGCCACTATTTCATGGCCGCATTGCTGCCGAGTTTGAAGGGCATTCAAATGACCAGGCTGGAATGGCTGCCCCAAAGCAAAGTCCGCCCCAAGGCTTCGTCCGAAAAACCAGAATGACCGGTCGTTGGCCGTCGCCCAACGGCTCAAACCAGTCGCTTCGTGCCGGTTGACGGACACGCAGGGTCGTGGTATTAAAGAGATACTCGCCGCTTAAACCAAACAAATATGAAGACTGGAACTTGGGAGACAACTGACCGGCTGACCGGTTCGCGCCGGGAAATCCGCCCAGGTCTGCGCCGGGCTGGCTTCACACTCATCGAATTGCTGGTGGTAATAGCGATCATTGCCATTCTGGCTTCCCTGCTCTTGCCGGCGCTGGCCAAAGCCAAGGAACAAGCCAACAAGGCGCTCTGTGCCAGCAATATCCGGCAGTGGGGCGTAGCGCTCAACATCTATGGCGCCGATCACAACGATTTCTTCCCGGACAATCGGGCTTCTCAAGACATCAGTTGGTGTAGCAAGGGGGTCCAGCAATTCTGGGTCAACTACCTCATGAAGCAAATCAAGGGAAGCATCAAAGACAAGGGCCACGTTGTTTTTTGCCCGACCCAAAAATGGCATCGCTACGCCGATATTAATTTTGCGGTCGGAACAGGGGACTCGATCTTGACAGGCTATTTCTATTTGCCCCACCGTGAAACCAACGGCAGCTGGAATTATAACAGTCAGGGTTTTGGTGATTGGGCGGGAAAAAAGAAATTAAGCGGGCCGTTCAAGAACGCCCCCATCCTGATGGACATGAAACAAGCCAAGGGCAGCGTTGGCCCCACAGGCAAGAACGCCAGGATCAACCCCAATGGATGGTTTTACGATTCGCGCACTCCGTATTCCAGCCATGTAATCCGCGGTGGAGAGCCAAAAGGCGGGAACTTTTTGTTCGAGGATGGACACGTCAGTTGGTATCGCTCGACACAGGTGGATGTCGGCTCGGCGACAGGCGATTGGCTCTGCTTCTACCAGATTCCGATTCCCTAACAAGCCCCCACCGCAAACCCAAAGAAACCGCCTTTCACAAATACTACGGCGCGGAATCTTGTTGTTCCGGCTGTTGGAAGTAACGAGCGTGCCTCGCTAACCGCTTGATTTCCAACCGTCACGACCGGAAGGTCATTTTTTTGAAAAATTTTCTTGCGGCCACAACCTGTAGTGCTAACGTGCGTTTGTCCCCCTACTAAATGGGGTGGGTGGCTTGTCTTCATTGGCAAACCCAAACCCATTGGCAGGAGCCGAATGGGTCTCGATCGACCGGCTTGATTTTGGCAGAGCAGTCGAGAAAAACGCAGCAAGAATAACATTTTACTGATACTGAAGGAAATTTCATGATTGACGCTCGCGATCAGATTCTGTCTCCCCCTCCCGTCCAGAACCGTCGCCGCCCGACAACCTTGTCCGCCCGCCGCGCCACGCCGCGTGGAGTTCGTTCACCCAGAAAGGCGCTCTCGATGGAGCGCATATTCAGTGACGCAAAAGTGAAGCCGTTTGACCAGGTGGAATGGGAAAAGCGCCATGCCGAGATCACGGACGACAGCGGCAAGGTGATCTTTAGACAGGAGAATGTCGAGGTGCCCAAGTCGTGGTCGATTCTGGCGACAAAAGTGGTGGTTTCAAAATATTTCTACGGTGAGCAAAACACGCCCGAACGCGAAACATCGGTGCGGCAATTGATCCACCGCGTTTGCCGGACCATCGCGGATTGGGGCGTGCGGGACGGCTATTTTTCCAAGCCGGATGGGGAGGTCTTTTACGAGGAGTTGACCTGGCTCTGCCTGAACCAATATGGCGCGTTCAACTCCCCGGTTTGGTTCAATGTCGGCCTCTACCCCCAATATGGCGTCGGCCACAACTCGGCCCAGGGCAACTGGTTTTTCAATCGCCAGACCGGCCGAGCCGAGCGCGCCCGCACGCAATACGAATATCCGCAAGGCAGCGCCTGCTTCATCCAGTCGGTCGAGGACAACATGGAAAACATCATGCGCCTGGCTTACAGCGAAGCGATGCTCTTCAAGTACGGGTCGGGAACGGGAACCGATCTGACCCCCATCCGCTCAAGCAAAGAAAAGTTGAGCGGTGGGGGTCGGCCGAGCGGCCCGTTGTCCTTCCTCAAGGTCTATGACCAGGTCGCCAATGTCGTCAAATCGGGCGGCAAAACGCGCCGGGCCGCCAAGATGAACACCCTGAAGGATTGGCACGGGGACATCGAAGAGTTCATTGATGCCAAGCAAAAGGAAGAAAAAAAGGCGTGGGCTTTGATCGAGCAAGGCTACAACGGCTCCTACAATGGCGATGCCTACGGGAGCGTGATGTACCAGAACGAAAACCTCTCCGTGCGGATCTCGGACGCGTTCATGGAGGCCGCCCTGGCCGGCAAAGAATGGTGGACTCGTGCCGTCACCACCGGCCAGCCGCTGGAGAAGAAAGACGCGCGGACCTTGCTGAACAAGATCGCGGAAGGCACCTGGGTCTGCGGCGATCCTGGCCTGCAGTACGATGGCGCCATCCAGAAATGGCACACCTGCAAAGGCACCGAGCCGATTCATTCCACCAACCCGTGCTCGGAATATGTTTTTCTTAATAACACGGCCTGCAATCTGGCCTCGCTGAACTTGATGAAGTTCAAGCGCGATGACGGCCGCTTCGATCTGGAACGGTACAAGGCCGCCGTCCGCATCTTCATCACTGCGCAGGAGATCATTGTGGATAACGCGAGCTATCCCACCCAGCCCATCGCGGAGAATTCGCATTACTTCCGCACCTTGGGCCTGGGTTATGCCAATCTGGGTTCGCTGATCATGAGCTACGGATTGGCGTATGATTCCGATGAAGGCCGCGCCCTGGCCGGCGCGCTCACGGCCATCCTGACGGGGCATGCTTATGAACAATCCGCTCAAATCGCCGGCGTGATGGGCGCTTTCAAAGGATACCATGATGCCCGCTGCGCCGACGTGCCCAAGCCCGTGGCCAAGGACAACGTGGAATCCATGCTCGGCGTCATTAAACTTCACCGGTCGGCCGTGGAAGAGATCCAGCCCAGCGAAGAGTTCAACTATCTGAAAGAGGAAGCGCGCCATTGTTGGGACCGCGCCCTCGAGTTGGGGCAGAGATTCGGCTATCGCAACGCGCAGGTCACCGTCCTCGCCCCCACGGGCACCATCGCGTTCCTGATGGACTGCGACACGACCGGCGTCGAGCCCGACATCGCTCTCGTGAAGTACAAACTGCTGGCGGGAGGCGGCATGCTCAAGATCGTCAATCGCACGGTGCCGGAAGGGTTGCAATGTCTCGGTTACAGCAAGGCCGAAAGCAGCGTCATCATTGCCCACATTGAAAAGTTTGACACCATTGAAGACGTGGAGGAAAACGGCCAGACCATCAAAAGCGGTCTCAAGCCCGGGCACCTGAGCGTGTTTGATTGCGCGTTCAAGCCGTATCGCGGCCGCCGCAGCATCCATTACCTGGCCCACCTGAAAATGATGGCCGCGGCGCAGCCTTCCATCAGCGGCGCCATCTCGAAAACGGTCAACCTGCCGAACGAGTGTACCGTGGCGGATATCGCGGATGCCTATATTCAAGCCTGGAAAATGGGGCTCAAATGCGTGGCCATTTATCGCGACGGCTCAAAACGGTCGCAACCGCTCAACACCAAGAAAACCAATGAAGGCGGTGACGCCAAAGCCGAGGGGGGGCCGGAGACCGCGCGCCTCAAAGAACTGGAAGCGGAGGTCGGCAAACTGCGGCGGGAAGCCGGCCAGCCGATTCGCCGGCGCCTGCCGGAAACCCGCACGGCCATCACTCACAAATTCGACATCGCCGGGCACGAAGGTTATTTGACGGTGGGTTTGTTTGATGATGGCCAGCCGGGCGAGCTCTTCATTACCATGGCCAAGGAAGGTTCGACCATCGGCGGTTTGATGGACAGCATTGGCACCTTGACCAGCATGGCGCTGCAGTACGGCGTCCCGCTCGAAGCTCTGGTCCGGAAATTCGCCCATCAACGCTTCGAGCCGTCCGGGTTCACCAAGAATCCGGAAATCCGCAATGCCTCCTCCATCACCGACTATGTCTTCCGCTGGATGGCGGTGCAGTTCATTCCGGGTTATCGCGAGAACAATACGCCCAATCGCAGCCAGCCGGAGCTCGCCATGCCCGGACTGATGGAGGAAGTCAAAAAAAAAGTGAACCGGCCGGTGCCGGAACTGCCGCTCTCTGAAGACACGGATTTCCTGGTCAATGTCAAAGCGGCGCCGGTGCGCTCCCCCGGCGGCAATGGGCAACCCGCCAAGGGCGGCGCGGCGGCGAACAGGATTGTGGCCAGTTTAAATGATGCCGTCGCTCATTTTCAGCAGGACGCGCCGACGTGTCCGAATTGCGGCCATGTGGCGGTGCGGAATGGCGCCTGTTTCAAGTGTCTAAACTGCGGCGAGAGCTTGGGCTGCAGTTAACGATGGGGAGGGCCGGGAACGGTTGTCGAGCCCTGATTGAAGGGTTGCTCCTCCGCGCGCAATGCGCGAACCAATCAGGGCTCGACGTTAAACCCTTCGGCCTACCGTTTGATCCGATAAAACCGGATGGCGCCGGCTGCCGGCGTCTCCGCCTGGAAAACACCGGCGCTGACCGAGGTGATGACCGCTCCCGCGTCCAGCGTGAACGAGCCGTTCAACGCCGTCGCGCTTTCCAGGCGGAAATCCGCCGGGACTCCGTTGGTGGAAGTGAAGCGAATCTGGGCCTTGTTGTCGGCGAGCTGGATCGAGGTGATGGTGATGCGCGAGGGCGGTGGCGGCGTTTCCTCGAGGCTGACGACCCGCACATTGTCATAAACGACGTACGCGCCGAACGAACCCACCGAATCAAACTGATCATTGTGGCCGAGCATGATCGTGCCGTTGGTGAACGCGGTCGTGTTCGTCACCTGGAAAATGAGCGTGTTGTTGACTTTCAAGCTGATGAGTCTGCCCACTTGGCTGATTTCCACATCCACCCACGTCTTGTTCACGGAACTGGAGGCGTTGGCCGGAGAACCGGCGAAGGGCGAATACGGCGGGCTGGTGAAAATGTTCGCCAGCGTCGAAGCCGCCCGGCTCGTCAACAGCGTCGGCAGGCTGGTCGGGCTGGTCACCGTGTAAGCGCCGTAATCGCGATAGAGAGCGCTTGCATCACCGACGATGGCAATCCAAATACCGTCGCCGCCGGCCGTGGTGTTGCCCGGGTCCGGGCTTTGGGTGGCGCGATTGATCAGGCTGCCGGAATGGTTGAGGCCGGCAATGGCATGCTCGGTCGTAGCTGCGGACCCGACACTCAACAGCATGTCGTAGCGCAAGGCGTAGTTGCCGCTAAACGTCTTGTTGATCGGATACAGGTTAATGCCGGCTGAACTCGGGGTCCCAATGGTCTTGTTCACCTGCAGAAACAATCCCAGCGTAGTGTCGCCCGTGGAATGTGGCGCCGGCGGAATGCTCTCGGCGCTGTAATCGTAGCTGAACAAGGCGGTGTAATCCTCCACTCCATCATTGGCGCCAAAGCGAATCGTCCAGTTCGCCGAGCTGTCGGTGTCAAGATTATCCTCGAAAAGAATGGGCGCTGGTGGCAGGTCATCTTCCTGGATTCTGACCGCAGCCGAATTGGGCGCATCCACGGTGTAATTCGCGCCGGGGGCCACGGTCAAGGTCACCATTTCATCTCCTTCCACGGCCTGATCATCTTTGGGCGTGATCGTGACGACATCATTGGTGGAACCGGCTGGAATCACGATACTTGTTCCCACTGGCTCGTAATCGGTTCCCTCAGTGGCCGCGCCGCTGAAACTAAGGTTGACGGTCACTTCGGGGCCGGCATCACCCAGTCGAATCAGCCTGAAGCTGCCGGTGTCCAGGGCCACGCGTTCGTACATATTCGTGTCGCCCGCAGCCACGCGAAAAGCCGGCGTCTCAGTATCATTGATCGTCACGGTGGCGCTGATGGGCGCGCGCGGCGAATAGTTCGTGCTCCCTCCCAGGGTCAGCACGACCGTTTCCGGAAACTCTGCCACAGTATCATCGAGCGGCGTGATGGTAATAGCGGCTTCGCTGGCGCCGGTCGGTATGGTGATGCTGGCGGGCACGGCTTCATAATCCACGCCGGCAGTGGCGGTTCCACTCAGGCCCACAGTGACGGTCAACGGTGAGGCGGTGTCTCCTTCCCTCGTTACCTTGAATGTGCCGGTATCGCCGCCTGTTTCCGCGGCGGTATCATCGCTCACGGAGACACTGACAAGCACTTGCGGCACGACGCTGGCCACGGTGAAAGTGCCATCTGATCCCGTCGTGGCAATCGTATGGCCGCCGGGCGAGTAGATGCGCAAAACACCCTGTCCAGAGCTCACCGTATAGAGGTTGCCGGCGGCATCAAACGCGATGTCGCGTCCCACGCCGGTGATCGGAGCAGTGGCCATGAGCAGCCGGTTGGCCATGTCGGGAATTCCCTCGTTCAGAGGAAGCATCGAAATGGAGTTAACGTCGCGCCGAAAAACAGCCAGCCATTTTCCGTCTGGCGAAACGGCCACGGCACAAGTTTCTCCCAACAGATCGTTCGCCGTGGCATTACCCAAGAAGTCGCGCGTGGCGGTGCGCGAATCCCATAGCACGGTGGAGCCATCATCCGAAAGCACATAAATCCCGGCAGAGGTCGCCGGCTCGGCTCGGCGTTGCGTCTTGTAAAACTTTCCGTCCGGCCCGCGCGCCAAGTCGGCCAGTTGGCCCGCGAAATCAATCCCGGCATCGGAGATGAAGATTGGCGCGACTGTGGATGGCAACGGCCCGGCTCCAATGTCCCACCGCCAGATTGCGTTTCGCTCGCTCTGGGTTGTACTGTCTCGATCTGTTTGGAGGTCTTCATCAATGACATAAACGACAAGGTCGCCCGTGGCCAAAGAACCTTCCACGTGCGCCGCGCTTATACTGCCGTGAATTCGGGCTGAAGTAATTGGGAACGGCCCGCCCGTGCCATCCAGGACGTTCGCCCCGCCGCTGACGTTGGGGTCCGTCACATAAAGAGTCCCGGTCGCGTCAGACCAATCGTTAATGTAAAGGTTGTCATCCGGGCCAAGGACCAGCCGATGCGGGCTTTCGGCGCTGGTCGTGCTGAAAGCCAGGCCTCCGGTAAGAGCGATGTTGCCTTGTCCCAACGCGTCGGTCTGGTCGGCGTTCAAGACATAAATCCCATCGCCGACAGAACGGCCACTCGTGGCGTTGGCCCCCGTTGCTCCCACCGAAACGTAAATGCGGCCAAAATACGGGCTGGTCGGATTCTTGTTCACCGCCACGCCCCTTTGGTTGACGAACGTGACAAAAACATTTGTATCGACGCTGATTTGATTTAGAACCCCCTGCAAATAACCGGGCGCGGCGATCTTGGTCACTGCAATCCGGAAAGCAGTGGCTGCGCCCAAGCTGAAAGAATGCTTGCCCGCGGTCAGCGCGCCCAAGTCACTGGTGCTGGCACCGCCATCGAAGATGACTTTCACGCTGTCGGCCGATTCATTCAGAATGAAAGAAATCGTTCCATTGGAATTAGTTAAGCCGGAAGCATACGGCGTGGCCTGAGCGGGCCGGGCCAGAAAGCCCATGAGGAGGACGGCCAGGCATCCAACTAAGAATGAAGGTGAAAGAAGAGGTTTGAGAGTGTTCATATTCTTATGGCGTTGCATCGGTTTGTCTTTTCACAACTCCTGTTCTGCGCGTCAGAACCGGCGTTGCACCTCGAGAGCATACAAAAGGACGCTGCAAATGCGAATCCTTTTTGCCGAAGACTCGGGCCTCCTGATCCGGTGGATTCCGGACAGTCCCACTGCAATTGGCCCACTACGAAACTTTCATGCATATGCATGAAAGTTTCGTCACTGCGGATCGCGGTTGGGATCATTCGAGTTCCAGATCGAACCGACGGCTGAGGTTCAAGATTTGAGTGCTACCCAACTCAGTCAGGACGGCTCACGGCGATTGTAGAACAACAAGAGGATGGCGAATCAAGCCGGTTGGCTACTTTCCACTTCCGCCAGGCACATTTCGAGGATGTCGAGCGCAGCGTCCATCTCTGTCTTGGTAATGGTCAAGGCCGGTGTCAGCGTGATGATGTTGCCCATGGTCAATTTGAAATTCAGTCCGCGTGCCAGCGCGGCATACATGATCCGCTCCGCTTCATCGCTGGCGCGTTCCATGGTTTGGCGGTTCCTGACAAGTTCCATTCCCATCAGCAGGCCCAGGCCGCGCACGTCGCCGATCAGAGGATGTTTCCCCATCATGGAGCGCATCCGCGCCAGGGCCTCCGCGCCAAGCGTGCGCGCCTGTTCCAGGAGGCCCTCTGATTCAATGAACTCGAGGGCGGCCAACGCGGCGGCGGCGGCCACCGGATTCTTTTCGTGCGTGTAATGCCCCAGCGCCTGGCTGGCCATGACGTTCAAATCCTCGCGGGCCAGCAAGGCCGCCAGCGGGAAAATGCCGCCGCCGAGGCCTTTGCCGATCACCAGCATGTCGGGAACGATGCCATAATGCTCGCAGGTGAACATTTTCCCGGTGCGGCCCAGGCAATGCGGAATTTCATCCAGAATCAACAGTGCGCCATGTTTGTCGCAGGCCGCGCGGACTTTTTTCCAGTAGTCAAGCGGCGGAATGAACGAGGTGCTCCGGACCGTTTCGGCAATGACCGCCGCCACATCGCCTTCTTTTTCCAGAACGTATTCGATGTAATCGGCGCATTTCAGGTTGCAGGTTCCCTGGCAGCCCCAGGGACAGTGGCGCGCATCCGGCGGGGGCACATGTTCGCAGCCCGGCAGCAGCGGGCCGGCACCGTGACGGAACATGGCCTCGCCGCCGATGGAGATGGCGTCCAGCGAGGCGCCATGAAAGGAGTCCCACATGGAAATGGTTTTGAATCGGCCAGTCGCGGCCCGGGCCAGTCTCAACGCCATGCCGATGGCGGTCGTGCCGCCGGGCGCGAACAGCACCTTGTTCAGATTGCCCGGGGCCAGGTCGGCCAGCTTTTGGGCCAGTTTGATGGCAGGAAGATTGGTGTAACGGCGCGTGCAAAAGGAGAGTTCTTTCAACTGCTCCGTGATGGCGGCAATGACGCGTGGATTGCCGAAGCCAACCTGATGCACGTTGTTGCCATGGAAATCCAAAAGACGGCGCCCCTGCCAATCCTCCACATAAGCGCCTTCGCACCCTTTCAGGACATTGAGACAAGGCGTCGATAGCGATTGGTGCAGGAAGTACTTTGCGTCCTCGGCCAGCCAATGCCGAGTTTCGGCGTCGAGGTGGCCGGCGGCCCAAGCGGCGCGATGGGGTGAGACGTTCAGGTCACCTTCGGATTTAAGATGCTCAAGTTTATCGCTTTCCTGTTGCATGCAGTTCCCCGGTTCTTGCGGGACAAGTTTCACCTAAAGTTTGATTCCCATTTCATCGATGGTATCTCGGACAGCAGCCAGCAGTTGCCGGATGTCGGAATCGAATATGCGCCCGATGGTCCCGATGCGGAAGCAATCGACCTGGCTGATCTTCCCCGGGTAAATGAGCATCCCCTTGTCACTGAGCCGGCGGTAAAACTCGGCGAACGTGAACTTTGGATCGTCCGGATAGTAAAAGGAGGTGATGATGTAGCTTTGGACTTTCGGGTCCAGATAAACCTGAAACCCGAGGCGCTTCATGCCTTCGACCAGGGCCGCATGGTTGGCGCGGTAGCGGGCAGCCCGGCCCGCTACTCCGCCTTCCATTTCAAACTCGCGCAAGGCCTCGGCAAAGGCCAGGATCGAGTGGGTGGGCGGCGTGTAACGAAACTGGCCGTTCTTCTCGAAGCCCTTGAGTTGCCCCAGTAAATCGAGGCTCAAACTGCGGGCATGACCTTCGGCGGCCAGAAGCAAAGCGCGTCGTCCGATGACGAAGGAAAAGCCCGGCACGCCTTCCAGGCATTTGTTGGCGGACGAAACCAGGAAATCGATGCCCGCCGCCGCGAAATCAATTGGAATTGCGCCGAAACTGCTCATGGCATCCACGATGTGAATTCGGCCGGACTGTTTGACGATCTGGCCGATCTCGGTGATCGGGTTCAAAAGGCCGGTGGTGGTTTCGCAGTGCACCACCGCGACGTGCGTGAGGGCCGCGTCCGAGGCCAGCGTCCGGCGCAGCGTCTCCAGGTCAGGAAGTTGGTTTTCCGGCGAGCGCAGAACAGTGGCAGCGATTCTCAAATGGGCGGCCATTTGCGCGATGCGCTCGCCGTAAGCTCCGTTGGCCAGCACCAGCAGTTTCCCTTGCGGAGGCAAAACCGAAGCCAGGACGGCCTCCACGCCGAAAGTGCCGCTGCCTTGCAGCAGAATGGCTTCGAAGCCCTGCTCTCGCGAGACGCCGGCCGCCGCCAGCAGTTTCTCGCGCACTTGCCGGACGATTTCGTTGAATTCAAAGTGCCAGGACCCGGCATCGTGCAGCATGGCTTGCTTGACCGCCAGGCTGGTGGTCAAGGGTCCCGGCGTGAACAAGGTTTTGTCTTTGGCGGCAGGCAGGGTCATAGGGAAGGTTTAAATGTTTTCTCCGATGGTGGGAGGCACCTCGTAAGTGGCGGGTATCTCCGGTGCCAAAGGGGCGTCCTCACGGGCCAGGATGCGGTATTGGCGGATTTGCATGGAGACTTCCTGGTCATCGGCCAGGCCAAGATGGGCGTATTCCTCTTTGGTCATGCGTGCGCGCACGGTCAAGCCCGAGGGCAGCTCCAATTCCAGACGCAACATCACGCCCAGGAAGAAGGTGTGCCGCAAAACGGCCTGGTAACGGTATTGGGAGAGGTCCGAGGATACTTGCACGGCGTACGGCCGAAAGCCAATCCGGACGCGCCGGCCGCTGGCGAGACCGGGCATGGGGAACTCCAGCTCGCCGACGTGCCCGACCCCGTTCCGAATCTCCAGTTCGAGCACGTTCATCACGCCGATAAACCGGGCCACAAATTCGCTGGCAGGCTGTTCATAAACTTCCCGGGGCGTGCCGATCTGCTCCAGGTTGCCCCGGGAGAAAATGACGATCCGGTTCGAAACTTCCATCGCTTCCTCCTGATCGTGCGTGACGAAGAGCGTGGTCACGTTGAGGTCATGATGGAGGCGGACCAGCCATTCCCGCAATTCCTGGCGGATTTTGGCGTCCACCGCGCCGAAGGGTTCATCGAGCAACAGCACGCTGGGCTTGGGCGCCAGCGCGCGGGCAATGGCCACGCGCTGGCGTTGTCCGCCCGAAAGCTGGTGAGGATAGCGTTTTTCCAGGCCATCCAGGCCCAGCAAAAGCACCAGCTCGGCCACGCGCGCTTTCAGGTCGGCTTTCTTCCATTTTTTGATCTTAAGCCCAAACGCGATGTTCTTGAACACATTCATGTTTTTGAACTAGGCGTAGTTCTGGAAGACGAAGCCGATGTTGCGCTGCTGCACGGAAATGTCATTCACCCGTTGCTGGCGGATGTAAATGTCGCCGTCGGTCGGTGATTCCAGGCCGGCAATCATGCGCAGGACGGTCGTCTTGCCGCCGCCGCTGGGGCCGAGCAAAGCCACCAGTTCACCGTCACGCACGCGGAAGCTGACGTTATGGACGGCGGTCACGTCGCCGAACTTCTTGGTGATGTTCTTAAGTTCGATGGCCATGACACGCTGCGCTTGATTTCAAATTTCAAATTTCAGATTTCAGATTAGAGATTTCACACTCGCATTTCGCTCAATCCAGAATCTCAAATCTCGGATTCCTGACTGGTGGCGCGTTGCGCCAAGTCATACTCCCGTTGTGTTTTCCATTCCAGAAAGGTTTTCAGCCCCAGGGTCAGGAGCGCCAGCAAGGCCAGCAAACTGGCCACCGTAAAAGCGGCTGTGCTGTTGTATTCGTTATACAGTTTCTCGACCCGCAAAGGCATTGTGTCCGTCAATCCCGTGATGTGGCCCGAAACCACGGAGACGGCGCCGAATTCGCCCATGGCGCGGGAATTGCACAGGATGATCCCGTAGAGAAGCCCCCATTTCACGGAAGGCAAGGTGACGTGCCAGAAAGTCTGCCAGCCATTGGCTCCCAGGGTGAGCGCAGCCAGCTCTTGTTCTGAGCCGGTCGCTTGCATCACAGGAATGAGTTCGCGCGCCACAAACGGAAACGTGACAAAGATCGTAGCCAGCACAATGCCCGGCACGGCAAAAATGATCTGAATATCATGCCCGGCCAGCCAAGGCCCCAGGTACCCCTGGGCCCCGAAGAGAAGCACGTAGAGCAAGCCGGCCACCACCGGTGAGACGGCAAACGGCAGATCGATCAGCGAGATCAGCCACGTCTTGCCGCGAAACTCGAACTTGGCAATCGCCCAGGCCGCCGCGACGCCAAAAATGGTGTTGAGCGGCACCACGATGGCCGCCACAGTCAGGGTGAGCCGAATGGCCGCGCGCGTGTCGGGATCCTGCAATGAGTTCCAATAAAACCGCCAGCCTTTGTGAAGCGCTCCGGCAAAAACATTGATGAGCGGCAGCAGCACAAAAACGCCCAGGAACAGCGTGCTCACCGTGACCAGGAGCCACTTGGTCAAAGAGGATTCCTGGCTGCCGCGCTGCGCCGTGGCGCGGCCGCCGCCCAGATTGTTTTTGACAAGGCCTGCCATGCGCTGCGGTTAACTTTGGAAACGGCTGGCCCAACGTTCCAGCCAGTTGATGACCACCAGCAAAGCAAAAGAAAGGACGAGCAAGGTGACCGCAATGGCCACCGCGCCTTGATAATCGTATTCCTCCAGCCGCATCACGATCAGAAACGGCGCAATCTCGGTTTTATATGGCAGATTGCCGGAAATGAACACCACCGAGCCGTACTCGCCGATGGCGCGGGCAAAAGCGAGCGCAAAACCAGTGATGATGGTCGGCAAGAGCGTGGGCGCCAGAATGCTCAAAAAGGTGCGCCAACGGCTCGCCCCCAAGGTGGCGGCCACTTCTTCGACCTCGCGGTCCAGGTTTTCCAGGACCGGCTGCAGCGTCCGCACCGCAAAGGGAAGTCCCACGAAGGTCAACGCCAGGATGACACCCAAAGGCGTGAATGCGCCTTTGATGCCCAACGGCACCAGGAATTGACCGAGCCAGCCGCTGCCGGAAAAGAGGTCCGCCAGCGTCAAGCCCGCGACCGCGGTCGGCAGCGCAAAGGGAAAATCAATCAAGGCATCAAGCAGGCGCCGGCCCGGAAAAGAATGCCGCACCAATGTCCAGGCGAGGATGGTGCCAAACACCGCGTTGATCAAGGCCGCGATTAGAGAGGCGCCGAACGTCAGCCGCAAAGCAGCCAGCGCCCGGTCCGTCGTCACCAGACGCCAAAAGTCGGACCAGGAGATCGAGAAGCTCTTCAAGATCAACCCGGCCATGGGAATGAGCAGCATCGCGCTCAAATAAAAGAGCGTATAACCCAGGGTGAGCTTGAAGCCGGGCAAGGCGCTAAATCGTTTTTCAGTCATTTTGGCTGCGGGTCCGGGGCGGGAGTCTAGCCTGCAGCCGCGCGTCCCGCAAAGTTTTTTCAGATGTTTTGCGCGAGGGGACTAGCGATTGGCTTGTGAGATTTGGTCGAACACGCCGCCATCGGCGAAATGAGTTTTCTGTGCCTTGCTCCAACCTCCAAACACCTCGTCGATGGTGAAGAGGTTCACCTTGGGAAAGACTTGGGCGAACTTGGCCGCCGCCTGCGGCGAGCGCGGACGGTAAAAGTTGCGCCCCGCAATCTCCTGGCCTTCATCCGAATAGAGGTATTCGAGATATGCCGTGGCCACGGCTTCGGTGCCGTGCTTCTTCGCAAACTTGTCCACCACGGTGACCGGTGGTTCGGCGAGGATGCTCAGGGAGGGCACAACAATCTCCAGCTTATCTGAGCCGAACTCCTTCAAAGCGAGCAACGCCTCGTTCTCCCACGAGATGAAGACGTCGCCGATGCCGCGTTGCGCGAACGTGGTGGTGGCGCCGCGTGCGCCCGAATCGAGTACCGGCACGTTCTTGTAGAGTTTAGCGACGAACTCCTTGGCCTTGGCTTCGTCATGGCCATACTTTTTCAGCGCGAAGCCCCAGGCGGCGAGGTAGTTCCACCGGGCGCCACCCGACGTCTTAGGATTCGGCGTGACCACCGATACGCCTGGTTTGATCAAGTCCTCCCAGTCTTTGATGCCTTTGGCATTGCCCTTGCGCACCAGGAAAATAATCGTGGACGTGTAAGGCGAACTGTTGTTGGGCAGCCGCTTCTGCCATTCTCTCGGAAACAACCTGGCTTTTTCGGCGATCGCATCGATGTCATAGGCCAGCGCCAGCGTGACCACGTCGGCATCCAGGCCGTCAATGACGGCGCGCGCCTGTTTTCCGGCGCCGCCATGCGATTGCCGAATGGTCACTTTGTCACCGGTTTTGCCCTGCCAATATTTGGCAAAGGCCGCGTTGAACTCCTGGTAGAGTTCGCGCGTCGGGTCATAGGAGACGTTCAAGAGCGTGATGTCTTTGGCGGCGGCGGCAAGGTTGAAGCCGAGGAGAGCGCTGATCGCTGCGAGCGAGCGGAGGAGATATTTGCTTTTCATGTTCTGGTTTCCTTTCATTCGGTTAAGCGGGCCTTGATTGATTAGAAGGAGAATTGGATGCGGGTCAAGACGACCTTTTCGCCGTTGGCGGTCAACGCGTTGGCATCGCCGCCTTTAAAGTTGGTCTGTTCGTAGTTGAGGTTGGCTTTCACGTTCTTGTTCAAGTGCCAGTTCAGGCCGATGCCCCAGGAGGTTGCCTCCGTGGCCGAGGTGGTCGCGTTCGCAAAAACGGGGAATGAATCGTTATCGATATCCAACTGGCCGGCGCGGGCGGTGACTTCCCAGGCGCCCCAGCCGTCGCCACCGATGGTGAACGGCCGCGTCGGCGTCAGGGCCTTGAACGAGTTGTCTTCGCCCGTCAGAATGTAAGAGGCCGAAACCTGCCAGCCGCTGTTTACTAAGTTGGCGGAGGAGCCTGCACCCGCGCCACCGCCGGCTTGACGGACATTCTGGGCTGAGATGGCGTATTCGGCGAACAGCCCGAACGGTCCCCAATAATAGTAACCTTGCGGTGAGAGCCGCCAGTGGTCACCGTCGGCCAGCACATTCGGCGCGCCGGCGACAGTACTCGTGCGATACGCAAAGAACCTCTGCTGACCTGGCGAAGCATAGGTCCGCAACGCGCCTTCCTGGTTGCCAAACGTGCCCGATACGCCAATGCCCAGCCCTGGCAACGACGTGCTGTTCGAGTTCTTGAACGGATGCGAGAAGAGCCGCCAGGCAACGTCCTTTTCGTCGTCGGCGGTTTCAAAGTCGCCACTGCCGCCATCTGCTACGCCATTAAAGGCGCCCATCGCATAGTTGAGGGCGCCGTGGAACAGGTCGCCTTGGATTTGGAAGCCCACGTCGCGGTTGGGCAAGAGTTGCGTCGGATAACCCCGTTCGACAAACAACAAATTCGCGCCCGACTGCAACCGCTCCAAGCCAACGGGTTCCTTGAACTTGCCCGCTTGAATCTGAAACGCCGGCCAGAAACGGGCGTTCACGTAGGCATCCTGCACGAAGCCGTTGTTTGCCGCGGTCGCTGCCGCGCCGGAACCGAGGTCCAGCATCACGCGGTAATCATACTTGTCGAAAACGGTGCCTTCGAAGATCGGTCTGACGCGGCGCAGCAGAAAGCTGTCATTGGCCGTGCCAGCGCTGTTGTCGTCCGGATAGAACCGCGCGTCGGCCTGAACGTAGCCGCGCACCTTCAGCACAAAATTGGTGTCAGCCGAGCGGATGGAGAAGCCGCTGGCGCCCGCCGAAACCGTTGCGGTTGTTTTCGCCCTCTCGGCCACAGCTTCCTGGTCGAGTTCGCGTTTGCGGTCCAAGATTTTTATTCTTTGTTCCAAGTCTTCGATTCGTTGGGACAAGGTTTTAATCGTTTCCGATGGGTCCGCCGTCTGCGCAGGGACGGAGGATGTAAGCGGCACCCCCAAGAGCACTGCCGCAGTTAATAATCGCTGTAATTTCATTTAGTCGTTTCATTCTGCCAGCACCTCCGGTTGTCAGGTCAGTTTGCCGTTATGGTTTTGGTGAACGCCTCCAGTGATCTGGCAGGCTTAAAATGAATTGGAAGCTTTTTTGTCAAAGCGGACCTTTTCCGTGCATTCAATTTGCACGACTCGCGAATCATGGACGACAATATGCACATCGCCAAAGCGCAAGGACTGCACTTGTTTCTGCACCACATCCCACCACACAGGCGTGGGCTGCTGTTGATCTATAGTCGATTCATCGATAGGGCTGCTCATAAGCCTGTGATTCAATAATTACTAACTCTAGTATATTACTAGAGTATTCGACTTACGTTTTGCTGTCAAGGGCTTTTCTTGCTGAATCTAAAATCTTGATGAATTTAATGGAGATTGTAGATTCCTGGGTATGAAATTGTCTTTGCGTGGAGAGTATGCTTTGCGTGCCTTGGTGGTTTTGGGTATGAATTATCAAGAGGATGAGGCGGTGGTTCGAATCCAGACAATATCCGAGCAACAGAACATTCCCAAGCGGTTCTTGGAACAAATCCTGAACGATTTGAGGTCGGCAGGCTTGGTGGAGAGTAAACGGGGGGTGGCCGGTGGATACCGGCTGGGTATGCCTCCTGATAGGATCAATCTGGCGGCGGTCATCCGCCATATTGAAGGACCGTTGGCGCCGGTGAGTTGTGTCAGCGAGCGGTTTTATGAGAAATGCTCATGTCCCGACGAGGCCAGGTGCGGCATTCGCAGTGTCATGAAAGAAGTGCGCGAGGCCATCGTTCGGGTTCTGGAGGGCGTGACCGTCGCTCAACTGTGTGATCGGGTCCGCCATTTGCAGGGTGATCAGGCCAATCCTTTGGATTACATGATTTAAAACGCTTGCCTTGCCTGTGCAGAACTCATAGAGAAGAAGTGCTTTTTCTCTTTAAGCTTACGGTTATCAAGTGACTCCTTAGGATAGCTTTAATTGAGGAAAAAGAATTGCCTTAATGAAAAACAAGAAATCCACTCCCCGGGCGGGGGTTCTGGCCGGCGGCAACTGGATCATCGACCAGGTCAAGTTAATCGATGTTTATCCGCAGCCGGAGCAGCTTGCCAATATTCGGAGTGAAGCTCAGGGAACGGGCGGCGCGCCCTACAACGTGTTGATCGACCTGGCCCGGCTCGGAGCTCCCTTCCCCCTTTATGCGTGCGGCTTGGTGGGGCAAGACGCTCTGGGTGAGCAAATCCTGCAGGATTGCCGCCAGCACGAGATCGACGCTCGCTGCCTGCAAACCACGAGCCATGCCCATACTTCCTACACGGATGTCATGACCGAAATCGGGCATGGGCGCCGCACTTTTTTCCATAACCGCGGCGCCAACGCGCTTTGGGCCGGCGAGGGTCTGGACTTTCATAAAATCAAAGCGCGCATGTTTCACCTGGGCTACCTGTTATTGCTCGATGCCTTGGATTCTTTCGACAAACAGTCTGGCACCAAGGCCGCGCGACTATTGGCCGCCGCTCAAAGAGCCGGATTAAAAACCAGCGTCGATGTGGTGAGCGAAGACAGCAATCGTTTTGCCAAGATCGTCATCCCGGCGCTTCAGCACGTGGACTACTGCATCTTGAACGAACTGGAGGCCGGCAAGACCACCGGCTTCAGGATCCGCCAATCCGATGGCAAGCTTGACACTGTGGCGCTCCGGCACGCGGCCGGCGCCTTACTCCAATGCGGCGTGAAAGAACTGGTGGTCATCCATTTTCCGGAGGGCGGCTTCGCCCGCACGCGCAAGGGAGACGATTTTTGGCAATCCTCCCTCAATTTGCCGCAGAAGTTTATTGCCGGCACGGCGGGCGCCGGGGATGCCTTTTGCGCCGGTGTTCTGTTCGGATTGCACGAGGGCTGGGATTTGCCGCGCTGCCTGCTGACGGGGGTCTGCGTCGCCGCCGCCTCGCTCTCGGATCCGACCTGCACGGGCGGCATCAAGCCGCTCAAGTCGGCTTTGGCTTTAGCTAAGAAATACCGTCCCCGTCCGTCCCTTGTACCGGCGGATTAGCTTGCCGGTCCGTTCGGGAGGCCGTCGCCGCACGATCATTTTTCAACGCGCTCCATCGCAAACGCTTTCCGCAGCATGGCCAGGCTTTTGGGGACGCCGCTCTCGGCATTTTCCTTGCCTTCAAACTCGAGGGAGACATACCCGTGGTACTGCGCGTCCGCCAGGATTTTTGCGATGCGCGCATAATCCAGGTCCAGCGTGTACCATTCGCCGCCGCCGGAGTAGGTCTTGGCTTGGACGAAAACTGTCTTGGGCGCCATCAGCTTCAGTTTCTCGTAAGGATCCTCCAGGAAATTGCCGGTGTCCATCAAAGCGCCCAGCCACGGCGAGTTGAGGGCATTGACGATGCGAAGAACCCCTTCCGGTTTGCGCGTCAGTCCCCAATGATTCTCCAGGGCCAGCAGCACCCCGCACTCCGCGGCTTTGGCCAGGCATCTACTGATGCACTCGATGCACCAGGCAAAGGCATCGTCCTCCGTGTAGCCGGAGAGCATCGGTTCCTCGCCGCGCAGTTCCATGAGCTT
>ERZ1292640.281-Hain-H43-02um-R1-281-length-41335-cov-42_pt1 | contig 36540 bp, 34 predicted proteins | sample MGYA00564404_ERZ1292640 | MGnify/ENA primary metagenome ERZ1292640 (study PRJEB36523, sample SAMEA6512636) | groundwater metagenome | collected 2019-01-08 | study: AquaDiva: Metagenomics assemblies of 32 groundwater samples | reverse complement strand
AAAGTATTAATAGGAGGTATTAAAATGTTATCCTTACAATTTAGGATGTGGTTATGGTTTCGGCTATAGGAAGCCGAACCATAGCCTTGTGGCAAAAGTATTAATAGGAGGTATTAAAATGTTATCCTTACAATTTAGGATGTGGTTATTGTTAACGATTCTTTTCGCGATTATTTACGCGGTGATTGTAGTGATTGGCAGTACTTTTTTGCGCGTAGGGGGTTTTGGTTTTTATCTGATTGTGTCTTTGGTAATGATGTTTATTCAGTATATGATTGGGCCAAAGATCGTAGAATGGACTATGCAGGTAAAATATGTGAAGAAAGAAGAATATCCGCAACTGTATCAAATGGTAGAGAGCCTGGCTACGCGGGCAAAAATTCCGATGCCAAGAATAGGTATAGCCAGGGTTAATCTCCCCAATGCTTTTGCTTTTGGCAGGGGGATGAGAGATGGCAGGGTTTGTGTTACGGAAGGGATTTTAAAATTGCTTGACGATGATGAGTTAAAGGCGGTTTTGGCGCATGAATTAAGCCACCTTAAAAATCGTGATGTCTTAACTATAACGCTTTTATCGGTAATTCCGATGATTATGTATCGCCTTGCCTGGAGTTTTTTATTTTCAGGCCGCCGCCGTGACGGGAGGGGAGGAAATACCATCCTTATTGGTTTGGCCGCGTTTTTGTTTTATTTTGTGACTAACCTGCTTGTGCTTTACGCCTCTAGAATCAGAGAGTATTTCGCGGATAGGGGCGCTGTGCTTCTAGGCAGTAAGCCGTCAAGTTTGGCGTCAAGTTTATATAAACTCGCGTATGGTTCAGCGCGTATTGATAAGGAGTCATTAAAAGAGGTGGAGGGTATTAAGGCCTTTTTTGTTAATGATCCTTCTAAAGCTTTAAGCGATATCAGGGAATTAAGCCAGCTTGATTTGGATAAGAGCGGCACGCTTGACGCGTTAGAATTAGAACAGCTACGGGGTAAAAAAATACGTTTAGGTTTTGCGGATAAGGCGATGGAGCTTTTAAGCACTCATCCTAACATGCTCAAGCGTATAAAGAAGCTTTCCGAATACAAGTGTTAATGAAAAAGTTAGCCGGTTTACCGGTTTGTTGGCTAACTGGTTAGCCGGTTTACCGGCTAACCCATGCCATGCGAGATATTATATGAACTTGTTTAATTTTTTTTACTCTCCTTTTTTTTCAAAGAAAGTGCAGAGGGAGCATGAGTTAGCTCAAGCCAGAGACTACGCGGATCATGTAATTAAGCCGATGATTGATACCTTGATTGCATTTGACGCGGAGGCTAAGATAAAAGCTATAAACAAGGCTATAGCCGATTTTTTAGGCTATCAAGAAGAAGAGCTTATTGATAAACCCATTACCGTTATTTTTGAAGAGGAAGAGGTGGGGGAGAGTTTATTTAAAATGACGCGGTCTGAAGCGTTGATGAAGACTGGTTTTATACACAATTTTGAGATGGTTTATAAGACTAAGTCCGGCGAAAAAATTCCGGTCAGCTTTTCCGGGAGCGTGATGTATGAGAGTCAGTCGTCAGTAGAAGACGCAACACGCACGATGCGCAACGCACGACGAGTCATAGGTATTGTTGGCGTGACGCGCGATATGCGCCAGATAAAGAAATTCATCGCGGATTTGGAAAATTCCAGGAATCAGTTGCAAGAGCTTTCTCGAACTTTGGAAAAGAAGGTTCAGGAGCGCCTATCTGAGTTAACTATTCTCTATGAGGTTTCTAATTCTATTTCCTACATCTTAGATCATCGGTTGCTGCTACGGATGATTATGGAATCGTTATTTAAGATGGTGGATTATGATATCTGTGGTTCGTTGATACTTGAGGTTTCTAACGTTAATATTACTCTAAGGCCTGTTTATTCGCAAAGCGCTAAATTTACGGAGACAGTAAAGGATATCCTTGTTGCCTCTGTTTCCGGTTTTAGCAAGGAAGATATACGCAAGAAAAATCTAAATATTTTCCTTATGCCTGTTGACTTTAACGTTAAGCCAAAAAAAGGAAGGCAGTTTGATGAGATTAGGTCATTTTTTAATGTCCCTTTTACGGTCGCCGGTAAGACTATTGGCATGCTCAATATATCAAGTTGTAAAAAGGATGCTTTTGATGAACATGATGTGCGGCTTTTTCATACTATTGCTAATCAGGCTTCTCATTCTATTGAAAGATTGCGGGTAGCTATCATCGCGGAGAAGTCAAAGATGGAGAGCATGGTTGAGGGTATGGTTGAAGGCGTGGTAATGGTTGATGAACTTGAGGATGTGGTGGTGGTAAATCCGCGGGCCAGGCAGATGTTGAGCTTGGGGTTTGAAGAGCGAATTACTACTGAAATATGGAAAAAAAAGGTTGAGGCGCTTAACTTGCAGGGGATTCTAAAAAAGTGTAAAGATGATAATTGTCTGGTTTCTAAAAGCTTGGAAATTTCCGTGCAGAATGAACCTGTGTACTTGCATTGTGATATGGCGCCGGCGAGAAATGAAAGAGGCGAAATTATCGGTATAGCTACTATTTTTAGAGATGTTACTAAGGAAAAAGAAGTAGACCGCATGAAGACAGAGTTTGTTTCCACTGTCTCTCATGAACTTAGAACTCCGCTTTCTATTACTAAGGAAGGTTTGAGCCTGGTTTTAGACGGCATTACAGGGATAATAGATGAAAAGCAAAAGCGAGTTCTTGTTACTGCGAAAAGCAATATAGACAGATTAGCGAATATCATAGATAGTCTTTTAGATATTTCTAAGATTGAGGCAGGAAAGGTAGAATTAAAAATAGATACAGTTAATCTTAATGATTTAATCAGCGGGCTTGTTTCTTCTTTTTCCAATCGCGCGATGAATAAGGGGTTAGAATTAAAAGTTAATCTTCCTGAAAAACAGATAAATGTTTGTGTTGACGCGGAGAAACTCATTCAGATTTTTACTAATCTTACGGCTAATGCCTTGAAATTTACTAGTAAGGGTTACATAGAGGTTTCTGCCTTGGAAAAAGAGGATGAAGTAGAGTGCAGTGTCCTTGATACAGGTATTGGTATTTCAGGAGATGATTTGCCTAAGGTGTTTAGCAAGTTTCAGCAGTTTAGCCGTGTGCCCGGAGCTGGAGAAAAGGGTACTGGTTTGGGCCTGTCCATAGCCAAGGCTTTAGTTGAGCTGCATTATGGAAAGATTTGGGTGGAGAGTCAATTCGGTAAAGGCAGCAAGTTTAGTTTTACCTTACCTAAATATAATACTGAAGCGCTTTTTAGAAGATATATTAAAAAAGGCATAGAAGAAGCAGGGAAGAAAAATAGCATGTTTTCTTTGATTGTTGTTTCAGTGGCTCTTCCTGTGCCTACCGAGAAAGAGAATAGCCAAGAGATGGAACTGCTTTTAAAGGATATAGAAGGGGCGATTAAAAGTTGTTTACGCCGTAAAGATGATTTAGTGGTTAAAGCTGCAAGCGCGATTATGGTGTTTTTGAATGATTGTCTTAGAGAAGGGGCATTAGTAGTGCAAGTCAGGTTGCAGCAGGCCGTGGAAGATGTTTTGGCTAAAAAATGGTTAGGTAAGGAGGCTAATCTACATTTTGGTTTAGCTGTTTATCCTGATGATGCTAAAGATGATGAAGAATTGCTTATGAAGGCGAAGGGTATTACGCGTGAGCCTGAAGCGTAACCCTATAACGCTATAACCCTATAACGTATTTGACATAACCTTAATTCCGCTATATAATTATAAAACTATGGAAATTAATGAGATTGTTCAGCAGAGAAAGGCAAAATTAGAGTCGCTTAAAGCAAAGGGGGAGTCTCCTTATGGTAGTTCTCCCGGCGTTTTACGTGAGGATATCGGCGAGCTTTTAAATAACTTTCAGGAAGGTAAAATCACAACTGTTGCTGGTAGAATTATGGCTAGGCGTTCTCACGGTAAGGTTAGCTTTCTGGATATCAAGGATTCTACAGGGAAGATACAGCTTTACTTTAAGGCGGATTATTTGACCCAAGAGAAAATAAGCGCTTTTGAGGATATCGATATAGCAGATATTATATCCGCGAAAGGAGAACTTTTTAAAACCCATACTGGCGAGTTTTCAATAAAAGTGGAGGATTTTACTGTATTGGCCAAGGCTTTAAGGCCGTTACCGGAAAAATGGCATGGTTTAAAAGATGTGGAATTGCGTTACCGGCAGCGCTATTTGGATTTAATCGCGAATGAAGAAGTAAAAAAAGTATTTCTAATGCGAGGCCGTATTATTAAGGCAATACGCGGTTTTTTAGATGGTAAGGGGTTTTGTGAAGTGGAAACACCAATGATGCACGCCGTAGCCGGAGGAGCGGCAGGCAGGCCTTTTAAAACATATCATAATGAATATGACATGAACTTAGTTTTAAGGATCGCGCCGGAGCTTTACCTTAAACAGCTTTTGGTTGGAGGGTTAGACAAGGTTTATGAGGTAAACCGTTCGTTTCGCAATGAAGGAGTATCTACGCGGCATAATCCTGAATTTACTATGCTTGAAGTTTATCAGGCGTACGCGAATTACGAAGATATGATGAACTTGGCGCAGGATTTAATTACTTTCGCGGCTAAGGAAGCGCTGGGGGGAGTGAATTTTATTTATCAGGGAAAAAATATAGATTTAACTTTGCCTTGGACAAGGCGCTCTTTCGCGGAAATGGTAAAAGAAAGATTTAATATCGAGCCTGCTGATGATGAAGCGCTTATGTTAATGAAATTGCAAAAGGAAGGATTTGCTAAAGATAAAAAACAACTTACCCGCTCGCAGATAAATAAGCTTATCGAGGATCTCTTAGGGCAGGATACTATCATTAATCCTACTTTTGTTACGGATTATTTTACAAGTTTATGTCCTTTAGCTAAAACTAAAAAAGAAAATCCCCTAATCTCCGAAAGGTTTGAATTATATGTATCCGGGCTTGAGATAGGCAATGCTTATTCAGAGTTAAATGATCCTATTGAGCAAAAAAGGCGTTTTCAAGAGGAGATTAAGGAATTGAACACGGACGAAAAAAAAGAAGTTGATGAGGATTATATATTAGCCCTGGAGCATGGCATGCCTTCAGCCGGCGGTTTGGGTATTGGAATAGACAGGCTGGTAATGTTATTCGCGAATCAACCTTCAATTAGGGATGTAATTTTGTTTCCGTTGTTAAGGCCGCAGGGCACGGATAAAAACACGGATAAAAACACGGATAAACACGGATAAAAACACGGATGGACACGGATAAATCCGTGTCCATCCGTGTTCAAAAAAATCCGTGTGAATCCGTGTTAAAAGAATATGTTATGCGAATTATGGTTAAGTCAGCGTTATCTTAGGACAGGCAAAAAAGAAAAGATAATTTCGGCAACCGCGTTAATCTCAATGATAGGTATTGCTATCGGCGTTTTGGTTTTAATTGTTGTGATTGCGGTTATGACCGGTTTTGATAAGTATTTGGAAGGTAAAATGATGGGAACAAACTCCCATCTGATTTTACGATTTCCTAATGGACAGAAAGAGCCTTACAAGATAATAGATAAGTTAAGAAGAGAGCCCCATATTTTAGGCGCTTCTCCTTTTGTCGCGGGCCAGGCGTTTATGAAAATTGGCCCGCAGATTATTAGTCTAGATTTACGCGGAATTGACCCGAAACTACAGCCCCAAGTCTCTAGCCTTAGAGAGTATATAAAACAGGGCAGTTTAGAGTTAGAAGGAAATGATGTTGTGCTGGGAGAAGAGTTGGCTTTGCGTTTAGGGCTGCGTTTAGGTGATAAAATCAGTTTAATTTCCCCAGTTACATTAACAAAAACAGATTTTTTAATTAAAGGGCTTTTTAATAGCGGGATGTATCTTTACGATTCAACTTTAATTATGACAAGCATAAAAGGCTCTCAGGATTTCTTTAAGCTTCCTGATTTAGTTACGGGTATCGCGATAAAAGTGGACGATATCTATCGTGTGGATGCCATAAAAGAAGATTTGTATTGGAAAAACAAAGATATCACTCCCTGCGAAATTCTTACCTGGGTAGACTCCAATAAGAATTTTTTAAACGCTCTAAAATTAGAGAAAATAGTAATGTTTATTGTGGTTATTATGACTACGGTTGTGGCGGCATTCGGAATTGTAAGCACTATGATTATGTCAGTGATGAGCCGGATCAAGGATATTGGTATTTTAAGGTCTGTAGGAGCTAAGACGAGAAACATTCTAGAGATATTTATTTTTCAGGGTTTGAGTATCGGAGTTACGGGAATTATTTTAGGCCTAATCGGCGGGATCGCGCTTTCCCTTTCTTTAAATAATGTGATTGATTTTATCTCTCGGCTTATTGGTCGAAGTTTAATTCCTAAGGATATTTATTACTTTGACCGCATACCTGTAAATATCAATGTTAATGATATTCTTTTAATTGTCGGTTGTGTTTTACTGATAAGTTTGGCGGCGAGTATTTATCCCGCGTTTTATGCCAGCCGCATAAATCCTGCTGAGGCAGTCAGGCATGAATAGAGGTATAGTTATAAGTTATAAGTTATAAGTCATAAGTGGTAAGTGGTAAGAAAAAACTTACAACTTACGACTTACAACTTACCACCGAATATGTTAGAAATCAAGAATGTATGTAAGAGCTATAGAGATAGATCAAGCGTCTTGGATGTGCTTAAAGGGATAAATTTGAGCGTGGAGGAAGGGGAATTTTTGGCAATTCAGGGGCCATCAGGCGCGGGTAAGTCTACACTGCTACATATTTTAGGCGCCTTGGACGAGCCCACATCAGGCGAGGTATTGTTTGACGGAGCGAATTTATATTCTCTGGGCGAAAGCGAGCGGGCAAAATTTAGGAATCTAAGAGTAGGTTTTGTTTTTCAGTTTTTCCATTTGTTGCCGGAATTAAATGCTTTAGAAAATGTTTTGTTGCCCGGCCTTCTAAAATCATGGTGGGAAAGAAAAAAAGTTTGTAATTACGCGAAAGCTCTTTTGGAGAGGTTGGGGTTGTCTAACCGGATGCGCCATCTGCCGAGCCAGCTATCCGGAGGAGAGCAGCAACGCCTGGCTATAGCGCGCGCCTTGATTAATAAGCCACAAGTTTTACTTTGTGATGAGCCGACAGGGAATTTAGATTCGGAAAATGGTAAAAAAATATTAAGCCTTCTTAAAGAGTTGAATTCAAATGAGCGCGTTACAATGATTCTAGTAACGCACGATTCAGATATTGCCGCAAACGCTGACCGCGTGATTCACTTGAAAGATGGGAGTTTATTAGGTTAATGACAAAATAAGCTGTTTTGAAATTAAGAAGGAGAATAAGATGAAGGTTTATATTAATGGTAAGTTTTATGAAAAAAGCGAAGCTAAGATTTCTGTTTTTGATCACGGGCTTTTGTATGGTGATGGTGTTTTTGAGGGAATCCGTGTTTATAATCGTTTGGTTTTTAAATTAAAAGAGCATATTGAGAGGCTTTTTGAATCAGCAAAAAGCATCATGCTTAAGATTTCCTTAACTAAAGAGCAGTTACTCGAAGTAGTTATCCAAACCTTAAAGGAGAATAAATTAGATGATGCTTACATTAGATTAATAGTAACACGTGGAGAGGGAGATTTGGGGCTTGATCCGCGTAAATGCTTTGGCCGCTCTTCAATTATAATCATTGCCGATAAGATCGCTTTGTATCCTAAGGAATTATACAAGGAAGGCCTAAAGATTATTACCGTGCCCACGGTAAGGAATGTGCCCGAAGCGTTAAATCCGCAAATAAAATCTTTAAATTATTTGAATAATATTCTGGCGAAGATTGAAGCTCTAAACGCGGGTTTTGATGAGGCGATAATGCTGGATCATTTAGGCTATGTCGCGGAGTGCACGGGGGACAATATATTTATTGTAAAAAAGAATCATCTTTATACGCCGCCTCAGTGCATGGGCACCTTAAGGGGTATTACGCGGGACGCGGTTTTAGAGATTAGCCGCAAAAATAAAATTTTTGCGCATGAGCATGTGCTTACGCGTCATGAGGTATATATATCTGATGAGTGTTTTTTAACAGGGACCGCTGCTGAGATTATACCTGTTGTATGCGTGGATGGCCGTGTTATTGGCGCGGGAAAGCCTGGCAAGATGACCTTGAGCATAATGAAAAAGTTTAAGGAACTAACAAGGAGAGAAGGAGTAAAATACTAAAGAAGAGGCGAAGAAATATTGAAATTATATCTTCACCGCGTAGGTGGAAATCACGTCATTTAATTGAAGCGAGGGAAAATGTTATGTGATATTTGCGGTAAAAATTCGGCAACCGTGCATCTGACAGAGATTATTGATAATCAGATGAATGAGCTTCATCTTTGCGAAGAGTGCGCGCGTCAAAAAAACGCGGAGATGGAACATAAGTTTGGAAGTGACCTTTTGGCAGGGATGGCGGAGACTGAGAAGTTTGCTAAAGAGAAGGAAACAGTTTCTGTTATCTGTCCTAATTGCGGTTTGAGCTATACTAATTTTAAAAAGATAGGTCGGCTTGGCTGCGGTGAATGTTATATCGCGTTTAAGAAGTATCTTATTCTGCTTTTAAAAAGAATTCATGGTTCAGCTCAGCATGTTGGTAAGGTTCCGCGTAAGACGGGAGTTGCCTTGAAGAAAAAAACTCTATTGCAGGATTTGGGGGATAAGCTTCAGGCGGCAATTAAGGTTGAGGATTTTGAAGAAGCGGCGCGAATCAGGGACCGGATTAGGGAGATAGAGAGGAAAAAACAAAATATTGAGCGTATAGCGTAGAGCGGATAGCGGATAGACAAAGCTATACGCTAAATGTTAAAATTTGGGTCATTCGTGTTTAAGGTTAAGGAATATCTTTAACTCAGGGTGGGCAAGCCCACCCCTACGCGGAGATTCATAGGGACTACGTAACGACCCGTAGGGGCGAGCTTGCTCGCCCAGATACTTATCAAATTGGATCTATATTTATTACCTTAAACACGAATGACCCTAAAATTTTAAATATGCAATTAGATGACTTATTAAATCATTCAAGTGAGTGGCTAAAAGGTACAGGCCCAAATTCAGATGTGGTTATTTCTAGCCGCATACGTTTAGCCAGGAATTTAAATAAAGTTGCTTTTCCGCATTGGGCAAGCAAAAAACAGGGCGAACGTACTTTGCAGATAATTCAAGAGGCTATTCTAAGAGCTGATTACACAAAAAAAACAATTATTTTTAAATTAGCGGATTTGGATAGTGTGGACAAGCAGTTTTTGGTGGAAAGGCACCTTATGTCTTTGGAACATGCTCAAAAGCCTAATCATAAGGCAATCGCGATTGATAACGAAGAGATTATTTCTATAATGATTAATGAAGAGGACCACATCAGGATGCAGGTGATGCAGTCCGGATTTAATCTGTTTGAGGCATGGAATATTATCAACAGGATAGATGACAGCCTCGCCCTTGAGCTAAGTTTCGCGTTTTTGCCTGAATGGGGATATCTAACCGCTTGTCCTACCAATACCGGCACTGGTATGCGTGGTTCAGTAATGCTGCATCTTCCGGCATTGGTAATGACCAGGCAAATTGACCGCGTTTTGGCCGCGGTTGCAAAGTTGAGTTTTGCTACTCGTGGCCTTTATGGGGAAGGGACGCAGGCGGCGGGTAATTTTTTTCAAATTTCTAATCAAATTTCCCTTGGCCTTAGTGAAGATGAAAATATTGATAATATCAATGGTTTAATCAGGCAGATTATTGAACAGGAGCATCAGGCAAGAGAAGCGCTGCTTTCCAGAAACAGACCGGCCTTAGAAGATAGGATTAACCGGAGTTTAGGGATCTTAAAAACCGCGCGGATTATTTCTAGTCAGGAAACAATAGAGTTGTTGTCTATGGTTAGAGTTGGCTGTGATATAGGAATGCTTAAAGATATAGACCGCCGCACTATTAACGAGTTATTTATTGTTACTCAGCCGGCGCATCTGCAAAAAATAGAGAGGAAAAAACTTTTATCTGAAGAGAGGGATATAAAAAGGGCAGAGATTATAAGGAGCAGGTTAAGTTTATAAGGAGGATGATAAGATGTTTAATCGATTTACTGAAAGGGCTAGGAAAATAATTATTTTGGCAAAAGAGGAGGCAAGGCGCTTTAATCACGATTATATCGGGACGGAACATATGCTTTTAGGCCTTATTCGCGAGGGGGAAGGCGTGGCTGCCGCGGTGCTGCAGAAGATGGATGTGTCTTTGGAAAATATCCGGCTTGAAGTAGAAAAATTAGTGCAACCCGGGCCATCTACTCAGATTATTGGAGATATACCTTTTACGCCCAAAGCAAAAAAAGCATTGGAGTTGGCAGCGGAAGAAGCGCGTTCCTTAGGGCACAACTATATTGGCACAGAACATATTTTGCTTGGTCTTATTCGCGAAGGTGAAGGGATTGCTTCCCAGGTTTTATTAAATTTAGGGTTGGATTTAAATACTTTAAGAAATGAAGTGTTGGAGCTTTTAGGCGCGGCTTTGCCTTCTGACGCGCCGGTTGGCGCAACAAGCCAGCAGGCAAAAAGCAAAACTCCCGCGTTAGATGCTTTTGGCCGTGATTTAACAAAGTTAGCCAAAGACAATAAGCTTGATCCTGTAATTAACAGGGTTCAAGAAATAGAAAGGGTTATTCAGATATTAAGCAGGCGCACTAAGAATAATCCGGTTTTATTAGGTGAGGCGGGAGTAGGAAAAACTGCTATAGTTGAAGGCCTTGCTCAAGCAATCATAACGGGAAATGTTCCGGAAACTTTAAGAGGTAAACGTATTATAGTTTTGGATTTGGCATTGATGGTCGCCGGTACAAAATATCGCGGCCAATTTGAAGAAAGAATTAAAGCGGTAATGGAAGAGATTAAACGTTCGCAGGATGTGATTATTTTTATTGATGAGCTGCATACATTAGTAGGCGCTGGCGCTGCTGAGGGGGCTATCGATGCTTCTAATATTTTAAAGCCCGCTCTTTCGCGCGGAGAGATGCAATGTATTGGCGCTACAACTATGGATGAATATAGAAAATATATCGAGAAAGACGCGGCTTTGGAACGCAGGTTTCAGACGATTATGGTCGAGCCTCCGAACGTGGAGCAAACCGTTGAAATATTAAAAGGATTGCGTGGTAAATATGAAGAACATCACCGTGTTATCTTTAAGGATGACGCGTTAGAAGCAGCCGCGAAATTATCCGATCGTTATATTTCAGGAAGGTTCCTGCCGGATAAAGCGATTGATTTGATTGATGAGACAGGTTCGCGCGTCCGATTAAAGGTTTTGATTGTTCCGCCTGAAATAAAACAATTAGAAGAAAAAATAGAGTTAACAAAAAAAGATAAAGAGGTGTTTATAAAGAGCCAGGATTTTGAAAAGGCGGCTTTATTAAGAGACCAGGAAAGACAGGCGCGTCAGGAGTTAGAGCTTTTAAACCGTCAATGGTCGCAGGAAAAAGATAAAATGCGGCCTGAGATTGGCGAGGATGATATTGCCAGGGTTGTTTCGCAGTGGACGGGTGTTCCGATTCTTAGATTGGAAGAGAAAGAGAGCGAGAAACTATTAAAAATTGAAGAGAGCCTGCATAAACGCGTGATTGGGCAGGATGAAGCAATAAGCGTAATTGCTCACGCAGTTAGGCGCTCACGCGCGGGCATAAAAGATCCCAAGAGGCCTATTGGTTCATTTATATTTTTAGGCCCTACCGGTGTAGGGAAAACACTTTTGGCCAGAAGCCTGGCGGAGTTTATGTTTGGAGATGAAGACGCGCTTTTGCAATTAGACATGTCGGAATATATGGAAAAATTTAATGTTTCCCGCTTAATCGGAGCTCCGCCGGGATACGTTGGTTATGAAGAGGGTGGGCAACTTACGGAAAAAATAAGGCGCAGGCCTTATTCGGTAATATTGTTAGACGAAATTGAAAAGGCCCATCCGGATGTATTTAATCTGCTTTTACAAGTGCTTGAGGAAGGCCGACTTACTGATAGTTTTGGCAGAAAAGTTTATTTTAGAAATACCATAATTATTATGACTTCTAATGTGGGCGCGGAATTGATCCGCAAGGCAGGTTCCCTTGGATTTAAGGCGCAAAAGGAAGATGTTACTTATCAAGAGATGAAAGAAAAGCTGCTCGATGAAGTAAAGCGCGCGTTTAAGCCGGAGTTTTTAAACCGTGTTGATGATACAATAGTTTTTAGGCCGCTTGTAAAGGATGATTTGCAAAAAATTGTTAGTATCGAGATCGGCCATTTAATAGAGAGGCTTAAGGAACAGCATATAAGCATAGAGGTTACGCAAGAGGCGAAAGACTTTCTCGTCGAAAAAGGTTTTGACCCTGTATTTGGAGCTCGGCCGTTAAAGAGAACTATACAAAGATTTTTAGAAGACTTTCTCGCGCAGGAGATAATTTCAAAAAGATTTAAAGAAGGTTCATTTATAAAAGTGCTGCGTAAAGGGGATGAATTAATTTTTGAATGATTTCTACGCAACGTAGAGACACAAAATTTTGTGTCTCTACGAATTACGAAATAATACTATGTTTAAAAATTTCTTTGAGTCTTTAGGCAGAAAGGTATTGGAGGGTTTTGAGTTTGTGGGCGGTTTGGCTAATCTGGTAGCGCAAGCTTTTTACTGGATGTTTGTGCCGCCTTTTAAGAAGGGGCGCATTTTTGAGCAAGCTAAAAAAGCAGGCATAGACAGCTTGCTGATAGTTTCTGCGCTTGCTTTATTTATTGGTATAATTATGGCCCTGCAAACTGCTTATCAAATGCAGCGCTTAGGTTCTGAAATGTATATTGCCAGCATTGTCGCGCTTTCTATAGTAAGAGAATTAGGTCCTGTTATAACTGCGCTGGTAGTCGCGGGCAGGGTTGGGGCGGCGATTGCCGCGGAGATAGGCTCTATGCAGGTTACTGAACAGATAGACGCGCTTCAAGTATTTGCCGCTAACCCTGTAAAATACCTGGTTGTCCCGCGGCTTTTGGTATTAAGCCTTATGCTTCCGCTTTTAACCTTGTACGCGGATATTCTCGGTATATTGGGGGGGTATCTTATCTGTGTTTATAAGTTGGGAATATCAGGCACGATGTATATGCAGATTACTTTTGATTCTCTTTTGTATAAGGATTTGTTCACAGGACTTTTAAAAACCGTATTTTTTGGCATGCTTATTGCTATTGTAAGTTGTTACGAGGGGTTTAATGTGAAAGGAGGCGCGGAAGGGGTAGGCCGCGCTACTACACGCGCGGTTGTCGGTTCTTTTATTTTAATTATTACCGCGGACTGTTTTTTTACCGCCCTGTTCTATTTTGTTTTTCCTTGATGGGACCGTTGCGAAATACCTTTTTTCGTCATCCTGAGCGAAGCGAAGGATCTTATCAGCGTCGAGATTCTTCGGTCTTCGGCCTCAGAATGACGCAAAGTTTGGCATTTTGCAACAGTCTCTTGATGTATAAAGTTATTACTTGAACTATGGCAGAGATAGAAATAAAAAATTTAAAGAAGACATTCGGCGCTAATAAAGTTCTAGATGGTATAAACCTTAAAATAGAAAAAGGGCAAACCTGCGTAATTATTGGGCGTTCTGGATGCGGTAAAAGCGTTTTATTAAAACACATTGAAGGTATATTAAAACCTGATGATGGCCATGTTTTTGTCAACGCCAAAGACATCAGTAAATTAAGCTCCAAAGAGTTGAATACTATGCGTATGAAAATTGGCATGGTTTTTCAAGGGGGGGCGCTTTTTGATTCTCTTACTGTGGGTGAGAATGTGGGGTTTGGCCTTACTGAAAATATGCGCTTAGGTGAAAGGGAATTAAGAGAAAGAGTGGAGGAGTCGCTTGCTTTGGTGGATCTGCGTGGTATTACAGAGCTTATGCCTTCGGCATTAAGCGGCGGCATGAAAAAACGCGTGGCGTTAGCGAGGGCATTATGCATAAAACCGGAGATCATACTTTATGATGAGCCAACAACAGGCGTGGATCCTATTACCGCGGATAGTATAAATGTGCTTATCAGGGAACTTCAGAATAAATTAAAAACTACTTCAGTTGTGGTTACGCATGATATGAAGAGCGCTTATAAAGTAGCGGATAAAATCGCTATGTTGTATCAGGGAAAAATTATTGCCGAAGGCTCATCCATGGACATTCAAAATACAAGGGATCCTGTTGTGCATCAGTTTATTAATGGTTTAGCGCGGGGGCCGATAACGGAGACATAGCGCGTCGTGCGTGGCGCGTGATGCGTATTGCGTATTGCGCACGACGCAATACGCACGACGCACGACGCACGACGCAATACGAGATAAGGGGGTTAAATAAATGGCATCTAGTCAGTCAAAATTAGAATTAAAATTGGGTGTTTTTGTTTTTATAGGGATAGTGATCTTGAGTATCTTTATTTTATCAATTGAGAGGTATAAAAAATGGAATTTTAATTACCGTGTTCATTTTACCTTTAATTTTGTAAACGGCGTTAAACTTGGCGCTCCTGTCCGGTTGGCAGGCGTAGATGTGGGTGATGTAAAGGAAATAAATCTTAAATTTAGCCCTGAAGAAAATAAAAATAAGGTTGATTTAGTTTGCAGGGTTAGGTGGGATGCTAAAATACCGGATGACTCTTCCATATGGATTAACACTCTGGGTTTATTAGGCGAAAAGTACGTTGAGATTATGCCGGGAAAGAATTATGCTAAAGTTATGTGTGAGAATCAGGCCTTGGCAGGTCAGGACCCTATTCCTATACATGAGGTAATGGTTTTGGCTAAAAGTATTGTTTCAAATCTTGATGAAAGTATTATTAGGTTGAAAAATGAAGAAGGCACTGTAGGCAAACTTCTTTTTAATGATAAGGTGTATAATGAATTAGACGCTCTTATTTCGGATATAAGAAGGAACCCCTGGAAATTGCTTTGGAAGACAAAGGAGAAGAAGTCGTAAGTTATAAGTCGTAAGTTATAAGTTTAATATGAAGACTAAGACAGTATTTACTTGTCAGGCTTGCGGTTGTCAGTCTCCTCGGTGGTTAGGAAGGTGCGCTGATTGTAATAGTTGGAATTCTTTTGTTGAGGAGGAGCGCTCCGCGGTTACATTAAAGGCGAAAGAAAGAGTTTCGTTATATAAAGAAGAGCCGGTGTTGTTAAAGGATGTAGAGGCAGGGCAAGAGGAGCGTTTTAAGACAAATATTTTGGAGTTAGACAGGGTGTTGGGGTCCGGGGTAGTCGCGGGTTCAGTAATCTTAATCGGCGGAGATCCCGGGGTGGGAAAATCTACGATATCTTTACAAATTTCTAATCAATTAGCTAAGCAGGGCAAAGTAATTCTTTATGTAAGCGGCGAAGAGTCCGTGGCTCAAACAAAATTACGCGCAAGGCGTTTAGAGAATATTGAATCGGAAAATTTATATATAGTTAATCAGACGGATTTGTCTTTAATACTTGAGTCTGTGGAAAAGATTAAGCCTCAAGTGGTAATCATTGATTCAATACAGGTAATTTTTGAGCCGACAATCAGCTCTTCTCCTGGCAGCGTAAGCCAAGTCAGAGAGTGCGCGTGCATACTCACGCAGTTGGCTAAAACACAGGGGATTTCAGTTTTTCTTATTGGCCATGTAACTAAAGAAGGAGCGATCGCCGGGCCGCGTGTATTAGAGCATATCGTGGATACTGTTCTTTATTTTGAGGGAGATAAGTTTTCCGTATATAGGATTTTGCGCGCGGTAAAAAATAGATTTGGTTCAACTAATGAGATTGGCGTATTTGAAATGACTCAGGGCGGCCTTTCGGAAGTAAAAAATCCGTCGGAGATATTTTTATCAGAAAGGCCAAAGGACGTTTCGGGTTCAGTGGTTGTTCCGATAATAGAGGGAACGCGGCCATTATTAGTAGAGATACAGTCGTTGGTAAGCAGGTCTAGTTTTGGCTATGCCTTAAGGCGCGCTCAGGGGTTTGATTATAATCGGCTGGGTTTATTGGTCGCGGTGCTTGAGAAAAGGATGGGCCTTGCGCTTGAAGCGGAAGATATTTTTGTCAATGTTGCCGGCGGTTTAAAATTAGAAGATCCAGGAGCGGATCTGGCTGTGGCAAGCGCTATATCTTCGGCTTTTCGCGACCAGTTAATTATTTCTGATACCGTTGTAATAGGAGAGGTGGGTTTGGCAGGAGAAATAAGGAGTGTTTCGCAGGTAGCCCTGCGCGTTAATGAGGCAGAGAAATTAGGGTTTAAGCATTGCGTTTTACCAAGGAATAATTATAAAAATTTAAAAATTGAAAAATGCGGCATAGAGCTAATACCGGTTTCCACGTTAAAAGAAGCGTTGGATGTTGTATTAAGAAAGTAGTAGTATGAAAATAACCAAGATACAAGATACAATAACCAAATAATAACCAATAACCAAATTTTCCTGACAAAATTGGGATCCCGATAAAACATCGGGACAATAACCAAACAGATTCTCTTTTTTTGTTTGGTTATTGGTGATTGGAATTTGAATATTGTTTGTATCTTGTATCTTGGTTATTGGTTATTTCTGCCAATATTTGAACATTGTTTCGAATTTAACTATTAGAATATATATTATGCGACGGAGGTAATTATGAACTTATTATTGGTGCGTATACTTTTTGTGGTAGGTAGCATGATTGTTGGTCATCAGACGATGGCATTTAAAAGTTTTGGGTTCGCGGGTATTTTGTTGGGCGCTGTATTTGCTTTTTTAATGATATTTCTGGAATCTGGATTACGCAAGGTTTCCGTGAGCGGGCTTTCCAGTACAGTTTTTGGCCTTATCCTGGGCTTGATTATGTCAAAATTGGTTGGCGACGCGTTTAGCCTTTCGCTTCTCGAGCCGCAAACCCTTAGTTTGGTAAGAGTTACCTTGACATTAGTTTTTTGTTATCTCGGTATGGTTATGGCTTTGCGCGGAAAAGATGAGTTTAATATTATTATTCCTTATGTGCGCTTGCGCCGGCAGGATGAGACGGAAGAAATAGTCTTAGTAGATACTAGCGTGATTATTGATGGGAGAATTATTGATATTATCAAGACAGGGTTTTTGCCGGGAAAGGTAATTGTTCCCAGGTTTGTATTGAAGGAATTACAGCAAATAGCAGATTCAACTGATTCAATAAAGCGTCAAAGAGGAAGGGTGGGTTTAGAGGTATTGCATACAATTCAAAAAGAATTAAAATTGAATATAACAATACATGAAGAGGATTTTCCGGATATCCCTGAGGTAGACGCGAAGTTGGTAAAAATGGCAAAGTTATTAAATGCCCAGATATTAACCGTGGATTATAATTTAAATCGCATCGCGGGTATTCAGGGTGTAAAGATACTTAATATAAACGAACTGGCAAATGTAATTAAACCTATGGTTTTGCCGGGGGAACAGATGCGGATAAAGTTAATTAAAGAAGGTAAAGAGCATAATCAGGCGATAGGATATCTTGAAGATGGCACAATGGTTGTAGTTGAAGACGCGCGCAGGCTCGTTGCCCAAGAAGTAAAAGTTGTGGTTACCTCTGTTCTTCAGACTCAGGCAGGAAGAATGATATTCTCTAGGCTGGAAAAATAATAAATGAATGTAACAGCGATAGTTGTTGCCGCTGGAGTAGGCAGAAGATTCAATTCAAAGCTCCCTAAATTACTTAGTAAAATAAATTCGGTACCGATTATTGCTTATTCTTTGAAGGCGCTAGATGGACATCCTTTGATCAAAGATATTATAGTTGTTATCAATGCTAAAAATAAACAATCTATCTGTGATGAAATAAGAAAATGCGCTTTAATAAAAAATAATAAGATAGTTGTGGGCGGAAGGAAGCGGCAGGATTCAGTGCGTAATGGTTTAAGCGCAATCAATAGCCGCACAGATTTAGTTTTAATCCATGATGGCGCAAGGCCTCTTATTGATAAAAGCGCGATTTCTCTGGTGATAAAGGAAGCAAAGAAGTTTGGGGCTTCAGTTTTAGGGGTGCCGGTGAAGAATACCATTAAAGAGTGCGTCGTGCGTCGTGCGTCGTGCGTTGTGCGTAAAAAGAAGGCATTGAATAGAGATAGTCTTTGGGAGATACAGACACCTCAGGTATTCAGGAAGAATTTAATTTTAAAGGCTTATGAGAAATTTGGAAATACCGAAGTTACGGACGATGCTTCTTTAGTTGAGAAATTAGGCGTTCCCGTGAAAGTAGTTATGGGTTCATATTCTAATATTAAGATTACTACGCAAGAGGATTTGATAATTGCAAAGGCAATTTTGTCGTTCGTGAAGCGTGAAGCGTGAAACGTGAAACGCTTCACGAGATACGCTTCACGCTTCACGAGATATAATTTATGATATGTAGAATCGGTATTGGTTACGATATCCATCGTTTAACTGAGGGCCGTAAATTATTTTTGGGCGGTGTCCATGTTCCTTACGTAAAAGGATTATTAGGCCATTCTGATGGTGATGCGCTTCTGCACGCGATATGCGATGCATTGCTGGGCGCGGCCTCAGAAGGCGATATCGGCGAGCTTTTTCCTGACACCGATCCCAAATACCGAGATATTTCCAGCGCGGAATTATTAAAGATAGTCGCGGATAAGGTGAGGAAAAAAGGTTTTGCGGTTAACAATATAGATACGGTTATAATTGCTCAAGAGCCGCATTTAACTTCTTTTAAAAAACAAATGCAAACAAGTATTGCTCAAGTTTTGAACATAAGAGAAGATTGCGTGAACGTAAAAGCAAAAACCAATGAAGGTTTAGGCGAGATCGGCGCGAAGGAAGCGATTGCCTGTTATGCCGTGGTGATAATATCTAATTAGGGGCTATGTCGCAATTCGCATTGTGTTATTCAGGCTGTGTCGTAATTAAGAAAAATCGTCATTCCGGAATGTTTTAATCCGGAATCCAGGAAATATTATTAACCTGGATTCCGGCGACCGAGGGCAGAATTGCCTGAGGAAGTGTCAGAGCTCAACTGGGCTCGACCTTTCGCCGGAATGACGACTTTGAGCTATTTTGTAACAGTCCCAATTATAGAATTACAAGAAAGGTAAAATGATACTTTGTTTAAAAATATTGTTTTTTCTTTTTGTTTTGGCGATTTTAAAATTAGTCATCATTGCTATAGTTTTCGCGGAAGATATCAAAACTGTTCAAGATAGAGACCCCGCGGCAAAGAGTTTCTTGGAAGTGCTTTTGCTTTATCAGGGGCTGCATGCCTTAATCAATCATCGTATTGCCCATTTTTTTTATAAGAGGCGTCTTTTCTTTTTAGCGCGTTTTATAAGTCAGCTTTCAAGGCATATTACCGGTATTGAAACGCATCCCGGAGCGCGAATCGGAAAAAGATTTTTTATTGACCACGGAATGGGAGTGGTGATTGGAGAGACCACGATTATTGGCGATGATGTGCTTTTGTATCAAGGCGTTACCTTGGGCGGCACTGGTTTAGTAAAAGGTAAGCGTCATCCGACAATTGGAAATAATGTGGTTATTGGCGGTGGCGCAAAGGTTTTGGGCGATATAGTCGTAGGTGATAATTCTTATATTGGCGCCAACGCCGTGGTGATTAAGGATGTGCCGCCGAATTCTACGGTTGTAGGCGTGCCAGGTAGAATTACAAAACAGGATGGCAAGAAAATTGATGTCAGTCTTGACCACGTTCACATAATTGATCCGATAATGCAGAATATTGAAGAGCTAGAAAAAAGAATTGAGAAATTAGAAAACTCGGGTCAGTCGTAAGTCGTAAATTGTAAGTTTACGACTGACAACTTACAACTTACAACCTTAAATGTCTATTTACATCTACAACTCCCTTACCCGTAAAAAAGAAGAATTTTTACCTTTAATGCCCCCAAAGGTTAAAATCTATACTTGTGGGATTACGGTTTATGATGAAAGCCATATTGGCCATGCCAGGAGCCTTTACATTTTTGATGTAATCAGAAAATATTTAAAGTTTCGCGGATATAGTGTTAATTTCGTGCGTAATATTACGGATATAGATGATAAGATCATCAATCGCGCGAATGAGCTTAAAATTGACTGGAAAGAGTTAACTGAAAAATATATACGCGGTTATTATGAGGATTTGCGCGCCTTAGATATTGAAAAGGCGGATTTTGAGCCGCGCGCGACGGAAAATATTTCAGATATGGTTAGGTGTATAGAGGCCCTGATCGTTAGAGGATTTGCTTATGAGGCAGGAGGAGATGTTTATTTTGATGTGAGAAAGTTTTCTGCTTACGGTAAATTGTCCGGGCAAAATATATGCCAAATGGAAACGGGTGTGAGAATTGAGCCATCGGAGGCCAAGAGGAATCCTTTAGATTTCGCGCTTTGGAAAAAATCAGAGCTTAATGAGCCGTGCTGGGATAGTCCTTGGGGAAAAGGCAGACCCGGATGGCATATAGAATGTTCCGTTATGTCTTTAAAATTTTTAAAAACTGAAACCATTGATATACATGCCGGCGGAAGGGATTTGATTTTTCCTCACCATGAAAATGAGATTGCGCAGGCAGAGGCTTTAACGGAAAAACCTTTCGCGAAATATTGGATACATCACGGCTTGGTTACTATTAACGGGCAGAAGATGGCAAAGTCATTGGGAAATTTTATAACTATTAAGGATTTTATGGGAAGATATCAAAGCGCGGATTTGTTAAAATTTTTCTTTTTATCCGCGCATTATTCTCATCCGATAGATTATAGCGAAGAGAAGATAAGGGAAACAAAGCAGGCCTTGGGAAGAATTTTAATTTTGGCGGATAAGATAGGAAGAAAGAAGCCCTTAAATAGCAATCAGGGACAAGAATTTAGAGAGATAAAAGAGGCTCGAAATAAGTTTATTGAGGCGATGGATGACGATTTTAATACGCCGCAAGGATTAGCCGCGATATTTGAGTTAGTGAATATAACGAATAAAAATATAGATGATCTAGATTTTATTTACAACGCGAATGTTTTGATAAAAGAATTATTAGGTATTCTCGGCATTTCGCTAAAGATAGAGAATAAAACTGTGGAAGTCAACGATGAGTTTGTTAACGAGAAGATTCTAGAAAGAAATAAAGCGCGTAATGATAAAGATTTCATATTGGCCGATAAGATAAGAAAGGAATTGGAAGAAAAAGGCATCATGTTAGAAGATACAAAAGAAGGTTCTGCATGGCGAAGAAAAATGTGACACAGTTTGATTTTTAAGGGGTGGGGGCAAAATTTAGAAAGGAATAGCGCTTTGAAAGGCAAATTCATTACATTTGAAGGTTCTGAAGGCTGTGGTAAGAGCACGCAATCTAGGAAACTTTGTCAATATTTAAAGAATAATGGTTATAGCGTTGTGTATCTTCGCGAGCCGGGTACAACAGTAATAAGCGAAAAGATAAGAGAAATCCTTCTAGACCCAAAAAATTTAATCGCGCCTAGCTGTGAGATGCTTCTTTATATGGCCAGCCGTAGCCAGGTGGTGAATGAGGTTATTAAGCCCGCGCTTTCCAAAGGAAAGATTGTTATTTGTGACAGGTTTTTTGATTCTACTGTTGCTTATCAGGGTTTTGGGCTGGGTATGGACGTAGATTTTATTAAGATCTTAGGAAAGTTTGTTTGTGATGGAATAAAGCCAGATTTGACGTTACTGTTAGATCTCTCTGTTAAAAAAGGGTTAGGGTATCGTAAGGATTCGCAGGATCGCATTGAAAAAAGGCCTTACGCGTATCACGTTCGCGTAAGGAAGGGTTATCTTAATTTGGCTACCTTAGAGCCTGAAAGAATAAAGATTGTAAAGGTAGCTGAGGATAAGGCTGTAACACAGGAAAAAATAAGAAAAATAGTAATAGATTTTATTAAACCCGGAAAGTGTATTTCAGTTGTCAGTCGTCAGCTGATAGCTGATAGCTGATAGCTATCATAGCTTTACGTTTTTTAATATGTCATTCCAGGATATAAGAGGCCAGGATAAATCTTTAAATTTGCTTAAAGGGTATCTTCAACAGGGTACTTTGCAAGGTAGCTGGCTTTTTACCGGGTCTGAAGGCGTAGGTAAGAAATTAGCGGCAAAAGAAGCAGCTAAGGCAATAAATTGCGTGGAAAATAACTTTGATGCCTGTGATAGGTGCGTATCTTGTAAGAAGATAAATAATAACAGTCATCCCGATGTGCATATCCTTGAATACCAAAATTCAGAAATAAAAATAGATTATATCCGGCAGCTCAAAAAAGATATTAGCTTTAAACCTTATGAAGGTAAAAAGAAAGTTTTTATTATTGATAACGCGCATAGGCTTAATGGCGAGTCTTCTAACGCTTTTTTAAAGATACTAGAGGAGCCGCTTAAGGATAATCTGATCATATTGGTTAGTGATAAGCCAGCATTGCTTTTTAAAACTATAATTTCGCGTTGTAAAATATTGAAATTTTCTGTTTTTAAGAGAGAGGAATTAAAAGAATTTTTTAAAAAAAGTTATCAGCTTGATGACAATGCCGCGCATTTTTTGGCTTATTTTTCAGAAGGAAAACTTGGGCTCGCTTTGAAATTAAAAGATACTGATATTTTAAAAAAAAAGAACGCGATTATTGATAAGGCCTGTTATCCTTCTCCGACAGATTTAGAAAACTTTGCGATAGAAGACAAAGAAGAGGCGCATGGATACCTGAATGTGCTAGCCAGTTGGTTTAGGGATATATATATGATCAAAGCAGGAATGCCGCAGGGAGAGCTTATTAATTTTGACCGTAAGAGCGATTTGTTGAGATCAATGAATCTTTTTTCTTTTTCGGAACTTAATGAGATTTTAAATGTTATATCAAATTCATCATTGTACCTGGATCAAAATATAAATTTAAAGTTATTATTTTATAATGTAACTGTTCAGATGAAAGGCTGTGGATAAAATATGGAAAATCTAATTTTTGTAAGGTTAAGAGATTTTGGGCAGACATTTTCTTTTAGCGGCGTTGACCTAGTTCTAAAAGAAGGTGATTTAGTTATTGTTGAATATGACCGCGGTTTAGATTACGGGCGGATTGTTCCTGACGCTCAAAAATCTATAGACAAGGGTGCTCCTTATAAGGATAAGGAATTACCGAAGAAAATTATGCGATTGGCAAATGATGATGATTTAAAGCGGGTAGAAGAAAATAAAATAAAGGCAAAAGATGTATTTCTTGTTTGTGTCAAAAGAATAAAGGAGCATAAGTTAGAGATGAAACTTGTGCGCGCGGAGTATTCGTTTGACCGCAGTAAAATTGTATTTTATTTTACTGCCGAAGGGCGGGTTGATTTTAGGGACTTAGTAAAAGACCTGGCTAAGATTTTTAAGGCCAGGATTGAATTAAGGCAGATAGGCGTGCGGGATGAGGCCAAGTTTTGCGGTGGATTTGGCCCTTGCGGCAGGGAACTGTGTTGCGCGAAGTTTTTAAAAGATTTTGAGCCAGTTACTATCAAGATGGCAAAAGAAGAGGGTTTATCTTTAAATCCAGCTAAGATGTCAGGGCTCTGCGGTAGATTAATGTGTTGTCTTTCTTTTGAGTATGAGTCTTATAAAACTTTGTCTAAGGGGCTTCCGCGGCCGGGTGAGCGCGTTCACGCGCAGCAGGGCAATGGAAAAGTTATAAGCATAAACGTATTTAAGCGTATCGCTACCATAGAATTAGAAAATGGAACATATGTAGAAGTGAGTTACAAGTAATAGTAGGGGCGGTTCGTGAACCGTCCAAACGCACAGAAAAGATAGCGTATAAGGAATTTGTAGGGGCGGTTCGTGAACCGCCCAAATAATAAATTATTATTTAATCTGACACCATTTTTTACGCTCTACGTTGTTTATCGATTATGGTTAAAAAATTTTATATCACTACCCCATTATATTACGTCAACGCCTCTCCTCATATAGGACACTCCTATACTACTATTGCCGCTGATTGCCTTGCTCGTTATATGCGCCAAGCCATAGGGAAAGATAATGTCTGGCTTTTGACTGGTACAGATGAGCATGGCCAAAAAATAGAGAGGGCCGCGCAGGCAGAGGGTTTAAATCCGAAAGAATTTGTAGACGCGACAGCTGTTCAGTTTAAGGAACTCTGGAAGGCGTTAAATATTTTTTATAATGATTTTATCCGTACTACCGAAGAAAGGCATGTAAAAACTGTTCAAAGAGTCTTGGAGATATTGTTTGAAAAAGGGCAAATTTATCCGGCAAAATATGAGGGTTGGTACTGTACGCCTTGTGAAACATTTTGGATGCAAACTCAACTAAAGGATTTAACCTGCCCTGATTGCTCAAGGTCGCTTGAAAAGATTAGTGAAACAAATTATTTTTTTAGATTGTCAGAACATCAGGATTGGTTAATGAAATATATCAGCGCTCATCCTGACTTCATAAAGCCATCCAGCCGTTACGAGGAGATGGCGCGATTTTTAGAGTTAAATAAATTAGAGGACCTTTGTATTTCCCGTCCTAAGGAGCGTATGGGCTGGGGGATACCGCTGCCTTTTAGTCCGGACCATGTAACATACGTCTGGTTTGATGCCTTGATAAATTATATTAGCGCTGTAGGAAGTTTTGATGATAAAGGAAAATATGAATCACAGTGGTGGCCTGCTGATTTGCATCTTATCGGCAAGGATATATTAAGACAGCATGCGGTTTACTGGCCGATTATGCTTTATGCCTTAGGATTAGAGCTGCCTAAAACTATATTTGCTCACGGTTGGTGGATGATTGGGCAAGACAAGATGTCTAAGTCGCGCGGGAATGTGGTTAACCCCATAGATATGGTTAATAAGTTTGGTGTTGAGACTTATAGATATTTTTTATTGCGTGATGTTCCTTTTGGTTTAGACGGCAGTTTTTCGGAAGAATCCATTATTAAAAGATTTAATGGTGATTTGGCAAATGATTTGGGAAACTTAGTTTATCGAACGCTTACTATGATTGAGAAGTATTTTGATGGTAATATCCCTGAAAGAGGTGTCTTCGTTAAAGGTAAACAAGCAGAATTGATTGAAGAAAAGATTAATTTAATAAACAAAAATGGGATAGGCCTTAGCCCGTCGGTTATTACTGATTGCAATTTTAGCGCGGCCTTAAAGGAAGTATGGGAAATTATAAATATGGCAAATAAATATATTGAAGATACAAAGCCATGGAATTTGATTAAAGAGAATAAAACCGATGAGTTAAAAGGTTTTATTTTGGTTTTGGTAGACGCGATTAGAGAAGTGGCTATTCAGATTCATTCATTTATGCCGCAGACATCCGAGTCTATCATTGAGCAGTTAGGCAAAGATAAAATCAAAAAAGGTAAACCATTATTTCCCCGTATAGTTTAGCGTATAGCGTATAGCGGATAGCGTATAGCGGATAGCGTATAGGAAAGACAAAAAACTCTACGCTCTACGCTCTACGCTCTACGCTCTACGCTAATTTAATATGTTAATAGACACCCATTGTCATCTTGATTTTCCCGAATTTGATAAAGATCGGGATGAAGTTATCGCTCGCGCGAGGAGTGAGGGTATAGAATATATTATAAATATTGGTTCAAGCATAGATGGTTCAAAGAGATCGCTAGAGTTATCTAAACAATATGATTTTATTTTTTCCGCGGTTGGAATTCATCCTCATGAGGCAGATAATTTTGATAAAGGCGCTGAACTAGAGCTTTCTAGCTTAAGCAGACAGGATAAGGTTGTAGCAATTGGCGAGACAGGTTTGGATTATTTCAGAAATTACTCTAGACAAGAAAATCAAAAAATTCTATTTCTTTCTCTGATTAAATTGGCAAAAGAATTAAATCTTCCTCTCGTAATACATAGCCGTCAGGCGCAAGCAGACACCCTAAAAATTTTAAAAGAGGCAATGCCGGTAAAGGCGCTGGTGCACTGTTTTTCCGGAGATAAGGGTTTTCTGGATGAATGTTTAACACTTGGTTTCTTTATTTCGTTTACTTGCAATATTACGTATAAAAAAGCGGAAAATTTAAGAAATCTGATCAGAGACGTTCCTTTAGACAGGCTTTTGCTGGAGACCGATGCTCCTTTTTTGTCTCCCGAAGGATTACGCGGCAAGAGAAATGAGCCTGCCAACGTTAAACATGTGGCGAGAGAAATTTCCCGGATTAAAGAAATCAGTATAGATGAAGTATCCGAAGTTACTTCAGATAATGCCAAATCTTTTTTCAACTTAGTTAATACCGAAAAATCCTCTGTAGGGGTCGGATTTATCCGACCCGAAAAATAGATATCGACGGGCTTGATAAATCAAGCCCCTACAAATTAGATAAAAAACAGGGTTTTTCAGTGTTAACTAACTTAAAGTGACCAATATTTCCAAAATGACCAATATTTCCAAAGTTTCAATCGTAAGGTGTAATTCTTATGAGCGGGGTTTAGTTTATGAGGCAACTAAAAAGGTCATAGGCTTAATTGGCGGGATAACTAATTTTATAAAACCGCGAAGCCGCGTATTGCTAAAGCCCAATCTGTTGATGGCAAAGGAACCAGAGTTCGGTATTGATACCCATCCTGAAGTGGCGCGTTCCGTGATCAAGATTTTAAAAGAGATTGGTTGTAGTGTATTTCTCGGTGATGGTCCGAGTGTCTGGGGAAATCAGGTTGAAAATGTAGATCAGGTTTACGAGCTCTCTGGTATGAGAAAAGTCTGCGAAGAAGAGGGGTGCAGTTTAGTTAAATTTGAAAAAAGGCGCTGGAGGAAAAATTTTCCGTTAACTACATGGTTAGATGATTGCGATTATGTTATAAATCTGCCTAAATTTAAAACACATGATTTCACGCTTTTGACCGGAGCAATAAAAAATCTTTTTGGGCTCGTTCCCGGGACTTATAAAACAGAGTTACATAAGAATTATTTTGATATAGAGAATTTTTCGAAGATTCTGGTTGATATTTACGAAGAAGCGCGTCCTTCTCTTACAATTATTGATGGAATTGTTGCTATGGAGGGAGATGGCCCGGCGACCAGTGGAAAATTACGCAATTTGAATCTGCTGTTTGCAGGTGTTGATTGCGTGGCTTTGGATAGTATTTTGGCTTTAATTATGGGCCTTAATCCTGTTGATATATTGACTAATAAGGAAGCGGCTAGAAGGGGTTTAGGCCAGGCAAACCTGGATTTTATTGAAATTCTTGGGTTGAAGAATGAAGAAATAATTGGCGAACCTTTTATACTTCCTGCAACATCTTTAATAAAAAGGATTCCTTTGCCGGTTGCAAAATTAGCCAAAAGATTGATAAAATATTATCCTTACGTTGAACGCGATAATTGTATTTGTTGCGCCGCCTGCGTTGATGCCTGCCCTGGCAAGGCTATAAGCATGAAAAAGGACGGAATAATTTTTGATTATTCTAAATGTATAGCCTGTTTTTGCTGCCAGGAGGCATGCCCCGCATCGGCAATTAAAATAAAGAGAAGCTTATTAGCAAAGATGCTCGGCCTCTGATAATCACGGATAACCACGGATATAATATACGGATTTACACGGATAAAACCTCTGAGAATGGTTCTTTCGTGTTTAAGGTAATAAATGTAGGTTTAGTAGGGGCGAGCTTGCTCGCCCAAAAAGAAATAAATGGCCGTTAACAGAAAATGTTAATAAATAAAATAGGCGAGTTTGGGTTGATTGAGAGGTTTAGAAGGTTGATAAAAACTGACTCATCCGTTATTGTCGGCTCAGGAGATGATTGCGCGGTACTAGAGTTTGATAAGAATAATTATCTGCTTTTTACTTGTGATATGCTGGTAGAAGGAGTGGATTTTACTGATAAGGATGATGCGTATTTAGTGGGTAGGAAATCATTGGTAGTTTCAATTAGCGATATAGCCTCTTGTTGCGGCCTTCCGCGTTATTGCCTGATATCAGTGGCTCTGCCGAAAGGCACTGCTCTTGAATACGCGGATAGGCTTTTTAAGGGCATGTTGAGCATCGCGAAAAAGTTTAAAGTCAATATTACCGGAGGAGACGTAAGTCAGGCGCCGCAAATTACTATTGACGTAAGTATGCTGGGGATTGTAGAAAAAAAGAATTTGGTTTTAAGAAGCGGGGCGAAGATAGGCGATATAATTTGCGTAACCGGAGAATTGGGAGGTTCTATTTTAGGTAAACATCTAAGATTTATCCCCCGTTTAAAAGAGGCAAGATTTTTGGTGAAAAATTTTAAGATTAATTCTATGATTGATATTTCTGATGGCCTTGTCCAGGATTTAGGCCATATTTTAGCTAAAAGTAACGCGGGAGCAGCGCTTTATGAGAACTTGATTCCTATAAGTAAATACAGCCGTAATTTAGACGATGCGCTTTATGGAGGCGAAGATTTCGAACTTCTTTTTACTTTGCCGCGAAGAGAGGCGCAAAAATTATTTAAAAAACCCTGCAATTTTAAGCCAATTGGAGAAATCGTTTCCAAAAAACAAGGTTTAAGGTTGATAGATAGAAAAAATAAAGAGAAAACTCTTAAAATAAAAGGATTTACGCATTTTTAGATGAAAATAGTTTCCTCATCCCGTAAAGATACAATAAGAATAGGCATGGCAATAGCCAGAAATTTAAAGGCCGGTGATATAGTCTGTTTATTTGGCGAATTTGGTTCGGGTAAAACAGTCTTAACCAAAGGTATTGCCCGGGGACTGGGAATTAAAACCAGCGGGGTTATCAGCCCTTCTTTTGTTTTGCTTCGTCAGCATAGAGAGGGGCGCTTGCCGCTTTATCATTTTGATCTTTACCGGTTAAAGACAACGGCGGATATTGCTGCTTTAGGGTATGAAGATTATTTTTATGGTAATGGGATAACGGTAACTGAATGGGCAGACAGGTTAGAGCGCCTGATGCCTAAAGAGTTCCTCAAAATAGAATTGTTTTTTAAGACGGAAACAGAAAGATTGCTTAAGATTTCTGGCGTTGGCAAACGTTATAAGGTACTTTTGGATGGAATTCGTGAATTCCGTTTTTCTTGAAGGGACTGGGTCAAATGACTGTGTCATTCCTGGTAGGGGACAGACATGCCTGTCACGTCCGATAGGCGGGGTAAAATTCTGAGGGGAGGGGCGGGGTGAAGATATTATTTATTGATGCAAGCACAAAATCTTTATGTCTTGGGATATACAATAACGCGAAGGTATACGAGTATAACTTAGAAACAGGCAGAAAGCTTTCGTCTTTAATTAGTGTAACGATTAAGAGGGTAGTAGAAGCAGCGGGATTACAGATTAGTGATATTGATTATTTTGCCTGCGGGTTAGGCCCGGGTTCTTTTACCGGGATGCGAGTGGTTATTGCTACTATAAAGGCCTTGAGTTACGCGTTAAAAAAGCCGATTATAGGCATATCTACTTTAGATATATTGGCTTCAGGCGTAAAAGACGCTAACGCGTTAATAGTTCCTATTATTGACGCGAAAAGAAATCTCATTCATTGCTCTGTTTATAAAAGGAAAAATCATAGGCTCTTAAGATTAAGCCCATACGCGCTTTTAAGTGAAGAGGATTTTTTTAGAAAGGTAAAGTCAAATTCAGTTTTACTTGGAGATGCGGTTGCCTTATACAAAGATAAAATATTACAAAACATAAAAGGAGTAAAAGTTTTAGATAATGATTATTGGTATCCTAAGGCTCATAATATGATAGAGCTGGTTTTAGACAGGATTAAGCGGAAAAAGTTTATGGACGCTTTTAGTGTTAAGCCGATTTATCTTTATCCGAAGGAATGCCAGATCTGTCGTGCGTGAAGCGTGAATAATTCAGCTTTCAGTTTTTAGCTATCAGCTTTCAGCCGTCAGCTTTTAGCTTAAAATCTTTTGCTGATAGCTGATAGCTGAAGGCTGAAAGCTGATATAGTTGGACGCTTCACGCTTTACACTTTACGTTTTAACGAGCCACGAGATACGTATGAATAAAAATTATATTGGATACAGGCCTACGTGGGCGGAAATTAATCTAAGTAATTTAGCCCATAATTTTCAACAGATAAAAAAGTTGGTGTCGCCTGGTGTTAAGGTGATGGCTTGCGTCAAAGCAGATGCTTATGGGCATGGATTGATTAAGGTGGCTAGAAAATTAGCCTTTTGTAAAGTTGATTTTTTTGGCGTTGCTTCTGTTGATGAGGGCATAAGTTTAAGGCAAGCAGGCCTAAAACAGCCTATTCTAATAATGGGGCTGTTGCTTAAAAAATATATTCATCCGGTATTTGAATATCATCTTACGCCTGCTGTTTGCGATGAAGATTTGGCGTTTGCCTTAAATAGAAAAGCGCGTCTTTTGGGCGTTCCTATAAACGCGCATATTAAAGTTGACACAGGCATGGGAAGAATCGGTGTTTTATATAAAGATTCAGAGGAATTTATAAAAAGGATTCATAAACTAAAATTTATAAACATAGAAGGTGTTTTTACGCATTTTCCTTTCGCGGGACAGGATAGGGGTTTTACATTGCGTCAGATAAATTTATTTGACAGTTTAATCCGGAGATTAAAAAGTCAGGGGATAAATATTCCTTTGCGCCACACTGCTAACAGCATGGGGATTATTGGTTATAAAAATAGCCATTTTAATATGATCAGGCCGGGGCTTGCGCTTTACGGGCTTTATCCCGCGAAATACGATGTAGGGACAGCACAATGTGCTGTCCCTACATTTATGACAAAGATAAATCTTAAACCCGTCTTAAGTTTAAAAACCAGGATTATATTTGTTAAAAAGGTTCCCGTTGGCTTTGGGGTAAGTTATGGGCATACCTATGTTACCAAGAAAAAAACTATTATTGTAACTTTGCCTATTGGATATGGCGATGGGTATCCGAGAAATCTATCTAATCAGGCTCCTGTGTTAATCAAGGGCAGGCATTTTAAAGTATGTGGTAATATTTGCATGGACCAGATAATGGTTGATGTAGGAAATTTGCCGGTTAAGGCCGGCGATGAGGTCGTGCTTATCGGTTCTCAGGGAAAAAGTAGAATCAGCGTAGAAGAGTTGGCCGGCCTCGCGGGAACTATCTCTTATGAAATTGTTTGTGGTTTAGGAAGCCGTGTCCCGCGTTTGTATCAATAATAAGATTCGATTTTTGCTAAAATTTCGAAAAGTGACTGTCACGCTCTTTGTGACTGTCACTTTTCATTTAAGAGAGGTCTCTGATTAGGTATATGCTGAGCCCGAGGACAATTATGTGGCTTAAAGAGACTGCTAAGAGAGGGGCGAATATACCTGCTTTTCCCATGGCTATGCTTATGGAATTAAATATATAATATAAAAAACCTACCATTACTGACAATCCTATCGAAGAAAGCCCTGTAGTGCGCTTTTTGACTATCAATGAAAAAGGTATTCCCAGAATAATGATGATTAAGCTTGTGAAAGGTGATGTAAATCTTTGGTAAAGGTCTACCTTAAGGTTTCTTATTGCCGTGGTAGCGCCGCTTTTGGATAGTTTCCATATATATTCATCTAATTGGCTTATATTCATATAATCTGAACGCTGTCTTTGAGCAAGGAAGTCGTGAGGCGTTTCAGGGATAGTCATTATCTCTTCTTGAAAATAAAGCGGTTCTTTTATGATTAGGCTATTTTTATCAAAATTATAAGTTATAGACTGATAAAATTTCCAAAGTTTATCACTATAAACCCCCTTAGAAGCCACTATTTTTTTGATTACATTCTGATTTTCATCATGCTCTAAAATGGTAATGCCTTCCATGGTATTTGTGGCAAGGAAGAATTTATTTACATAGTAAAGCCTGTTTCTTAATCCGTACATGGATAAATTATCGATGATTTCCTGATTTTGTTTTCCTTTTTTTTCGCCTTTCTCCATTTGAGTTTTGATTTTTTGAGTCAACGCGAAAGATTGCGGAACGAATTTATCATTTACCCAAAATACGCAGATACTAAGTAACACCCCAAATATTATTACCGGTTTTGTAATACGGAATATACTTAGCCCTGATGAGCGCATCGCGATAATTTCGTTATTGTGGTTTAGGGACGCGAATGTATAAAGCGTGCTTAAGAGCCCCGCGATAGGTGAGACTTGGACAAAAATTATAGGCAAGTAAGACAAGTAATACCTTATCAGGATATATAGGCTGGCTTGTTGCTTTAGTATTTCATCAAGGTGGCTGAACACGTCAACAATAACGTATAAAAAAAGGAATAGGAAAATACAGCCAAAAAAAATGCTTAAGCAGGATTTTAATATATAACGGTCTAGTATGCGCATAGCTTATAAAGTAAGATTGCTCCGCTTGTGCCTAAAATGATATTAGGTATCCACATGGCAATTTCGGGATTAAGATATCCTTGCAGGCTTAAGGCCTCTGAGCCAATAAGTAAAAGGTAATATACTCCGACAATAAGAAATGCTATGCCAAAGTTAATTGATTTTTCGCGTCGTTTAGTGATTATTGCCATGGGTATACCTAATAATATAAATACAAAACAAGAAAAAGCCAAAGCGATTTTTTCATGTATTTCGGTTATTAAAGGCACGGGATTAATCCCCTTTTTCTTCAAAATGGAAATATTAGCATTAAGCTCCTGTATGGTCATATCTTTTGGTTTCTTTTCTATTTCTTTTCTGTTTCGTTCCTGGCTTAAATTGAGAGTTAGAAAATAATTTTTAAAATTGACTTTATAAAAATTGGCGGGGTTATTAGGGTCTGATTCATCAGAAGTTCCGTCAATGAGTTTTAGTTTTACTGTTTTTTCCGGGAGGCAGACAAATTCGCCTCTTTTGGCAATAATAGTGCGGGTGGGCTTGCCTTCTCCTTGAGGTTCGTAGATACGTATGTTGGTGAGTTTGTTTTGCTCTATTTGGTATATAAACAAGGTATATTTTTCAAAAGAATTAATAAATATCCCCGGCTCAAGGACGGCGGCAGGGTTTTTTATCCCTATATCAATCAGGGTTTTTCTTGAAGCATAATGCGCGTATGGTATAACCCTGTCATTAAACACGACCAGGATTAAGCTTAATATTAAGCTTACGATGAGAAGCGGAAGCGTTAGGTTGATAAGGTTTATTCCGCTTGCCCTGATTGCTATGATTTCATTGTCATTAGAGAGCCTGCCTAAAGATAAAAGTACTCCGCCAAGAACGGCGATAGGTAATGTGTATTTAATTAGGGCGGGCATCATAAAAAGGAATAATTTAAAAACACTTACGATATCCACGCCTTTATTAATTATAAGGTCCGTTATTTTAATAAGGTTCCCCAAAATCATTACAAAAGTAAGCACACTAAAGGCTATGAATAAAGGCCCGATAAATTCTTTTAGGAAATATGTTCGCAGTATTCTCATTCGTGTGTAACCGTTTTTGTAGGGGCGCGATTTATCGCGCTCGTCGTTATCTCTTTGCGGGTCGGATAAATCCGACCCCTACATTCGTGTTCGGATAAATCCGCCCTCTAGAGAGGGTTTTTCAGCGGTAATTAATTAGCCAAAGTCAAAACAAGTACAATGTTTGCCCCGGCCTCTTTTAACGCGGCCGCGGCCTCAGAAGAAGTTGCCCCCGTGGTCAAAACATCGTCAATAACAAGAAAGTTTTTGTCTTTTACGGTTTGAGGGTTTGTAACCAAAAAACTGTCTTTGACGTTTTCTAAGCGTTCAGCTATCTCTAAATCCGTTTGTGTTTTGGTGTAGCGGTGGCGTTTAAGCGCGCCAATAAGCGTATCTTTCCCGAATTCTTTCGCGATAAGTTCAGCCAAAATTTGCGCCTGGTTAAATTCTCTTTCACGAAGTTTAGTTTTATGCAATGGGATAGGGATTATAAAGTCTATATAGTCTATAGGTAAATCGTACTCTTTGATAAACTCAACCATCATCGCGCTTAAATATGGGCCGAGGTAGTTTTTTCCCCTATATTTAAATTCATGAATTAGCTTTTTAATCGCGCCCTCATAAGCAAATGGACTAAAGGCACGGTCAAAATGTAATTTAGTCTCGAGGCAATGCGGGCAAATATTCTTAGTAAGATTTGTTTTTTTTAAATGCCTTCCGCAGGATGAACAAAATGGAGGAATATTTTTTTTGATTTTTACTAAGCATCTTGCGCAAATAGGTTCATTCTGTGCCGGTACTTTGAGTTTTTCTTTGCAGGCAAGGCATTTCTTTGGATACACAGTATTAATTAACCCATTTATGGCTTTGGCTATGTGGAAAGCCAAACCATTGCCTTGTTGTCTTATAAATTGGCGCAACATAATTTATTATAATAGTTAATACTGAACAGGAAAAACTATAATAACAATGAAAACAGTTTTTGTCAATGAGCAGAGTTAAAATTGTTGGAAATTGTCACCCCGGCGAAAGCCGGGGTCCAGTGGGATGGTTTGATTGGCGTATGCGTAAACGGGGTTAGATCCCATTGTTGTAAAAGATATCCGTAGGGGCGGTTCGCGAACCGCCCACAGTTAAAATGAAATTGCGAAGAATGATGAAATGTGTTAATATGTGAGCATGTTTTAATGCAAAAAAAAGAGGGGGGGGATTTGCGATGAATATAGAGAAATTAGAAGTAAAAGAATTAAACCCAAACCGTGCAATAGAAATGAGCACCGAGACGGTAAAGAAGGGTGCAGATTTGTTAGAAAAAAGTGCGCGCATACTTTTAGTATGCAAGCGCTTTTTTCTGACGAAGTTGCGCCCTTATCTGCCGTCGAATGCCGTTTCTATTGCACAGTTTGGGTTAAAGGCAAAACTATTCAATCTTTTAAACAGGGAAGCCTTGAAGAGGGGTGAATTTGTTTTGTCTTCCGGCAAGGTAAGTAAATATTACCTTGACGGCAGAATAATTACCCTGACGCCTGAAGGGGCGTATCTTACGGCTAGTATTATTTTAGAATTAATAAAAGATGAAGGCGTAGACGCGGTTGGTGGACCGACATTGGGAGCTGACCCAATTGTGGGTGCTTTGGCGGCGCTAAGTCACATAAAAGGGGCTCCTATTAAAACTTTTATTGTGCGCAAAGAGGCAAAATCCCACGGAATGCAACGCCAGATTGAAGGCCCGGCATTAAAAGAGAATGCCCGGGTGATTTTGGTTGATGATGTAGCTACTACGGGTAAAGCGCTTATTGAGGCAAAACAGGCGCTTGATAAAATCGGCGCGAAAGTCGAAAAGGCCGTTGTAATTGTGGACCGGCTTGAGGGCGCAGAAGAAAATTTAGCCAAGACCGGACTGAAACTAGAATCTATTTTTACCATAAATGATTTTGGTCTTTAACCCGGGTTTAATGCAGTGGAAATCAGAAAGATATTTGTAGTAGGCGGTGGTCCTGCCGGAATGATGGCGGCAATCAGGGCGAGTCAATTTCAAAAAGACGTAACCCTCATAGAAAAAAATCCTGCCTTAGGTAGAAAACTTCTTTTAAGCGGCAAGGGCCGCTGTAATCTCACCAATTTTTGCGATTTGGATTCCTTTCTTGAAAAATTTTCTAAAAATGGGGAGTTTTTAAGGGATGCGTTTAAGAAATTCTTTAATCAGGACCTCATAGATTTTTTTGAAAAAAGAGGTTTAGAACTTAAAATAGAAAGGCAGCAGCGCGTGTTTCCCGTAACCGATAAATCAAATAGCGTTCTTAGTATTTTAGAGAATGAATTACAAAAGAATAAAGTAAAAATAATTTATAATGCCTGCCTAAAAGAGATTGTCGCGCGGGAAAATATAGTTAAAGGTTTAATGCTTACTGATGACATCCTTATCCCCGCGGATAAGATCATTTTGGCTACGGGCGGAGTATCTTACGCTTTTACGGGTTCTACCGGAGAAGGAATAGAGATAGTAAAAAAGTTAGGCCATCGTGTTGTGCCCTTAGGGCCCGGACTTGTATCCCTTGAGACGAAGCAGGCTTATTCTAAAACTTTACAGGGCATTACTTTAAAGAATATTCGTCTTAAATTTAGCGCGGGAAATCAGCAGATTATTTCCGAGATAGGAGAATTGTTGTTTACGGGCTTCGGAATTTCCGGCCCTTTGGTTTTAACCTTAAGCGGGAGAGTTGCAGATTGGCTAAGTAAGGGAAAGGGCGTTTCTGTTGAGATAGATTTAAAGCCTGGCTTATCTAAAGAACAGCTTGACGCAAGGCTTTTAAGAGAATTCGCGGATACTCCGAATAAATCATTTAAAAATACGCTTAAAGATTTACTTCCTGAAAGGCTGGTTGACTGTTTTTCAGGGATATTGGATATCGATCCGGTGAGAAAGGTGAATCAGATTACAAAGCAAGAACGCGAAAGAATAGTTTCTTTATTGAAGGCCCTAAAATTAGATATCATTAAATCTGGGCCGGTTGACGGGGCCTTTATTACCCGCGGCGGTATATCTTTGAAGGATATAAACCCGCGCACTATGGAATCCCGGATTGTCAGCGGCCTTTATTTTGCCGGTGAAATGATTGATGTGGACGCAGATACAGGCGGGTTTAATTTGCAGGCAGCGTTTTCCACGGGTTATTTAGCAGGGGAGAGCGCGGGAAACACGGATAAACACGGATAAACACGGATAAACACGGATAAACACGGATAAACA
>ERZ1292640.371-Hain-H43-02um-R1-371-length-36553-cov-7_pt1 | contig 36553 bp, 41 predicted proteins | sample MGYA00564404_ERZ1292640 | MGnify/ENA primary metagenome ERZ1292640 (study PRJEB36523, sample SAMEA6512636) | groundwater metagenome | collected 2019-01-08 | study: AquaDiva: Metagenomics assemblies of 32 groundwater samples | reverse complement strand
ACTATGACCCTGCAACTGGGGCGGCCGATGTTGCTCGATCTCAACGATCCCACGCCGCTAACCTTAGAGATCGCGGGTGTGGCCGCGACGGAAATAGTCTCCCTGCAATGCGCCACTGCCGACTGCAAAGCCTCGGACCGAAGCGCGCACTATATCCATATATATCACGATAGAGAGCAATTCTTGCCGCGGAAGATCGGGCTGGTGGTCAATTTCTCCAATCGGCACATGCTCGGCCCGAGCGACTGGGACAGCGATTTCCCCGGCCTGTATGCACTGCTGCATTTCGAGGACGGCCAGCTCAAGTTCGCCATCGAAAACCGCTCCGCTAAACTGCTGAGCCACGTCCGGGCGACCTATCGACTGCCGCTGATGTGGAAAGAAGGAGTCGTCCGACGCGCCCTGGGAGATGTACAGGCAGGCCAGGCTGCCGCCGATTCGCTTACACCCACCCAAGTGGAGACCGATTTGCGTTACACCATGGGTCGCGGGTTTTTTGCTGCGCAGTTGGACTTCGTCCTCGACGGGCAGCCCGGCCGACTCCAGGTGGGCTGTGTCACCGCCAACAACCAGCAGACCGACTCCTCATACCCCTGCGACGGGTTTGTGGTTCTTGGCCCAATTCCCCAAGCACAAATGGATACCGACCAGTTCGCTGCGAGCGTACAGGGTACCGCGGATGGGGAGGAGCTGACCGACTGGGTCACACCGGATGGCTCGAGGTACTCCTGGCGCAATGCCGAGGCAGCGCGCCAGCCGCAGCTTGATGTGGAAATGATCCCGCTCACTCGAAGCTTCCTCACCAATCCGGGTTGGTGCGTGCTGGCCTCGACAGTGCAATCGCCCAGTGCTCAGAAGCTGGATCTGCAGTTCTACAACGGTCCGACCCGTGCCTTTCTTAACGGGTGGGAGGTGTTAGGCTATTCGACGGTCGATCTGCGGGCCGGCGCCAACGATTTGGTGTTCCTCACCGTCGAGTGGAGCGGCTTCTATCTTCGCATGACCGCACCCGGCACGCAGAACCGCGCGAAGGATATTCGCTACGAGCGCCCATTTCAGAAGGTCGCTCTGGCTGTTTCGGTGGACGGAGACCTTCTCGCGATCTCCTGGCCAGCGGCGGCCGATGGATTCGTACTCGAGACCTCTCCAGAACTGGTCCCGCCTGCCAAATGGTCGCCCGTCAATAATCCTCCTACCGTAGGTGGAGGGAAGCGCACCGTCACTCCAAACCTCTCGTTCGGGTCAGCATATTATCGGTTAAGGAAACCTTGATCTTTGCGACCGGCTCTCCAAATCCAAGGCCCGATTGGCTTGGCCTTTCAGGCCGATTTCATTTGATGCGTCGGATCGGGGCCGTTGGCCCCGCCTACTATGGTCCGAGGCCTTTGGCCTCGTCGGAGTTGGGGGGCGTTCTTTCATGGCCGCCGTGTCCTTTGTGGCAGCCTTTATCGCAGCCTTCGTCGGCCGACCTTAAAGTTATCAGGTTCTGGGTTCGCTCCGCATAGTGGATGCCCAATTCGCCTCGACCCAAGGACAAAGCGATTGCTAATGTCGTAGTGTGGAAGATGTGCGCAGTTGCGGTTCTTCCTGCCGAAAACTTCATGGAGGGGTCGGCCCCTGGAGGGTCGGTCCCAGCCATTGGTAAACTCGCCTTGGCTTGCCAGCGGTGTCATGGACCATTTCGGACAAAACAATTAATGGAGTGGCGAAGGATTGTTGAGCGCGGACCGCGAAGAAGCCGACTCAGGCTGCGCTGACGCTTACCCGGCGTTCTTTGGCTTGGAGGCATAAGACACGAGCTGGCGGCCGGAATCTTTTTGCCGCATGCGGGCGTCAGCAAGAATGGCTTTCAGATCAAAATTCAATTGGGCGGCCTGATCTTCGCGCGCCTTGCGCACCTCTGAATCCACGCGCGTCTTTGCGAGCATTCGGATCCAGTTTCCTATTTTCCGGGTTCATCGGCTTGGTGCGGAAGATATTCTGCCATTCCGGCGCTGGCGGCCGCCGAGTTTCTGGTTGGAAATTCCCTGCCCGCCCAGGCGGCTTATACTGCCTGGCCCAGTTCTTTCCAGGTTGCCCCCAAGGCAAACAACCCGCGCACCAGTAGGTCCAGGGAGACGGAAGGATCGCCCGCTTCCATGCGTGCCAGCCGGCTTTGGCTTGTTTTGAGGAGCGAAGCCGCCTTGGTTTGCGTCAGGCGGCGCTGCTCGCGGAGTTGCCGCAGCCGCCGGCTTAGGGCGAGCTTCGTCTCAATGTATTGCGCGTCGGCGTCGGAGAGGTTCAGAAACTCCTGCACGTTCGTTTCCTTCCATCCCGCCGCTTCCAATCTTCGTTTCTTTTCCAGTTTCATGTTCAGTCTCCAGCGGCTTGGTCGTAGAGCCGCAGTCTGCGTTGGCACTCCGCAATGAGTCGGCGCGGAGTGGTCCGCGTTTTCTTCTCAAATACTTCCACCACGACGACCGCATCGTGGTCAATCCGGTAGATCATGCGCCAGGTCTTGTTCGCGTCGTTGACCCGCAGTTCGTGGCAGCGAGGGCCAATGCCCGGCATGGGGCGCGAGTGCGGCAGATCAAGGTTTTCCCCCTGCTGCAACCGGCGAATGAGATAGCCCGCTTCCCGGCGTGCAGCCTCGGACATGGGTGGCGTTTTGATCTCGCCTCGGAGCACCATCAAGCTCTTGCCGTTCATCAAAACAACGCTATGTCAGAATTGGTATGGCGTCAAATCCAAGTTTGTTTCTGGCAACTGATTCGGGCATTCAATTAATGGAGTGGTGAAGGATTGTTGAGCGCGTACCGCGAAGAAGCCGACTCAGGCTGCGCTGACGCTTACCCGGCGTTCTTTGGCTTGGAGGCATAAGACACGAGCTGGCGGCCGGAATCTTTTTGCCGCATGCGGGTGTCGGCAAGAATGGCTTTCAGATCAAGATTCAATTGGGTTTGCTGCGGTGTTGAGCCTCGTTACCTCGTCTCCTGCGGAGTTTCATCGGCATCCCCGCCCGCCGCCCTGACGATGGCCAGGAACGCCGGATTGCCGGTTGACACAATTTGGCAGCAAATTATCGTGAGGCCATGAACATCGCCTTGCCCCAAAGCCTCGAAGAATACGTGGCCGAGCTGGTTCAGACCCGCGGCTACAAAGGGTCGGATGAAGTTATTTCGGAAGCGTTGCGCGAGCATCAAGCCCGCCGCCAGGGCCTGGAGGTGGTGATGACGCCGGAGCTGGAACGGCTGCTGGACGAAGGGCTGGAAAATCTGGATCCGAATAGAGGGTGTCATAGCCCGCCAGCTTTTTGAATCGAAATGAAGGATGGCGCGGATTTTTGCTCCACAGTTTGCAGCCTTTGTCCGCCAGGCGTTGAATGTTTTCCGGCAATCGCTCGTAATGCTGCCAGAATTCCGGGGTGGTCCGGGAAATCACGAATTCTTTCCCGGCCACAGTCGCAGCGTTCCATTCTTATGGGCGGTTTTGGCTTCCTTGATTAAGAAGTCGAGTTTGCCGGCGGCGGCGTCTTGATCCATCTGGCGATCCCATATTTCATTGTCACGTTCCAAAATCCACCGGGCGAGCCGGGTCAACTCCGGCGCAGGCAGTTGCTCAATGGCGTGTTCAATTTCATCAACCGTGCTCATGGTGAGAATTTAGTCATGCCAGCAGAATTTGCCCAATGCAAAGTTAGCAGCAGGATTTGATCCTGAAAAAAGCAGTTGGAACCGCGGAATACGCGAAACACGCGAAAACAGAACGGGTTGGAGAAGAGGGCCGATTCACCCAGCGGGTGAACGACCTGGTTAGACGTTAGAGTTGCATTTTGGTGGTTTGTTTGGTTACTTTTCATTCATGTTATATGTTAATCTTGAATACAAAGGTAAAAAAGAGTCGTTTAATTTCGGTGCAGTTCCTAATATTGGAGATGTTGTGATTCATCCAGAATGGCGTGGGACAAAGGTTATTAAAGTGATTTGGGATATTCATGACAAAACTAAAGATATTTCCATTACTGTACGACTAATCGCTGAGGACGAATATGAAGCAACCCAAAAGAAATGACATTTAGCATCATCAAGGATAGACAATAAAATTTATATTTGAACACCATCCATATTGGAAGATAGCCGTAAGACATCAGGCCAGTTTTTGCATTCATAAACCAATGAGATTCACCGCCTAACAAATCACTGGAGCGAACCGGCTTAGCGTTTTGGTTTGAGATTGCTGGTGGTTTTAGAGCCGGTCGCTCAGTTCTGTCGTTAGCTTCACTCCTTTCCCTTTTGCGTATTTCGCGGTTTGAATTGCCGGATTCAGGTTCACGCTTCCCCTCCCTCAATCCCGGAAATTCTGGAAGCTGAGCGCGACGGGAAAGTCCTGGGCGCGAACGGCGGCGATGACCGCCTGCAATTCGTCTCTGCTCTTGGCTGAGACGCGGACTTGGTCGCCCAGAATCTGGGTGGTGACTTTGAATTTTCCGTCGCGAATGAAGCCGGTAATCTGTTTGGCCACGGGCGGTTCCAGGCCTTGCTTGATTTTGATCGTTTGGCGGGCGTGGCCCAACGGCGAGATGTCCGGGGCGCCTTTATCGATATTCTTCAAGCTGACCTGTCGTTTGGCCAGTTTGCCGATCACAATCTCCAAGAGGGCCTTGATTTTGAATTGGTCTTCGGCTGTGAGCTGGATTTCATTTTTTTCCAAAACGATCTCCGCTTTGGATCCTTTGAAGTCGAAGCGGTTGGCCAATTCTTTCCTGGCCTGATTGACCGCGTTCTCCACTTCCATGGAGTTTACTTCTGATACGATGTCGAAGGTCGGCATAGCGGCGAAAGTATATGACCGGGCGCGAAGATGCAATTTAGCATTTGAAATTCCGCCTGCCATCCGGGTACAAAGGCTGCCATCGCAAAACCTTTGACCAACAACAAACCTCGCCCCAACCATGGACCATTATCTTGAACGTGTCGTTGACCTCCTCGATCCCGCTCTCAATCGGATTTATAACATGACCGTGGAAGAAGCCCGCCGGCGCGTGCTCACCGGCCCGCCCGCCGCCGTGCGCGAAATCGACGGCTCCTTCGCCCTGCTGGCGCGCCAGGGCCAGACCGTTCGCTTGGCCCGCTCGCTCGACCGGCCGATGCGCTACTTCCTGGCCAAACGCGCGGAAGGCCCGGCCTTGATCGTGGCCGACCGCATTGACAGCATTTTCAACCAACTCAAGGCCGATGGATTGGAAGGCCAGTTTCACCCCAGCTACACCCGCATGGTGCCGGCGCATTACGTGGTGGAGATTCAACTGGTTGGCTGCCCCGATCCGGACCCGACTTACACCCGCTTTTTCACGCCGCAGACCAACAAACTGTCCACCGACCTGGAGGAAATTGGCCGCGCCTACATCGGCGCGCTGGCCAATGAGATTGCCAAATGGCTGCGGCAAGTCCCTGAACGCGAACCGATTGGCGTCTGTTTTTCGGGGGGCATTGACAGCGGCTCGGTCTTCCTGGTCACGTATCATGTCCTGCGCCAACTCGGCCTGAATCCGGGCCGGCTGAAGGCCTTCACGCTTTCCTTTGGCGATGGGCCCGACCTGGAGCAAGCCCGGAAATTCCTGGGTCAGTTGGGACTCGGTTTGTTCCTCGAACCGATTGAAGCCGATCTGGCCGGCCTTGATGTTGGCGAAACCATTCGCGTCGTCGAGGATTACAAGCCGCTCGACATCGAATCTGCGTCCATGGCGCTCACGCTTTGCCGCGGCCTTCGCGCCCGTTATCCGGACTGGAAATACCTCATCGACGGCGACGGCGGAGATGAGAACTTGAAGGATTATCCCATCGAAGAGAACCCGGAACTGACCATCCGCAGTGTCGTCCACAATCTCATGCTTTACCAGGAAGGGTGGGGCGTGGGGCGGATCAAACATTCGCTGACTTACAGCGGCGGCCTGAGCCGCAGCTACGCCCGCACCTACGCGCCCGCCCGGCATTTCGGTTTCGAGGGTTTCAGTCCCTACACACGTCCGGCCGTCATCGAAGTGGCCGAAGGCATTCCGTTTGTTGAGTTGACGGATTACGGCGTGGACAAGCTCTATGCGCTTAAAGGCGAGATTGTGGCGCGCGGGGTGAAAGCGATCACCGGTCTGGAGATGCCGGTCTTTCCGAAGCGCCGGTTCCAGCATGGGGCGTTGCCGAAGGAAAGGTTGCGGCTGCGGTTGCCGGAGCAGGAGACGGAGTATCGCAGAGAGTTCTTGTCGCTTTACCAGTGAAGCAAGGGTAGTTCTGGCAGGTGCAATGTGAGATCGAAAAGGTTTGCGAAAAGGTTTGCCAGAGGTGGCTTTAACCGGAAGCTTCTAAAGCCTGCAATCATTTTATGAACACCATCGAGTCCGTTCGCATGGACAAATCCGCATTTGCAGTCCGCTCGCTGGACGACTCGGACCCTGACCGGGACTACTGGCGCTCCAAGACACCTGCCGAGCGCTTGGAAGCTCTCGAACTGATGCGGCAAATCATGTATGGCTACGATCCGACTTCCGCGCGACTTCAAAGAGTTCTTACAGTTGCTGAACTCTCATCGCGTTAGATTTGCCTTGCCGGCTTCGGACTGCTAATTTCAGATCATGAGCACCGTGGAAGAAATCAAGGCCGCCGCCGCGAGCCTCAAGCCGGAGGAGAGATTTGCTCTTTACCAATGGCTTTACGATTCGGAAGAACTGCGACGGCTGCGTCTCGCAGAACTCAAGCGAGATATCGCCATCGGGATTGAGGAAGCCGACCGGGGCGAGGTGGCTCCACTGGACATCGAAGCGATTAAAGCTGAAGGGCGTCGGCGGTTGGAGGTCAAGCCAAAGACCTGATGCCCGAAGCTTTTCGCACAGCGCAGGCGAACCTCGACTTGGTCGAGATTTGGTCTTTCATCGCCGCAGACAATCCAGACGCTGCCGATCAGTTGCTCGAAACCATCGATGAAAAAGCCAAGCTGCTGGCGCAGAGTCCAGAGTTGGGCCGAAAACGATCCGACCTTGCTCCTTCGCTGCGGAGTTTTCCGGTCGGCAACTACCTAATCTTCTATCGGCCAGATCCGAACGGCATCGAAATCATTCGGGTGTTGCACGGAGCGCGCGACCTTCCCGGATTGTTTGAATGACCGCTCCCTATCCAGAACGCTTCCGGGACAGGGACCGGTGGATTCTCCAGCATCGGACGGAACGCAACGCGCTCGATCCACACCAACCTTACGCGTTCCTGATCGAAGAAGAACGCGCTGCATCAGGCGATGTCGTTTCTGTGGCGACAATCTTCCTGACCAATCGCGAATGTCCCTGGCGCTGTCTGATGTGCGATCTCTGGAAGAACACGCTCACCGACACGGTGCCACCGGCAGCCATTCCGGCGCAGATCAACTACGCATTGTCGCGACTGTTGGCCGCCGACGCGAATCGGCGGGACAATGCCGCTGCGGAACCGGCCAGTGCCTGCGGCGGGGAAGCGGCGTCCAGTCGCGTTTCGACGGGCGCAGCTCCACGGCAAATCAAGCTTTACAATAGCGGCAGCTTTTTCGATCCCCGCGCCATACCGCCGGAAGATTACGCGGCCATTGCCGGACAGGTACAGCCCTTTGAGCGGGTCATAGTCGAGTGCCATCCGGCGTTGGTGGGCGATGCGTGCCTGCGGTTTCGGGACTTGCTTGCCGCCGCGGACGCGAGTCCGCGGACAGACGCCACGCTTGAGGCGAGTAGGCTGGCCGGCGTGCCGGCTCTGGGCGATAGCCACGAAACAAAACTCGAAGTGGCGATGGGTTTGGAGACGGTTCACCCGGAAGTGCTGAAGAAACTCAACAAGCGGATGACACTCGACCAGTTTGCGCGGGCGGCGGATTTTCTGCGCCGGAACGCGATGGCTCTGCGCGTTTTCATTCTCGTCAAGCCGCCGTTTCTGGACGAAGCAGAGGCGTTGCATTGGGCGAAACGCTCGCTCGACTTTGCGTTTGAGTGCGGGGCCACGGTGGCCTCGCTCATTCCGACAAGATTGGGCAAAGGCGCGCTGGAAGCTTTGGCGCAGCAAGGCCGCTTTTCACCGCCGAGATTGTCCACGCTCGAGGTGGCGGCCGCTTATGGAATCGGTTTGAGGCGCGGACGCGTTTTTGCCGATTTGTGGGATTTGGAGAAGTTCTCGGATTGCCCGCACTGTTTTGAGCCGCGGCAGGCGCGCTTGCGCGTGATGAACCTGCAACAGATTGTACCGCCCGAATGCACGTGCCAGCGGTGCCGGGCCGGCCAATGAGGCCAACCTCTGAAGCGGGAGGAAGAAAGATAATGTCGGCAACTGCAAGCGGACACGCTAAAGCGTGGACAACCAACGAGAGAAACCCGGGATCGGCGTCCGGCCTTCAGGCGGTCCGCCCGGGTGCTACCGATGCTGGCGGCGCTTCACTTTGAGTTGCGTGAGCGAATGGAGCAACGCCGCATTCGCACTGGCGGCTTCTTCCTCCGAAAGCTTCTCCTTGAGCCGGGCTTCCGCTCGCTTCCGCGCCTCCTCGGCTTGGGCTTCATCAATAGCGTCCGCGGTGATCGCCATGTCGGTCAGGATGGCGACCCGATCGCCGGTGATCTCGACAAAACCTTCGCCGACGGCCAGATAAAGGTCCTGGCCCCCTTTGCGGACCAGGACTTCGCCGGACACGATCTGGGTCATGAGCGGAACGTGCATCGGATAGATGCCCATTTCACCTTCGACGCCGGGCAGCGTCACCATGTCCACGTCATCGGAGTAGGTCTTCGCTTCCGGCGTGACGATTTCGAGTTTGAGAGTGTTAGCCATCTCGCGAGGTGGAATTCAATTCGAGGTTTGAGATCAAGCCGTCTCGTGGATTTCCTCGATCTTGCCTTTCATGTAAAAGCTGCCTTCCCCAACGTCGTCGTGCTTGCCGTCGAGGATTTCCTTGAAGCCTTTGACCGTATCCTGAACGGAGACCTGCTTGCCCGGACGGCCGGTGAAGACTTCGGCCACGCTGAAGGGCTGGCTCAGAAAGCGCTGAATTTTGCGGGCGCGAAAGACCGTCAGCTTGTCCTCGGGCGACAGCTCGTCCATGCCCAAAATGGCAATGATATCCTGCAAATCCTTGTAGCGCTGGAGCACCTTCTGCACGTGGCGGGCGACGTCGTAATGTTCCTGGCCGACGATCTCCGGCGTCAACGCCCGCGAGTTCGAGGCCAGCGGATCGACGGCTGGATAGATGCCCAGCTCCGTCAGCGCGCGTTCCAGGACGATGGTGGCGTCCAAGTGTGTGAACGTGGTCGCCGGCGCCGGATCGGTCAGGTCGTCGGCGGGCACGTAAATGGCCTGGAACGACGTGATGGAACCCTTCTTGGTCGAGGTGATCCGTTCCTGCAGGTCGCCCATTTCCGTGGCCAGCGTCGGCTGGTAACCGACGGCGCTGGGCGTGCGGCCCAGGAGCGCGGAGACTTCGGAACCGGCCTGCGAAAACCGGAAAATGTTGTCGATGAAGAGCAGCACGTCCTGGTTCTTCTCGTCCCGGAAGTACTCGGTGACGGCCAGGCCGGACAAAGCCACGCGCAGACGCGCGCCGGGCGGTTCGTTCATCTGGCCATAAACGAGCGCGATCTTGGATTTGCCCAAGTCTTTCTGGTTGATGACGCCGGCTTCGGACATTTCGGTGTAGAGGTCGTTGCCTTCGCGGGTGCGTTCGCCTACGCCGGCAAAGACGGAGACACCGCCGTGCAGCTTGGCGATGTTGTTGATCAACTCCATGATCACGACCGTTTTGCCGACGCCCGCGCCGCCGAAGGCGCCCACCTTGCCGCCTTTGAGGAAGGGGCAGATCAGATCGATCACTTTGATGCCGGTGGTAAGCACCTGGGGCGAAGTGGTCTGGTCCACGAGCGGCGGGGCGGGGCGATGGATCGGGTAATACTTTTCAACGGTGACCGGGCCGCGTTCGTCCACGGGCTCGCCAATGACGTTGAAGACGCGGCCCATGACACCATCGCCCACGGGCATGGAGATGACCTGGCCGGTATCAATGACTTCGTAACCGCGCTTGAGGCCCTCGGTGGTGGACATGGCGACGGTGCGGACCCAATTCTCGCCGAGGTGTTGCTGCACCTCGAGCGTCAGTTTGGTCGCGTGTCCCAGGAGAGGATATTCGACGGTCAAGGCGTTATAAATAGCGGGGAGCTCGCCCGCAAACTCCACATCGACCACGGGACCGATGACTTGAACGATTTTGCCTTTATTCATACCTATAATTTGAAATTAGAAATTTGAGATTAGAGAGGGCGCAAGGGGCTAGCCCACCGCCATGGCGGCGCTGGCGATTTCCAGCAGTTCATTGGTGATGCTGGCCTGGCGCAGTTTGTTGTAATCGAGCGTCAGGTCTTTAATGATTTGTTTGGCGTTGTCGGTGGCGTTTTTCATCGCCACCATACGGGCGCTGTGTTCGCTGGCCTTGGCTTCGAGCAGGATTTGATAGACCTGGAAATTGAGGTAGTGCGGCAGCAACAAGCGGAGCACTTCCTGGGCGGAAGGCTCGAACAAAAACTCCGTCGCCCCCTTCGAGAGCCTTGTTTCCTGGTGCTCGCCCTCCACGCCGGCGGTCACCCCCGTGATCTCGCTGACCGGCAAGAGCGTTCGGATTTCAGGTTTCTGGTTCAGGGTGGAAATGAAATTGGTGAACAGAATGTCCACGCGGTCCACTTCCTCTTTGAGGTACAAATCCTGGGCGAACCTGGAAATGGCCCGAGCTTCGCTGAACAGCGGCGCATCTTTGTAGCTGAATTCGGCGGCCAGTTGCCGCCGCGTTCGGGCGATGAACTGGGACGCCTTGCGCCCGGCCGTGATGTAAAGGGTGGCCTCCTTGTCAAACTTGGCCGCCTCCCGCAGCAGGTTGCTGTTCAAGGCGCCGCACAAACCTTTGTCCGTGCTGACCACGATCAGGCCGCGCTTTTTCACCGTGCGCGCCTCCAGAAACGGATGGGTGAAATCGCCCGCGTGCACCGTGACTTCCGCCAGCACCTTGTTCATCAGGCTGGCGTAGGGGCGTCCGGCCAGCGCCGCTTGCTGCGCCTTGCGCATCTTCGACGCGGCCACCATTTGCATGGCCTTGGTGATCTGGGCCGTGTTCTTGATCGACTTGATGCGCCGGCGTATGTCGCGAGTGCTGGGCATGGGAAAAGTTATCTAACCTTTTTGGCTTTGGCAGTGTTGATGCGGCCTTCGTCCTTAACATGAAAACCGATCTCACGACGGCAAGTGACCTCAGTCTCCGGGTCCAATAATCGGCGAATAGCATCAAACAGATTCTTAATGGCTTCGTCGTGCCCGTCCAGCCGTCGTTCCAGTTCAGCGAATTTCCGTGCCAGCTCCTTGTTAGATGCGAGCATTTCGCGCAAATGGATGAAAGCTCGCACAACCCGAACACTCGCTTCGATGGCAATGGAGCTGTTTAGGACGCTTGCCAGCATGATGGCGCCGCGCTCAGTGAAAGCATAAGGCAAATAACGACGGCCACCATACGAACTTGAGGTCACATTTTGTGACCTCAAGAATGCAAGTTCTTGGCGTGTAAGCTGAAATGCAAAATCGTTCGGGAATCTGTTCAAGTTGCGCCGCACTTGTTGATTCAACTGCTTGGTCGCTACCCCATAAATTCTGGCCAAATCCGAATCCAGCATCACCTTCTGCCCGCGAATGTAATGGATGGCGCTTTCAATCATCCCTGCCGGCGCCATCGCGGGTTCATTGGCCATAAACATTTGCTTTTCAGTTGCTTGAACTCTTGAAGTCACACCTTGCGACGTCCAATCTATAACAGGAACGCTGTCATTTGTAGGTCTGCTTAAACTCCGTCACAGCCGTCTTCAATTCCGAGACACGGGCGTCGTTCAACGCCTTCTCCTGCGCAATTTTCACCATCAACTCCGATTTCCGAGTGGTCAAGTATTCGGTCAGTTTGCCCTGGAAATCCTTTATTTTATCGACCGTCACATCGTCCATCAACCCGTTCTGCACCGTCCAGAGCACGGCGGCTTGCACCTCAACCGGAACGGGGCTGTACTGCGGCTGCTTGAAGACTTCGACGATGCGTTTGCCGCGCTCGATCTGGGACTGCGTTTTCGCGTCCAGATCGGAGCCAAACTGGGCGAAGGCCGCCAACTCGCGGAACTGGGCCAATTCGCCTTTGATGCGGCCGGCCACCTGTTTCATCGCCTTGATCTGCGCGGCGGAACCGACGCGCGAAACCGACAATCCGACCGAGATGGCCGGGCGGACGCCCTGATAAAACAGGTCGGTTTCGAGATAAATCTGGCCGTCGGTGATCGAAATGACGTTGGTGGGAATGTAAGCCGACACGTCGCCCAATTGCGTTTCGATAATGGGCAAGGCGGTGAGCGAACCGTTGCCGTTCTTCTCGTTCAGGCGCGCAGCGCGCTCCAGCAAGCGGCTGTGCAGGTAAAAGACGTCGCCCGGATAGGCCTCGCGGCCGGAAGGCCGCCGCAACACGAGCGAGACCTGGCGGTAAGCCACGGCGTGCTTGGACAAATCGTCATAAATAATCAGCGCATCCATGCCGTTATCCATGAACCATTCGCCCATGGCGGCGCCGGCGAAGGGCGCCAGATACTGGTTCGTGGCCGAATCGCTGGCCGCAGCGGCCACGACGACGGTGTAGGGCATGGCCCCGGCTTCTTCGAGCACGCTGATGACGCGGGCGATGTTCGATTGCTTCTGGCCGACGGCGACATAAATGCTGTAAAGAGGCCGATATTCTCTGTCTCCCGCCGCTTCTGCCGCCCGGTTCAGACGAGCCTGGTTGATGATGGCGTCGATGCCGATGGTGGTCTTGCCGGTCGAACGGTCGCCGATAATGAGCTCGCGCTGGCCCCGGCCGATGGGAATCATCGCGTCGATGGCCATGATCCCGGTCTGAACAGGCTGGTTGACGGAGCGGCGCTTGATGATGCCCGGCGCGATCTTTTCGACGGGGTAGGCGGTATCGCTTTTGATCGGGCCTTTGCCATCGACCGGCAGGCCGAGGGAGTTGACGACGCGGCCCAGCAGGCCTTTGCCAACCGGCACCTGCAACAGTTTGCCGGTGGTGCGGACTTCCTGGCCTTCTTTAATGGTGGTGAAATCGCCCAGAATAATGGCGCCCACTTCGGTCTCTTCGAGGTTGAGCGCAATGCCGGTCACGCCGTTGCCGAAATCGATCATTTCATTGAGCATGGCGTCGGTCAGGCCTTCAATCTTGGCCACGCCGTCGCCGATTTCGCGGACGGTGCCGATATTCTGCCGGGCGACGGCGGTTTTGACCCCCGCGATCTGGGCTTCAATTTCCTGGAGTAAGGTGCTCATAAATTTTTCAACTCTGCTCGCCGCTCAGGCCTGGATTTGGCGCTTGGATGGTTTTAGCGCTGGAGCGCCTTGTTTTGTTAAATCGTGGCATCGTTAATGGCTTGAGAGCGGACTAAAAACTTTCTTTCAAAGCGGCCAGCCGCGCTTGCACGCTGCCGTCATACACATCGCTGCCCACGCGAATGCGCAGGCCGCCGATCAACGAACGGTTTTCGGCAAAGGAAATGCTCAAGCCCGTTCCGTAAGCGCGGGCCAAATTTGCCGCCACGTCCGCCTGCAACGCTGGTGAAAGCGGCACGGCGGTTTCCACCCGGGCGGTGCGGCGCGCCACTTCCAGCTTCACCAGACGCTGAAAGTGGGACAGGATGGGCACATAGCCGCGGGGCTTCTGAGCGATGACCTGTTGCAGCGCCTGGCGCACCCGGTTTTCATCCAGCGCGCCCTGCGCCAGGCAACTGCGAAACAGCCGCTTGGCCTCGCGCCGCGCTTGTTTGGGAATCTTCATGCTTCGCTTTGCCTAAGGATAATTTGAGATTTGAAATTTGAGATTCCAGTTCTCTCAGGCGGCCAATTGTCGGTTCGTTTCCTCGGCCAGCCGTTGCTGGTCATCAACCGTCAGGATTTTGCCGGTGACCTGCGCGGTCGTCCGCACGACCAAATGGCCGATCTCGCGCCGGAGTTCCGCCAGCATGCGCGCGTGATCCGCGGCCGCCGCTTCGCGGGCCTTGGCGATGATCTGCTCGGCGGTGGCAATGGCCTTTTGGGTTTCGACTTCCTGCACGCGCGCGGCGGCTTGGCGCGCTTCCTCGATCAGATGGGTAGCCTGAAGATCGGCCTGGCTTAGGACTTCCTGTCGGGCCGCTTCGGTTTTGGCCAGTTCGGCCTTGATCTTCTCGGCATTGGCCAGACTGTCGGCAATGCGCTGCCGTCGATCCTCCAGCATGGTCAGAACCGGCTGGTAGGCAAACCGATACAGCAAAAAGGCGACGATGCCAAAGCTGATGACCTGGGCCAGGAAATGAGGCCAATCCACGCCGAAGGTGTGAGCGGTGTCTCGCCCCATTTGGGCCAGGTCACTGCCAATATTCGCAAATAAAATGAATTGATCCATAACTCAGTAATTAACAAAGGGCAGGCGCGGAGCCGTGGGGACTCCGCGCCTGGCCGTTACTTCACCAGGAAGATGGCGTAGAACACAATGGCTTCGGCAAAGGCGATCGCCAAGATGGCCTGGACCAGAATCTTGGTCGCGGCGCCGGGATTGCGTCCCACAGCTTCGGCGGCTTTCATGCCAATGAAACCGACGCCGATGGCCGCGCCGAGCGAGGCCAGGCCGACGTGCAGGTTTCCGCTCATCTCTGCCAACAGGGGCATCAACATACTTTTCCTTTCGTTGCTCAACGGCTCCCGCGATTGAACACGGTCAAACCGCTGAAATTGTTCGCGCTCTTTGCGGCGCTCAAACTGAAAACTGAGATTTGAGATTTGAAATCCATCAATGGTGCGCCGGCTCGTGCCCCTCCTCGTGCTGGCAAATCAACAGGGTGAACACCGCCGTCAAGAGCATGAACACCAGGGCCTGCACCAGCCCCACCAACAGCTCCATAAAGTAAAAAGGAATGGGCACCATGAAACTGGCCAGCATCCTGGCCCAGGCGGGCTCCTTCACGACGTTGGCCATGGATTCCAGCATCGTTTCACCTGCGAAAATGTTGCCGTAGAGGCGGAAGCTCAAGGAAACCGGGCGGAACAAAATGGAAACGATTTCCAGAAATCCCACGGCAATAAACACCAGGATCATCAACATCTTGAGTGCCCCGGTCGTTTCGCCTTTGGGTGCGAAAAGGTGTTTTACGAAACCGGCTACGCCATTGGCTTGCAGCGCCCACACGGTCCAGCAGGCGAAGAAAATCATGGCCATGGCTAACGTCATGTTCAGATCGGCATTGACCCCGCGGAACCACGGCTCGGCCACGTGAAAGCCGTGATCGCCCTGCACCCCCCAGCCAATGGTTCCCACCCCGGGAATCAGCCCCACCCAATTGGAAAAGAGAATAAAAATGAAAAGGGTGGCAAAAAACCAAAAGGTCTTCTTCACCAGATCCTGCCCAATAATGCCCTCCAGAAACTCATACAGGCTTTCCACCAGCCATTCCCAAAAATTCTGCGCGCCGGAGGGAATCTCCTTCATCCGCTTCGTGGCCACTTGGGCGCAGACAATCAGCCCTGCTGCCACCAGCCAGGAAAGCACCATCGAATTGGTGATGGGAAAGGCGCCCATCCGCCCGATCTCGACCGCCCGCGGGGGCAAACCGTGCTCGGACAAGGCCGAAGCTCCGCCCGCCTCGGCTTGGGCCGGCGCGGCGGCGCTCATGCTTTCGGAAGCGGCCCCGAACATGATGAAGGTCACGCCCAACAACAATGCCGCAGCCAATATCGTTCTTAGCAAGTGCATTAACCGGTAAAAAAACTGTTTGCGGGGACGCCAATCCCCTCCCGCGAAACCGACTCTTTTGTCAAAAGCGGGGGGAAAGATGCATGATCGTGAAATTTTTCACAAGGGTTTTTTGTGAAAAAATTCCGAAGCAGCCTTGCGCTTGCCTTTCGCCACCCGCTTGTGGTTAATTGAGGCGGCATGCCCGTATCGTCGTCACCAAGCCAGAGCGCGGAAGATTACCTGGAGCGCATCCAGGAACTCATTGAGGAAAAGGGCTATGCCCGCGTCGTGGACATCGCCTCCTCCTTGCAGGTCAAGCAAGCTTCTGTTACCAGCATGGTGCAAAAGCTGGGCGAGCTCGGCTACATCAACTATGAGAAGTACCGCGGACTGATTCTGACGGATAAAGGCCGCGAGGTGGCCCGCAAGGTTCAACAGCGACATGAAACTCTCTCCCGGTTTTTTTCCCTTTTTGGCCTGGATTCGGCCACACAGCAGCTCGACATCGAAGGCATTGAACATCACCTCAGCCCCGCCACCGTCGCGTGCCTGTCCGATCTGGCCCAGTTCTTCGAGGATCATCCGGAGACCTTGAAGTTGTTCCTCAAGACGCGCCGGCAGAGGAAAAGAGGCTAACGAATAGAAAGCTCCTGCTTGATGCTGAATTTCTCGATCCGCTTGCGCAGCGTGGCGCGGGTGATGCCGAGCAATCTGGCCGCTTGCACCTGGTTTCCTTTTGTTTCCGCCAGCGCGTTGACGATCAGTTCTCGTTCCACGGCCGGAATCACTTTGAGCTGCCTTTGCTGGCGCGCCCATTGAAAGAGCAGCCGGGATAAAGAGGCCAAATCCACGGGAAGTGCTGCCGGAGAGGCTGAGGCCAGCGCACTGTCCGGGGCCGCCGCGGCCAAAGAGGAGCAGCCTGTAGAAGTAATCTCCGCCGGCAAATCGCCCGGCAGGATGGCGTCCCCTTTGGCCATGACCATGGCCCTCTGCATGACGTTTTCCAGCTCCCGCACATTGCCGGGCCAGCCGTATTGCTCCAACGCGGCGATGACTTCCGGCGAGATCGACTTGGGCGGCTTGTTTTGGTTTTTGGCAAATTTCTTCAGGAAATAATTGACCAGCAGGCGGATGTCGCCGCGCCGTTCGCGCAGAGGCGGAATCTGGATGCGCACGACATTCAACCGGTAAAATAGGTCTTCGCGAAATTCGCGCGCGGCCACGGCTTGGTCCAGCGGCTTGTTGGTCGCGGCAATGATGCGGACGTCCACCTGCAACGGTTGATTGCCGCCCACCCGCTCAAAGGCGCCGGATTGCAGGACCCGCAGTATCTTCGTTTGCGTCGCCAGGCTCATGTCGCCGATTTCATCCAGGAAAATGGTGCCGCGGTGGCATTGCTCAAATTTGCCGATACGCTGGCCGGTCGCGCCGGTAAACGCTCCCTTTTCGTGGCCGAACAATTCGCTTTCCAGGAGGTTTTCCGGGATGGCGGCGCAATTAATGGCGATGAAGGGCTGGGTGCTGCGCTGGCTATGGTGGTAAATGGCGCGGGCGACCAGTTCCTTGCCGGTGCCGCTCTCGCCGGTGATCAACGCGGTGGCGTCCGAAGCGGCCAGTTGTCCGATCAATTTGAAGACATTTTGCATGGCGTCGCTGCGGCCGACGATGCCGAGCTCGTAATCTTCCGATTCCAGCAGCGGCTGGTAGGAGACGACGTGCTTCATATCATGGGCTGCTTTGAGGGCGGCCGCCACCAGTTGCTTGAGCTTGGGCACGTCGAAGGGCTTGAGCAGGTAATCGTAAGCGCCCAGTTTCATGGCTTCGATGGCGGTCTGGGTCGTGCCGTAGGCCGTCATCAGGATGATGGGAAGCTTGGTGTCCATCTGCCGGAGCCGCCGCAGAGTCTCGAGACCGTTCATTCCTCCCATGCGAATGTCCATGAGCACGAGGTCCGGTTTGACCTTCGGAACGAGCCGCAAGCCCTCTTCCCCGCTCGAAGCCGTGGTCAGTTCGATCTCCGCCGGCTCAAAAATCCGCCGGAACGAATACCGCACATCCGCCTCATCATCGATTAACAGCAATTTGTCCATGTTCAATCAGAGTCACTACCAAGCACCGCAGCATAATCATTTCTTGGTGGATTAACAGGGATTTTCTTTCGGCTCAAAACCCTCCGCTGTGGCTCACGCCGAAGGCGCGCCAATTGTTCGACTCCAGGAGCGGCTCAATCCAAGGGCGCGATGGGCCGGATCGGCTGACTGGAATGCACGCGGTCCCAGTTGTCCCAGAGTTCGGCCCGGTGCTCAGCCGCCCATTCGAGCACCAACCCCAGGACGCGCCGGGGCAGGTGTCCTGCCTCCACTTCCAAGGTGTCCAGGCGGACCACCGCTTCATGCTCGGAGTAACGGGCGTGGAAATGGGGTGGGTGGTGGTCGTTCCAGTTCATGGTGATGACGATGCCGAAGAACCGGCTAAGCGTGGGCATGGGCACCGCGCTCCTGGCGCAAGCTGGGGAAGAGGTCTTCAGGGCGCTTACCCGTGACTTGGAGCCAGAGGGCGTCGGCGCAGAAGTCCAGTTCGCCGGGCCAGGTCAGCGTCCGCCCGTGCTCAGCAATGGCGGCCTGGCCGAAAAAGCCGTAATCGGTCCAAGAGGCGAAAACGCCTTGGCCGGCCTGCGCGGAGAAGTCGGCCTCGCCCTCCACGCCGTCGTCGAAGCGGAGCCAGACCCGGTAGTTTTCCAGCACCTTGCAGGCGACAATCTTTTTCACGGACGCAAGCTAATCGCTGCTGCCTCCCTCAGCAAGCATTCTCCGCTGCAATTGCGGCTGGTACAGGAACGTGAAAAACGCAAAGAAGCTCCGCGTTGGAGCGTGGATGGCCTCATCCTCAGTATCTGAGATCCAGCATCCAGTATCCGGCATCCCGTCGCTACACTCTGACCGCCCTCACGCGATAGAAGCGCGCGCGGTTGGTGGCCGGGGAGGTCTAAGAGGTTGGCCTGGAGCGGGGTGGGCGGATTGTTCGTGTAGATGACCCCACCCAGCGGCTGGTGAGAAGCGAAAGGTCGTTATTGCGCTCCAGGAATTGTCTGGCCTGCTCACCGCCTTGCCATTCGAGGCGGAGGCCGTTCGCTTCCAATCTCTGACTTCTGATTTCTGACTTCTCATTTCCCTTGGGTGGGGTCGGTGTCGGCCAGGTACTCCAGCAGGTTGGGCTTGCCGTCGCCATCGGGGTCGGCGTCGGGGGCGCAGTTGGTGATGGAGCCGAAATACTGCTGCTCCCACTAGTCCGGGATGCCACCGCCGTCCGCGTCGCGTTTGGGCATACTCTTCTGCTCCCTCAACTCTTAACCTTCAATCCTCAACCCTCCGCTGTGGCCCACGCCGAAGGCCCGCCAGTTGTTTGTCTCGTTGGTCTCAAAGACGGAGTTCTGGTCGTCCGCCTTGACGATGAGGTAGTAGCTCGGCGGGGCGTTCGCGGGAATGGCCACCGTGTTGGTCACTTGATAAATGCTGCCCACGCCCATGGCCAGGCTGCGGCTCTGCGAACGCAACGGCGTGTCTGGCCCGTCCAGGACGGCGTTCGTGGAGAAATACACGGCGTCATACCAAGTCCCGCTCACAGGGGCCGCGCCTTGATTGGTGACGGAACTGTCCGTCTGTGGGACTGCCCTATTTCCATGCCCGCGGCTTTTGGGCAAGCATCGTCGCATCCGCTGCAGATGCTTGCCGGAGGCGAGCGCGGACGTTACTTTAGCGGGCATGAATACACTCGCTGAAGTGGAAGCCGTGGTGCCGCAATTCTCGGCGAAGGAACTGGCGGAACTCGAACAGTTCGTCCGCAAGGCCCGTTTGAAGAAAACGCAGGGCCGCGGACGCAGCGCACTCGACCTGCCACCGCTGGACTTGGGCCGGATGCTGAAGCCACTGGGCACGCGCGAGGAATGGTACGACGAAATGCTGGAGGACCGGCTGTGACGCGCGGGCTCGACACGAGCTTTCTCGTGGCGGCAGAGGTTTCGGGTCACGCCGATCACGCGGCGGCCCGAAGGCTGGCGAGCTCACTGCGCCAGAAGGGCGACCGCTTCGCGCTCGCGCCTCAGGCGCTCGCCGAATTCGTGCATATCGTCACTGACGCGAAACGATTCACGGCTCCGCTGACCATGCCGCAAGCGCTCGAACGCGCGCGCGTCTGGTGGGACGACTCCAACGTGGAGCGCGTCTGGCCCGATGAGTCTGCTGTGTCCTGGTTTCTCGCGGCCATGACCCAGCACCAATTGGGGAGAAAACGGGTGCTTGATACATTGCTGGCGGGCACGTTTCGTAGCGCGGGCATCACATCACTGCTGACGCTGAATGCAGCGGACTTCGCCGTGTTCGGTGAGTTTACGTGTTTGCCTCTCGCCGCACCAAGCGCGCAAACGTAGCGTGCGTCGCAACCCTAACCCATCAACCCGCAACTATTCGCGCACGGCTTTGATCCGGTAGAACAGCGCGCGGTTGGTGCCGGGGAGGTCGAAGAGATTCGTTTGCAGCGGCGTGGGCGGATTGTTCGTGTAGATCGTGAACCAATTGTCTCCAGCGGCTCCAGGACTCCTACACCGCTCGAGGAAGTGCCTGGCTGCTGCGCCCCCTGCCATGCGAAGCGGAGGCCGTTGGCTTCCGTTTTCTGACTTCAGCATTCAGCCTTTCGCCTTCTGCCTTGCCTTGCTGCGGTTGGTGTCGGCCAGATACTCCGGCAGGCATGGTATCGCGTCGTCATCGGGGTCGGGGCGCGCATTTGAACCATCGACGCTCAACCATCAATCCTCAACCAATTCGCGGACCGCCGTTGCGAAATCCGCCTCGCCGCGGCCGGCCGTTTGTCCCGCGCCGCCTGCTCTGGCGTGGCTGCACTGCGTGCTCGACCATCCTTGTAGATCAAGTTCTCAAGGGATTGGAACCAGGACTACACGGAAGCCGCGCTGGAGATACCGATTGCCCGGACCGTAGCCGTCCCGGTAGCTCGACCGGCAGAATTGCGCGTCCTGCAAAAAACTGCCGCCCCGGTACACGCGCAACGATCCTGTCGAAGGCCCTTGCGGGTCTATCGCCGTACCGCCCGCATACGTCCCATACCAGTCCAAACACCATTCCCACGCGTTCCCATACATGTCATACAAACCCCACTGGTTCGGCAGCTTCCCTCCCACCGCTTGGGTCGTGCCCCTGCCGTTCGCAGAATACCAAGCATAGCTTCCCAGTTCCGCGTAGCCAGGGTCGTCCCCAAAACTGAAACGGTTGGTCGTCCCCGCCCGGGCCGCATATTCCCACTGTGCCTCCGTCGGCAACCGATACTCCCACCCCGCCGGCAATCGGCCCGCCGCCCGCTCCTGCAGTGTCAAGCGCCCGCAATAGTCGGTCGCGTCATGCCAACTGACGAACTCGACCGGCCGGTTCGTGTCGCCAACCAAAAGGCTCGGATTGCTGCCCATGACCAATTGGTACTCGCCTTGAGTCACCTCATACCGACCCATCCAGAACCCCCGCGTCAGCGTCACCAGCATCTGCGGCCCTTCGTTACTTTCCCGATCCTGCTCGCTGTCCGGGCTGCCCATCGTAAACCGCCCCGCCGGCAGCCACACAAATCTCGTCCCCGGCGTGGGCCGTTGCCCCGCCCCCAGCAGCACGGCCCGATAGAAACCTTTCGTTCCTACTGCTGAAATACGGTCGTACCATTCCAGCACGCTGGCGGTCAACACCACGTTGGTCAGCGGAATCCACACTGCCCCTTCCCCCAATGTCTTCGAGGATTGGATCTCGTTCGTGTCTCCGGGCAACCCGTTGATCGTCACCAGCGGCACCAACTGCGGGGTCAGCACGATGGGCTGAGCCGGCGGAGTGGAGATGGTGACCTCCGGCGGGCTGCTGTAGCCGCTGCCGGCGGTCAACACGATGATCCGGCTCACTGCCCCGTTGGTCACCAAGGCGATAGCCGTCGCCCCACTGCCGCCGCCACCGGCCAAGATCACACTTGGTGCCTCGGCGTATCCCGCTCCGCCATCGGTCACCGTAACGGCCACGACGAACCCGCTGATGATCGCGGCGCTGGCCGTGGCCATGCGCTGGGCCTGGGACCTGACAACCAGCCCAAGGAGCAGCGCCAGCGCCAAAACGCGCCAGATGCCGGAAGTTTTCTTCGTGCAGCGGACCGCTGAAGACCGCGCCGCGGGTAGGATGTTGGCGTCGCTCCTCGTTGGCATCATGGATATGTTCATAACATTGCGATTGTTCATTGTTTTCTTCGTCTTGGCTTTGTGTTTTGGGGCAGTTGCCTTTGGCCCCAGAGGCCGAAGGGCGGCTGCTCGGTCGTGGCTAAACTGCGCTCGCTTTGATCGAAGCTCAGATTTCAAGGAACTGAAACCAGGGCCATGCGGAACCCCTGGCCGCTGAACAAGTACACCGGGTCGTTCCTGAACCGGAAGGACGAGCGGCAGAGCCGAGGGGAGCTGTAATAACCGCCTCCCCGGCCTACGCGTTCCGAGCCCGTAGGAGGCCCTTGCGGGTCTATCGCCGTACCGCCCGCATACGTCCCATACCAGTCCAAACACAATTCCCATACGTTCCCATACGTGTCATATAAGCCCCACTGGTTCGGCAGTTTCCCTCCCACCGCATGGGTCGTGCCCTCGTGGTTCGCATCATACCACGCGTAATTCCCCAATTTTGTATAGCCAGGGTCGTTCCCAAAACTGAAACGGTTGGTCGTCCCTGCCCGGGCCGCATATTCCCACTGCGCCTCCGTCGGCAACCGATACTCCCACGCTGCCGACAAACGGCCCGCCGCCCGCTCCTGCTGCGTCAAGCGCCCGCAGTAGTTGGTCGCGTCATGCCAACTGACGTTCTCGACCGGACGGTTCGTGTCCCCAGTGATTGCGCTCGGATTGCTTCCCATGACCGACTGATACTCGCCTTGCGTCACCTCATACCGGCCCATCCAGAAGCCGTGGGTCAAGGATACTAATGTCTGTGGGCCTTCATCGCTGTTCCGGTCCTGCTCGTTATCCGGGCTGCCCAGCATAAACTGCCCCGCCGGCAGCCACACAAATCTCGTCCCCGGTGTGGGCCGGTCCCCCACCGCGCCTCCCAACCACACCGCCCGGTAAAACAGTGTGGCTCCCGGTGGTGAGATACGGTCGTACCATTCCAGCACGCTGGTGGTCAACACCACGTTGGTCAGCGGAATCCATATTGCCCCTTCTCCCAACGTCCTCGAGGATTGGATCTCGTTCGTGTCTCCGGGCAACCCGTTGATCGTCACCAGCGGCACCCCCTGCAAGGCCAGCACGGTGGGTTGAACCGGCGGAGTGGAGATAATGACCCCCGGCCGGGCTGGTGTAGCCGCTGCCGGCGGTCAGCACGATGATCTGGCTCACCGCTCCGTTGAACACCAAGGCGATGGCCGTCGCCCCGCTGCCGCCGCCGCCGGCCAGAATCACGCTTGGTGCTTCGGTGTAGCCCGCTCCACCATCAGTCACCGTAACGGCCGCGACGAAACCGCTGACGATCGTAGCGCTGGCCGCGGCCGTGCGCTGAGCCTGGGACCTGACAACCAGCCCAAGGAGCAGCGCCAGCGCCAAAATGAGCCAGACGCCGGACGTCTTCTTCGTGCCGCTGGCCGCTGGAGACCTCGCCAGCGGGCAGGATGTTGGGTCGTTCTTCGTTGGCACCATGGATATGTTCATAACGCTGCAATTGTTCATTGCTTTCTTGGTCTTGGCTTTGTGTTTGTGGGTGGGTGCCTCATTGCCCGGTTGCCGATAGGAATGTCGGTGCTCCACCGCACAAGTCACCGGTTTCGCGCCACATTCAAACAGGGCCTGCGTGCGGGTAACGCATGTCAATTCGACGGCTCACAGATTGAACTTCCTCTTGACGCTCCTGGCATCGGAGCAATCGTGGCTTGTATTGACTCTGACTGGCCCAGACCGTTCCACCCCCGCAAAAACAGCCACTAAAGTTTCGACTTTCATAAGCCGCCCAGTTGCCTTTCCGTTCTCGTAAGCCATGAGAACTCTTCTGCGGCTACCTTGTCAACGCGAAAAAGGCATCCCGCAAAAAGCAACCCCGAAAGTGGCAAATGCATGCCCGTGTCGTCGGTGACGTTTTGGACTGCGGTGGCAGAGCGCACAGCGGCGACACCGCTTTTCGCTCGCCGGTCATCGCGCCCAAAAGCGGCGTGGCGCTCCGCTTCCCGCCGCACTCCAAAACGCCGCCGACAACTTGAGCACGCGCCGAGCGCCTAGTCGCGGACCATAATTTGCTCGCAAAGACCGCCGGGCGCGATAGGTTCAATGGCGCTTGAGTGGCGCCGGGCCGCCAGTGCTGGAATGCTCTGGATGGGCCGGATGTTCAGGATTATGGACCGCGTTATCTATTTGATTGCATGGAGGATAGCCTTGCTTTCGTGTCTGATCGCGGCGGCGCGGGCCGATTTTGTGGCCTACACTTTTTTCGGCGCCGCGGGTTCCAGCGTTTCCAACGTGACGCGCCTGGGCATTGCGGGCCGCCTCATCTTAAACCAGCCGATTGTGTTTGAGAGTTTCGATTCGGGCGCGGAAGGGCCGGTTTCGCTGGCCGGGTGGTCCGCAAGACAGTTCACCGACCCGATTGCCGGCCATGCGGGCAACAACCTGAACGATCCACTGTCTGACGCGTACCTCGGCTGGGTTCTGATTTCGCAATCCCGACTGCAATCTGTATTTGGCGGTGAGCGGCTGAGAGTTGCGCCAGGACAGGAACTCAACGGGGCGCCTATCACCGCGTTGCTCTCCGGCAACTTGCTTTACGCCGAGTCCGACCTGCGGAGCGGCAGCCAGGTGCAATACATATTCTCGCCCGCATACGATTTGACCGGAAAACACGGGATCGTGCTTGCCTTCAACAGCGCCTACACTCAAAACCAGGACAGCATGACCGGCGTGGAATTCTCGCTGGACGGTGGACAAAGCTGGAAGCCGGTCATTTGCATGATTGACCGGGACGACATTGTCCGGCTGCCCGACGGGACGGTGGATGCCGTCGTCACCCTCACCAGCCGCCGAACCGATGTGGCCACTTATCGTGATCCGGCCACAGGAACTCAGCAGGGAGGATATTACGGGGCGTTTCTCGCCGCTCCCATCAGCCAAAACCTGGCGCCTTACATCAGCGGCCGGATCAACGACAATCAAGTGGAGTCCAAACGTCTGGAGGTGTTTCGCCTCCCGGAAGCGGACGATCATCCCCGGGTGCTTTTCCGGCTCTTTCAAGCCGGCACAGCCAGTTGGTTTTGGGGGATCGATAACTGGGGCCTTTACCAGGTCCCCTGCGTTGACCAAGCCGCCGTTCGCCTGAAAAACTACAAAAATGGCGAAGCCGCGAGCGTGACCGCGACTCTTTCGGTCAGTGGGCGGCCGCTGTCGGCGATGGTCCCTTCGCCGACCGCCGTAGGTGTGTCCCCAGCGGCGGGCACGGAGGCGAAGGCTGCGTTTGAAGTCAGCTTGGATTCTGCCGGGAACACCGTTCTTTATCCGGGAACGGTGCATGCGCTGGATCTCGAGGGCCTGGATCCGCAGAAGGCCTACGAATTGGTGCTTTATAGTGACAATGGCGCGGGAGGAGGGGCCACGGGCAATCGCTTGAGCTACACCCTCTCCGGCGCAGAGACCTTTCGGAATGCGAGCTCCACTCACGCGGCCCTGGCGGTGCTTTCCGGGGACCAAAACCAGACTGTGACCATCGATGTAACGGACAACAGCCGCGCCGACCGCGGTTTTATATGTCGCTTCACCGGCCTTCGGTCCGGATCGGATGGTGAGGTCCGCATCAGTTTTTCCAGCGCGGAGACCACCTGCCTGACAGCGTTGAAACTGGTCGAAACAACGGTGCAAACAGTGGCGCTGGCCGCCGCTCCGGAAGTCACCGAAAACGCCGCCACGTTGACCGGCGTGCTGAACACGGAAACCGCTGCGCCCGTGTATCTGTATTGGGGGCTGACCAATGGCGGAACAGCCAGCAATCTCTGGCAGCACGCCCAATTCCTGGGCCACTTTTCTCCCGGCCAATTCACGGCCAGCCTGACCGATTTGGCTGCGTTCAAACAATACTTTTACGCCTTTCAGGTGGCCGGTCCGGCCGAGCAGGCCTGGACAGCGGCGGCCAGTTTCAGGCCGCAAATCCAGGGGATTCTGTATGCCACCGGTTTTGAACCGACTGAAGCCATCCCCTTTGTGCCCGGCAATCTGCACGGCCAGGATCGACAGGGCATCTGGCGCGTCAGCCGCGGCGACGCGCTGGTGCAGCAGAGCAGGGCGGCCCACGGTTTGCAGTCGGTCCAGTCCGGACAATGCACCATTGATGTCGCCCTGACGAACACCGCGCCGGTGCTCTGGGTGGACGCATTTTTCATGGAAAGCGGCACGACGAATCCGCCCATCATTCCGACCAACGTCGTCAGCAGCGTGGTCTTTTTCAGTGCCACCGGCGGCATTCTGGCGCTGGACGGCGACGGCGCCGGGGGCGGAAGTTTTGTGCCGGTGACGAGCTCCTTTCCGACCAACGAATTCGTGCGGGTGACCATCCGGAACGATTACCAGGCCAAACGATATGATGTGTGGATTGACGGGACGCAAAGGCGCGCCGGTTTGGGCTTCAAAAATAACAGCGTGCAAAAGCTCTCCGGCGCGCAACGCCGCGCTGTCCATCCGAGCTACATGGATGATTTCAGCGTGTCGGTCTGGGGATTGGACCAGGATCGTGATGGCGACGGGCTGGTCGATTTGGACGAGGCGAAATTCTACGGCTCATATCCGTTGCTCGCCGACAGCGACGGTGATGGCGCCGGGGACAGCCAGGAGGTATTGGCCGGGACCGATCCAGCCAATCCGGCTTCACTCTTCGCCCTCAAGATTGAATCGGACGCACAACGCAACCAAGTTGTTAAAGTCCCAACCATCACCGGACGATCGTACACTTTGCAGTGGAGGGACTCGCTGAGTACTGGCAAGTGGGAAGACGCTCCCAACGCCACCAACATCCCCGGTGACGGACGGGAGAAGGTGTTTCTGGAAACGAGCGACGGGCAAAATTACTTCTACCGGGGCGTCATCATCAATCGCTGACTCATGGCAACCATGAATCAAACACGGCAAGCGTATGCGTTCAGCGCGAGAGCGGGCGCGGTAGCGACGGGCATGCTGCCTGCCGCTACGCCGAACACACGCCATCCAGCCGTGTTCTTGGTGATCGTTCTGGCACTTTGGGCGTTGTCATGGATGCCGGTTTTCGCGGCTGCAAGCGGTGCGCTTCAACTCGGTCCCTACGCGCGATTTGTGCGCCAGGACGCGGCGACGATTGCCTGGGAGACGGCGCAGGATACCCCTTCGATTCTGGAATATGGTGAAACGGCTTCGCTCGGCAATAGGATTGAGGATGCCGCTCCCAAACAAGTCCACTCCCTCACGATCGACGGATTGAAGCCGAAGGCACTCTACTTCTATGTCATTAAGCAAGTGCTGAACGGCCTGGAAACGAAAAGCGAGGTCTTCGAGTTGGAAACCGATTACAACTTCTCCGTTCTAAGTGCGCCGCCTGCGCCATCTCCATATCCCGCCGACGAATGGAGCGAGCGCTTGGCCAGTGTGGCTCAGGGGATTCTTGACGAAACCGGCCTGACGCGCGGCTATTGCCTCGATTACGGCTGCGGCGATGGGCGGCTGGCTTACGAGCTGGCTCGGCGCTCTGATCTTCACATTGTGGGCGTAGCCGAATCGGCGGACGAGGTGGCCAGGGCGCGCCAGGCGCTGCATGCCGCCGGCCTTTACGGCGCCCGCGTCACGATTTTGCAGTGCCCGCTGAACCAACTGCCGTTCACCAAGGATTGCTTCAACCTGGTGGTTTCGGCTGAAATGCTTTCTCGCGCTGATGTTCGCGGAAATGCGGGCGAACTGTTGCGTGTCATGCGACCGGGCGGTGGTCGGGCTTTTCTGGGATTTCCGGCCAATGTTTCCGGCACTCTCTCCAACTGGTCTGCGCTCGACCTTTGGGTCCGCAGCGGCATCACGAACAATGCGGCTGCTGTCGAAGAGACTCCGCAACGTTCGATCAAAATCCTGCGCAGCCCTTTGTCGGGCGTCGGCGAGTGGTCGCACACTTTTGGCGACCCCGCCCAGACCGCCAGCAGCCACGACCAAAGAGTGGTGGGCCGGAACATGAAGCTGCAATGGTTCGGCCAGCCGGGGCCGCGTGGCATGGTTGACCGGCAGAGCCGCAATCCTTCTCCGCTCACCGTCAACGGATTCCTGTTTGTCCAAGGGAACAACCGGGTTTTTGGACAGGACGCCTACAACGGCAATATTAATTGGGCTTTGGAAATCCCGCATCTGCGCCGGGTCAACGTGCCGAGGGATTCCAGCAACATGTGCGCGGATGACCAATCGCTCTACCTGGCCGTGGGCAGCCAATGCTGGCGGCTGGATGCTTATTCTGGCGACTTGGTTCAGAGCCATGCCGTCGCGCCGCCCAATCAATCGCGAAGTTACGATTGGGGTTACCTGGCCTGTGTCGGCGACCGGCTGTTTGGTTCCAGCGTCAAAGCGGGATCGGCTTACACCAGTTTTGATGGGCCGGCCTTTTGGTATGATTCCACCGGGCTGGAAAGCACCGCCAAGGTGTGCAGCGACAATCTCTTTTGCCTTTCCAAGGCCGCAGGTGAAAAGCTTTGGGTTTATCAAAACGGTGTCATCGTCAACTCCTCGATTGCGATTGGCGGCGGCCGCGTTTACTTCGTCGAATCGCGAAACGCCACTGCCAAGAGCCAAACCAGCGGCCGGATCAGCCACTCCTCTTTATGGCTCAACCAGTATTTGGTGGCGCTCGACTCCGGCACGGGCCAGGTGTTGTGGGAGAAGGCGGCCAGCTTTCCGGCGTCTCCTTACCCGATGGTGTTCTTCCTCAGTTATGCGGACGAGAAGATCGTGATTGCCGATTCCACCAGCCAATACAATCTCTTCGCCTATTCTGCTCAGAATGGGCAATTGCTCTGGCAAAAAAGCCATGCCTGGAATCGCGACAATCATGGCGGTCACATCTATCATCCGGTCATTGTCAACAGCATGGTGATCGTGGAACCGCTTGGCTATAACCTGGTGACTGGCCAGGTAGTGAAGAGCGGCCTGCCCAGTCGCGGCGGTTGCAGCACCATGTCGGCCGCGGCCAACACGGTTCACTATGTCAATTGGGATTACGACAAAGGCTCCATCTACTTCTGGGACCTGGACACCGACCTGCGGCGGCAGATGGCCGGTTCCCGCTCCAGTTGCTGGCTGTCGGTCATCTCGGGCAGCGGCCTGGTGCTGTCGCCCACGGCAAGTTCCGGTTGCACTTGCCGGTACCCGCTGCAAACCTCGCTCGGCTTTGCGCCACGTTAACGACATGCTTGAAGCCACTATAGTCTGCGCCGAAATGAATCCTCCAATGCCAAAACGCCTCCGCCAGCCGGGAGGATTCTTGCTTGCCTGGCGCGGGAGCGCCGACATTCTTGTCGGCTCGCATCCTGCGCCAACGGCAAAGCCTGTCTGCCGGGATGACACAGGCAGGCCGACAAGAATGTCGGCGCTCCTTTGCTTGGGGCTCCGCCGCGCTGCGTTCTTCGCGGTGCAATACCTGAGAATCGCACATTTCGAGCAACATTCTCCGCGAAGGGCTGAAACCGCAGAGGCGCGATGGACGCAGAGGTTCTCCGCGTGTCTGTCTTCTCCGCGTTCATCGCGTCTCTGCGGTTTGCTTGGCTTGGCATTTTGCTTGCGGCTTCGCCGCGCTGCGTCTCTGCGGTTTTCTTCCATCTGCCTTTTGGCCGGAGCTCCGGCGAGCTGGAAGAGTTGCACGCTGGCCAGCCTCGTATTGCTGCTGATGCTCGGGCGCGTCGGAGCGTTGGATTGGCCGACGTATCAGCATGATTATCAGCGCAGTGGCATCACGGCAGAGTCATTGGACCTGCCGTTGGCGCAGACGTGGGTTTATCAGTCTCCACATCGGCCGTCGCCTGCTTGGTCTGATCCCGCCAAGCGCGATTACTACTTGTCAGCCGGCTCCCAGAAACCGCTCCAACCGCGCCTGGCTTTTGATCGCGCCTTTCATGTCGTGATTGCGGGCGACTCGTTGTTTTTTGGTTCCTCCACCGAGCACACCATCAACTGCTGCAACGCGGTGACCGCCAGCCGGAAATGGTCCTACTTCACCGACGGGCCGGTGCGCATGGCTCCGACGGTTCACGAGGGCAGGGTGTATGCCGGCTCGGACGATGGCTCGGTTTATTGCCTGGAGGCGCGTGATGGGACTTTGCTTTGGAAGCAAACGCCGGCCGGCGCGGAGAATTACCTGGTGCCAAACGATGGGAAATTTGTTTCGCCCTTTGCCATCCGGAGTTCAGTGGCGGTCGAAGACGGTATCGCGTATTTCACCGCCGGCTTTTTCCCGCACGAAGGAGTCTATCTGTGCGCGGTGGATGCGGTTACCGGCCAACAAACAAGCCCACGCCATTGGAAACGCAAATTGCTCAATCAAGCGGCTTTGCAGGGCTACATTCTGCTGTCTGCCACCCGCATTTACATGCCGGGGAGCCGCAGCAACCCGTTCTTTTTTGACCGGGCCACCGGTTCGACGCTCGGCCAGTTCAGTGGGGCCATGGGCACTTACGCTTTGCTGGCCGGCAGCTCGTTCATTTTCGGTCCGGCGGCGCGCGGCGGCGCTCAATTGACGGAAGGCAATGCCACCGGTGACACCCTCGCTTCGCATAACAGCGCCCATTGCCTGATTGTCTCCGCCAACCGTTCTTATCTGCTCGGTGACACGTCGCTGACGGCGATTGACCGCGCCACAGCCAGGCCGTTGTGGACCAAGGCTGCGGCGTATCCTTATGCGCTGATCATGGCCGGCCAGACATTGATTGCCGGCGGCAATAATGCGGTGGCTGCATTCGATGCAGCGTCCGGCGCGCAAATCTGGACCCATGCGGTGCAGGGACGTGCTTACGGTCTGGCCGTCGCCAACGGCCAACTCGTGGTCAGCACCGACCAGGGTGCCATCCACTGTTTCTCAGCGGACCAAAGCAGACAGCAAAGCGTTTGGATTCTGTTTTGATCAAAGCGTTTCCCGCCGCGACTGGGCGGTCAGACGGAGTTTCATCGGATCACCCTGGCGCCCTTCTGCCAGACGCTCCTCCGTCCACCCGCTTTCGACAAGCGCTCAGTGATCTTGGCTGTCTGAATTCGACCGTCAAACCACGAAGACGCCAAGACGCCGCCTAATATTCTTCGGTCATCAATTTTTCTCCGTGCTCCGGGTTCGGAATGAGTTTGTGGCCTTTGGGATCGACGACCAAGTCCAGATACTCCAGCGGAATCTGGCCGAGCAAATTCGGCAAGTGTTCGTCAATGTCCACGACTTCAAAAATACCTTTGCGCCCCAGAATCTCCAAACGAACGGGTTCATAGACGCCGCGCCGCCGAAGGCCGTTGGTGGTTTGGGAGAAGACTTGGTCCACCTTTTTCAAGCCGAGAGATTTGATCACACTGGGTTTCAGGTACAAGCGCGTGGCGCCGGTGTCCACGAGTGTCTCCGTTTCGAGCCGGCGCGGTTTGCCCTTCAAGAGCTTGCGGCTGTGCAGTCCCAAGTCGATTTGATTGGTCAGTTTGACTTTGACAATGACTTTTCCCATGAGCGAAGCATGTGTCGAAGCGGAGGATCGATTCAAGTTTAAATCGCAGTGGGTTTACTAGCCTGTCGAACTTATGACCGCAACACGAACTGCCGGTGTTTGGCAAAGACCGGGCGCAAGGCCAGCGACATGGCATCCTGCAGCGCCTGCAACTCCTCGTACAATCTTACATTCTCGGCTTTGGGCTGCGCCGTTTCAGCCCGATTGAGATGGACGAACTCGTCGGTGATATTGCTGATGGAGATGTTTTCGCCCTGTTGACGCCGCCAACACCAAAGCGCCTGCAAGGCCGCGCCGTAGGCCGCTCCTTCGCTCACTTTCAACGTGACCACTTCGGCATTGAAAATGTCGGCCATGATTTGGCGCCAGACTTTGGAGTTGGCACCGCCGCCGGTGGCCCGGATTTGCGCGGGCATGACGCCGAGCTCAGCCAGCCGGCGCAGTCCGTAATTCATGCCCAGGGTGACTCCTTCCATGGCGGATCGGGCGTAGTGCCCGGCCGTAAAAGTCTTGGGCGTGGCGCCCAGCCATGTGCCGGTGCCCGCGGGCACGTTTGGGGTGCGTTCGCCTTCCAAATAAGGCAGCAGCAGCAAACCGTCCGCGCCGGGCGGCGCTTTGGCGACGGCAGCGTCGTACTGCTGGAAGGTCCAGTGGAAATCGCGCCGGACCATCTCGGTGGCCACGGTCACATTCATGGTGCAGAGCAACGGAAGCCAGCGATTGGTTGAATCACAAAAAGCGGCAATCTCGCCCTTGGGATCAATGACCGGTTTTTCGGCGCAGGCATAGATGGTTCCGCTGGTGCCGAAGCTGGCGGTGATCACACCCGCGCGGGTGTTTCCGGTGCCGATGGCGCCCATCATGTTGTCGCCGCCGCCCGCGCTGACGAGAACGTCTTGGCTCAAGCCCAGAGTTGCGGCGGTGGAGGTCTGCAACCGTCCAGCCGGCCGGTCACTCGAAATGAGCGGCGGCAGCTTGGAGGCGAGTTCCTCATCAATGGCGCGGAGCGTTGCCTCGGACCATTTCCGTTTGCGTACGTCCAGCAAGGCCGTGCCGCTGGCGTCGCCGTATTCCATCACCTTTTCACCGGTGAGCCAGAAATTCAGATAGTCATGGGGCAAAAGGACGGTGGCCAGCCGGGCAAAATTTTTCGGCTCCTGCTTCTTGAGCCAGAGGATTTTCGAGGCGGTAAAGCCCGGCAAGACGGCATTGCCGAGGGCACGAAGGGTGGCCTTCAACCCGCCCAGTTGCGCCATGATTTCATCGGACTCGGCGGCGGTGGAGGTGTCGCACCAGAGTTTGGCGGGCCGGATGACTTCGCCATTTTTGTCGAGCGGGACAAAGCCATGTTGCTGGCCGCTGACGCCGATGGCTTTGACTTCGCCCGGTTTGGCCTTGGCCTGTTTCAGGGCCTGTTGCATGGCCTTGGCGGTGGCTTCCCGCCAGGCATGGGGATGCTGCTCTTTGGCGCCCGGAGGGAGGTTGGGAATGAGATCATAAGCCTCCGCAGCGGAGGAAAGGACTCTTCCGTTGCGGGCGTCCACCAGCAAAACTTTGGTCGATTGCGTGCCGCTATCAATGCCGATCAAAAGAGTTCTCATAGTTCCATGCGATTCGTTGGGGAGATTTTTATGGGGAGAATCAAAAGTTGTCACCGTTTTTCCGCCGAGAACGGCCACGTCGGCATCAATCTAAGCCCTGCGATTGAGCCACGGATTTCTTAGCGCAGCATAGCTGCCACGAAAGTAGCGCAGACTTCCAGTCTATCAGTATCTGGCCAAATCGTCGCGAGCCGCGCGCATTCTTCCGGCGGGCTGGGAACCGCAGAGACGCGATAGACGCAGAGAAAGCAAACCGAGAATCCCCCTCTGCGTCCATCGCGTCTCTGCGGTTTATTTGGCTTTTGCCTTTGGTGGCGGCTTTGCCGCGCTGCGCTGTGTCGCGGATTTCCAATCCGCAGAGCGCGCCAACTGCGAACGGCCCACCGACTGGAAGTCGGCGATACGGCAGGTTGGAAACCTGTATAGCTACGGGATTGCGCTACGGGATTGGCGCAGCTTGGGAGCACTTTCATGGATAGCGTTGCGGAGGGCTTGGATACAGAAGAGCCGGGTCATGCAGTCGCGCCCCAGCCGGCAAGTGCGGGCTGACGATTCCTCGCCCACGCGATTTCTCACGCCATTTCGCCGGCCACGTTTTCCGGGTTGACCACCTTTTCTTCGCGGGTGCGGAGGTTTTTGAATTTCACGACGATCTCGCCGGCCGGCGCGCGCTCGAGTTTGATGGTGTAAGAGGCCTTGGCTTCCAGGGCGCGTTTGAATTGCTTGTCGGCTTTGGCCGGAACCAGGGGATAGTCCACAACATAACCGGCTTCGCGCAGAGATTGGATAAGGGACAGCGAATCGCCGCGCAATGTTTCGTCTTCGATCAGGCAAAAGGCATCGAGCCTGGCCTCACACTGCGGCAAGAGGCCGCGTTCTTTGAGCAGTTCTGCCAGGACGACGTCGCTCATGCCGAAGCCGAGGCCGGGCAAGTCCACTTTGCCGCCGGAGATCACGCGGACAAGATGGTCGTAGCGGCCGCCGCCGGCGATGGCTCTGAACGCGCCTTTCTTGTCGAAGGCCTCGAAAACGACGCCGGTGTAATAAGCCAATCCGCGAATGACGTTGTAATCGACTTTCACGAAATCGCTCAGTCCGCGCAGGGCAAGGTTGTGCAAAATGGAATTGAGTTCGGCGGACGGCTGGCCGGCCTTGATAAAATCAGCCACTTCCGTCAGAGAGAAGCCGAGCGCGGCGAGCCTGGCATTGCTTTTGGCCGGCTCTTCGCGTTCGAGCTTGTCGATGATCTGGTAGAATTCGCCGGCTTTGGCGGAGTCCCGGCAGCGTTTGACAAAGAATTCCTGCCAGGCATTGCGGCTGCTGAGACGAATGACAAAATCGTGGCTGGTCAGACCAAAGGCGCGCAGGCTGTCGATGAGGAGCGAAATCAATTCGGCGTCGGCCGCCGGATCGCTTTCACCGAAGAGGTCGGCATTGAACTGGAAGTGCTCGCGCAAGCGGCCCTTCTGCTGTCGCTCGTAGCGGAAGAGCTGCGGGATGGAGAACCATTTGATCGGCTTCTTGTACTGGCGTTCGGGCGCGGCCACCAGCCGGGCCAGGGTGGGCGTCATTTCGGGACACAACGCTACCGACCGATCGCCTTTATCGGTAAAATTATAGAGCTGATCGATGATTTCATCGCCGCTCTTGGCGGTGTAAAGCTCGAGGGGTTCGAGGGGGGGCCGTCGTACTCGCGGAAGCCGTAGCGGCGGGCGGTCTCGCGCCATTGGGTGAAGATGTATTGGCGCAAATCAGCACTCCAAACGTCCTGATGAGGGATGGGTTCAGGGTAGAAATCACGAAAGCCGGGTAAACGTTCCATTCTGAATAAAAAAGGCGCTCGCTGGTGAAATCAGGAGCACCTGCAAGCTGAGACCCGCCACATCAACTCTGTGGCTCCGTGGGGGTCAATTTCAGCACCGACTCGCGCATTTCCTTGCCGGGCTTGAACTTCACGACAGCGCGGGGTGGAATACGGACGTCGGTCGCAGGAGCGTTGGGATTGCGGCCCACGCGGGCTTTGCGGATTTTCACTTCGAAAACGCCGAAGTTGCGCAATTCCACTTTGGTTCCTTTGGCCACCGCTTCCGCAATGTAATCGAGGGTCCTCTGCACCACATCAAGAACATCTTGCTGCACCAAGCCGGTCTCTTCACTGATTCTAACGACCAAGTCACGCTTTGTCATACGGTTTCACCTTTGGATTTGGATTTTTAGGTGCCTGGATAATCGCTTAATGCACTGTGTATAATCCTCTTAACGACAATGGTCAAGAGAGTAATGGAGGGTTCTGCAACTCAGACACTGGGGGAGGGGCCGGGCGCTTCGGAGGGCGGATCCTGCACAGCTTGCGGAAGAGTTGGGAGGCTACCCAGCCAAGAAGCGCCGTCAGGTGTGACGAGGAAGGGCAATGGATTTCTCAGGGAGCTGGGTGTCGAAGAGCCGCAGTCCTTGTCTTTTCATGAATGCTCGCCAGCGTTAAGGGGTATCGATCTTCACGAACTGTCCTCCAGAGGATGCAGGAGGCTTTGTTCCAGCTTGCGGACTTTGGCCAGCGCTTTGGCCCGAGCCTTAGGTTCCAGTTCCAAGACTTCGCGTGTGAACTGGATCAAGGGCATTTGCGCATAAGCGTGCGCCAGATAAATCACCACCTACTGTTTGCGCAGGTTCAAGCGCCGGCGCATCAATCCTGGAGTGCAGCCCGCCAGCTCCTCTTGGTGCAGCTTCAACACTCCGAGGCCGACGGCCCGCACAAACTCCGCGACCAATTGATAAAGCACCGGACACTCATGCGCGTTGCCTGGCACGACCGCCGCCGCCGCATACTCGTAAGAATCCCCGCGCACCTGCCCCAGACTCACTAACTTGTAACAGCGCTCCCGAGGCGCTTTCTGGCGCTCCGCCGCGCTCAGTTTGTCGTAGTCCACCGGGTGATTATGCTCGTCAAACCACAGCGGCACTTCCTCCTTTTTCCGGGCCATCGGCATCGGCCCGGCTAAGGCCTCCAGGATCTTTTCCCGAAAGCACCGCTCAAAGAACTCCTTCGCATCGCCTTCACCGATGATTTCAATCTGATCGAACTCACCGCTGCGAAAGGCTTCGAGCACTCGCTGCTGGTGGTGTTCAATAATCTCCAGATCAGTCACGGGACTTTACTTGGGATTTTTCGCTTTGCAGCTTGAAACGGCAGGGGCATGCCGGGCTGGGCGTGCCCAGCCCGACCTGCCGTTTACAAGGCTCCAGTCGGCGCTCGGGTTGCGTCCCCGCAGAGCCCTATCCTCCGCTGAAGCACCTCAAGAGTATCAGCAGTCCAGACCAGAACAAGAGGCCCTCGACAAAAGTCTACTTTTGATCGCACATCTCCTTTTGCTAACCTGACTTTCGCAACTGACGGGGTGTTGCTCGCGCAAGTGCTTGCAAAT
>ERZ1292640.370-Hain-H43-02um-R1-370-length-36566-cov-5_pt1 | contig 36566 bp, 35 predicted proteins | sample MGYA00564404_ERZ1292640 | MGnify/ENA primary metagenome ERZ1292640 (study PRJEB36523, sample SAMEA6512636) | groundwater metagenome | collected 2019-01-08 | study: AquaDiva: Metagenomics assemblies of 32 groundwater samples | reverse complement strand
TACAGTGATGGCAGCAGCCCTGGTGGCCGCGCCAATCCTGACTGGTTGCTCGCTTAAATCAAAAGAACGTCATGTGATAAGGATCGAATTACCATCCGGCGCAAGCGTTAACCAAAGCAGTGTTTCGTCTTTAGAAAAAAATCTTTTGGAGATTAAGAATAAACGAACATCAAATCTTCGTGAAGGTGCCGTTGAGTTGCCAGAAAGTTTTGATGACTTCACATGCCTCGCAATCAACGTCACCGGGTCTGGGATTGCGGATGACCCGCGTGCAAGATGCTATAAAGAAGACCGCGTCGGCAGGATCGGCGGCTTTGTGTCTATGGATGGCGGGATCATAGAAGTTGACGTGCCATCGGGTCCGGGCAGAAGAATACAGCTCTTCGGCGTTAAGAGTTATATTGGTTGCCCCTCGGTTGATTCTATTTTGGATTCCATGGTCAATGCCAACACGAGGGAGTTTGAAGGTTTTGGTGAGCCGTTCCTGCTAGGTGAAGCATATGTCGATGTATTTTCTGATGTGTCAGTGCCGATTGAAGCGTCGTTTGATCCTCTTTATGCGGTGAGGTTGTTTGATGATTGCGGTGAGCAGGATAGGCCGATCGTACCCATGGCTGGGGCGTATAGAGGTTCATCTGTAAATTCAGAACTGTTTTCCGTGACGCCGAGTTATGAAGCCGGTGCCACCGAAATCCGCGGTGATCAGCTTACGTTTGAAGAGATGCAGGTTCTGTCAATATCCGACTGGATATATGGCGGCACCTCTACGTCAGGCACTGATACGGCAACAAGGCCTCTTGCCCTGGATGGTGGTGGTTACAACGTAGGGGCTTCTAATGTGGTTAGGCATGCTGCTTATGGTGATGGAGGCCAAAGGGCAGTGATGCAGCTCCAGTGGGATGTGAGTTATTTTGACCTGGCGAAATTTTCAATGATGCATCTTGTGGTTCCCATAGCAGGAGGAGCCAGTGGCGGATCATGCGTAAGCAATGCTGGAGATAGGGAAAGCGGCGCGATGTTTGCGGTTTATGACAAAAGCATGGAAACGTGGCTGCCATCGACGTTTTCGAATTCCGTGGAGAATCTGGCGGTAGGTGAATTTCATTATAATCCTGAAAGGCTGGTAGTAACCAAGTCAGACGGTCATAGGTACATAATCGCCAATATAGAATCAAATTATCTGTCATCGAGTGAGAATTGCCAAAGCGTGGTTGGAGTGGGCGGCGTCCGTTTGGAATTGGCTGAGCCAGTTGAAGTCGGCAATACCGTGACCGGTGAAGCGCTCAGGATCGAGCCAACAGAGCTCACGATGAGCGTAGGTGAGACGGTATATTTTTATGCAACCGGTGGAGTGCCTCCGTACAGGTTTTCTGTCATTGAGGGCGGTGGTACAATCGAGGGATACAACGGGACATATACTGCTCCAAGAGGGCCGACTGCCGCCGTGATCGCGGTTATTGATTCAGTAGAAACCAGGGCGATCGCTAATGTGACGGTGTCGGAGGGCGCTGTCTCTAGTATAGTGCTTGACGGCCTTGGTGGTACTGTCACAGCCGGCGCGCAAAACACCATTACTGTTACAATGAAGGATGCGGATGGTAACACTGTTGCCGGGTATACAGGGGAGATCAGTTTTGAATCAAATGATACGCAATTTGTCGTGACCGATGCCAATGGCTCGGTTAGGCAGGATGGTGCTTATTATAAATACACTTTTATTGTAGAAGATAGGGGCACAACATCATTTAACGTCACGTTCAAGACGGCAGGTACGAGAAATCTGTCGGTGAGTAATGGTATTACTAATAGAATAGTTTCTGATATTAATGTAGCTGTTGACGCGGCATCTCGTTTGGTATTTGTTGCGCAACCACCGGCTACGATTTCAGGTGGGGTGGGTTTTGGAGTTAGAGTGGGTGTTCAAGATCAGTGGGGGAACACGGTTACAACGTCGACTCCAAGTATAAGCATATCCATCAAGGATCAACCGATAGAAATTGTTGCCACGCTTTTTGGCGCGACAACTGTCTCTGCGGTTAATGGCGTAGCCATGTTCAGCGGTTTAAAGATTGAAAGAGGAGGTGATGGTTATACATTAGAGGCTACTGCTGATACTGCAAGCGGATTAGGCAGTGTGGTTAGTGACCAGTTTAGTGTTCAATCCCCAAAACTAGTATTTATCACAAGCCCGCAAACAGTGGCTGCAGGTAATTGCAGTGGAGTGGTCACGATACAATCTCAGGATGGGAATGGTGCTGCATTTAATGTGAGCGGCGCTGTTGATGTCGCGATTTCTGTTTCAGCATGGGCAGGGATTCAGTTTTTTAGCGATTTAAATTGTAGTGGGACTCCTGTTTTTGGAATTAGTATTCCTGCTAGTACGAGTAGTAATAATTTCTACTTCAAGCAAACCACTGTTGGAAGTGTGATTATAAATGCCACAGCGTCAGGATGGCAACAGGGGACGCAAACTAATATAATCAATGCAGGTGCGGCATCTAAGCTTGAAATCACTGGCCCTGTAAATGGTACTGCGGGACTATGCGCCGGGCCATTTACGGTAAGTCGTTTGGATAGTTTAGGTAATCCGTCCGCCCCAGCGACGAGTGTAAATGTTAATCGCACCGATGGCGGTAGCGGGGGGTTTTACGAAGGTACAGATAGTGAATGTGTGTTGAGCCAAACCGGTGGCACCATAACAATTAGTAACGGGCAAAGTTCAGCAAGTTTTTATTATAAGAGCACCACGGCCGGATAGTTTACTCTTCAGGCTGCTGATGCTGCTGGTGCTCTTACTGCAGATACGCATCCTTTTTCGGTGAGTCCAGGCGCTGTACATCATCTGGCGTTTGAAAGCACATCTCTATCAGCAATAGAGGGTGTGGCTATTTCCACAGCGATAGTGGTAAAAGCGATGGATCAGTATAACAATATCGCGACTACTGCTAGCGGAAGCGTTCAAATGTCGCTTTCTATGCCAACAGTAGGCGCGGCTCTTGGTGGTACGACGAATGTTCCACTGACTAACGGCATAGCAATATTTTCAAATTTAATGGTTAGCGGATATGTATATGCCGCCAGTTATCAATTACAAGCATCAATGAGTGGCATGACTGCAAATAAATGGATAGATGTTTTTCCACAAGCAACTAAGCTGTCTTTATCTTTAATTTATCCCATAACTCCGGTAATGAGTTCTTGCTTAAAAATTTATCTTAAAGGTGTAAATGAAAACTATCCTAATGCAATTGCAAAAGTTGCGGAATCGACAGATGTGTCTCTAACGACGACCGGTGGCTTTATATATCCTAATCCAGAATGTACAGACCAAATTATCAGTTCTGTAACCCTTACGCCTCAAGCATCTACATATATGTTTTATTTCAAACAAGATACTGAATCATCAGTCACTTTAACTGCTACCCCGTTTTCCACAATAACAAGTGGTGCTCTTAATATGGAAGTCTATCTTCCACGTATGTCAGCTGGTATCCACCATAGCTGTGCGACGGTGTTACAAAGCGGCGGCAGTGTTGTCGTAAAGTGCTGGGGTAGTAATACGTACGGTGAAGTTGGTAATGGAGTTGGTGTCGGTGCGAAGGCACTGAGCCCAGTGCCTGTTGGTAATTTTCCTACTGGTCGGATCAGAAGCTTATCGGCCGGGCGAGATCACACTTGTGCTGTTGTAGAAAATGCCACAACGCAAAAGGGCGAAGCGTGGTGCTGGGGTAATAATACATATGGCCAGCTTGGAAATGGTTTATACGCAGATATGAATACTCCTGTTAAAGTAACAGATACTGCAGGCAGTCCTTTTAATAGCGTAGACGTAAAATCCATTGCTGCGGGCGGGAATTTCACATGTGCAGTTGTCGATAGTGCTGGCTATGTATATTGCTGGGGCCAAAATGATGATTCGCAGTTAGGCATTAATCCAGGAACGCCTAATTCAAATAAGCCATTACAAATATTAGGATTATATGGTGTGAGCGCTATTTCCGCTGGTAAGGGCAGCAATGCTAACAGTGAAGAGCAATATGCGTGTGCCATTCAAAACAGTGGTGGAGTGACATGTTGGGGAAGTACACTTTTTGGCAGGCTAGGGATGGGTAGTAATTATAGTTATCCCTCATATGATATGCCTCAGACTGGTATTGATGGCAACGGTAACGGACTGACTGGTGTTACATCGATCAGTGTTGGTGTTAATCACGCATGTGCAGTCGCGAGTGGATCAGCAAAGTGCTGGGGTTATAATTTGAATGGTCAGCTTGGAAATGGTTCTAGTATTAACACAAACAGTGCAACTCCGCTATCCAGCCTGTACAATGTAAAATCAATATCCGCAGGTCAGTTGCATACTTGTGCCGTTGTTTTGGATACTACTAATGCAAAGGATCGTGTTATGTGCTGGGGGTCATATACGCTAGACAAGTTGGGTGTTTCTCCGACTGTTACTCTTGATCAACCAATTCCTGTTTTTGCAACCAGCCTTGATAACTTTGGTAACGCGCGGAGTGTTGAGGTCGGGCAGAATTTTTCATGTGGCTTTGTAGGGTCAGGTTTGTTTTGCTGGGGTGCAAAGTGGGGAACGGGTAGTGCTAATTATAATGGAGAGATTGGTAACGGTTGGACTGACGGAAGTGAAACACCGTTTGCTACCATTTCTTATTAGTCGCGGTCATGTTGTTGCCCAAGAATGGGTTATTCAAGAATCCTGAAATCATGAAACCGCACATTTGACTACGGGCTTGAGAAAATATTTCAACCCCGCGTACCCAACCGCTTACGAATTAAAAATTCGAACGCAGTTTTGAAAAACTCCTAACTTTGCGGTACACTTCACTAATGTGCGGATCATCCAATCAAGACGATGTGATTAGTTTTTTGCGCGCAGAGGCCGCAAAATAGCACGGGATCACAAAACTTATACTGTTTGGTTCACGAGCCCGGGAGAGCAACACCCCAAAATCTGACTATGATGTCGCCGTAGAAGCCCCCGGAATGTCAGACATAGAATGGAACGAATGGGCATTAAACGTCCGCGAAAATGTGCCAACCCTTTGCGGGTTGGATCTTGTAAAAGTTCATCCTGACTTGTTCCACTCAATCTTTCAAGCTATTCAATCCCAGGGGAAGGTGATTTATGAGCGCCAATGATATCGTGGTGAATTTAACAAAATGTAGCAGCTTTATTAACTTTAAGAAAGCGCACGAGAATCTATTACAAGCGGTAAGTACACCTGTGACCGAGCCCCGTGATTTATCTGGAATCATAAAAGATTTCGAAATGACGTACGAGCTTTCATGGAAGGTTCTTAAAAAAGTTCTTAGAGAGGGCGCTTTTATCTGCAGTTCTTTTCGGAGTTTCTCCGACATTCGCTAAATTGACGGTGGGCGAGATGTCGCCTGTCCTTTTAGCAGGACTGCTATATCTTGGCTCTGGTGTTGGGCTACAAATCGTAATCTGGACTAAACGCAAGAGCGCGATCACCGAACTCAGCGTTCTCACGCAGACGCAATTATTGAAGCTTTCGGGCGCTATCATTTTTGGTGGAATCCTTGCCCCGCTTTGTCTGGCTTATGGTGTAAAATATGGCACCGCCGTCCAAGTTTCACTTCTTTTGAATCTCGAAACGGTCGCTACTACGATTCTTGCTGCATTGGTTTTCCGCGAGCATGTCAGTAGTCGTGTCTGGTTCGGAAAAATGCTCTTACTATTTGGCGCAATCCTCATCACGACGCAATCTTTGGAGGGGTTTGCCCTTTCCATGCCAAGCTTATCTGTAATCGCCGCTTGTCTTTTTTGGGGCATTGACAACAATCTCACGCGAGATATTGAGCAACTTTCGCCTATAGTGCTAGCCTGTGTGAAAGGGTTTGCGGCCGGACTTTTCAACACGACTTTGGCTATTGTTCTCGGGTCAACATTGGGAACAGCATCACAAACAGGCGGAACGCTTGTGATCGGCGCAATTTCCTACGGTGTTAGTCTCATTCTCTTTATTAAGGCACTTCGTCTGATAGGTTCATCGAGAACGAGCACCTACTTTGCAAGCGGTCCATTTTTCGGAATGCTGCTGGCGGTTCCACTTCTTTGTGAAATACCTTCTTCAAGTCAGTGGCTCGCAGCTGTCATTATGGTAGTTGGACTTCTAGTGCTTTACAGGGAAGAACACGAACACGGGCACACTCATCAGGCAAACTCACATTGCCACAGCCATTCTCACGACGAACACCATCAACACGCACACGAGGGTACTGACACAACAGAGCCGCATGATCATTGGCATACTCACGAGCCGATCACACATTCACACTGGCACTTGCCCGACATTCATCATCGGCATAGCCACTAAATTTGTACGCTGTTGAAAAACAGTATGATTTCGCTGTTCATGATTCCGAACAGGAATTTTATGCTCTAATCACCAATACCATCCCGAGAAGTATCGAGTTTTCGCGTGTCTTATTACCGACTTTGACCGTGGCACATGCTGCACTCATTGCTAGATGTTGAGTGGCAAGATGTGCAATTGCTCATTACAGGGTAGTTGTTGTTGCTTGAGTTTGTACTTTTAAGAATCTGTGTATGGCATTGGGTGCATTTTTGTGCTGCTTGCATATGCTGTTTGTGGACGAACCCGTGTAGCCCCTGCCTTTTTATCAAATCACGCGTGCGCACGATTTTGTAATCTTTATCTGTATGGCATGTGTAGCACTGAGAAGAGCCAGCTGGAGCGGATACGCCCTCGTGGCATTCCTTGCATGTATCCATTCCGGGCATATCCGGAAGATCAGCTGCGCCATCAGGGTGGCAAGTTGCACAGCCCACCCCAACTTCATTGATATGCTTGGAGTGGTCGAAAGTGATCGTAGGCTTAGCTCCAAATCCACAAAGAAATATTACGTTAACTAACGCAATAGACAGGAATGAAATGTTTTTTAATGTTCTCATGTACCGGCTGGTACCAAAAATTTTTAAACAAATAAAGCATAAAGTGCACTATAAAACCGCCGCGGTTTTACTGTGTAACCCAAACCATGTTTCGCCACTCAGTGCTGATTGTAAAAATCAGAAGCGCACAGTAAGATCAGATGCATGATAGAAACTGTTTCTCCCACATATTGGCGGAAGTGTACTAGCTGCAAGAAACCAATCGCGTTTTCTAAAGTATATTGGGTTTGTAGCGTGTCGACATGTAATAGGCAACGGACTGGATTGATTTTTTGCAGCGTGGATTGTTTTGATGCTCATGTTCCTGTGTTAAATCATAGGGACGCGGGTGCGTTTGAAAGAAGATCTCCTACGCAAGTTGAATTCGAGGCTGCAAAGAAAAGCGCGGAAGCTAAGGAGGTAAGCTACAAATCAGCTTCGGTACAGGTCAAGCCCGCTCCGGCACCAGCCAAGCCGGTGGCACTCGTTGTTCCGGCGGTTGAGGAAGAAGTGCTGGTGGTGGTTTCAAAGATGAAAGATTATATCCGCCAACGTGCCGGCATGAACACCTCAGATGCCGTAAGTTACGCCATTTCACGATATATCCGCCGGTGGTGTGATCGTGCGATACAGAACGCGCAAGCAGCTGGCCGTCAGACCGTGATGGATCGGGATGTAAGGTAAGTCGATGTTTTAAAAAAGCATATTTCTTAAAAAGACCAGTGATAAACTTAATTTTAGGGCGTGTTTTGAATTTGGCTGAGCGCGTAGTTGTCATTTCCCCACCTTGACCCAGATCATAGAACAAGCTAGATAAACAATACCCCTGAAGTTGCGTGCCAGTTTTTCAAATCGAGTAGCGATACTGCGATAATGCTTGAGCCTGGCGAAGAGATTTTTCACAATGTGGCGCATTTTATAGGGGAAGGAGTCGAACTCTGGGTTGGTCTTTTTACTATTGGATTTCCTCGGAATAACGGGATTCATTCCCCGGCTTCGTGCTTGTTGGCGGATTTCTTCCGAGTTGTAGCCTTTGTCAGCGATGAAGTTATCAGCCATGTCGTCTTTTCGAATAACTTCGGGGGCTGCTTTAATATCGGAAGGAAGTTTATTTTTGTTCAAGGCTGATGAAGATGCAATTTGAAAAGCAATTCGTTGAGCGGGAACTGTTGAATTACGTCTCCCCTTACCAGGATCCTTTCATCTATCGCTCTGTAACCGAGGATGGCATCTCAAGATTAGGTCAACTGTTTGAGGCTATAATTGGAAGCTCGCTCTCCAGGGATGATCAGGATATTTCCCATGAAGAGCTGCTAAAAGAATTGATTGATTTGGCTGGCTCCGATTTTGATCCTAGTTGGTGGCTGATGGCTTATCTGGATGGACGTCCCAGTGGATTTATTCTTCCTCAGCGTCACCCAGTAAAATTGTACCTGGGAACAATATTCCATCTCGGTATACTTCCCGGCCTTCGCGGTAAAAAATATGGCCGGATATAGCGGGAGTTGGCGCTGCGAGAGTTGGTGTCAAAGGCGATTGGTGCTTCTGGCGTGGGTGGCGTTTTCTGCATAGAACTTTGCATTTTTATTGTTGCAAATAATGATGCGTCATTTTTTTCCAACGTTGGAAAAATCTGCGCTGTGGGGGTGAATGCTTGGGGCGAAGAAGGTTGAAGCGGTGCTGTGTTATGTATAACTACCGCATCGGGCACTGTTACATCATAATCCGGTTTCTGATCCTCTATGTGTGGCTTAGGCATACGGGGCTTAGGTCTTCGCTCGGACCTCATCCCAGGATTAAGCTTCTTTAACGCAATGTCAGCAAGGATTTCAAATAGCTTTGCGTAATTTCCATCAAAGCTCTTGTGCGCAAGAAGACCTCTTAGCTTTTCTAACTTTTCAATAAGAGTTTTATCTGCCGTAAATTGAATAAGAGTATTGTCATTTGCTAATACTCTGGTCTGGCGGCACCGCTGATTCAGGGAATCTTTCCGCAATCTTTCTTTCACATTCTCTTGTAGATTTCCCAATCATTGATTGAACCACGCCTTGTTTGTGGCTTAAGTCTAGTTTTACTCTTCCTTCCTCTTTGCGGCGGTTGTCCTTTTCCCGCAAGTATATCATACGTTTTTTTGTGAAGCTTTCTCGGGGATGGGTAGCATTATATTGCATGCTTAAGGGAGATTATAAATTTATACGAGTATAATACATAGGCTTCTTATTGCTAAAGATATTTTCCACATTTTATATTGAAATACTGTCAAGACAAAAATTACAGAAAAAACGCAGGAAAAAATAGCTTGTTACTATTTTTTCTATCTGAAATCCGGGCTACACAGAAAATCTCGCTCGATGAATTTGCGTCCTCTCCAAAACATATGCACATTCACTACACGCACATCTACCATCGCAGCGTACGCTCGCTACACAAAACCCTAGCGCTGGATCGGTTGCCGCATAGTAATTGCTGTCCGTCTGTGGTAGGTCTTGTGCTATGAACGCTAACAGAATTCTCAGATGTTTCCCACTCATAGCTGGGCTCCTTTTGGGTCTACTTTCTTCGTCTTCATTTGCCATTACTTGGGATCTGATCGGAATCGCGCCAAAACCGATTGCGACTGGAATAAAAGAGGTCGACCTTCATCAAACTGTGGCTGTGATCACCGTAGATCTGCTGAAGGAAATCACCGCTATTCATTTTAAAGCTGATGAAAAAGGAATTGCCGAACTCAATGGGTTAAAAAGCGAGACTTATTCTAACGTCGCCGAGGGCTGGATCAAAGTCACGGGATGGTGCTACTCGATCAACTCCTCTTTGGGCACGAATTACGCTAACGAAGCTTATTTTACATCTCAACAGGATCATTTGCGGTGGTTCTATGGCTACGCTTACTTCACTGACGGTAAGTGGGTAGGTTACTGCTTGCCCTGGGTAAATAAAAACTCAAGAAATTAGCCTCTACGGCTTCGCAATCACAAAGGTCAGCGCTAGCCTGCCTGTGCGGTCAGAACTTTGTGACGCCAATTATGGCGCTTAAGCCGCTTACGGACGGGCCGAAGTGGAGGCTATCGGTGGCGCTGCCATCAAGCGTGATCCCAGTTCCAAAGGTCGACGACCCGGTAACACCGAGTGTTTGGAGCTCAAAGCTTGAATCACCGATAGCTGTGCATGAGCCGCTTATAGCTGTGCTGCTTGAAAGCGTGCATACCGTGTCAGTGGTTGAGCAATTCCATGATGTTCCGTCGATATTCATACCGCCAGACGAGCCTTTGACGTAAAGATTGGTTCCCTCACTTTTAAGATGAGCCCCACAGTAGCCAAAGCCGGTGCCGGCTACCGTCATTTCGATCGCCTTGGTGGCCGAATTCGCCTTGAGGTGAATCACGCCATATGAGCATCCATACCACGTGGAGCTACAAGAGGGAGTATTCTCCTGACCAACACTTATCCATGATTCCACTGTGTAATCACCGGAACTGCCTGAAATCGGTGCTACCACTGCCAATCCACGTCCCTGCCCAACATTCGTGTATAAGTACCAGCTGTCCCCTTTTTTGCCGAACAGCATTCCGCCGCTGCCGTCGCCGAAAATGTCATAGCATTGGAAGTACACCGTTTGTGACTGGCCAAAAACAGTATAAGTCTGCTCCACCGGGGTCGTCGATAAGCAATCATGAGTGGATTCCTTGGATCTGGTGTTGATTTCGTCAACCCTGGAGTCGATGCTCTTCAAGAGATTCTTGATCTCAGTCGGGCCTGCAGAGAAGAAACGGCTCTTAACCTCGCTAATGTCAAGGCTCAGAATCCCGATTTTATCTTCTGATAAAAACTGAAGCAGTGCGGCCGACGAAACGAGTCCCGCTGGCGTAGCTTTGGTTACCGGAGGCTCGACGAGCGGTATCCCGGCGCCAGAGTTTGACGTATTTTTCCCGCACGATGCTGCCATGAAAACCGAATTTACTACTGAAACTGAAATAACACAAAAATCTGACCAGTGCTTCCTCATGTATATCCCCATTCCGGCGTTATTACGTTATGTTGATATTTAATCACCCAGGATTCAGACTGACAAGAGCGTATAGTTTTTCATCATAGAATTTCACCAAGGCATTATTGAACTATTTTTGTTCAAGAATTGATACTTTTTCGCCCCTAACCTGAATCTCTAACTCGCCGAAGGGGTGGCTGAAGGGGTAGAAGGAGGGGGCGATGCTGGTTGGCTTGGTGCTTGCCGTTCAGCCGCTTTCGCCCGCGCTCTTATGCAACGTTCTTCCTCCTGCCGTTTAATCTTCAGTATTTTGACCACCTGGGCGGGAAGCTTTGCTTCCGCCTCCAGCGCGGCACTGGTTTTTTGGACGATAACCTGGCTACATAGCGATGGGAACATGCTGTTTGTGAAATACGCTAGAAACTCTTCATCATTGCTATTAGCGCCATTAGCTATTTTCGTGATGGTGTTAAAGTACTCATCCACCGTGGCGGTGATAAGATCCTCCTGCCCCACGAGCTGAAAGGACCACATGGCTTCGCGTAGTTTTGCGATTGGGATTTCAGGATTGGCCTGAGTATAGTTCAGCATTTTCGTTAACCACTGTTTTTTTACCGAAGCATCAGGCATGGCTGCTTCGGCAGAAATGGCCGCGCGTTTGCCTATGTCAGTCGCGTCAGCAACGAGTTCTTTGGCTATCAACTCTTGCACGCCTGTGGTGCCATTTCGTGCCAGTGCGCTGATGATTTCCCACCGTCGTTCGCGTTCGACCTTGAAACCAGGAAGTTTTGCACGATCTGAAAGCAGGTTTTTAAGGAACTCAAGTGCACGCGTGCTGAAAGCGCTGTCCAGATAAGCCTTATACCATATCAATTGAAGATCACTCCCTGGGGGCGATGAGGAAAGGCCCTTCCAGACGAAGTTCTCGAGCTTTTCATGAAAACGCGGGCGCAAGTTGTCTGGCAGGAACTTAAGAACCGAAGCCTTATTGGCGGATTTGCTCGTAAGCGCAGTAAAAAGCTTTTGGAGTATTCGTGTATTTTTCTCCTTACTCACATGCGCAAAAACAGTGTCAGCGAAATCAAGGGCGCTCATCTTGCCATCCACGACCATCTGCCAGAGCGTGTGCCAGAGCATCTGTCGTACAAATGCGTCCTCAACTCCCGCCAGATTCTTTGATATGACGCCCAAGCTTGCGGGATCAAGTTCAACCTTCACATAGTCATGGTCATCATGGTTCGGGAAGACAAAAGCTGGGCACGGTTTGCCAATTAGTGCGGGCACTTCCGTTTCGGCTGAGGAATATGTGACGACGCCAGGGTCATTTTCCTGGCCGCGGGCTGGCTTATTGCGGTTTTTACCTTGCACTCTGGCAGGCTGTGGCGGTTTTATTGAGAGATTTTTTTTATTTGGTCCTGAGAAATAATAAAGTGCCACCTGTGTTTTATGGGTAAGCGTTTTGCCATCCGATGGCTGCGGGAGTTCGTGCAAAAGTTTGAAACTGTCAATTGAGTTAAGCCTCGCTTCATTTACCTGGCAGCTCCACTTTGCTTTAACCGTTGCCACGCCGCTTGTCTGCAGCCAAGCATGCTGCCACTTTGATAGGTCCTTTCCAGAAGCTTCCGAAAGCATTTTCATGAAGTCTGCTAGCGTGGTGTTCCTGAATGCGTATTTCTGGAAGTACCGCTGGATCCCCTCCCTGAAGTCATCCTGACCGAGGTAAAAACGAAGTTGTTTCAGGGCGGCCGCGCCTTTCCCGTAAGTTATTCCGTCAAAATTTGTGAGCGCGTGATCCGTGTCCGCAACTTGGCCTTCTACTGGGTGGGTTGTTACAAGCTGATCCTCCCAGTAAGCCCATTCCTTCATGCTGGAAAACGCCTGCCACGCTCCATGAAAGTTCGTAGCCTCATCAAGCGCCAGGGTCGCCATGAACGACGCGAAGCTTTCGTTAAGCCACAGCCCGTTCCACCAGCGCATTGTGACCAGATCACCGAACCACATATGCGATAGCTCGTGAAGTATCAGGTCTGCGCGGTTCTTAAGCTGGTCTTGTGTTACCTTGGAACGGAATATTATGCGTTCGGATAAAGTGGTGGCGGCTGCGTTTTCCATTCCACCCATATTAAAATCAGGAACGATAACCTGGTCATATTTTGAAAAAGGATATGGGTAGCCGAATTGCACGCTAAAGAAATCAAGCCCCCGTGACGTGATATCAAAAAGTTCTTTGTGGTCGACGTATTTGGCCAGCGCTTTGCGCGTGAATAACCGAAGCGGTATCCCGCCAGCTTCTGACTTCCAGACCGAATAAGGCCCAGCATGTAGCGCGAACAGATATGTGCTAAGGATAGGGGATGGAGGGAAGGCCCAGCTCTTTCTACCATCAACGGTGGTGACTTCGCGTTCCTTGGTGTTTGAGATCACTTCCCACTCGTCAGGTGTTTCAACCGTGAGCTCGAATGAAGCTTTTATGTCAGGCTGGTCTAAGCAGGGGAACACCTTGTGCGCGCTGAAAGGTTCGAAATTAGAATAGAGATAAACCTTGCCGTCCTCAGGATCCACGTAGCGGTAAAGCCCGTTGCCGTTTTTGCTGAACGGATGGGTGAACGCGATTTCTATCCTGTTCATCCCAGGCTGAAGCTCGGAAATGTTGAAATGAATCCTGTGGCCGTCGTAACGTTTTGCGTCTTTTGTACCTTGGGCCAGCGGGCCGTCATTAATCCTGATGGAGGTTATGTCCCCTTCCTCGAAGTCGAGGAAAACTGTGTTTGAAAAATCCTTGGCCTTTGGGAGCAGCTCGAAGTTCACAACCACCCTGCCTTCGAAATCTTGTAGGACATCATCCAAGCCGAACCATAAGATGTAAGATGTCTTGGCGATCTGGCGTGAACGTGTTGCTGCTTCTGCCCTGGTGAGAATGTGGCCAGCGGTACGGCTTTGCTGCTCTGGCGTGTTGCCGTTTTTAAAAATGCCAGACTGGCTTGGAGGAGTGGAGGAACACCCTAAAGCTGTTAAAAGAAGAATGGCGAGAGTTTTTATTTTTAACATCATTTATTATTCCGATATCAATTGTTCGACACTGATCCCCACCGATTGTAACAGCTTTATGGAATCTCTGATCCTGTAATCATTTTTATAATAAACCGCCTTTACGTTACCAAGATTGATAAGCCGTTTAGCGCAAGCGACACATGGCAGATGGGTAACGAAGACATATTTATCCAGGAATCTCGGCGCATCGCAATTGATTACAGCGTTTTCCTCGGAGTGCAGGCAGCCACAATTTCCAGGTTCATCGCGGTCACACGCGTTACCAAGGCCGGTGGCGTTGCCGTTATATCCGACAGCCAGAACTTTGCGGAAATCAGTAGTTGTTATGACTGTGCCAACCTGCAATCTAGCGCAAGTCGATCTGGCGGCAAGGATAGTGGCAAGTGACAGGTAGATATTCTCGAAGCTGGGTCGTTTTTGTGTTGGTTCTTGCTTCATTTGTTTGGCTGTGTGGAAGCGGATGGTTTTGCCGTTTCCCTCTGAATATTAACGTATGATAAATAAAATTTTAATTCACGAATCGACTCATAGATGTCGTCGATCGCCCTGTGGGCATTGGCTTTTTGGAAAATGACCCCGTATTTTTCACGAAAAATTTCCTTATAAGACGTGACGTCCACCTGTCTGTAATGCAGGCGTTTGGCAAGTTCAGGTAGGTATTTATCCACGAAACGTCGGTCGTTGTTTACCGAATTGCCGGCAATAACGATCTGGTCTTTCTCTGAATACCTCCGCTGGATGATGGCAAGTAGGTCATTTTGGACCGTGCTAAGCGGCGTGCCGTGGGCCACGGCGGCGGTGAGGCCGCTTCCACCATGTGTTTTCTTGCACCAGCTATTCATATTATCCACCACGCTCTGTGGCTGGAAGACCACACGGTGATATTCTTCCAGGACATTGAACTCAATGTCAGTTATGATCACGGCTATTTCAAGAATTGAGTCTATTTTCTCATCCAGACCCGTCATTTCCAAGTCAATCCAAAAAAGTGGTTTTTTCATATGTCGCTTTTGAGAAAAATAGTGGATTGTTATCATTACGTCAAACTATGAAAATGCACTTGATTAAAAATGTCATTCTTGGTTAGAAACGTTTCACATAAACGTGTTTTAGAAGAATTGGAGTAAGTAGATGGCTGTCGTAAATCTGCCGATGGAAAAGATTCGTAATATAGGGATTTCTGCCCATATAGATTCCGGGAAAACCACTCTTTCGGAGCGTGTCCTTTTTTATACAAAGAAAATCCATAAGATAGAGGAAGTTAAAGGCAAGTCAGGCGTCGGTGCGACGATGGACTTCATGGATCTCGAGCGCGAGAAGGGGATCACGATCCAATCAGCAGCGACTTATTGCATTTGGAAGGGGTACAATATCAACCTGATCGACACTCCTGGGCATGTCGACTTTACGATTGAAGTCGAGCGGTCACTTCGCGTGCTGGATGGTGCCGTGCTGGTTCTTTGCGCGGTTGCCGGCGTGCAATCACAGTCCATAACGGTTGATCGCCAGATGAGGCGGTACAAAGTCCCACGCATCGCATTCATAAACAAGATGGATAGGTCCGGTGCGAACGCTTTCCGTGTGGTAAAAATGCTGCGTGAAAAGCTTCGTCACAACGCCCATCTTATTAATTATCCGATAGGTGCGGAAGACAAGTACAAGGGCGCGGTCGACCTCGTGACGATGAAGGCATTTTACTTCGACGGTGATAATGGTGAGATCGTGCGTGAAGAGGCCATTCCAGAGGAGTTGCTCTTTGAATGCCAGAAGAGCCGCGAAGATCTGATAGCAGCTGTTGGGGAATTTGATGACGTGGTTGGTACGAAATATATTGAGGGGAAGGACGTCACGGTTGATGAGTTCAAACAGGCCATCCGCAAAGCGACGCTTTCTCTTAATTTTACGCCGGTGATGGTTGGTTCGGCTTATAGAAACAAAGGTGTGCAGCTCTTGTTGGACGGGGTGCTTAATTACCTGCCAAGCCCTGACCAGTGTGTAAACATAGCACTTGACCAGCATAACAAAGAAGCAAAATTAATCTTAAAATCCGATCCAAAACTCCCATTTGTAGGGCTTGCTTTCAAACTGGATGAAGGCCGTTACGGTCAGTTGACCTACATGCGTATCTATCAGGGCACGGTTAAGAAAGGCGATTTCATATTCAACTCATCAAACGACAAGAAGGTAAAAGTGCCGCGTCTTGTGCAGATGCATGCTGATGAGATGAATGACGTTGAAGAAGCAAGGGCAGGCGATATTGTCGCCATGTTTGGTGTGGATTGCGCATCCGGTGATACTTTCACGGATGGCACAATTAAATATACAATGACATCGATGTTCGTCCCCAATGCTGTTATGTCGCTGGCCATCGCGCCAAAGGATAAGGCCAGCCAGACACATTTCTCAAAGGCGCTTAATAAATTTTCAAAAGAAGACCCGACATTCCGTGTTCACAGGGACGAGGAATCCAGCCAGACCATCATAAGCGGCATGGGCGAGCTGCACCTCGAAATATATTGTGAACGCATCAAGCGCGAATATAGCTGCGAAGTAGTCGTGGGCAAGCCCCAAGTCGCTTTCCGTGAAACGATCACGAGGAAGGGAGATTTCGCGTACCTGCATCGCAAGCAGACAGGTGGCTCCGGGCAATTCGCGCGCGTCATTGGTTTTATTGAGCCGCTGCCGCCAGAGAACCAGCTCGGCTATGAGTTTGTCGATGATATCGTGGGTGGCTCGATTCCGAGGGAGTTCATACCGGCTTGCGACAAGGGTTTCCAGGAGGCTGTCAGGGAAGGCCGTCTGATAGGTTTTCAGATTGTTGGTGTTCGCTGCACAATAAATGATGGTGAATCGCATGATGTTGATTCATCGGAACAGGCGTTCCGCACCGCCGCACTCATGGGCTTTCGCGAGGCGTATGAGAAAGCTGGACCAGTTGTGCTTGAGCCTATCATGAAGCTTGAGACCTCCGCTCCAGAGGAGTTCCAGGGCTCGGTGATGGGACAGATCAATCAGAGGCGTGGAATGATTGTCAGCAGCCAGAACAACGAAGGCTTCACTGTTGTAGAAGCTGAAGTGCCGCTTACGGAAATGTTCGGCTACTCGACGGATTTAAGGTCGGCAACCCAGGGCAAAGGTGAGTTCACCATGGAGTTTATGAAGTATGCACCGGTTCCTCGTAATATCCAGGAAGAGATGATAAAGAAACACCAGGAAAAGAAAGCCAAGGAGCGAGCCTGATATGCAAACCCTTATTACGATTGTCCATATCTTTACATGTATTTTTCTTGTCCTAGTGGTGCTGATCCAGCGCGGTAAGGGAGCCGAAATCAGCGCGTCTTTCAGCGGTTCTAGCCAGACGGTGTTTGGAAGTTCAGGTGGGGCCAACTTCTTCACAAGATTTACGACGGCCATGGCGGTTATCTTCATGGTTACTTCGTTGGTGCTCACGGTACTAGCCAGTCAGTCGCGAAAAAGCATATTCGAAACAACCGGAGGCAGCGCACAAGCAAAACCCTCCGCCGCTCAAGCATCGCCATCCGCGGTACCATCGCCGCAGCAGGCTGTTTCACCTGTAGCTTCGCCCGCGGCTCAGGCCGCAGCAGCTGCTAATAACGCTGCAGTTGCTAAAGGCCCGCAGAAAAACCAACAAAAGAAATAGGGCGGCCTGCCAGCGCTGCGTTCCTTGAGCACGCACTTAGCCAAGCGCTAATACTTAATCTAGCGATGCGGGTTGCGATACTATCTCCACTATTTGAAAGCGTGCCTCCCAAACTATACGGTGGAACCGAACGTGTGGTTTATAATCTCTGCCGAGGTTTAGGAAAATTAGGCATCGAAGTGACGTTGTTTGCTTCCGGTGACTCGGCTGTCTCTGGCGCGCCGGGCGCGCCTAGCGCGGATGTACCGGATATAAATGTCGAGCTGATACCAGTTGTTAAAGAGGCGCTGAGGTTGAGCAAGAACGCGATTCAAGACCACGTGGCTTACAGTTACAAGATGCTTGCTGAGGTTGCTTCGCGTGCGGGCAGTTTCGATATCATCCATAACAACCATGATTATTGGATGCTCCCGCTCACTGAAATGACCCGCGTTCCGGTGTTGACGACAATGCATGGTCGTCTTGATCTTCCGGATATCGAAGCTCCGCTTATGAGTTTTCCAAAGGCCTGCTTTGTTTCAATCAGCGATAGCCAGCGGCTTCCGCTTCCTGCGCTTAATTGGTTTTCGACCATATATCACGGACTGGAGGTCAGTGATTTTGCCTTTCATCCTAAGCCGGGAAGTTACCTCGCTTTTCTAGGGAGAATCGTGGCTGACAAGAGGCCTGAATGGGCGGTGGAGATCGCAAAGCTTTCCGGCGTTCCGCTTAAGATAGCTGCAAAAATAGAAGGCTCATGCGGACGTGATTACTACGACACATATGTTGGGCCGCATGTTGATGGAAAATTCATAGAGTATGTTGGTGAGATATCCGAGAAGGAGAAATCAGAGTTTCTTGGCAACGCCATGGCCCTGGTTTTCCCGATTGATTGGCCGGAGCCATTTGGACTTGTCATGATTGAATCGCTTGCGTGTGGGACTCCCGTGTTGGCTAGACCATGTGGTTCGGTGCCGGAGTTGCTGGTGGATGGTGTTACGGGCTTTAGTGATTTGGATATACACGGGCTTGCAGCCAGGGTGGGAGATGTTGCAAGGATTGACCGCAGACGATGCAGGTTGTGGGTGGAACAGTATTTTTCATTGCAGCGGATGACGGAGGATTATGTCAGTGTCTATCGACACCTCATTGACCAATTTATCGAGACCTATAGTAGTTGATGGGATTTCATATATCCCATCAACTGCTTTATTGGTAGGCATACCCAAAGTTAGTTTTAAGGATGATCTTGCTTTTGCGGTAGTCGACTACCGTGGGGAATCGCAAAGACTTTACTCACCGAGCAGTGAGCTTGGTTTTTACTACAACGACACTCGCTTTATCGGTATTTGGGAAATGACGTTTAACGGGGTATCCCCAATACCACTAGACAGTGAGCGCCTCTTTGGCGGCAACACCGCTGTTTTTTCGATGACCAATCCTGATTTCCCGCCTATGGGCGCTGCGGGCCGTATCCGCCGTGACTCCCTGCTTATCAGGCGGGTGATGACTATTTGGGAGGACACTCTTTTTGAATCCGTTGAAATAAAGAACTTCGCGGATCAAGCGCATTCCCTGCAAGTCGAGCAATGGGTTGGCGGCCGGTTTGATGATGTGTTTGAAGTCAGGGGGTATGCAAGGCCCAAGCGCGGGAAGATGCTGGCATCTGAAGAACTGTCTGTAGACGGTCGCCGTGTGAGTATTCTTCAGTATGAAGGCCTGGATGGGGTGACTAGAAAAACATTTGTCTACCGTCATTTTTCAGCGGAAAAGATCAGGGTTTCGCCTTCGCTTGTCGGCTATTTTACGCGTGTTGATATCCCGCGGAAAGAGTCGGTATGTCTTAGAACTGTGGTCTCATTCGACAGGCCCTGCAACTGCAAGCTCGGGAACAAGTTTTATTGTGACATGTCGATGGCCGAAAAAATGGCGTTCTTGCAAAGCCAGCATGGTTTCAGGCCGTTTCATCCGCTATCGATCGAATCTGATAATGCGATTTTGAATAGATCGCTTCAGAACGCCGAGATGGATATCTACACTTTGCTTACTTATGAAAATTCAGAAGTCATTTACCCATACGCTGGGATCCCGTGGTTTTCCGCCCCGTTCGGGCGGGACGGGATGCTTACTGCTTACCAGTTGCTTCCTTGGTATCCAAAGCTTGCGCGTGGGGTGCTTGATTTTGCTTTTGAGCACTTGGGGTCGAATATTGATTCATTCACTGATGAGCAACCTGGGAAGGTTTTTCATGAGATGCGAAGGGGGGAGATGGCGAAGACGCGCGAGGTTCCGTTCATACCGTATTACGGCTCCGTTGATTCAACGCCACTTTGCCTGATTCTTCTACATGAATATATACGATGGACATTGGATGCTGAACGTCTCAAACAGTGGTGGCCAAGCGCGATGCGTGCGCTTGAGTGGCTCGAGAAGTGGGGGGATGCAGATCAAGACGGTTTTATTGAATATGCCAAGCAGTCGCCAAGAGGCCTTGTAAATCAGGGTTGGAAGGATTCACACGATTCAATAATGCATGCAGATGGACGGCTTGCCCAGGCTCCGATCCGTCTATGCGAGGCTCAGGGTTATGCTTTCAGGGCGAAGATGGGCTTGGCCGCCCTTGCTGGATGGCTTGGTAAAAAAGATCTAGCTGCTTCGCTCAGGCTTGATGCCTTAAGGTTGAGGTCAGCATTTCTTGAACGGTTCTGGGACAGCGGCGGGAAATATGTCTACCTCGCGCTCGATGGCAAGATGGAGCCATGCGCGGTCAGGTCGTCTAATATGGGCCATTGCCTATGGTCCCAGATACTTTTTGAGGAACAGGCCCGTGAGGTTTCAAATCATCTTCTCTCGGACGCGATGTTCAGTGGTTATGGAATCAGGACGCTTGCGGATACTGAGGTGGCGTTTAACCCGTTAAGCTATCATAACGGATCCGTGTGGCCGCATGATAATTCCATCATAATGGAAGGGCTTCGTTTGTATGGTTATACCAAGGAGCTTGAGAAACTTGCGATGAGCATGATGGATGTTCTGGAAGTGAGCGATGACTTTAGGCTGCCAGAGCTTTACTGCGGCTTTCGTAGGAGGGGCGATGCGCCTCCGATCCCGTATCAGGTGGCGTGCAAGCCCCAGGCGTGGGCGGCAGGGGCTGTGTTTCTCATGATGAAATCGCTGCTTGGTCTTTCGATGGATATTGACCAGGACCACGTTGTTTTTAATTCACCACTGCTGACGCCCAAAGTGAATTTGCTTGAAATCAAAGGGCTTCGTTGCAGGAATTTTGAGGCGGATATTATTCTTCGCCGATCAAAGGGCCGTACTCACGTTGACGTTACAAGAAAGAGTGGCAACGGCAGGGTGCTTACTGTTAGGGGTTGAGGGGTGGGGAAGGAATTAATTGTCATCCATCTATTGGGCATCTATTGGGCTGATCTATTTGCAGTAAAAGCTCAGACTGGTGGCTGAAGCAATAAAAACACATGGTGAGCTTGTAAGTATACTTATTGCTGAATGTTTTGAAAAAGTTCGTAAATTTTCTGAGTTAGTTCAGAGTTTCAGGAAAAATAACAATGATTTTACCTTTACATGAAGTCCCGGTCCATGACGGTTTTGCGGCCATCTTGCTTGGCGTGTTCAATGGCCTGGTCGCAGAGAGTGCGTACTTTACTGGACAGGGCTTCCATCACCGAGCTTGAGGTGTTCATGCTGGATGTGGTCCTGATGTAGTTCTTAATTTTTGAAGCCACCACGAGGATTTCCATGGTCCCAGCTTCTGTAGGTTGATCCATATTTTCCATATACCCCCCAAAAAAAACTTACTCTACGCCCAGAAGTTCCACTTCAAAAACAAGTGTGGCATTGGGCGGAATCACGTTGCCAGCGCCTCTTTCACCATACCCCATCTGTGGCGGGATCGTGAGTTTGCGTTTTTCACCGACCTTCATTCCTGCTACGCCCTTGTCCCACCCGGCTATCACTTCTCTCGCACCGAGCCGGAATTTAAAAGGCTGGCCGCGGTCAAGCGACGAATCAAATTTCTTTCCATCTGTAAGCCAACCGGTGTAGTGGACTGACACTGTTTTACCGGCAACCGCTTCGGGACCGGTGCCCTTCTTTAATTCCTCGATTTTAAGATCCATTTGTTGTTCCTTTTGTTGTGAAGACGCCGTGTTATTTTGCGTGGCTTTCTTAGTGCACCCAGACAGTATCAATAAAAGTGTTATTACCGCGCATGTGCCGGCGATTTGCCAGTTGGTTGTTGTCTTGCTGATCATAAATATTCGCTCCTCACTCGTTTTTATTGACTACATTTCTTTAGCAACAATTTGTCAAATATATTAAAATTTTTACTGTTTTTTTCAGAAAGTGTAAAATTATATTTTAAGGAATATTTTCCAAGGTGAAACGTCATGCTTGAAATTAGCAGATTTCTTGGAATAATTATCTCTATGTTTTACAGCGATCACAATCCGCCACATTTTTACGTGGAGTACAACGAATATCGTGCAAAAATTTCAATAGCAGAACTCCAGATTATAGATGCAGCCGGATGATGTTATTTTATCAATTCTTTAGCCAGTGAAATGACCCAATCATTATTTACCGGAGTCAGGTCGTTGATGTGTTTGTGAGCACTTTTGCTTTGTGCCGAGTGTTCACGGTTGACCATTACAACCCAAAGACCCGCTGCCAGGGCTGATGAAACACCGGCTGTAGAGTCCTCAAACACTAAAGTTAAATCCGCGGGCGATCCCATGATCTTGATTGCCTTCAGGTAGCCATCGGGTTCGGGCTTGCTTCTTTCGTAATCCTCCGCGCCCAAGATAAGGTTGAAGCATCTTGTGATACCCAACTTGTCCAAGACCAGAACAATATCTTTCTTATAAGAGCCGGAGACTAAACCAAGCGGAAAATGGCAGGCGAGCTCTCTAACGGCATCAACACTGCCTGGTATTGTGACCAGCTCGTGTTCAAGTTTCTTTCTGTAATCTGCCAGGATCAGGTCAGCCGCGCGCTCTTTAGTAACCGGGATTTTATATTTTGAAAAAAGAAAATCAAAGGCATTCTGCCACGTCTTGCCCATTACGGAACCGGCATCAGATGGGTCAAGCCGGATGTTCCAGCTACCTAGTATTTTAACTACGGACTGGGCGGCCATGGTTTCGGTATCCACGAGCGTCCCATCCATATCGAAGAGCAGGGTTTTGAATGTTTTTTTTTCGCCCATTAATCCCTCATATAATTCTAATGGTAATTCTAGTGGTAATTCCAGTGGCGCGCCAAATGCAAATTAACATTCATTATGGAGGCATCAAATATGTTGCGCAACTTAATTACCAGGAGACCTGTATCAGTAGGGCCGGATGTGAAGATTTCCGAAGTAGCCCGTCTAATGGAAAAGGAAAATGTCGGGTCGGTGCTCGTGCTGGCGGACGGGAGACCGGTGGGCATTCTGACGGATCGTGATATAGTTCTTCGCTGTTTGGCAAAAAACATTAATGTGACGACCTGCCCGGTGAAGGATGCAATGACAAAAACCTTGGCGACCTGCCGTGATACGGATGGGGTTTTTGATTGTATACGCAAGATGCGCGATGAAAGAATCAGAAGAATGCCGGTTGTCGATGCTGACGGGAAGGCAGTAGGTTTGTTATCTTTCGGTGATATTCTTTCTATGCTTAGCAGGGAGTTCGCCGAGCTTACTAAAACAACGACTATTGCCGAGGAAGTGGAGCCTGAGCAGGAAGCCGCGTAAGAAAACGCCCTGCCTCCGGATATAATTTAAATACCGCGCCCGGGCGGTTGGAGATGGTTGCTAGCAGTTCATGAGATTGCTTAGAGGATTTTATGGTGACGCTCATGCCCTTCAAGCCTGATAGCCTAATGGTTTGATGTCTTGATTTTTTTAAAGTATCAAGCAAGCGGAGCGTTTCGTCAGGGTCATCCACAAATTCTTTTATGCGTGTATGTGTGACGCCATCTAAAAATGCGTCAATGTTGGCCTTGAGCCGCCGGTGTTTGCGGTTGGTCCAGTCCAAACCTTCACGTTGAGCGAAAAATACCGATTTTTTGTTGCCGTAAAATATTTCTATTTCCTCAACATCGTCACTGGTAATTGTTGAAAGCGCGCGGTGGCGTACGGCTGTAAAGCTATCTAATATATCAAGCATCTTTATGGCAGCACCGGTACATGTTAAAACTGCTGAATCCGCCATGGCATGGGCTGAAGCTATGCAAAAGGGCTTCCCTCCCTCGGGTAAACCTAATTTAAGCCGCCACTGTTCTGCTTTATCAGCTTTGTTGGTTCGCCATTCTAAATAAAACACCGGTGGCAAGAGGCCAAACGATTCAATCGGTCCATTTGTAGTTTCGGTATGGAGGTCGGCGCGAAGCGTACGCAATGTATCAAGCAGATGGTTTACGTAGCCGGTGTTTGCAAGGTTGTCTAATATACCATGAGGACCTGAAGCTATTTGCCAGGTAGGATCCGGACCACCGGTATTTTGAAGTCTCACCGTCCAACTATCTCCTGATTTAGGGTCATTCTTCGCTATAGTTAATTCAGAAACATCCGGCACATCAAAACTAAAAGGTTTGCCCGGAGCCGTCTGTCGCTTGTCTTCTTTTAAAGTACAAGAAGACAGCAGGAGTATGAAAATATAGAACGTAAAATATATACGGCCAACGCGCATGGCGTTGACATCCTAGGCGCTCACCGATAGCGTTGCAAGCTATTATGTCAACGTTAGCGGACTCACATACTGTTTGGAATTTAATCAAGAGCGGCGGGTTTGCAATGTACCCTCTTTTGGCGTGCTCCATTATTTCATGGGTCGTGATTTTTGAGAGGTTGTGGAACTATAAACGTCTTGGCCAAAACTTAAGCGCGTTCCATCTTGAGGCGCTCAATGCCTTGATGCGACGGGACCGGAAAGGACTAGTGGGCCTTTGCCAGAGGAGAGCCACCTTGCCCACCGCGCGGCTCGTGACCACGGCGCTTGAGCGGCTTGAGGCTTCGGACCCGCGCTTGAAGGCCAAGTGGCGAGAGGCGCTGGATCGCAAGCGTCAGCTTATCAATCAGGAGTTGCGCCAGAATCTCTGGATGCTTGGCACCATAGGCAGCGCCGCTCCGTTTATAGGTTTGTTCGGCACTGTTGTGGGGATATTGCGATCATTCCAGGAAATGGCCAGGACGGGATCCGGCGGTTTCAATGTTGTTGCAGCGGGAATATCAGAATCATTGATCGCGACAGCGGCTGGAATAATAGTAGCGGTGATAGCGGTCCTTGCTTTTAATTCTTTTCAGACTTTATGGAGTGGCCTTGTGCTTAAGATTAGGATCCATACCGAGGAACTTGCCGAGATGCTTGCTTCTGAAAGTGAAGAAGTTAAAGGCGGCGATTAAATGGCTATTAAACCAGCGGACACTGATCATGCCACCGACAGTGAAGGAGCTATCCTGTCTGAGATCAACATCACGCCACTTGTGGACGTTTTTTTGGTTTTACTAATTATCTTCATGGTCACGAGTTCTGTGATGTCACAGCTCGGCGTTGATGTTAAACTCCCGCGCGCAAGCGCTGGCTTGAGCGAGGCTCAAAGCGATGGCGTTGTAGTGACGCTATTCAATGACGGCGGTGTTCGTGTCAATGACAGCAAAGTCACGGCCGGTGACCAAAAAAATTTTAGTGACGCTTTAAAAGCGGCATTTTCAAAGACAAGCTCGCGTCTTGTAGTGCTTGAAGGTGACAGGCAGGCGTTCTTAGGAACAGCGATAGAAATCATGGATGTCGCCCGCAAGGCAGGGGCTGATAAATTTGCTATAGCCACAAGTTCCGAATATAAGCCACAAGAGCAACGAAACCAATGAGTCCAGCGAAGGATGCGTAAGCTTCATAGGCCCGGTTTTTAAGTGCCAGCTCCAACGAAAATCCGTGCATGGACACATTTGGATTTATCTTTAGCAAAGTTTCCCTGCCTGCGGGTGCAAGCGTAGGAATAAGCCGTGGCACTGAGGCAAGGTAAATATCATATGAGTTGCTGAAAACAGCGCGCAGTTTTGTTTCCTCATCGAGGATAATGTAGTGATACACGGTGGCGAAGATGACCGACAATACTAGCGTAAGCAACCAGCTTTCAATCGATAGCGCCGTGCCGATCGCCATCAGATAAGTCCCCAGATAAAGCGGATTGCGGACGAATGAATAGGGCCCGCCCACCGCGGGATACGCGTCTTTGCGCAGATATCCGCTGGCCCAGAACCTGAGGCTTGCACCGGTAAAGCAGACCAGTATGCCGTGCCATTTCGGGTATTGTTTGGCGGAAATGATGAGTGCCGTTGCAAACAGCCAAGCAAGCACGATTCTGGTCTTGCCGCGGATAATAGCGCGGAACCAACTAGGTTTTGTTATTTCTTCTTGATCACTCACGTCATCCAATTAACGTCTTTGTCTGGATAGTGCAAGAGTGGTGATGTAAGCATGCTTGAGCGGCGGGCGGCTTTGAGCTAATATATAAGCCGCGCCACAGATTTATATCTGTGGATTTACATCTGGCATCTAGCATCCGGAGGACTAAGGCGTGAAGCAATCACCAAAATCTAAAACAAAGTTCAAACTTGATAAAGGTCTCTTGGTGCGGATTCACGATCTAATGGTAAAGACGCGCATGCTCGAAGAGCGTCTCGTTAGGATGTATAAGCTAAATGACGGGTACTTCTGGATCGGCGGACCGGGGGAGGAGGCTTTTAATATCCCACTTGGGCTGCAGATTAAAAAAGGTGAAGGCAAGGACTACGATTACCTCCATTTAAAATATCGTTCCAGCGGCGTACTGCTCACCATGGGCGCCGATCCCATGGATACGATAAGGCAGATGAAGAATACCGCGACTGACCCTTATTCATGCGGAAGAAGTTTTGTTAACCATCAATCAATAAGAAGTTGGAATGTGATTCCTATCACTTCACCGATTGGAGTCGAGTTCGCGACATCTATCGGGACAGGGCTTTCGCAGCGGAGACACGGAGGGGAAGGCATAACGATTGTTGTAGGTGGGGATGCCGGCACGGCCGAGGGCGAGTTTGCTTCGACGCTGATCTGGGCTGCAAGGCCGGGGTTCGAGCTTCCGATGCTGATAATCGTGACGAATAACAATTGGGGTATATCCACCACGGCTGCAAGCCAGCATGGTGAAAAGTGGATTTCCGACCGCGGGAAGGCTTTCGGCATGCGAACGCTCACGATCAACGGCAACGACGTGGAGGAGTCTTACTTTGCGATAAAAGAATCAATGGAGTACGTGAGGACCGAGCGAAAGCCCGTTCTTTTGGAGGCGCTTGTATCAAGGCTTTATGGCCACAGCTCCGCAAGCGGGGCTAACTTCATATCTGATGAGGAGGATCCTCTCGTTACTTTTGAGACCAATCTTGAAAGAGCAGGAGTACTTGGCAGGGAGGAAATGAACGCCATAAGGGAAAAGTATTTTGCCGAGATGCTTGAACTCTCAAAGAAGGTTAGGGAGGAGCCCATGCCTGATCCTTCAGCGATTTATGATTATACGTATTTTGGCCAGAAGGGACGGTACTGGTAATGGCTAACATGGCTCAGGCCATCAGGATGGCCCTTCATTACGGCGAAACTAATCTTGGCGTCACGGATGTTTTTGGCGAGGATGTCGGACCGCCCCTTGGCGGAGTTTTTACAGTTACGCAGGGGCTTAAGACGGCGTGGAATTCGCCGCTTGATGAGCGAGGCATCATAGGCGCCGCCATCGGGCTAGCGCTTGCCGGTGACAGGTGCGTGGCGGAGATACAGTTCTGCGATTATATTTTCAACACGATTGATTTGCTTAAGCTTGCGGGACTTCAGTGCTGGATTTCAAACGGCCAGTGGAATGTCCCCATGACCGTCATGACCCCTGTGGGAAGTGGGATCCGTGGATCGATTTACCATTCACATTCGTTTGATGCGACAATGACGCATATCCCGGGTTGGAAGATCGTAATGCCCTCGACCCCCATTGATGCATACGGATTGATGATATCGTGTTTAAAGGACCCGAACCCTACCATGTTTTTAAAACCAAAGGCGCTTCTTAGGGTCCGTGGCAAAGAGCAAATTCCGGGTGAACCCCCGCTCACCCCGGAGGGTGAGAAAATGTTGAAGGAAATGATTGATGCCCCACTTGGAGACCGCTCGAAATGGCAACCACGGTGGCCCGAAGAGCTTAGTGATTTCACCGTAAAAATCGGCTCTGCAAGACTTGCATGCGAAGGCAAGGACATTACTGTTGTAAGTTACGGGCGCACGCTGCCGCTTTGCGAACAGGCGGCGTACAAGCTCCACGACGAAGAAGGATTATCGATCGAGGTTTTGGATCTAAGGAGTTTGTGGCCCTATGACTGGGAGATGATTTCCGAATCCATCCGCAAGACGCGGCGGGTACTTTTTGTGAACGAGGACACAGAGGTCACGAATTTTGGTGAGCACTTGCTTAGAAGGGTAGTCGAGGATGAGGAACTTTTTTATTGTCTTGAAGCCCGCCCAAGGCTTCTCGCTGGTGCATTCGTGCCAGGCATAGGGCTCGCTGACCCCATTGAGATGGCCAGCGTGCCCCAACTTACCTCTATTTTAAAAACCATCCGCGAGGTCCTTGCGGATAAAGCATAGACAGCAGATTGAAAATAACTAATAATTTCAACACAATGCAGCAATCCTAAGGTGTCTATAAGTTAGGGATTCCCAAAGGTTTTTTTAACCGATACAATATTAAATATAAGAAGTAGCGGGAAATATTAGGAGGGGTAACCCGATGGATATTAATAAGTCCTGGGTGTTGGTCATCATGTTTGGTTTGGCGGGTGTGTTGTCACCCACGCATGCCGAAGAAAGTTCGAGCTTGCCTGCTATTTCAGGCTTTCAATCTTCAGCGGCTGGAATAACGGCGAATTTTCAAAGTTGTTTGGACATAAATCCAATGCTTACTCAAGCTGTAAATGTCCTGGCCAAAGATAAAACAGCCGCTGGTGTGGCTCCTGGTGCTTCTTGTGGTGGGAGCGAAAGCGGTCCTGACGCTAGCAAGATGTCTTGTGAAAATTACAGCAAGGATGCCATTGAGGCCCAGCAGAAAGCCTTAGACGATGCATTAAAAACGCTTAGCTGCAAAAAGACGCAGCTCGATGGCCTTAAGTCACAGCTGGGCTGCCTTACAAGCCAGGCTGATAATCTCGCATCGCAAATCCAAGCACTCGGGGAAGCTTACGCAAGCAATGTTAACCGTTTTCAACAGGACCTATCCAAGATCAAGTCCGTGGAAGGCGATCGTGAAATGCAGTTCCAAGACGTCACTGAAAAACTTGGCGGCAGCGAGAAAACCGGTTCACCAGGCTTGCTTAGAATCCGCGAAAACACCAAGGCGATGATCGCCCAGATGCCGCTCCAGATCCAAGGCGTAAAACAAATGTACAAGGATATAGAGTTGCAAAAAAAGGCTTTAGATGAACAAGCCAAGTCCCGCACAATGGCTTTAACTGGGGATTGTTTTAACACGCCAAAATCTTATAGATGCGCCCCAAATGGGCCACCTGTCTCTGCTAGGGAGTATATCCTGTGTCGATACGAGGACAATCTATTAGCGCTAGGTAACGTGAGACAAAAGGGTAATACTATTTTTGAGGCAAAGGCAAAAGCTAATGCCCAGGCGCTCTCCAATCTCTTGGATAGGATATTTGCAAGCGCCCCAAAAAATCTGATGATGCCGGGTTCAGACAAGGAGGCTCAACAGCAGTTTCAGCAACAGATGCAACAGCCAATTCGTATCTGGAACCCTGCGAACATAGAATCTGAATTCGGCAACGCACTTTCGCGTTATAACGAGGAAGGTTTTTATAACAAGAAGAGACTTAATATTAGCGGCGAAGTTATGCGAATTATGAAGAGCTGCTATAAAACTGCAAATAACACGGTAGAACAAGAGAAGACCCGTGCCGGGAGCTTCCTCGGTGTCGCGGCCGCGAATATAAAGAAGCTGGAGCGTGAGACGTCGGTCAGGGTCAATGAATTCCTTAACCAGTATTCGCAGCAGCTTTCTGAAAACATGTCCGTCCTGGTTGGTCAGCACATGCCAGTTGACGTGAGCCGCTGCCAGAACGCGGCTCCAAATACTCAGACAAATTGCTTGGATGATCTAAGGAGAAATATGGAAGGTCTCCTAGCCGGGAGTGTTCCGCAATCCGAGATGAATATCGTGATTCCGTCCAAGGATCCGCAAAGCGCTATTAAGTTTCGCTGCCAGGGGATCAACGGCTGTATCACTTCCTTACAGAACATATCACGCAAGCTTGAGAACGAAAAAAAGAGGCTGGGGCAGTTCAAGAGCGATTATGTATTAAAGTCCAACCAGAGCATGCAGAACTATACCAGGCAGATGGCAAGTATCCTAAGCATCCAGAGCCAGGCTTTATCAAACAGGCTTAAGTCGCTTAACTCGAACCTCGCATCGCTTGGCGTGCGAAGCGCAGTTGATATAAAACCAGTGGAAGGCGAGCAGTTTGAAGCCGACGAGGACGGTCTTTACAAGGCACCAAAGAGCGTACTCAAGCTAATCGGAGGCCAGATGACCCCGCCGATGCTCGATGTGCACGGTGAGAATTTTTCAAGCGCCCTTGGCGGCGTCACCGAACGGGCAAACGAGATTGATGAAAAAATGAGCAGACTCAATGAGAGCAAGAGCTTCCTCGTGGCGCTGGGGCCCAAGTGCAGCAAGGAGAAGTTGGAGAAACAGGTAAATGTGTTGAGTAGTGTGACTGATAGGTTTGCAAATACAAATTGTGGTAGTATTGGTGAAGGATGGTGTGAAAAATTCAGGGATGATTTTGTACGACTTGCTAATGATGTTGGAACCATTTTGGGTGATACTGATCTATCCAGCGAATCTAATATGATCAAAGAATCTCTCGAAACAGGTGCTGAATGTGCAAATGCTCCTGCTCCTGCTCCTGCTCCTGCTCCTGCTACTGTTCAAATTAAGCGATTCTGTAATTCTGTTACTAGAGATGTAGATAAGTATTTAGACAAGATGCGTAGGATAAAAAAAGACTTTGAATCAGAAGCAGGCTCGGCCGAGTGAGTACCAAGAACGCAAAGTGAGAAAAAAGACACCGCTTAAATTTACCAAGATGCACGGCTTAGGCAACGACTTCATCGTTATTGATGATCTTTCAGGTCGTGGTTTTTCCGCCCGCATGTTGAAGGGGGATCCCTCGCGCAAGCTCTGTGACAGGCGCTTTGGCGTCGGTGCAGATCAGATTCTTGTAATAGGCCGTGCCAGCCATAAAAATGCCGACGCGCGCATGGATATATTGAACGCCGATGGCTCGGTGGCCGAGATGTGCGGCAACGGTATAAGGGCTGTGGCGCTTTATCTTAAACAACATATATTTAAACGAAGCCGGAGCTTGTGTATTGAAACACTTGCAGGGTTGAAGGATGTTGTATTCTCTGGTTCATCATCGCATCCCATGATTTCTGTCGATATGGGTAAGCCAATTCTTAGCGACGATTGCACTAAGGGCGGCGCGGCGCTTGATCTCTTGCACGCGGGTGTAGCGTATCTGCCGGGGGTTATGTTTTTCGAAGTCAATATAGGCAATCCACATGCGGTTGTTTTTGTGAATTCTGTTAATAATTACCCGGTCGATCAGGTGGGGCCTGCCATTGAGAACCATCCAAGATTTCCCGCAAGGACCAATGTGGAATTCGTTGAAGTCAACGGCCCAAAGTCCATAATCGTGCGTGTCTGGGAGCGCGGCGCTGGTCTCACGCTTGCGTGCGGGAGCGGTGCGTGCGCGTCCGCTGTTGCGGCGTTATGTAGCGGGCGTGTTCGCGGCCCATCGGTGAATGTCAATTTGCCAGGGGGCAAGCTTGTGATCAGGTGGCCAGGCCCAGGATCTTCCATAACAATGACCGGTCCTGCTGAGGAAGTGTTTTTAGGAGTGGTGTCTAAGTCGGGAGAATATTTTTAAGGCGTAGTGAACAAAAATATTTCAATCCCCGCGGGGTGCTTTTATCCCTCGGATTTCTGAACTTTTTTCGCCCCTCAAATGCAAAATCCCGGATGAATCCTAAGGAATAGTTTTCAGATCCGAGCTTCATTAGTTCCGGCGTGGCAGAATTTTCCTCACAAATTTCCGCGGCACTTTTGTTTTAGGCACGTTACCATCAAACCAGCTGCGAACATCAAGATCCAAACCACAGCCATGCGTGTAGTTGTAAAGCGCTTTTTTAAGTCCATCGCCAAGCATGTCGTGATCACAATCGACGCTATCTTCAAATAATAAATCATTACAAGTGAACACAGGACTAGATGCAACACCTACATCTGCGTATTTTTGCACGAGACAGATCCCGTATTTATCCGGACTTTTAGCTATGGGGCTGTGTACCGTGAGACTGAACCTGTGCCAATATCCTGAATGAATGCAGCCGGCCTCAAAAAGCTGCCGGGCCACTTCAAGTGAATCCAACGTTTCTTGAGAGGTCTGGGTTGGGAATCCATACATCAAATACGCGTGCACCATGATCCCTGCGTTTGAAAACGCATCTGTGACCTGTACGGCTTGCTCAAGACTCACGCCTTTTTTCATCAGCTTCAACAGCCTGTCAGAAACTGTCTCTAGACCGCCAGTGACAGCTATGCAGCCGGAACGAGCCAGAAGCGCGGTAAGCTCTTTATCGAATATTTTGTCAAAACGGATATTGCCCCACCAGGTAATGCATATCTTTCTGGCAATAATGGTTTCTGCCAACACCCTAAGCAGCGACGGTGGCATGGCTTCATCCACAAAATGAAAACCACTTGAACCGGTTTCGCGCATCACAGTCACAATTCTGTCCACCAAGTCCTCGGCAGACGCGGGAGCGTAATGTTTGATGTAATCAAGACTCGTGTCGCAAAACGTGCACTTTCTCCAATAACAGCCATGGGCTAGTGTGAGTTTATTCCAGCGGCAATCAGACCATATACGAAGTGCTGGATTGAGCGTCTCAAAAACCGAAAAATACTCATCAAGCTTAAGACCTTTGTAGCTTGGTGCCGCTATGTTTTTACGCGTAATATCGATCGAGTCATTGCTAAAACCGATGGTCATGATCTTATCGTCTTTTTTCATCATCGTTCTTACAAGACTGTTTAATTCCAATCGGCCATCAAGATGGTCTATCAGCCTAAGCAGCGGCGTCTCTCCATCATCAAACGTTATAAAATCAAAGTAATCAAAAACTCTGGGATCGCTCAGTTGCCTTAACTCGGTATTGACGAACCCACCACCAAGCACCAGTTTTGCTGATGGAGACAGTGATTTTATCAGCTGTGCCATTCTGAAGGCACCGTAAACATTTCCTGGAAATGGCACTGAAATGCCGACCAGCTCTGGTTCATGCTCACTTATCGTTTTGCGTGTGTTCTCATCGATCATTGTGTCAATAAGAGTAGGTCGAGCCGAAAGGGCTTCATGTAGCTGGCCAAAACCATCAAGACTTAATGTTAGTTTTTCGCCATACCTTGAAAAACCAAAGCGTCCATCTATCCCTTCCTGGACTACATCAGCGATGTCGTCCAAGTACAAGCTGGCTAGATACTTTGCCATATCGGTCGTGCCCATGGCACCGAATGCTAGAGAAAATACATTTCCGCCATTTTTTGTAAATTCTCGTTCGATAGTCCTGATCCGTTCACCTTCAGGGAGAAAGTTTCTGCCTGTGATTTTAAAAGCAAGCGTCGGATCATTCCCCTGCAAAAATCGGATTACTGCGTCAATAGTGTTTATGTATTCATCAGCTCGTTTCAGGAAGTTTCTCACCGATAACGGTGACGACAATGACTCACCAGATAGCCATGAAGTAACCCTTTGCAAACCGCCGGCTGAGAACAATTTAAGCAAAAGATCAAGTGAGGCATCGACAATCGAAACATCAATACCTTGGCCACGTAAAAAGCCAGCCAGATACGTTATGGAAGGATAAGGAGTATTAGGCTGTATAACTGGCGGAATTACGAGCACTACACGCATATGGCGTAATCATGGGTCATTTATATTCTCAAGGCAGTACTCAATTTCATCTCTAGGACCAGTTCTTAGCGTGGAGAGATCAGATCCAACGATGGAATATGAAAGTCCGCAGCTCGTTGTCAACCATTTACCAGGTGGTTCACACACATAAGGATTCACATCAAACATCACTGTGCAAAAATACCAATATTTATTCTTTTCAGACTTAGATTGCATTACGGCGCACCTGATATCAGGCTGTTCACTAGCATTAATGCGTACGCGGGCATCTACACACCCTTCATTAACCGTATCATCCAAAATACCATTAATGTTACGGACTATCTCTTCTATTATGCGTTGCTCTTGCCTGATTGGATGCGACGGTTGGCCTGAAAATAAATTAACTGGAAAAAAGGCAAGTAATGCCAAAATACTAATCAGCTGCAATGTGAATTTCATATACAAACCTCACAGGCAATACCAAAGATTGCAGGTTTTTAGCACCATTTATTTAATAACACCAGGCATACTTAAATTTTCAGCCTTTGTTCTAACGCTAGCCCCAAGCTCCATAGGTAGTGGTTCAGGGGTTCATTGGTATGGATAATGGCGAGTATGGCGCGGGATCAATAGCAACGGCGTTCTCAAAAAGGCGAAAGAAAAATAGATAGTCCCGGCTAAAGCCATGGCGCCCTACCTCCGGCCGCGTAGGGTCAGTTTTTTTGAAGAGCTTTTTGTGACTAACCTGTGGTGATGTGTCCGCCTGTAGTGCTCACTTTAGTTGTAGTTGCTGTGATTTCTTATGATCCAATAGATCTCGCTCAAGGCCTCGTAATCGGCTTTACTGTGGTACTTTGCTTGTGCCTCGGAAAGTTCTTCTGAGATCATAATCTTTTCTTGGCGGCTTAACTCAACGGAATAATTTAGAAGAATCAAATCGACTATTTTTTTTATAGTTGGAATCTCCTGCATTAGTGAAAGTCTTGAGACGAGTTTGCCAAGTCCCTTATCCTGATCGACTGGAAGCAGTCTCTCAATTTCACTCAACAGTGTTTCAGCTTGTAGCTTTTCTTCTCCACCAAGTTTTGTATTACTGGAATTGTTCTGAAGAAGAACAAGTTTTTCAAGAGCCAACTGCGCCTTTAGAGCAGGTTGAACCCAGATGAATTCATTTCCGACAACTATTTTTCGGGCGTAAAATGCTAATAATGAAGTATTCTCATGCAACTTAGGCTTTGCTGTTTTAGTTTTGTCCAACAGTGCACTCAGCGATTCCAGACGTGAGCGAATTTGATCGCGCAGTTCTATTGCTGGGGACTTCTTACTCTCCCCGAAGATATCCGAGCAAGGTGTGGCATAAACTAATTTTGATGTAAAAAAGATAGAGATAACAAAAAAAACTATTATCAAACGAAGTGTTTGAGAATCAAAACTGGATCGCACCCATGCGAGACTATATTTGTGCATAGAAAGTTGTTTAATTTCAAAAATCCGTAGGAGTTAGTTCCTTTTAACGGCTTGAACTTAATTAACGAGAGACACTAAATCATTATATGACGCTTATTGTCAATACTTTTCACGCGGGTGCGGTTACCAGCGAATCGCCCCGCATGTGCAGAGGAAATTGCTGTATTTCCAATCTTTTTCTGCCCCGAATCCTGAGACACTAATCTTAGTGAATCTTTTCTCTATAAGGCCATGTGGATTTTTCAGTTGCTGAAATCGCAGCACGCCGTGAGTTCGAAGAGCTGGCGCGTGCTGATGAAGCGACTCATGAAGAGTACGAGCGGGGGATCAAAGAAAAAGCCTTTAATCGCGCCTTTCCCGAAAAAGATCGGCAAAACGAAGTGATTCATGAAACTTGACGAAGCAAAAAATTCCCTCTGCGTGAGACGGCTGAGCGCTATAATTTAGAGGAGAGTAGGAAAGCCTATGTATGGAGTTCACCACGGGTCTGTAGTGCCTTCGCTCACTAAGCGTAATTTTTTAAGGGATTTGAACAATAACTGAATACACCGATTTCTTACCAGATGATCGATGAACAACTTCTTGAAGAAAATAAAGAGTGTTAGGGGGTAATGAACCTGCCATAAACTGAAGTTTTAATGTATGAGCACCATTATAGTCATATTCACTTTGGGGGACTCCCGATAGCTCTATATTGTTTGTTGTCCAGGTTTGTCCATCATCTTCTGAGTAAGCATGAATTCCATTACCAACAACATGGATATTCCCTTCGTTTGAGATAAATAAATTGTGTGCATTTCCTTTTACTTTATTGACTGGTCTACTCCAGCTGTGTTTGTAATCTTTAAATTTCTCTAACCACACAGGATCCATATTATTAATATCCGCTTTTTGTGTCAGAACATAATACACATTGTTTTCAGTATGTGTTGGTTGAGAAATATCTTGGATATGTGGATAGTAGCCGCCTTCAGGCGATCCAATACGTCTACCAAGGGTGAACCCATTTAATATTTTTTCACCATAGTGAGTGTAGTTAAAAACATAAATTGCGTTTCTTGCAGCGGTTGGACATTTACTAGAACTACAAACGTAGCCATTAGGGTGATGACCAGTTGCTACAGATAATCTATGTCCTTGTGCCAGAAGGGTTGGATATATGAATTTTCCATCGGCATAGTGACGAACAGCTTTGGGATTATACCACTTATCATTTATCATTTTATCATTGGCAAAAAGACCGCACCTAAGAATATCTGTCAAAGAAGATTTGGAATATCCCCAATTTGTTGTACACAGATAAAGTCCATCGTTATTAGGTTCATAGGTGACGCCAAAATAGTAGTTATCGACACCCCAAACTAAAGTATCAACTTGTTTGGGATTTGAAAGAGTGGATTTCTCTATATTCTCAAAAATTAAATGTTCA